>SXGR01166764.1_pt1 | contig 11502 bp, 8 predicted proteins | sample 3174711 | NCBI WGS metagenome assembly SXGR01 (sample SAMN11356860, study PRJNA531348) | freshwater metagenome | isolation source: freshwater sample F1-60 | place: China: Fuxian Lake, Yuxi | collected 2017-12-25
GAGGCGGTCAATCACGCGGTCTGTGGCGAAGATTCCCCGCTCTCAATGACGATTCGCGCCCTGAATCAACCCGGGTTGCCTGAGTTCGAGGCACGCTGACCCCAGACGCGCAAGCGTGGGCCGTGCGCAACCCTCAGCGCCCTGAACAAGCTGGCGAGCAAAGTGGAGCGAGTCAATCCGCAGCACCAACACTGAGCCGGTCGGCCGGATCTGTCGGTCGCCAGTCGAGTGCGCTCATGTCGAGCTCCACGATTCTTGGCATCAGGCTGAATTTATAGGACGCCGTGTCCAGGACTCCTCGAAGGGTTGTCCCGGCGTCGAATCGAATCGTGTAGGCATAGGCGCCCTTGAGCGCGTGCTGCGCCAGGCGGCCGGCGGTCGTGTCCCAGAAGCACAGAAGGTCTCTCGCGCGCAAAGCCGCATAGCGGCCGTCGCTGCTCCAGGCGCATTCGCCGCAGCTTGTTTCGCACGGCATGCGCAGGGCGCTGAGCTCGTCGCGGGCGACGAAGTAGACGCGGAATAGCGGCATCCCCATTACCAGTTCGTCGACGTACACCGTCCAGACCGAGAAACCACCTGTTGGCGCCGCCCATTTGCGCAGTTCCGAATGGTTGCGGTCCGCGACCTCGGTGCGGATCTGCGATTCAAGCGTCAAGACGGCGTCCCCGGTTTGAGGCGCGCCTGGATTTCGGCGAGCAACGCATCCGGATCTGCATCCGTACCTGTGAGCCGGATGCCGAGCTCGGTCACCGCGAGCGGGTCCGAGGGGCGGGCGAGGGGTTTCATCCACCTCGAGGTGCCGCCGCGAAGAATGCGATCACGGTCCTTCGCCAGCATCGTCAACCGTATGCCAGAGGGGAGGTTCGGGCTGGGCATCCACTCGATCCGGGCATCCAGTATCACGTCCCAGGGGATATGCCGGACACCCCAGTGGCGATCGGTGATGCCGCGATCGTCGACGATGATGCGCGCGGGGCGGTCGAGAACCATCCGGCCGCCAGCCATCACGGGAAAGGTGAGCAGGAGCGCCAGTACCCAGGCCATCGGATACTGCCGCGTGTCCGGGTCTGCCGCGAGGCCCCACACCAATGCGCCCCAGAACGCGACCACCGGCAGCAATACAACGGCGAACTTCCAGGCGCCGACATTGTGGACGACAACCCCCATGCCGAATTCTAGAACGAGGCGCGGATCGGCAGGCTGAACGCGGAAATCGCGCAGAAATGCGCGTATAGGAGATTCAAACCACCTTCTTCCCCTCCGGCGACCATAGCGCCGGCCCAACCAGGGGTCTATCGGCAGGCGTTTGCTGAAAATTTCCCTCTCGCGTGGATTCTTCGGGCTGTACATCGACCCGAATCGCATCACGCCGAGGCGCTTTGACCGCTACGCGCGAGCGAGGTCCACGCGGCGGGGCTCTGGCAGGCAGACCCAGGTGCGTGAGGATCCTCGCGACCACCTCCAGCACCTCGATGGCGGCGATGATCCTGAACGCACCGCCACACTGCGGGCAGTGTTCGAGGTCCAGGTCGAACACGCGCTTGAGCAGGCGCGCCCAGCCGAGGCGCGCCGATGGGTGTGTGTGCTCCGCGGAGTGTTCACCGGGTTTGTGCGCCGGGTCCGGCGCGGCCGCCGCACGCAGCCCGGCATTGGGGGCGTGCACCCCGGCGCATCGGCGCACAGGCCCGCCGTGGCTGTCTTGTCCCGACCCAGCCCGGGCATATCCGCATGCCGGCCTATATCCGCGGTCAGACCGGCGTCGTGGTCGCGGAGTCGCCCGCCTATCCTTTCCCCGACACGCACGCCCACGGGGTCAAGGCGGTGGACGAACCGACCTACGATGTGCGCTTTCGCGCTGAAGAACTGTGGCCCAACGACGCCGATCCGGCATTCGTGCACGTCGGCGTGTTCCAGCGCTACCTGGAGCGGGCGACTTAGCGACGATGCGCTCGCCGTCTCGCCTCCACGGTCGACATCGCCGACCGGTTCCGCGGTAGCCCGCTACTGCATGACTGGAAGCGGTTGCGACTCCGGTTTAGTTTGCGCAAAGGATGGGCGCGCTGAGAGCCGCGCAAACAGCTGCTCCAGGTTGATCGCGGACCGGCGCCAGTCGAACTCGGGAAGACGTAAGTCGAGAAAACCAAGCGCGCAGCCTGTGCTCACGTCCCCGAGCCCGAACCCGGCTTCAGTGAACCACTCCCGCTCACCGAGCAGGCGGGACAGCTCGTCGACACTCGCCTCGATTTTTTTGCGCTGGCGTCCTACCCAATCCGCACTCTGCTTGGCGGGGGGGCGCGTGCCCTCAAGCCTGATCAGCACGGTCGCATCGCTGATGCCGTCGGCGATCACCTCGATCTGTTTGTGCCTGACACGCAGATCGGGTGAAGACGGAATGAGCGCGGGGGGTGCATTCAGCGTCTCCAGATATTCGACGATCACCTTGGAGTCATGGATTACCCGGCCATCGTCGAGAACCAGCACCGGAAGCTTGCCCAGCGGATTGGCATTGGCAATCCTGGTGTCCGGCAGCCAGGGATTCTCGACGATGGTTTCGAATTCAATTCCTTTTTCGATCAGCGCGACACGCGCTTTGCGGGCATAGGGGCTGGGTTTGGCGATAATTAGTTTCATGGTATTCACCCTCAAGGCTTTCAGAGTCCGGCTCGCCTGACTGCCGGGCAGTGCGCAACCGTTAACACCTTACGATCGTTCGGATTCGCGAAACGATCAACATCGTATAGCAAGGGCAAGGTCATCGAAGTGGCGTATAGGAAATTCAAGCCACCTTCCTCCCCTCCGGCGACCATAGCGCCGGCCCAACAAGGGGTCTATCGGCTGGCGTTTGCTGAAAATTTCCCTCTCGCGTGGATTCTTCGGGCTGTACATCGACCCGAATCGCGGCGGGGCTCTGGCAGGCAGACCCAGGTGCGTGAGGATCCTCGCGACCACCTCCGGCTCCTCAGTAGTCAGCCGCGAAGCTGGGTAAAACCCTCGCCCAGTCCGGGCGCAGGCTGCACGCCGGAAAGACTGCGCAGTGCGTGCGGATTGCCGACCGCAGGACGCCCGGTGGCTGCAAGCAGTTCGTCCAGCGAAGCACCGCCTCCGGCCACGCCGCCCCAGCGGCTGGCCCAGACGCCATCCTGCGCCTCGGCATGCCCAGTATCGAAGCTCGGGTGCTGCGCGTGCCACGCATGGATCGCCTCGTTCCATTGGCCGAGTTCTTCCGCCGGCACCTGGAACTCGGAAGCCGGCTCCGTCACGCCGGTACGGCGCCGCTCGAACTCCTGCACCGCTTGCGCGTAGCGCTCGCTGAGATTGGTGCGTCCCGCCTGCAGCAGTACGTCAAGCCGGGCATCGATCTCGCGGTAGACGGGGTCGGACGATGTGCGGACGGCTGGCGGGGTCTCGCTCGCAAATCGCTGCGGCGGTGCATCTACGGCAAGCGGCGCCGACGGCGGCGAATCGTTCGTCCGGACCGGCGCCGGCGCTGACGCGGCCGTTTCGGCGACCGGCTCCGTAGCGGCATCTGCCCGCGGTACGGTATCAGCGGTAACGGCTGCGGTGGCGGCAGCGGTTACTTCCGGTTCCTGCGGCGGCGCGCTGGGAAGCGGCATTGGAGGTGGCGGTGCCGGCGGCAACGGCGCCGATAGCAGCGCCGACAGGGACAGAGTCTCGCCGGAGTCGAATTGCAAGGCGGAGACGCCGCCGGTAAACGCGAGGATGTCGCCCTGCAACCCTACTCTGAGTATCGAAAATTCCTCGCCCGCTTCCAGCGCCAGATCGGCAGGCGCGATGCCGGGTCCGAAGCGGATGAGCGTTCGATCCGCGCCCGTCTCCTCATCCACGATCGCGGCGATGCCGTCGCCACGCCGGAAAACGTAGGTATCCGTGCCTTCGCCACCGAAGAACACATGGATGCCGGGACCACCCGAAAGCACGTCGTCTCCTGGCGTGCCGAATACGTTGGTGAACCCGTCGTCCGGGATCGGGGAAGGGTCCGGCCCCGGATCGGGGTCGGGGCCGGGGCCGGGGTCCGGATCCGGCGGCGGACCGCCCTCCGGCGCCGGCGGACCGGCGATGGAATCGAAACTGCCTCTGGATCCGTCCGCGAAGACGACGGCCGCGACCCCGCTCGCGCCGGACACGCTGCCACCGCCGATCACCCGCAGGACGCCGCTCTCGCGATAGACGTCCGCGCGGTTCAGGTCAAGCAGGCGAAGTTCGTCCCCCGCCATCTCCGATACCAGGTCGTAGTGGACGCGGTCCTCGCCGTCGCCGCGTCGGTAGAGGTAAGCGTCGGCACCCGTGCCGCCGGCAAGTGTGTCGTTGCCTCGCCCGCCGTCGAGCGTATCGTCGCGGGCCAGGCCGCGCAGGTTGTCGTCGCCGCCCAATCCGCGGATCGCATCTGCCGTGTCATCGAAACCGAAAATCGTATCCGCCGCTGCGGTCGCACCCAGCAGGCTGCGCGCCCGGATCTGGGCGCCATCCCAAACGGTGCCGTCGTCGAACTCGATGCGGCCGATACCCGGGCCGACGCCGCCGGCGTTCACATACAGCGGATTCGCCGGGTTGCCGGTATCGAGCAGCTCGGCGCTGCCGTCGGCAAGGAATATGCGCAAGGAATTGCTGCTGCGTTGGAGCAGCACGTCCGCCGGGGCGATCCCCTCGGCCGCGCGCACGACATCCAGGTCGGAAAACGGCGAGGCAAGGAAGGTGAAATGGTTGCCGCGGAATACCGTGTCGCGGCCGCCGCCGCGGGCGAGCACGTAGGTGTCCACGCCCTCGCCGCCATGGAGCCGGTCGTCGCCCGACCCGCCATCCAGCAGATCGGCGCCGCGCGACCCCTCCAGAATATCGGCGCCTGCGCCTCCGTACAGCAGATCGTCGCCATCGAGACCCATCAAGGCGTCGTTTCCGCCGCGACCTTCGATGAGGTCGTTCGTGTCGATGTAGCCGCGCAGTCCCGGCTCGCCGGAATGACTGCCTTCGTCCGCGTCGGTGCCGATCAGCGATCGTCTGCGCAGTTCGGCCGCGTCCCAGATGGTGCCGTCGGCAAAGCGCGCCTCGGCAAGCATCCGGTAGGTTCCGCTCGCGAGATCCGACCAGGCGAACCACTGGTCCGAGAATACGTCGCCGCTGCCAGCGATCTGCAGCTCCAACGCGCCGGTCACGCCCGCGGTCCTGCGCACGCGTACGTCGGCCGGCGCGACGCCCGGAAGGAAGATCAGCGTGTCGCGCTCTCCCGGCAGAACGGAGCGCGTCACATCCAGCGGAAAGAGTACGTCGCGTCCCGAACCCCTGCCGAACAGGATGATGTCGCGCCCGGCGCCGCCGCGGTACTCGGTGTTCTCGGCGCCGCCTGAAAGAATGTCGTTGCCCGGTCCGTCGAGCATCGTGACGGGATGTGCGCCGCCACCGAACAGGATGTCGTTGCCGTAGTCGCCGGACACCACCGCCATGCTCCCTGCAGGCGGCGCACCGGAGCCGCCATCCGACAGCAACACGTCGCCCGTACCGCGCCCGGCGAGCGTGCTGCCGCTGCGCAGCTTCACGCCCAAGGTGTCCAATAACGGCGCGAGCACCGGATCGCCGCTTGCCTCGCGAATCCAGCCTTGCATCAGGCCGGGAAGGCCGATCCAGCCGCGATCCACGAGCTGGTAACCGAGCGCGCGAGAAAGATCGACGACATCCTCGAGCGCAGCTGCGGGATCGCCGGAACGCCTCGCGACGAGCATTGCTTCCACTTCGGTGAAGTCGCGTGCTGCCGCGCCGCGCGCGAACGCCTCCATGTACGGCGCCAGCCGTGTCTGCGTCGCGATGGCGCCGTAGGCGTAATCGACGAGGGACGACCACGCATCCTCAAGGTAGGCGCGGTTCTCTCCGCGCAAGGACGCCTGCAAGGCGTAGAGCTGCACGCCGTTCTGATTGAGTTGCAGGCTTGCGCCCGCGCGGGCAACGTCGATGAAGGTATGGCCGACGAAGCGTTCCAGGGCTTCGATACGCGCAACCCTGCGCTGGTACTCCGCGCCCTGGCGCGCGGCAAACCAGCCCGGCGCGAGCGACGCCGGATCGACGCCGCCGCCGGTCATCGCCAGATAGGCGTTGCCGGGAGACTCCGTGACGAGATCGTCGAAGCCGTACTGGACGACCGGGCGATCGGGGCGTCCGAGAGCGGCGAGCGTACCGGGCAGCATCGCCGACGAATCCGCCCACGCCAGAAGCAGATCCTCGACAGCCGCACGTTGTCCGGCCCGGGTCGTCGCGGCAGTTGCCAGCGACAGCGCTTGCCGCACGTCGGCGGACTCCGCCGCGGCCTCCTCAAGGTCGCGCACGCGGCCCGAGCCGCGCACGTTGACTCCTTCCGAGCCCGCCGCAACCAAGGAGGGCGGATCGGTGTACTCGCGAAAGAAGGGCTCCCGCACCAGATCGAGCGCGCCGGCCGTTCCGGAGCTGCCATCCACGCGGATGAACGAGGCGGTGGAAATCAGACGATTGCCACCGGCCAGCGTACGGCCATCGACGCTTGCATCGACGCGTATCGCGGCGACGCCCGCTTCCTCCACCGTGGACAGCTCGAACGGCTCGGAGACGCCATTGAGGTTCGCGTCGTGCCACAGGCGCAGATCCGCGAATGCCGCCGCGCGAAGCTCGGATGCAAGCACGAAGCCGTCACCATCGATGTCGGCGCGCACCTGCCACCCGGTGAGCGGCGCATCCAGGGCGTTGACGACGCGGTCGCCATTCGTATCCAGCGGCGCCAGTGCGGCGAAACCATCGCGCGCCAGCGCACCGCCCGGAAGCTGGGTCTCGTTGCCGAACAGTTCATTGCCGCTGGCAATCAGTCCGTCGCCGTCCCGGTCCAGCACTACCCAGGCATCGCCGCCGGCCAGCCAACCTGTGCCGCTGCGCACGCCGTTGCCTTCGTGGTCGAAGCGCACGCCACCATCGAGCGCGCTGACGGTCTGGAAACCATTCCCGTCGAGATCCAGCGCAAGCGGATCCAGCACCGGGTGCCAGGTGCGCGCTTTGTCCCACAGGCCCGGGATGGCGCCGTCGGGCGAACTCTTCGGGCTGGGATCGCGATGCGTGACGAGCCGGATGCCAAGGTCGGGCCTCCCCGAGATGATCGTGTCGCCGTCCGTCCCTGTACCCGGGACCTCCGCGTCCGGGGCTTCGATGCGCAGCGGGTTTGTTCCATCCGGCGCATAGGCAATGACCCTGCCCCCGCCCTCCCAGTACTTGATTCCGCCCGCGCCCTCGAAAAACGCCTCGCCTTCCTCGCGCGATCCGCCGCCGAGCTGCAGCCGATCGGCGCCGACGAAAATTACGCCGCCGCTACCGGCTTCCGGGGTATCCGCGACCGTGTCGCCCCAATCCGCCGTAAAGGTATCGAAACCGATGCCACCGATCGCCTTGTCGCCCGCGTTGCCGTCGCGGATGTCGAGCGTGTCGTTGCCGGCGCCGCCAAGGAGAGTGTCGTCACCGCCGCCGCCTTCGAGCCGGTCGTTGCCGGCGCCGCCGTAGATTCTGTCGTCGAGGCTGCCACCGACAAGCCCGTCGTCGCCATTGGCGCCGAACCCCACATAGGTGCTGCCGCCCGTACGCACCAGGGCCGTCATTTGCGCAAGAACCTCGGCGTCCCGGGCGTTGTTGCCCATCTCATCCGCGCCCTGCAGCCTGGCAGCCGCAAGCGTGCCGACCGTGGCAGCCACGCCGATCGCGTCACCGCCGCCCTGCACGCGGGCCTCGTACAACGCGCTCTGTCCGGAAGCCCGCGTGATGTAACCCGCGTCGCGCACGTTGCGCTCGAAGAGGGAAAGCGCAAGCTCCGCGCGGTCGCGCAGATACGCATCGGTCAGGCCTTCCCCCGTCTCAGGGTCGACCAGGTCGAGTTCGCCGTGCTGGTTGAAAGGCTCGTAGAGGGAATCGTCACCCACGATCACGAAGGGCACGAGTTCGCGCAGGGCGTAGCGGTACGCAAGCTCATCGCCGGCCACAGAAGCCAACACCGAAGGATCGTGCGCAAGCGGGGTCGTGCGCAGACCCTTGATCGTCGCCAGACTGAATACCTGCTCCCACTCCATCGCCTGCAGTTCGACGATCTGAAGCGGCGGACCGCTGCGCGCGTCGAGCGCATTCTCGATCGCCGCGATGCGCTCATAGAACGCGTCACGGTTCGTCGCATTGCCGAAACCATCGGGCGAACCATCTACAGCCAAGGGCGTGGTCGGCGTACCAAGTATCAGGCGATGGAGCGAGTCCAATGCCCGTTCGAGCGAGTTCGCTTCGATGGCCGTTGGAGCCCCCGCAATCGGATATCGCGTTGCCCGCTGATTCGATCCGGCTGCGATGATGCTTTCGATCTGGTGCTGCGCGAGCGTCGGATCGACCTTCTGGAATAGGTTGATCACCGCAAGGGAATCGAGGATCAGCGTAATACTGTGGGTGCGGTAGAAATCGCTATCGCGCAACTTGACCCCTGTAGCTTCAATCGTCAGATCGCCGTAGACGTCGGGCTGGTCCTCGATCAGGACACGGGTCTTCTCCTCGAAAGGCTTTGGCGTCAGCGCGGAGTTGGTGACGAAGGTCTCGTCATGGTTCGCGCCCATGCCGTAGAGATAGGTGATCTTCTGTTCGGCAAGCGGAGAGATCGTCGCATTCGAGAATATCGACGCCGCGAACCCGCCCGTCGAGTGTTCCTTCAACACATATTCGGCCCACTGATGGCGCGGGTGATGGTAGAGGTTGTACTTCGCTCCCCAGTCCGGAGCCGCGGACTGCTGCGCGGCCTGGTAGAGCAGGGCCGCTTCGCCCGTCCCCTGAGGATCGACACCCGAGATCAATCCTCGACCGTATGCTTCGGCGGGATCGCCCAGGATTGCGTCATAGGCGCCGATCAGTTGCCCGAGAGAAGGCATCGTCGCGTCGAGCGTTCCCCTACCAGCCGCGTTGAAGAGATACGTGTGAATCACTTCGCTCGGATGCAACTCGGTGAAGATCGTTGCGAGATGTCCGCCCAGCGAGTAGCCGGTGACACTGACTTGCACGCCCTCGGGAAGCTTGCCGGAACCCTTGAGTTCCCATTAGTACCGCTCCATCGCCGACAACTGTGCAAGCGCGAAACCGTTCGCACCGATTCCGAGATCCGCACCAGTTACGTCCCGCTGAAAGTCTCCACCGTCCTCCTGCTTGAAGAATTCCGTGCTGCGGAACGCGAGGGTGTACTCCCCGCTTGTGCGATGCCTCAGCAGCGTTGCCGAAAAGCCGCTGGGGTCGCTGGCTCGCTGATGAATGACTTCCCAGTTGTCAGTGACATACTGGGCTTGTGATTCGGTAAGCCGCGTAGCGCCAGGAAGAACGGGCGTTCTTTCCTCCTCATCAAACTGGCCAAATCTGGAATTCCTCTGTTGCACTCCGTTTACGAACACATCTGGACGTAGATCATTGTTTCCCAGCCGAAAGCGCTTTCGCGTTTCGTCTAAGTTACTTGGATCGACGTCATCAAGATAAGACTCTGCCGCGACTTGAAGTAGCGCAAATTCGTACCATGTCCTGGTTGAGTTAGTCATTGCCGGCCCTTGAAGTCAGTCGTTAATCCTTCACGATGTGCTCTGGGACAATCACCTTCGCGATGAACCAGACCGAGAAGTCAATATCCTTGTTGCGGCGTCGGCGTTCACCAACTCCCGGCATGAGCGAGTACTCAGGACAGGCGTTCGGGCTACCCCACCCAACCCTCTCACCTAAATTTCGTGCCCCAAGGACAAAGCCCCTGCGAAGTCCCAGAATTTCGCCGGTCGCCAGATCGACAACGGCCAGTTCGCCCCCCGCAACGCCCACATCTCGATCACGCGGTCGCTTAATTCCTCGCCATGTAACGCCGTACTTTGCGTTGACTGATCTCGCATACTCAAGCTTTACCGCCTTCTGCCCAAGGACTGGTCGAGAGAATCGTTGATATCGCCCACCTTCCGGTCGCGGCTGGAACAGGCTGGAGTCGAAGTATTTCGCGCTAGTGGGCTGAATATCGTTGATAAGGGGCGTGGTCTCCAAGTATCGAAACCGTGGGAGTCCCTTACTCGAGGTTTCGATGGGGCCAGTCCACATCCCGGGCACGTTATCGTAGGTTCCCGTCTCCGCATTGACGTATCCGTAGGGGTCCTCCATCACAAACCTGTCCCCCCGTGCCCCCTCCATCTCCGGCGTGCGCCGCCGGATGAGAAACAACCCGTCCACTTTTTCCACCGTGCGGGTGATGAACTCTCCCGCCTCGGCCTTGCATAGCGCCCGCCAGTAGTCGATCGGCCCCATTCCGACCTGATAGACGGGCTTGGCCGGCGCGTCTGGCCATTTCATCGGCGAGGCTTTGTGGAACGGCCAGTGTTCCGGGCTCTCGACACGGCGCAGCTTGTAGACGTGGCACTCGCCGGTGATGTTTGATCCCTTGTTCGCCCGGCAGTCGTAGTACCGGTCCGGGTCGTACTTCTCGCCGAAGTGTTCACGCTTCGCGGGATCGAGTTTTGGCAACCGGGACACATAGACACGAAGGCACGCCTTGTAGAGCCCGAGCTTATTTTCCGGAACATTGCATGGCAGCGCGGCGTTCAGCCACCGGTCCTCGATCTGCGCAATTTCCGCTTCCGTCGGCCTCGGCGCCGGCGCAACGGGCGTGGACTTGGGAGGCGCCGCAATCACGTTGGCTGTCAGCAAGGCCGCGACGGTCGCAAGAAGCAGGGCCCGCAGGCGCTTACCTTGAGACAGACATCCTCCGATCCGAACAGGACAATCGGACAACACAGAAAACAGGCTACTCCTCACGTAGCGCAGGCTCAACCGCCGGGCTGACGGAATGGTGCGCAAACGCACACTGGCGGCGATCCCGTACCCGCACCCGGGCGCATCGTTGCGGTCAAGGGAGGCGCCGTGACCGCACAATTGCGCAACTGCGACATCGTCATTAAGGGCGGGGTGGCCAGCGGCATCGTCTACCCGCAGGCCATCGGCACGTTGGCCAAGATCTACCGGTTGCGGAGCAACCGCGGCACCTCCGCCGGGGCGATTGCCGCCGCGGCAGCGGCCGCGGCCGAGTATCGGCGCCGCCAGACCGGCAGCGACGCGGGGTTCACGCGGCTGGGCGTGCTGCCGCAGGAGCTTGCCGCGAGCCCGCAGGGCGGCAGACCGCACATGCTGTCCGCGCTGTTCCAGCCGAAACCAACATTGCGCCGCGCGTTCGACACCTTGCTCGCGCTGCTCGATCGGTCGCCGCGGGCCGGAAATCCGTTGCTGCGGCTCGCCGCGCTTTACCCGTGGGCGGTGTGGTGGGGAGTATAGGAATTTCAAACAACCTTTTTCCCGATCCGCGACGGTATCGCCGTCCCGAGAGGCGGTCAATCACGCGGTCTGTGGCGAAGATTCCCCGCTCTCAATGACGATTCGCGCCCTGAATCAACCCGGGTTGCCTGAGTTCGAGGCACGCTGACCCCAGACGCGCAAGCGTGGGCC
>SXGR01531700.1_pt1 | contig 11502 bp, 9 predicted proteins | sample 3174711 | NCBI WGS metagenome assembly SXGR01 (sample SAMN11356860, study PRJNA531348) | freshwater metagenome | isolation source: freshwater sample F1-60 | place: China: Fuxian Lake, Yuxi | collected 2017-12-25
AATGTGACGGGAAGGGTGGTCAGGGTTTCGCGGCTCCCTGAGAGAAGTTGAAGGCGGTGCCGGTAAAGGTTTTGCCGTCGATGACGAGCTGAGGGAAGACGCCGTCGAACTCGGTGGCCGTCTTGAGCCAGTCGGCTTGCGCGTCGAATGCGGAAATGTCCGTCGGCGGCACCGCGCGGAAGACCAGCGTCTGTTTTTTGCCCTGCACGGTAACGATCGCTTCGAAGGATTGCATCGTGGTCTTGGCCACGTCGGTCACGCCCTCGGCGTGGGCATTGAGGAGCCAGCCGTGGAGCGTGCCGGTGGCGCGGTCGAGGACGAGGTCGACGTTGAACTCGTGTTCGCCGATTTCGACGAGAGTGCCGCCGCGCGGGGAATCGTGCGGATTGGAGTTCTTTTTAGTTTTGTCGCCGGAGCCGTGGGCGTGGTCGTCGCCGAGCGAGAACGCGGTGTCTTTGAACACGGTGCCGCGGATCTCGAGGGTGAAGATGCCGGAGAACGCGCCGGCGGTCTTGAGCCATTCGGCCTGGACCTCGAACTGGGAGGTGTCGCCGACTTTCTCGCCCGTGGCGGGATTGGCGACGGCGGCGAGGGTGAGCGGGGTTGATTTGCCGCCGGGCAGGGCGACGAGCTGGAACGACGCGGTCTTGAGGCGCACGAAGTGCTCCGCGTGCCCGTCGAGCACCCAGACGCTGAGTTTGCCGGCGACGGGATCGCGGAGGAGTTCGACGTTGTAGGCGTGGTCGCCGAGTTCGACGAGGGTGCCGCCGTGAGGCGCGGTGTGGACGTGGCCGGCGTCGCTGGACTTTTTGTCGTGGGCGTGATCGTGGGACTTGGAACAGCCGGCGGCGAGGAACGCCGCGGCGAGGACGGATAGGAGGAGGCTGGATTTCATGGGAAAAGGTTCACAAGCGCAGGGTCCACGCGGCCTTGGTTGCCAGCTCACTGCCGTTGGGCACGAGGTGGCGCTGGCGGCGGCGGAGGCGGGAGACTTGAGCGTGCTGGAGCGGCTGGTGGCGGTGCTGGCGACGCCGTATGACCACGGGCGTGCGGCGGCTGAAGATCGGGCGCCGGCACCGGACGGCGGGGCCGGGTATCGGACGTTTTGTGGAACGTGACGAGAAACCGGAATCAGGCGGCGATGGCTTCGAGGTAGAGTTTTTCGAGGTCGGTGTGGCGGAGCTCGGCGGCGGTGAGGATGCGGGCGAGTTTGCCGTGGCGCATGATGCCGCCGCGGGTGGCGCTCTCCTTCGTGCGGAAGACGTCGTGTGTGGCCACGAGGATGCGACGTCGCGTTCGCGGAGTTTGCGGAGGAGTTGGCCGAACCCTTGGCTGGCGCTCGGGTCGAGGCCGCAGGTGGGTTTGTCGGGGAGCAGCGCAGACAGCCCAGCGAGCGCTCCGCTGATGGTGGACTATACCATGATGCAGTGCGGGAAGGCGTTGAATTGATCCGGTGAGACGACATCAGAATTTGGGTCGGAAAACCAGCCACGTCACTGCGCTGAAGCCGCACAAGGAGGCGAAATTGATCAAGACAGGGCCGAAGCGCTCGCCGACCGTCGCTTCTTCAAAGGTAAACTGCGGGATGATTTCGGCATATTCGCGCACCGACGCGGCCTTTTTTCCGTCGCGTAGATGTTGTTGGATGAGATCGCGGAGCGTGACTATGAAGTCCAGTGCCTGATCGGAGAAGGCATTGGCCCGTGCGGCATCGGTGCCGGCGATACGTTCCAAGGCGTCCTGCACGAGAAGCGAGGGAGCAGCGAAACGATAGGTGTCAGCCCACTGGCGGCGTTTATCCTGCTGTTGTCGCGCCGAAGCCTGCGCGTCGGCCAAGAGTTGCTGGTCTTCCGCGCTTTCGACGAGGGATTTCAGCACGAGGGCATTCCGATCAATCGATGACGCGGGCCCGCGTGCGGCCGCCCGTTCTTTCTGCCTGCGCTCGAGTGCCACTTCAGCGGAGCGCAGGGCGCTGGTTTGGGCGGGCCAAGACGGGGCGGGCTGAAGCAGGTCGCGCACCGTGGAGAGCCCGGCCGGAATCAGTGCGACGACCGCCAGCCAAGCCGCTCCCGCCGCGAGCGCGGCTTGGCTGGAGGATGCGGCGACCATGTTGATCGCCCGAGCCAGCAGCAGCCAGAACGCGCCGTAGGATAGCACGATCAAAGTGATGAGCGCCATTTCCGGCAAAACCCCGGTGAGGCTGGTGTCCGGCAAAGCCGTCCAGGCTGAAGCCGCGGCGAGAATGCCCGTGAAGCCGAGGAGCGCGCTACCACCCCGGGCCAGCAACTTGGCGCCAAGAAGCAACCCGGGCGCAACGGGCTGGGCTTGCAAGAGCCGGGCCACACCGCTTTCCCGCTCGGCCGCCCAAACATCAAACACCACTGCGAGCAGCAGCAGCGGCAGCACGACGACGACCACGAAAGCGAGATCGAAGCGTCCGACCGCACGCGCCTCCGGATTGCCGATCGTGATGGGACGTGCCGCAAAGATCGCGCGCGTGTTCGAGGGGTGGAATCGCAGGTCGAAGGGGTAGCCTTCACCTTGGCCGACGGTGACAGCGGCGAGCGGAGCGACCGGGATCGTTGGTCGATACCAGACGCTCACCATCAGCATTCCCGTGTTCGGCGCCTTTTCGGGCGTGCGTTCGAGGATGGAGGCGTAGCGGGCAAGCACCTCGTCGCGAAACTTCGCCGTGTCGCGCAGCGCCGCTTCCCGCGCGGCTTTTTGGTTCTCTCGCCAGGTGCGGCCGTTCCACGCCGCATAGACCACCGCCACGGCAAACAACAGCAGCAGCGCCGGCAATACTCCCTCGCGCACACCGCGGCGGAACTCGAAGCGAAACGCGGTGATGAACGGCCTCATACGCGCCCCCCGAGTTGGCGAACCGCGACCGAAACGAAGGCTGCGGCCGCCAAGGACCAGAGCACCAACACGGCCCCGGACGGCCAGGCCAGTGGCCAGAGTTCCTCATTCCCGACGACTGGAAGAGTGAAGTTGCCGAGGGGGGCGATAAGCGCACCGACATCGGTCTCGTAGTTGCCGGAGTTTCCTTTCGGCGGATGGTCACGGTAGTCGCGATTCAGCCTTTGCACCAATTCATAGCGGTAATCCTCGGCCGCGCTGAGGAAGCGTTGGTGCGCTGCGACGTCCGTTTCGGCCCACGCCGCCGACCACGCCTTGATGGCTATCATGGGCGAGAAGATCGAAAACACCCGTTGCAGGTCGCGCTGTTTGGCGTAGAGGGTCTGCACCTCGGCGAAGTGACGCCGGTAGGCCTGCGTGGAGAGAGTTTCGGCATATTCCATCGTGAAACCGGAAAGGTTCACGGGTAGGTCCTCCACCTTCTTCACGCCATATTTCTCGAGGGCCAAGGTGCGAACGCGCTCAGTGCGGGTTTGTTTCGGATTGCCGGCATCGAGCGAGGTGGCGAACGACTCGGCGGCGTTCTCGTTCAACTCAGGCAAGGACGCGACCGGATACCGGTTGGCCGCGATCGTCGGTGCCAGCCGCGGCACCAGCAGAGAACCGACCAGCCAGAGAGCGAGCAACGAAGTCAAAGCCACTCGCGCCGACCGGCAGCAGGCCGAAACGCCCACGATCACCGCGACCAGCGTGAACAGATAGACACCGTAGCCCGCCAGCATCAGCGCGAGCCGCTGAAACCCAAGTGCCGGCGCACTCCCTTGCAGGAGGATGATCGCCGCGACACCGCCGACCAGGAGGAGGATGAGGAGAACACCGCCGCACAGGGCCAGCGCCCGGCCCCACAGCAGCGTGTCGGGCGAAATGCCCGCGGCCAGCTCCTGCCGGAGAAGCTGCCGTGCGCTCTCGCCCGAGAAGGTCGAAAATCCCGCCAGCACGAGCACGAGTGGCGCAAATATCGTCAGCGCTCCGGCCACCGTGAACGGAGTGAAGCTGGCGAGCGCGGTATCGGCATCGGTCGGCGAACCGCCGGCCGGATGCTGCCGATGCGCCTCGAGACGAACCAGCGTGCCGACGTAGTCCAGCACGCCGGGATCGAGCATCGCCAGAGCAGAAACCGCTTTGAACGCGTGTCGCCCGAAATGCGCTGCATAATGCGGATTGACCACGCCCTGGACGTTCCAGCTCTCGGCATCGACCTGCTCCGCCGCGACACGGTCGGACGACCACCGCACCTGCCGGGCGAAGCCATTGCCTAACGAGACCGCGATCATCGCGAGAATCAGGCAGGTGAAAAGGGCCACCCGTCGCTCGCGGAACAGCAGCGTGCTTTGATGCCGGATGACGGTGGAGAGCATGGCGTGGCCGCTCAGAACGCCTTGCGCAGCGAGAGACGATACTCGCGCAGCCGCAGGTTTCCCCAGGTGCTGTAAGTGAAGCCGTTCGGAGAATTGCCTTCATAGGGCGGAACGTGGTCGAAGACATTTTCAATCCCGACCTGGAGCGCGAGGCCGCGAGTCAGCGAGCGGAGGCGCGAGGCCGCATCGCCACCGTCGAAGCGATAGGAAACGGAGGCGTTGTGGTAGATCTGGCTGGAGACGAACGGACCGCCCTGCCGGACGAGGGCGGCCGTGCTGGCGAACACCGGCGGGGCGAGGACCTTGTAGCGCCCGTAATAGTAGGCCGACCAACCGAACGTCCATTGCTTGATCTCCCAATCGAGCGTGCCGAACGTGCGGAACGCCAGCGGGCCGCTGCCGCTGAAGTTGACGTAGTCCAGATAAGGGGCGCCCAGGGCAGTCTGCCGCAGGTAGTGGCGGGCGACGGTCGCATTGGCGCTAAAGGTGAGGGTGCCAAGGCTGGTGGAGGGCTTGCGGTAAAGGAAGGCGACATCGAAACCTTCATTGCGCGCCCGCAGGAAATTCATCGCTGAGATATCCACCAAAGTGACGGGGCCGACGCCGAAGGAGTCTCCGGGCGGCACAGGACCGCGGGTGATGCGCTCCGGGAACAGGTTTTCGTTTTGCAGCATCAGCTGCGCGGTCAGGGTGCCGATATTGTCTTCTTTCTTGATCGAGTAGTAGTCGACGCTCAGGCGGGCACCCGGAAGAAATTCGGGCTCGAAGACGACGCCGACATTCCAGCTTTTGGCGATCTCGGGCTTTAGGTCGGGATTGCCACCGCTGAGTGTGCGGACTGCGGTGGCGGCGTTGCCGCGGCGGGGATCATTAATGTTGGTCGTGGTGGCCGACGGCGTGGGATTGTCGAGTAACTGGGCGAAGGTCGGAGGAATGAATCCACCGCTGTAGCTGGTGCGCAGGGCGAAGCCCTTGACCGGTTGGTAGCGCAAGCCGGCCGTCGGCTGCGTGGAGCGGTAGCTTGCCTGGTTGGCCAAGACGACCGGCGGGGTGGCCGGCACGGGCACAAGATTCACCGACGCGGTGCCGGTATCGACCTGATAGTCCTCAAACCGGCCGGCGACTTGGAAATCAAGCGCGCGGACCAGCGGGATATTCATGCGCTCACCGATGAGCGGCACGTTCAGCTCCGCATAGGCGCTGCGGGTCTCCTGGGTTTTGCCGAGGAAAAGAATGTGTTGGTCCCGGGCGGGAAACGACGGATAGACGATGGATCGCAGGCCGTTCTTCATGCTTTCCTCGCGCCATTCCAACCCCAGCGCGAGCGCGGGCTCGCCGGCGGGCAACGACCACAACGGGCCGGCCGCGCGCAGGGCGATGTCGTGCAATTCACCGCGGGCGCTCCATCTTGAATCACCGATGTAAGGCACAAGGTTGACGGGATAAAGCTCCGCGTCGACAAACGGAGTCAGCCGGCCCGCGTTTAGGGCATCGGTCTGGTCCTGCGCCGCCCAGCTCGACCAAGAGGAGAAGGCGTTACGCGTTTCCGACCAGGTGTAGTCGCCTTGGCTTTTCCAGTTGCGCGGAAGTTTGAGGATGAATCCCAACGTTGCCTGCCGTGATTCGCTCTTGGTGATCGTCGGTCGGTCGAATGGCATCGCGAGATAGACCTGCACCGCTTGGTTGAACGGGTTGACCGGCGCCGAGGCTGGCACATTGAGCAGTTGGAGAGAACTCAGGTGCCGCTCGCCGTCATTGCGCGTGAACGAAAATTCCGCACTGAGTTCCAGATTCGCCACCATTTCCCGGCGAACGGACGCGAGCAAGGAACGCGACTGGGAAGTCGTGCCCATGTCGGTCCGCGATCCGCCCCGATATTGGACGCTGTCGGTCGGGAGCTTCAGGTTTTGCCGACCGGCGTTGGCGAGCAATCCGGCGCCGAGGGCCGAAGGCGTCGTGCCCGGGCTCGTGCCGAGCGGAACAAAGGTCGCGCTGCTGCCCAAGGTACCGCCACCAAAGGCCGGTTTCAGCGTCAGCAATGTGGTCGTCGGTGAACTCCGGATGTTGGGCGCGTAGGTGGTGAACGTGAAGACACCGGCCGCTCCGCCGTCGAGGCTTTGCCGATACAGTTCATAGTCGTGGAGGAAAGGCCGCTTGGCGTAGGTCATGGTCGGTGTTTCCGACCAACCGGCGGCTAGGCTCACCTGGGTTCGGCCGCCTTCAAGTGAAAGGCCGTAGTTGGCCTCGATCCGCCGAATCGCCGCGTCGGAATCGAAGGTATTTTGGTAAGTGGTGCGTACCTCGCCGCCTGAGGAGTTGCGCTTTAGGATCAAATTGATCACGCCGCCCACCGCGCTGCCGCCATAAATCGCGGCGCCGGAGGTCGGCAGCACCTCGATGCGTTCGACGGCCCCGAGCGGAATGCCGTTGAGATTCGGTTGTTCGATCGAACTCGCCGCGAGGAGATTGCCGCCCGCAGCGCGCCGGCCGTTGACGAGAATCAGCGTGTGGTTCGCCCCGAAACCGCGCAGGTCGAAGCTGCTGCCGACGCCGGTCACGGCAATGCCCTGGGCGCCCGTCATCCGGGTGGCATCCATCGTGAGATTGCGACGCAGAAAATCCTGCACGTCCACGGCGCCGGACCGATTGATCGCCTGCGCATCGAAAACCACGTAGGGCTGCACGTCATTGACCGTGCGCGGCAGGTCGACGCTCGCGTTGGAGAACGGGCGTGGGCGTTCGCCGGGCACCTCCACTGAATCGAGGACCACTACCTTTTCATCGCTTTTGGGTGCGTCTTTGGCGGAAGGAGTGGCGGTCTGGGCCATTGCCGCGAGCGGCGTAAGCAGTGACAGGGAGAAGAGAAATCTGTAGCGGAGCATGCGAGTGGTGGTTTGATTGTGGGCGCACTCAGGCGGCGATGGCTTCGAGGTAGAGTTTTTCGAGGTCGGCGGTGCGGACGGCTGGGCCGGAGAGTTCGTGGACGAGGCGGCCGGCGCGCATCACGCCGACGCGGGTGGCGTCCTCTTTCGCGCGGAACAGGTCGTGCGTGGCCATGAGAATGGCGACGCCGCGGGCGGAGAGTTTTTTGAGCAGAGCGCTGAATTCGTGCGAGGCGGCGGGATCGAGTCCGCTGGTGGGTTCGTCGAGGAGGAGCGCTTTGGCGTCCTTGGCGAGGGCGATGGCGATGCCGACCTTTTGTCTCATGCCTTTGGAGTAGGCGGCGGCGCGTTGGTCGTGCGCACCGGCTTGAAGTCCGGCCTCGTTGAGGAAGGCGCGGAGCTGGGCGTCGGCGTAGCGGTGGCCGGCAAGTTCGGAGAAATAGCCTAGGTTTTCGAGACCGCTGAAGTGGCCGTAAAGATTCACCTGCTCGGGGATATAGGCGAGGGCGCGGCGGGCAGCGAGGGGGTCGAGGGCGACATTTACGCCAGCGACGGAGGCGGTGCCGCCGTCGGGGTTGAGGAAACCGAGGAAGCAGTTGATCGTGGTGGTTTTCCCGGCGCCGTTGGGGCCGAGGAGGGCGTAGATTTCGCCGGGGGCGACGTTGAGATCGAGCGAGTGGAGGGCGACGGCGGGGCCGAATTTTTTGTGGAGGGAGGCGGCGGTGAGCATGGGAAGGATGAGTTGAAGGTTGAGAGTTGAGAGATGGATCAGAGGGCGGAGAGACGGAGGGTGCGGGTGCCGAGGGCGAGGAGGGCCGCGGCGGGCAGGAGCAGGGCGGCGAGGGCCGCGAGCAGCGCGGCGGGGCTGGCGGGCGGGTCACGGAAGTCGAGGGCGGGGACGGCGTCGTAGTCGCGGAAGTTGGCGCTGCGAAGCAGGCGGGGTTCAAAGAAATCGACGGTGCGCGCGTGGAGATCGCCGACGGAGTCGAGCCAGCGCTGGTGGCGGGTGCGGTCGGTGCCGGCGAGGGTAAGAGCGCCGTGATGTAGGACGAGTGCGGGAGAAAACCAGCGGAGGCGCTCGATGACGGTTTGCTGGCGCGTGAGCTGGGCGGCGAAGGCGGCGCGCAGGGGACCGGCGAGGCGCTCGATCTCGGCGTTTACGGCGAAGCGCGTCCGGAAGAAATCGTTTTCGTTGGCGGCGGTCGGGCCGGGTGCGAGTTCGGGGTGGTCCTCGAGGTATTGGGCGAGGAGCTGGCTGCCGCGGCGGGTGGCGTCGTCGGTGCCGTCCCGGAGTGTGTCCTGAAACGCGGCGCGGGAGGGCGGCGGGTAGAGTTGCTTGAGCGTGAGATTGAGGCCGGCGGGGAAGAGGACGACCAAGACGAGCCAGGCGCCGGCGAGCGTGAGGGCGGACGAGCTGGCGGTGGCGGCGCGGGCGCCGACGAACCAGGCGAGGGCGAACCAGAAAGCGCCGTAGGCGAGGGCGAGGGCGAGCCAGATGGCGACCGCGCCGAGGGCCGAGGGCGCGCCGCCCAGCGCGAGCCAGCCGACGACCGTCGTGAGCGCGAAGACGCCGAGCACGAGGCCGCCGCGCAGGATGAACCGGGCGGCAAGCCAGCGGGCGAGAGAGAGGGGCTGCGCGCGGAGGAGGGCCAGCGTGCCGCCGTCGCGCTCGCGGGCGAGCAGACCGTGCGCGATCACGAGAATGGCGAGCGGAAGGAGATAAAGGGCGACGAAGGTGGCGTCGAAACGGCCGAGGAGCAGGCGGAGAGGATTTTCGATTTCGTAGTTGTTAAGAAAAGATTCGCGCGGGCGGTAGGTGACGCGGAGGACCGACGGCAGCAGGTCGCTCTGGCCGACGGCGAGAGCGGCGCCGGGCGAGGGCGGGAGCACGGCGAAACGCCGAAGGTAGGCGAATTCGAAGCCGCGGGCGTCGCGGGGATCGAGGTTGGGGTTGAGATTGGTCGGCGGGGCGGCGTCGAACTTGGCGGCGTCGGTGCGGGCGGCGGCGAGTTTTTGGTCGGCGAGCGTCGTTGCCTGGGCGACGGCGGAGGCCTCGAAACGGGTCCACGCAAATCCGTTGGCGAGGCCGTAGAGGAGCGCGGCGGCGAGGATGAACGTGGCGAGCCAGAAGGCCGGGTCACGGCGGACGTGGAGCCATTCGAGGCGGAAAAGGGCGGACATAAAGTTTATGATTTAAGATTCATGATCGGGCGGACGTGGAAAGGGCCCACGGACGACACGGAACACTCGGAAGAAAAAATCCGGGAGAATAACATCGGTCAGGCGCGGAGGCGGCGGAGGGTGGCGAGGGCGAGCAAAGCGGTGGCGGCGAACCAGGCGAGCAGCAGGGCGAGGCTGGGGAGGAGCGGCGTGAGGGCGGTGGTGAGCGGCGGCGGGTTGAAAACGAAGGGCGGAATTTTTCCCCACTCGAAGGCGGCGGTGGAGCCCTTGCTGTCGCGCAGTGCGCCGTTGAGCGTGCGCTGCATCTCGCGGCGATGGTGCTCGGCCTGCGTGAGAAAGGCCTGGTGTTGGGCGGTGTCGTTGCCGGCGAGGGCTTGCGAGACGAGCTGCAGCGCGGGTGCGGGGGAGAGGAACGCGCCGAGTTGGAAAACGCGGTCCTGCGCGGCGAGCGTGGACCAGAGGTTCTGATAGAAGCGGTCGAAGAGGCCGTTGGCGCGCTCTTCGCCGAATTGGAGGGCGATGCCGGACCAGTTGATCGGGAGATCGCGGGTCTCGGTCACGTTGTATTTTTTGAGAATGGCGATGCGCTGGGCCTCGAGGGTTTCGCGCGCGTGGGGATCGCCGAGAGCGGCTTCGAGTTCCGTGCGGAAGGCGATGCTCGAAGGTGTAGGGTGGAGCGAGCGGCCGAGGTCGGAAAGGGCGCGGGGCAGGGCGACGACGCCGACGAGCCAGAAGGCGAGGAGCACGACGAGGGCGGTCCGCGGGGTGCGCGCGAGGGCGGAGACGGCGAGCGTGAGAAACAGGAACGCGCCGCCGTAGACGCCGTAGGCGGCGACCCACGCGACGGCGCGGAGCAGCTCGTCGGTGCGCTGGCCGGCGGGGGCGAGGGCGGCGGCGGCGGCCACACCGAGGACGGCGAGCGGGGCAAGCACGAGGGCGAGGGCGGCGGAGAAACCGAGGGCCTTGCCGAGGAGGAGGTGCGCGGGGCGCACGCCAAGGGCGAGGAGCTGGCGGAGGGTGCCGCGCTCGCGCTCGCCGGCGAAGGCGGCGAAGCCGAGCAAGATCACGAGCAGCGGAAGCAGGGCCTGCCCGACGAGGGCGGGGCTGAGGTCGCCGAAGCGTTGGAGGGCGGTGCCGTCCTGCGCGGGCCGGTAGAGCGGCTCGTTTTGTTTGTGGGCTTCGAGGTAGACGGCGCTCCCGAGGTAGGCCTGCACGCCGGGATCGACGACGGCGAGCGGGCGCGGCTCCTTGAAGGCATAGACGCCATAGTGGGCGGCGGAGTGGGGGTTCTTGTTTCCCTGGCCGAGCCAGCGGTCGCGCTCGCCGCCAGCGGCGGCGACGGCCTCGGCGCGTAGGGCGTTGACCTGCTGCCAGCCCGCCAGGCCAGCGACGATGGCAAGCACGACGAGCAGCGCGGCGGTGAGACGGAAGCGGCCGTCGCGGGTCAACTCGGTGAAGGTGTGGCGAGCGATGGTGAGCATGGGTGCAAGAGATCTAGGGTGTGATGCGGCGAGTGGCACGCACGGAGAGCCCGAGACGGGAGCCGGTGCCGGAGGCGACGTCGAGCGGGAGGGAGAACGTGCGGAGCTTGTCGGCCTCGGTGACGAACGGGGCGAGGGTGGCCGTTTCGGCGGGGAGGACGGTTAAGGCGCTGAGCGCGGAGAGGGAGAGAAGGAGAGATGGGGAGAGGGGAAGACGGGACATGGCCGAGAAATTCATGATTTAGGATTCGTGATTGGGCAGAGGGCGGGGTGGCTCAGTGGGCGAAGGCGACGGTGGCGACGCCGAGGAGGGCGAGGAGGGCGCCGAGGACGCGGCGGTCGAGACGGTCGAGCCAGCGCAGGCGAGCCGCGCCGTGCAGGGTGAGCCAGGTGAGCGTCAACATCCCGCCGAGCGTGCCGACGGCGAGCACGGCGCTGAGCCAGGCGATGCCAGGCCAGCCGTAGGGCGCGGCGGTGAGATAGACGGGGAGGAACAACTCGCAGGGCGAGAGCGTGAGCGTGAGGAAGAGGCCCCAGAGCGCGGCGCGGTCGGTGGGCTCGGGGATGAGCTTCCGGCCCTCGCAGTGGTCGCAGCCTTGTCCGTGCGGCGCGCGGAAGGCGAGCCACGCACCGAGGCCGACGAGCAAGGCGGCCACGACCCAGTGAAACGCGGTGTCG
>SXGR01134738.1_pt1 | contig 11500 bp, 9 predicted proteins | sample 3174711 | NCBI WGS metagenome assembly SXGR01 (sample SAMN11356860, study PRJNA531348) | freshwater metagenome | isolation source: freshwater sample F1-60 | place: China: Fuxian Lake, Yuxi | collected 2017-12-25
CTCACCGGCCGGACCGCGCTGATTACCGGCGCCGCCGGCCTTATGGGCGTCGAACACGCCAGCGCCTTGCTGCAGAGCGGCGCCACGGTGGTCCTCACCGACCTCGCCGACGCCCCCCTGGCAAAGACCGCCGAGCAACTGGCCGGCGCGGCGGCGCGCGAACGGGTGCTGACGCATGCCATGGACGTGACCTCGCCAGCGGCGATCACCGCCGTGGCGGCGCGTCTCGAGGCCGACGGCCGCCGCATCGACATTTTGGTGAACAACGCCGCGATCGATCCCAAGGTCAGCGGCGACCGCGGCGTGGTGGAAACCTCGCGGTTCGAGAGTTTTCCGCTGGCGCAGTGGGACCTCCAGGTGGCCGTCGGCCTGACCGGCGCGTTCCTGTGCAGCCAGGTGTTCGGTTCGGCGATGGCCCGGGATGGCCGGGGTGGAGTGATCCTGAACATTGCTTCCGACCTGTCGGTGTTCTCGCCGGACCAGCGGCTGTACCGGAAAGAGGGGCTGGCCGAGGCGCTCCAGCCGGTCAAGCCGGTCACCTACTCCGTGATCAAGACCGGGTTGATCGGACTCACGCGTTACCTGGCGACGTATTGGGCCGACCGCGGCGTTCGCGCCAACGCGCTGTCTCCGGGTGGCATCTATACCGGCCAGGCCGACGAGTTCGTGCAGCGGCTCAGCCACCTGATTCCCATGGGTCGAATGGCGACCCGTGATGAGTACCACGCGGCGGTGCAGTTCCTGTGTTCTGACGCGTCCGCCTATCTGAACGGCCAGAATATCGTGATGGATGGTGGACGATCGGTATGGTAAGAGCGGCCGAAGTGATCGTAGAGGCAACCGAGTTCTATCGTCGTCTGGACCAACTGGTGCCGGGGCAAACCACCACGGGTCACCCCGAACCTCCAGCCACTGACGTCTATTGCGAACGGCTGTCGATGGCGGCGCTCGCGGAGGTCCACAAGTATTCGACAGACCGGCGTGTCTACGAGTTTCTTGAATTCGATGCCTTCAGTACGATCGATGAGACGCGAGCCTATCTTGAGAAGCTGCTGGGGCGAATGGGCGACAGTCCCGTCGGCCGTAGTGCGATGTACTGGGTGCTTCGAAGGCGGTCTGACCACCAGTTGGTGGGCATGGTTAATCTGGGTTCGCTCGACTACGAACGCCAGTCGGCCGAATGGGGTTATGGTGTCGACCCGGAGCTGTGGGGACTCGGGTACGTCTTGCAGCTTCAGGAAATGCTCAAGCACTATGCGTTTGTGATCCTCGGCCTGAACCGTCTTCATGGCCGGACCATGTCGGCGAATGAGCGCACCATTTCATCAGTGCTCGCGGCAGGTATGAAGCACGAGGGCACACTACGGCAGTATTACCGCAAGGCCGGTGTCTACCACGATGCGTGGCTGTACGGCATGTTGCGGGCGGACTACCTCGAGTCGAAGCAGCAGGTAGGCGGCCGGCGGGGCGTAGTTGGGATCGATGAAGTCCGGAACATCGTCGCGGCCGCACTCGCGGACGACTCGGTTACCGTCGACTCGGGGATGCACGACCTGTTCAGCAGGGATTCCCTGACCCACATGTCGATCATGGTCGCCGTCAGCCAGCAGACCGGCGTGTCGTTGTCGCCCGCGGACATGACGCGGGGAACCTCGGTGAAGGCCATCGCCGCGCTGCTGGCCGAACGGAGCTGACCGGGTGCCGACGAGTGGTCTTGGCGACCTGCTGCATCGGCAGGCGCTGTCCAACGGGGCCGGCGAGGCGCTGGCGGTGCAGGGTCGCCGGCTCACCTACGATGAGTTGAACGGCCGGGCGCTCGGCTTGGCCACGGCCCTGCTCGAGAGTGGCGCGTCGCGCGAAACCATCGGCCTGGTCGGCCAGCGGACCGTCGCGTCCTACCTGGGGGTCGCGGGCATCCTCGCTGCGGGATGCAGCTACGTGCCGATCAACCCCTCATACAGTCCGGCCCGCGTAGTCGCCATCCTGAAGGCCGCCGGCGTCCGGATCCTGGTTGGCGACCGCGACAGCATCGAGCGCCTGCATCGGACGCTGTCGGGTTGTGAGGTGTCGCCCATGGTGGCGACCTTCGTCCCGGACGGCCACGCACCGGACGGCAGCGGCTGGCACGACGAAGCCGCGCTGAACCGGCTGACGCCGATTGCTGCCCCGGTGGCCGTCAGTGAGGGCGACCGGGCGTACTTGCTGTTCACCTCCGGTTCCACCGGCGTCCCGAAGGGCGTCCAGGTGTCGCATGGCAACGTGCTCGCGTTCCTCCGTGGCATGTCCGCGCTCTACCCGCTGGAACGCGGTTTTCGCGCCTCGCAAAGCTTCGACTTCAGTTTCGATCCCTCGGTCTCTGACATGTGGTTCACGTGGACGATGGGCGGGGCCTTGTGCGTGGTGCCCGAAGAGGAACGGCTGCTGCCACACGAATTCATTCGCCGGGAGCGGATCACTTACTGGAATTCAGTGCCCGCGATCGCGGCGTTCATGAGCCGAATGGGCCATCTCCAGGCCGGATGCTTTCCGGAGTTGCGTTACAGCATGTTTTGCGGGGAGCAGTTTCCCCAGGCGCTGGCCGATCAGTGGAAGCGCGCCGCCCCGCACAGCACCGTCGAGAATCTCTACGGTCCGACCGAGGCGACGATCTACATCTCGCGGTACGTCTACGGTGATCTCAAGGCGGAGCGAACGTTCACCAACGGCATCGTGCCGATCGGCACGCCGTTTCCGGGGCACCGGTTTGCCGTCGTCGACGAAGCCGGGCAACGGCAGGCCGACGGGGAGACGGGCGAGCTGGTGTTCTCGGGTCCCCAGGTCACCGAGGGATATGTCAACAACCCGGCGCTGACCGCGGCTGTGTTTGTCACTTTTCCCTGGGATGCCTGCGGCGCCCGCTGGTATCGCTCCGGAGATCTTGGGTTTCGGAACGCCGACGGGGACTTCGAGTGCATCGGCCGTCGCGACAACCAGATCAAGCTCGGTGGGCGCCGTATTGAGATCGGCGAGATTGAAGCGGCGTTGCGCCAGTATCCGGCCACCCGCGACATTGTCGTGGTCCCCGTCAGGGACGACCTCCAGGTCGTGACGGGGTGTGTCGGCTTCGTGCCGCGCCCGATCGACCGACAGGACGAACAGTCGATTCGGCAAGACAGCACCCGGTCTCTCGAACGGCTCTTCTTCCCGCGCCAGATCCTGACCGTTGAGTCGTTTCCGCTCGCGCCGAGCGGAAAAGTGGATCGCCGGGCGCTCGAAGCCATCGCACAGCGGGCAGTTTCCGGCAAAGACTCGCCGACGTCATGAAGCTGTTCGGGCGCGAGTTGCGGCTTGGCGATCCGGGCGTCGCCGAGATCGTTATCTTTGATGACGTCAACAGCCACGTGGTGCGGCAGGCGCTTCCTGCCGGGCGCACTGTGGCCATCCTGAAGGTCCGGCCGGAAGACGTCCGCCTCGGGCCACGGACCCTGTTTCACACTGCCCGGCTGCTGCTGTGCCGCCTGAGCATCGCTGAGGCGCGGCAGCACCCCCACGGCGTCGCGCGCGGGCTGCTGTTTCAGTGCCGGTGCATCTACCTGGAAGCCTGCCTCGCCGCGATCGCTCCCAGGGCCGTCGTGACGTTTATCGATAACAGCGGGCCGTGGGGATGGCTGTCCAGGCACTGCCGTCGGTTTCCGTTCTTCGCGATCCAAAACGGCACCCGGCTCTCGTACGCATCGGCTGATCGTGCGACCTACTACTGTCAGCACTTGTTTTGCTTCGGGAGCCACGAGACCGAGCATTTTCCAAGCCTCGGCTATCGGGTCGAGCAGTTCCACCCGGTGGGTTCGTTGTTGGCCAGTTTGTCATTTGCACCGGCGGCGGCGTCGGCCGAGCAGTACGACTTGCTGGTCGTGTCCACCTGGCGCGGCAACATCGGATTCGGGCAGGACGTCCAGGACACGATGCGCTCCATGCGGGTCATGGACGAGCGGCTGGCCGAGTACATCCGGGCCCGGCGCCTCAAGGCGGCAGTAATCCTGCGGGCCGAACGTGGCGCGCAGCACTGGCGGATGGCAGAACTGGACGCGACGGAAGAGGACTACTACCGCGAGGTGTACGGCGATGCGATTGCGATTCTCGACACCGACTTCGTCACACGCAACGTCTTTCCCCTCATGCAGCGCAGCCGCGTGATCGTGTCCTGCCTGTCGACGGCGTTGCTGGAAGCGTTCGGGATTGGCAAGAAGGTGCTCTACTGTAATTTCACCGGCACTGACCGCTACCATGACCACCTGGCGCCGGACCTGGTCACAACCGAATCGGAACGCGGCCCGTTCTTCGCCCGCCTCGACGAGCTCCGCCGCATGCCCGACGACGAATACGCACGACGGTTCCGGCCGTTGCAGCGGCACTACATGAGCAATCCCGCCGAGCCCACATATCGGGCCATTGCCACGACGATTGATGCGGTGATCGCCGGGGTCGCCGGCCGATGAGCGAGAACGTGAACCGCCACGCGTATGTCGGCATCGAGCAGGTGTCGGGGTATGCCGATCGGGAGTCGCTGCTCGAGTACCGGCGCGGACGGCTGGTGAAATACGCCCCGGTGGTCGATTTTCTCGTGGCGCGGTCGGCGGCGCCGATCTCGGTCGTCGAGATTGGCTCGGGCAGTTCCGCCCTGCTCTATGCGTTGGCGCAGGCCGGGCGGTTACACCAGGGGCTAGGAATCGAACTGTCGCCATCCCGCCATGAGTTCGCCGAGTTGTGGAAGCAGGACGATGGCGTCGCCAACGTTACCAACCTGAACGCCAGCTTCGACGAGTGCGCGATGGCGGCGGCAACCTGGGACTGGCTGGTCGTCGTCGACAACACCTTCACCTATTTGGCGCCCGAAGATGCCGGCTACCCGGCGCAACTGCTGCGCCAGGCGTTCGCCGCGCTCAAAGACGACGGCCGCGTGCTGCTCGACTTCATCAACTACGCCAGGCGGGTGCCTGGCACCGACTACCGCCAATGGGCCCGGTATCCGGACACTGATCCTTACTCGTTCGGACTCTACTCGAACAAGATCGAGGCCGGCGTCAACCACTGCGAGAGCATCTTCATCAAGCGCGACGGCTCCGAGTGGCACAAGCGCGAGCAGAGCCAGGTGTATCCGCTGGCGGAACTCGCGGCGTTGCTCGGCTCTTGCGGGTTCGTCGTGCAGGAAGTCTTCGCTATGTTCGACGGCGAGGCCTACGTCGAAAGCGAGTCGGATCGCCTCTTGGTGGTGGCCGGCAAGCGCGCCTTGACGAAGGACGTGTGAACTGTCCCGGCTGCTAGTCACGACCGCCGAGGAGGCGTCATGGGATCACGAGCGGCCGGTCCTCTTGCTCGGGGAGTGGTGCCGCCGGCCTTCGCGCCGCATGGCCTGGGAGCGGCTGGATGCCACGCTGCACCCCTACCACTGGGACGATCGCGAGAAGTACTACCGCGATTACGCCTACCTCGCCGACCTCTACGAGCGGCTGCTGCGCGAGGTCAGCGAGCGGCTCGGCGCCCTGCACGCGACGACTGCGGACGTGCGCCACTGGCGGCTAATCGTCGGGCCGTGGCTGCGGTTCTTCGGCGATGCGTTGTTCGACCGCTTCGAATGCGTGCGAACGGCCGCTGAGGGCGGGGGCTGGCAGGACACGCTGGTGCTGCGCCACGATCGGCCGGCGTGGCGCGCCACCGATTTCCGGCACTTCTTCCGCCAGTTTACCGGCGATGGCTGGAACCACGTGGCGTTTGCATCGTGTGTGCGCGCTATGGGCCTGCCGAGCACGCCTGGTCCGGCGGACCTGGCCCCTGTGCCCGGCCACGCGCCCTCGCCACCCGGCATCCGCCAGATCGTCAGGGCGGCCGTCGACGCCGGTGGCCGGCTGCTGCCACCAGCTCTGAATGGCGTGGTCATCGTTGGTGCGAACCTGCCGAAGCGCCGGGTGTTCCGGTTGCAGGCCGCGCTGGGACAGGCGCCGTACGTGAAGGCGCCGGACGTCCTGCCTCCAGCTGGTCACGACACCGGCCCTCGGCGTGACCTGGCGGTCGCGCTCGGCGAGTCGGTGTTCGAACGCCTGCTGGCAGACCTGGTGCAGGAGTGGATGCCGCGCGCATACGTCGAGGATTTCGCGCAGGTGTTGGCGATGGCCACGGCCCGGTATCCGCGCCGACCGAAAGTAATCTTCACCGAGACCTCGTTTCAGGGCGAGGATGGCTTCAACACCTGGGCCGCGCGTCATGTCGCGCGGGGCGTGCCATTGGTGATCGGGCAGCACGGCGGGAACATGGGCCTCGCGCGCGTCAGTCAAAGCGAGGACCACCAGATTCGCGCCGCCGATGTGTTCGCGTCCTGGGGCTGGCGCTCCAGCCACCGGCCGGCCGTGCGTCCGCTGCCGGCGCTGCGACTGGTGGCCGACGAACCGGACCCGCCGGTCCGGGCCGATGGCGACATCTTGATCCTGATGACCTCGTATCCCCGGTACTTTTATTGCCACTACGCGGTGCCGGTCGCCGGGCAGGTGCTGGCCTACGTCCTCGACCAGGTGCGTCTGGTCGAGCTGCTGGGAACCGACCTGGCGGCGGCCGTCAAGGTCAGGATGGACGGCGACACCTTCGGCTGGGATACGACCCAGGTGTTCCGCGAGCGAGGACTGGCGGCGATGCTGGAGCCGGTCGACGGGCCTCTGGCACAGCGGCTTCGCTCGTGCCGATTGGCGATCAGCACCTACAACGCGACCTCGCTGCTCGAGACGATGGCGGCTGACTTTCCTACGGTCGTGGTGCTCAACCCGCATCACTTCGAAACGCGCGTCGCAGCGGCCGCCGATCTGGACCGGTTGCGAGCGGTCGGCATCCTGCACGCGACGCCCGAATCCGCCGCCCGCCATGTGCGCGCGGTCGCGTCCGACATCCCGGCGTGGTGGGGTCAGGGCGAACTACAGGCCGTTCGCCGCGCCTTCTGCGATCGCTATGCGCGGCGGTCGGCACAATGGACGGCGGAGTGGGTGTCGCTGTTCCGCTCCCTCGCGGCGACATCCGGGCACGCGGTTCCGACGAGGGCGGTCGATCCGTCATGACCCGGCCCAGTCTCGGCGAGGTCCGCCGACATTGCGCTGAAGGCCGGTACTTCTCCTACGAAGGACTCAACGACCGGATGTTCGCGCCGGTGTCGGTATTCCTGGTGTGGGTCTTTGTCCGGCTGGGATGGAGCGGACATGCGGTGTCGTTGTTGTCGGGCGCGGCGGTTGCCGCCGGCGGCGCGTTACTGGCGAGTGGCAACCCGTTGCTGGTTTTCGTGGGGTCCTTCGGGTACCTGTCGTTCTACCTGTTGGACTACGTTGACGGAGGTGTGGCGCGATTCCGGAAGCAGGCCGGCATTTCCGGGCAGTACGTGGACTGGCTGATGCATGTGGTCGCTGCAGTCGGTACCGCCGCCGGCCTGTTCGCCGGGGCGTTGCCCGTCGTTGGCAACTGGATCGTGCCGTTCGGGTTGCTCAGCGTGCTGGCCGCCGCCTTGGCGCTCGATCGCTATGCGTTGGGGTGGTTTTCCATCTGCATGCACCACCAGCAGCGGCAATCGAGGGGCGAGGCCGGGGCGCCGGTGCCTGCGGCGATTCGCGCCGAGACCCGCGGCCGCGCCAGGCGCCTTCTGCGCAACGCCTCGACCGCGCTGTTTCACGAAAGCTACATGATCTACACCCTGCCGGTGTTTGGCGCCGCCCACCTCCTGGCCTGGACCGGGCCGTTTGACTTCAGGGTGGTGCTGACGGTGCTCGGCGGCGCGCTGTATTTTCCGGTCGTGCTCTTCGACATCTGGACCATGGCGACGTCGGGCCGCGTGGACCGCGCCTACGAGAGACTGTTTTTCGGTACTTCGTCACCCAAGCTTCCTGAGGATCATTACTTCGGCTGATCCGCAGGCCACCTCCCCCACTCAGACAGGACCGTTTCTGTGAAAGCACTCATCCTCGCCGCCGGTTTCGGCAATCGCATGCGTCCGTTGACCAACAACATCCACAAGACGCTGCTCGTTGTCGACGGCCAGACCATCATCGACCGCATCGTTGCGGGCTTGCTCGACAACCGGATCTCGAACATCGTCGTCGTCACCGGCTACCGGGCCGAGGAACTGACGGGCCACCTGACGCGGACGTTCCCCCAGGCCACCTTCGAGTTCGTGCACAACGAGCGGTATGCCGAAACCAACAACATCTACTCGATGGCGCTGGCGTTCGAGCAGATCGCGCTCGATGACGACGTGCTGTTGATCGAGTCGGACCTGATCTGCGCGCCGGACGTGATCACGCGCGCGATCTACTCGGAGCATGCCAATGTCGCGCTGGTCAGCCCGTACGTGACCGGCCTCGACGGCACCGTCGTGCAGGTGTCAGGCGATCGCATCACCAGCATTTATCCGCCCCACCTGCAGGACGAGCAGTTCAATCTCTTCGACAAGTTCAAGACGCTGAACATCTACAAGTTTTCGAAGGAGTTCTGCGCGACCGATTTCAAGCGCCTGCTCGTGCACTACGCGAAGGTCATCGACGACAACTGCTACTACGAGCTGATCCTGGGCATCCTGATCTACATGCAGCGGCAGGAGATCTTCTGCGAGATCATCGACAACGACAAGTGGGCGGAGGTCGACGATCCGAATGACCTGGCCGGGGCGGAGTTTGCCTTTAATCGCGCCAGTCGGCTGTCGATCCTGGAAGACTCATTCGGCGGCTACTGGAACTACGACGTCCTGGATTTCTGCTTCATCCGCAACATGCACTTTCCGCCGGAGTCGGTGATCTCCGAGATCAAGAACAACCTGCCGTTCCTGCTGCACAACTACGGCTCCAAGCAGGCGGTGCTGAACCGGAAGCTGTCATATGTGCTGCAGTGTGACGAGAGCCGGCTACTGGCGTTGAACGGCGCCTCGCAGGTGTATCCGTCGCTCGGCCGGCTGCTGGCGGGCAAGCGCGTGCTGCTGCCCGAACCGACGTTCGGTGAGTACCCGCGGGTGTTCCCCGACCATGACACGTATCCGGATTGCGTGGGTATTGATGTCGCCGGCCTGGAGCGTCAGCTCGACGGCATTCAGGTGTGCGTGATCGTCAATCCCAACAATCCGACCGGGACTGTCGTGCCGACCGAGTGGCTGATCGGATTAGTCGACCGCCATCCGCAAACGCTGTTTATCGTCGACGAGTCGTTCATCGACTTCTCCGGACAGCGGTCGATCATCGAGCACCTCGAGCAGGCGCCCCGGGCGAACGTGCTCGTGATCAAGAGCTTGAGCAAGACGCACGGTGTTCCCGGCATGCGCCTGGGCTTTGTCTATACCTGCGATGTTGCGCTGCGCGCCGCGCTGGCCGCCGACGTGCCGATCTGGAATATGAACTCGCTGGCCGAGTTCTACATGGAGATCCTGCTCAAGAACAAGGGCGCGCTCGGGCGCTCGTTCCGCCAGACCATCCTCGATCGGGAGGAGTGTGCCGCGGCCCTGAAGACGCTGCCGTGCCTTGACGAAGTGTTCCCGTCAGGAGCCGACTTCCTGCTGGTGCGGGCGGCGCCGAATCGGCCGGCGATGGCCACGCTCGTGGACGGCCTGTTGGCGCATGAATCGATCTACATCAAGGACGTGAGCGCGAAGCTGGCCGATCCCGGTCGCCTCTACTTCCGCTTTGCCGTGCGCCTGCCGGCCGAGAATGCCCGGCTGGTTGACGCCATCCGGGCCTGGGACAGCCAGGGCGAGGGAGCGCGTCATGGGTGATGAACTGCCGACCCATTCCAGCAATCCACTGATCACCGTCATCGTTGCGGCGCTGAACCAGGAGCGATTCATCGGCCGTTGCATCCGCTCGCTGCTCACGCAGCACTTCACTCGGCAGGACTACGAGGTAATCGTCGTCGATGACGGCAGCACTGATCGGACACCGTATGCGCTCGAGCTGTTCAAAGGCGAGGTCACGGTCATCCGTAACGAGACGACGCGGGGACTGCCGGCGGCGCTCAACCTGGCCATCCGCCGCGCCCGCAGTCCGTTCCTCGTGCGGGTCGACGGCGATGACTTCGTGAGTCGCGACTTTCTCCGCTTCCTTCATGCCTTCGTGACCCAGAACACCTATATGGACGCGGTGGCCTGCGACTACAACCTCGTCGACGACCAGGGCACCGTGATCGCGCGGAAGAACTGCATGGAGGAGCCCATCGCCTGTGGCATCATGTTTCGGACCGATCAGATCGTCGACCTGGGGCTCTACGACGAGGCGTTCCTGCTGCACGAGGAGCGGGATCTGCGCACCCGCTTTCTCAAGGGCCACAGCATCCACCGGCTGGAGCTGCCGCTCTACCGGTACCGCCGTCACGACGGCAACCTGACCAACAATGTCGATGCGATGAATCATCACATGGCACAACTCATCGACAAGCACGGCGGCAGTGCGCTGTGACGGCCCATTGTCAAGGAACGGCAGCGCGGTTGCGAACGAGCGTCGCCGCATCGCAGGAGAGGGTTCATGCGTAATCAGGAGTGGCAGTCGATCTGGAGCAAGAAGGGCGTGGTCGATCGCGGCCGCCCCCTGCACGTGATCAACGGGTACGACCTGCTGACCGAGTCGGCGTGGGACGACATGATCGCAAAGGTTGCGGCCCCGCTGCAGATCTCCGCTGATCAGTCCATTCTCGAGTTCGGGTGTGGCGCCGGCGCGTTCCTCCAGACCCTCAAGGCAATCACCCCGACGCTGAGGCTGAACGGCGTGGACTACAGCGAGACGTTGATTGAGGTCGCGCGCCAGCGCCTCGACGGCGACTTCCGCCTCCATGACATCACCAAGCCCCTCGACTCCCCGGACAATGTCTATGATGTCACCGCGGCATTTGCAGTGGTCAACTACCTGGACGACGGCGCGGCTGTCGACGCCGCGATCAGCGAGATGATCCGGACGTCGAAGCGGCGGGTGCTGATCGGCGAGGTCAACGACCTCGACAAGGTCGAACTGGCCAAGGCCATTCGCGCGACCAGTCATGTGAATGCGCAGCGCGTGAGCACGGCCGTGATCGACCAGCAGTACTTCGCCAAGTCGACGTTCGAGGCGATGGCCAAGCGGCATCAGGTCCGATGCGCGATTGTCGACCATGCGACGCTGGGGCTCGGCGACTACCAGGCGGCTCAGTACCGCTATTCGGTCTACTTCGACAAGGGTGACCGGTGATCCCGGAATCGCTGATCGTGCAGCTCGGCTCCCGCGCCGTTGGCCCCCGCAGCCGCCCGTACGTGATCGCCGAGATCGGCGTCAATCACGGCGGCTCGATCGATCGCGCCCGCCAGTTGATCGACTTGGCCAAGGCCGGTGGCGCCGACGCGGCGAAGTTCCAGAGCTACAAGGCCGATACCCTCGCCTCCAGGCACTCGCCGGCGTATTGGGATACCAGCAAGGAAACCACGACCAGCCAGCACCAACTGTTCAAAAAGTACGACGCCTTCGGGCCGGACGACTACGTCGCGCTGGCC
>SXGR01279195.1_pt1 | contig 11496 bp, 8 predicted proteins | sample 3174711 | NCBI WGS metagenome assembly SXGR01 (sample SAMN11356860, study PRJNA531348) | freshwater metagenome | isolation source: freshwater sample F1-60 | place: China: Fuxian Lake, Yuxi | collected 2017-12-25
CGTATTGCTGGCCTCAGTGAGCCACTCGTTGACAGCTTGAGCGATCTTCCGCTGCTTGATGAATGCCGCCGCGACTCCGCTGGCCTTTGGGTCCCATGCGCCCTTCGTCTTCTTTCCAAACCACGCCGTAAGGTCATGCACCGATTCGAGGCTACTGCCGGCCGGTTGTGGCCGGTGCCTCCAGCCGCCCCCGTCCGGCACGACCCACTCGCCGACCTTTGCCGTAACCCCTGGCGGCGCGTCGGCCTGAACCCACGTCTTGCCGTCCTCGGCCAGCGTGAGCCACCCGTCAGGGCCTTTGACGCGCGGCCCGAAGGGCGCAATCTTCGACGGCCCCACGATGAACGTCGGATCACTCTCCGCCCACGGGCGCGCACCCCGCCCGGCACGCTCCGGTAGCTTCGCCCGCTCCGGGGGCGGTATGAGCCCGAAGTCCACCATGTTGTCCGGGTGGTCCATCGACGCGAGCTTGTCTGCGGCAACGGACTCCTCGGGAGTGATGCGTGCCGCCAAGATGCGCGCCGCGGTTTCCGGCGAGCGCATCGTGTGAGTGATGATGCTCTTGAACTCCTGCCACTGCATGGGCAGGTACGTGCTCGGGTTCATGAGCATGTGGCGCCAGAAGCTGGGCGTCGAGCCTTTGCGAACGATTCCCGGTGCCTCGAACGCAATGAAGTCCACGAGCGCGTCCAGCGCATTCCACGTGCCGACGACTGGGCCTTGCATCGTGCGGTCCAGGCCCTTCATGAGCCCAATGAACGCTCTTTGCATCGGCTTGTCGGCGCGGATGTTCGGGATGCTGTCAATCTTCTTCGCGGTCTTCGCGAACGCGCGCATCGTCGCATCGCTGGCGCCCATCGCGAGGTTGCGCAGTCCGGTCCACGCCATGGCCGCGTCGATGGGGCTCGTGGCCATGGTGTTCTTCCACCGCGCCATGGCCTTCTCGTTGCCGGCCAGGCCAACAGGCAACGAGAGCACGCCCGCAAGCGGCTTGATGGCCGCGCCCGCGCCCTCCATCGCGAACTTCCCGATGCGGTCGTACTGCTCGGCTGATGTGGCGTTGTTCAGGAGCATCCCCGGCAGTCCAGGGAGTTCCATGAAGAAGTTGGCCATGCGCACGATGTTCGCTGGCGTGTTGGCGATGGCCTCGCCGATGGCCTCGCCCGTCGTCAGTCCCGATACGGTGTCCGTGTCCTTGAAGCCGAGCGCCTTCCATGTGGCATCCCAACTGTTGAGCGCGCCGAAGTCTCCGCGCATGGCGTGCTGCGCCGCTACAGACGGGACCTCCAACGCTGCGCGCCCGACGTTCCATGCCGTGAACGGCGACTTGCCGCCCCCCGGAACGATGGTCTTGCCAGTGATCATGCGCGCAATTTCGTCGACCAGCGATGCGCCCATCCCGGCCACGATCGCGCCAGGGTTTCCCCCGACCGCATAGGACTCCCACGTGGTCGGGTTGACCGCCTGCTTGCGGGCCTCGGCCGCAGTCGGCGCGAACTCGACGTCACTCGGGTCAATGCCCTTTCGCCGCGCTTCGGCCATGATCTGCCCGGCTGTCTCGGGCGTGGCACCGGGGATGTCGTTGACGTCGAGAATGCGGTGCCCGTCATCGTCCGACTGAATGAGCATCGACAGTTGCTTGTTGCCGCCCTGCTCGACACGACTGCCCGGCGTGAGCTTCTGGTCGATGAACCACTGCGCCAGCGGCTCAGAGAGCGAGTCGATACCCTTTGCCCACGCGACCGGGTTGAGTTGCCCGATGGACTCCCGGTAGAGCTTGCCCTCGTCGGTGTCCTCGATGCCTGCCGGGCTGTCCTGGTCCCCCATAAGCAGAGTGGACATGCGGGCACCGCTCAGGCCGCTCGGGCTCATCGGTCCAAAGTAGTCATCGGTCGACGGGGGCGCCGTGTCGTTGCCCGTTGGTACGCGCTTGAACCGTGGCGTGGTGTTCGCCACAGCCACCTTGTCCGAGATCATCCGCGTGACCTCGGGCGCCTCGCGGAACGGGGGCAGGCCGCGCTCGGACGGCGATGGACCGACCTTGATTCCACCGCCAGGAACGAGTGTCGTGCGCGGGTCCCGCGTGTACTTCTGGTCCGTGCCCGGAACAAACTCGGTGATGTTGCCGTCGTCGTCCGGCGCAAGGTCCCGTGGCGTCCGGTAGTTGGTCCCGCCCCCGGATGCCGCGTCCGTACGCAGCCCAGGGCTCACGCGGTCGGCCATCTTCGTCAGGGGGCTTGGCTCCGGCGCATCGGGCAGGACGTCGTAGGCGTCCTCTTCGCCAAGGAGCATGTCGGCAACGGATTCCTCGGCGGTCTTCACGCGTGGCGGCGCAAACGCCTTGCCGGTCGGATTGATGACGCGACTGGCTACCGTACCGATGCTGTCGGCGAGTAGGTCGAGGAATGCGCGGTCGGCCATCGGGTCACCGCAAGTTCTGGAGATATGCCTGTTGTTCGGCCGTGAGAGCAACGCCTCGAAGTGGCCTGCGGTCCGCACCGAGCAGTACTGGGCCTGTCCGCTTCATGAGGTACGTCATGCCGCCTGGAAGCAGGACCGACTCCCCGACCTTGAGCACGCGCGGAGAACCGTCCTTCTTGGCCGCAGTCTCGCTCTTCTGAGCCCGGTCCAGCGCCTTGTCGCCCGAGGTCGTGACCATCTCCAACGCCCTCTGCCCGAAGCGCGCGGCGGTCCCGAGGAAGCTGTTGTCCACATCGGCCTGCTTGTTCGCAGACGGGCCGGGACCGATCGCGAAGCCGCGGGTTTCCAACCACGCGAGCACACCCGCCCGGCGCATGGTGGGTGTCTTGGCGTCGCGAAACAACACCGGCATCTCCCCTTCGACCGTGGCCTTTGTGTACAAGTCCTCTGCGGTTTGCGGAGTGATATTTTGCATCTGGCCGTTGGTCTTGTTGTACACGGTCAGGTTGCCCGCCTTCGGCGCCCCACCGCCACGCCCACCGCCGCTCGCCGTGCCAGCGATCCACCCACGGATCGCCTCCATGTCGGTCGGCACCAGCATCGCCCGCGGGTTGTCCGGGCTGTACTTGCTCGGGTCCAGCGTCAGCTTTGGCAAGCGCAGTTCGGCCTTGCCGATCTTGATCTTCGTGAAGCCGGCCTTCGGCGCGAGGTCGCCGACTCTCTTGATCTCGTCCCACATGCGCCGGTGCTGCTGCGCTGATGCGGTCGCCGCTGCGGACCGATTGTCCCCATCGACCTTGGCTGCGACGTAGGCCACGTCGTCGACCGTGAGCCCAGCGGCGAGCATGTCGTTGACGACGGACTGCGGGATGACGATGCGGCCCTGCGAATGAAGGCGCGGGTCCATGGACCCGAACGGGGTGGCGACATCGTTCGCTCGAAGCGCGGCCTCGCGAGCGCGGGCGTCCGCGGGCATAGGCGTCGATGACTTCGACGCAGATTGGGCCGAAGGGGTGGACGGACCGCCAACAGATGGGGACTTTAGTTGACCGAGCAGATCATCGTCAAACGTCTTCGCTGACCCCCGCCCTGGCACATAGTCCATCCAGTCGTCGGGCTTGAGCGAAGCTAACATTGTCGCGATCTTCGCGTCCACGGCGCTCGTGTCCGGCTTCGTGTAGTCGCCAGTCATGGGCGTTCCGTCGAGCCCGAGAGCCTGACCTGCGGGTGCCATGGGCGGGGTGACGCGGGTGTCCGCCGAGCGGAACGCAGGGCCGGTGCTCGCGATGTCCGTACTCGGACCGCGGCGGCTGCTGTCGTCCCGGCCACGACGGTCATGCGCGACGAACGGCGGACCGCGGCTCGACGTGCGGCCGTCTCCGATCGTAACTTGACCGGGGATGGCCGGAGCGTTCACGGGTCGCAGCGATGCCGGGAGTACGTCGAACGCCTCGGTCATCGCCTTTGCGTCAAACGGAGGTTCGGAAGGGCCGCCCGCGGAAAAAGGGCCACCCGCGTCCCCACCTCCGAGGGCGTTACCGAGGATGTCCTGCATGGACAACGATGCGAAGCTGTTGACCGGTGACGGCGTGGGAGCGATGCTCGCCTTTGGCGGCGCCGGCGTGATGACCCTGGGGCGGGGTGGCATCGGTGCCGATGGCACTTCAGCGGGCGGGTTGACACCGCCCACCCGACGAATGCCTGCCGCCATCCCACGGTCCTGCTTGATCATATTCATCTTGTCGGCGCTCTCTTCGCGCGCCTGGACCGCGGTCGGCATCTGCTCACCAACGAACTGCGACAAGCCACGCGCACCGACACCCATGAGCGGGTTGACCAGCGTTCCGAGGATGGACTGCACCGTGAACTGCTCGTCCGCCTGTGCCTTTCGCTCGTCGAACTCTCGGCGCTGCTCGTCGAGCGCACGCCGGTTGGCCTGGGCGCCGAAGAACTTGCTTGCGATGTCGGGGATTGCCATGGGGACCTCCTAGAGCGGCGTGCTGCTCGTGACCGTCCACTGCCCTGTTTTTACGTCCTGCGTCAACACATACATTACGTTGCCGCCGTTCGGATCGGTGCCATACGCGGCCATCGTGTAGTTGCCTCCCGGCCCAATGGTCGGCGTGCCCAACTGGCCCACCGTGTACCCATCGCCAAGCGAAGCGCTCACAAGCGCCCCGAACTTGGCCATGTCCGTCTTGGGTTCGATCTGGTTGGCGGAAGGTGGCGCGCCCGGCGTCTGCGGCCCGGTCGGAGCTGGGTTGAACCCGGTCACCTTGCCTGTGCCCGGATCGAACACGAGTCGCTCCGCAATCTCCTTCCACTGAGGGTCATCGAGCGCAACGCCAAGCATCTCGGCAAGCGCCTTCGGGCTGGCGCCTTCGCCGCCGATCATACCGAGGATGTTGTTGACGCCGGTCCACTTGTCCGCCTCCGCCTGGTTCTCCAGCGCGGACGTGACCTGCTTGTCGCCGAGCACGAGGTTGCCGAGCGTGGCGACCATCTTGTTGCGCGCGTCCTTGGCCGCGAGCTGGTTCTGCACGTCGATGTCGGCCTTGGTCGCTTCCGCTGCGGACTGGAGCCCGCCAAGGTCCGCCGCCGCTTGGCCGCCCGCCCCGAACCCGCGCGCCCCGAGCTGCTGCGACTGCTTGATTTTCGCGGCGTCGGCGCCCTTCTGGACCTTCGCGAACTGCGATGCCAGTGCCTCATCGGACAGGCCGTAGTCGCCGCCGCCGAAGAGCGCATCTTGCAGGGCTTGCGCGAGCGAGCCCGACGTCTTTGTGTAGTCCGGTGCACCGGTCTTCGGGTCCTTGCCCACGACGCCGCCGAGGTAGTCGACCAAGGTCCCGGTCGTTGTGTCCGTCGACGAGTAGCCCCACGGTGCCGCATTCGGGTCAACCCACGGGCTGGCCGGATTTGCGGCGGTGCCCTTGTCGTTCTTCGACGGCCCGACTTCACCACTGGTCGCTGGCGTGTACTGGTCTTTGACCACGGTGGGCCGGACGTTGCCGTAGTCGAATGGCACGACTGCGCCGGGCTGTGCCGTGGTCTCCTTGATCGTCGGTGCCGGCCCGGCGCCCTGCCCCGTGTCGTACGCCTTGGGCACCCCAGGCCACGGGCCGGACTGCCCATCCGGGGTGGCGGGGGCTCCCCCAAACTGCGGAATCGGCAACTGCGGCGTGAACCCGCCCGACGCATTACCCGCGAACGGGTTGCCCGGCGCGCCCGCTCCGGCATCGGGTGGTGCCCCTGGTGTCGCGAACGGATTAGCCGGAGCCGCAGGCTTCGCCCCGCCGACAGCGACCGGATCGAGCGCGTACGGATTCTGGTTCGGTGTCTTCGACTTCGGGACCTGCCCGCCCGACGACCCTGCCGCTCCGCTGTAGTTCCAAGGCGATGCCATGCTGATCTCCCGTCAGGCACTATGCCTGATGCTGCACCTTACCCCAAAGCACCACGGAGTTGTTGATGTTTGCGCCACCCCCCGTTGTTTGGATGGTCACGCGGACCGGCGTGCCCGACGCGATGCCCGCCTGATACGCTGCGGCGAACGCCGTGGACGTGTAGAGCGTGTCCGCAACGGACGCAGTGAGCGTCGGTCCGGCGAGCACTTCGACCCACGCGCCGGACGTGTACGCCTGGACGGAGAGCACCGTGGTTGCGCCCACCGCCCCGAGCACGTCGAAGGACACCTGGAACTCCACCGGGATCCACACTGACACCGACGCGGGCACCTGCCAGTAGAGCAGCCGCGTCGACACGGCCGCATCGTCGCGATGGAACGTCAGCCCCATGATCGCGTTGGGCTTGTTCAAGTTCGACGGGTCCAGTTTCGTCGTCGTCGCCCATGTCGTGATCGCGTCGGCAATCGCCTTCACGACCGACGCGAGCGCCGTGGCGCCAGTCGTCAGTGTCCCCAGGCTGAACGTGGGAGCGCTCATGGTCTACCTCACCGTAACGACGCCAATGTTTGCGCCGTCTGTAACGTGTCCGTCAATACCGCGGTAGCTCAGCACGCGGCCCGTGCTCGACTCGGGCACGTTGCTGCTGAACGTGCAGTAGGTCGCGCCGTCTTCTGCGTAGATGGCCGCGTCTGCTGCGGGTGGCGAGGCAGTGAAGTCGCACCCCTCAACGCGACACCGGGCGGAATTCGCGTCGATGTGCACGGCCGCGTTCGTCGAGTAGTTGTAGAATCTGCAACATCTCACGGTGACGTGGACACACGACCCGATGAAGATGGCCCGCAGGCCACCGTTGAAGGTGCAGTCCTCGATGAGCACGTGCGTCACGTCATCGACCCACAAGCACGGGTAGTCGACGGACGTCGCGTTGTTCGTGAATGCGATGCCGCGAATCGCGATGGAGTCCACGCCGTTGAGCGCGCCGGACACTGAGACCATCGGCTCGTCCTCGACGTCATACCGAGTGAGCCTCGTCGCGAACGGACTGTCCCCGCCAAACAGCACGTTGTTCACGCTGAGGAAGGACACACCCGCCGTCAGCACGTGGTCGCCCGTTTCCAGTAGAAACGCCCCGCCCGCCGTGCCCGTCATCGACGCCACGGCCTTCGCGAGCGACTGCTGCCGAGGATGCCGATAGGGTGCCCCGCGCAACTGTGCATGAAGCCGCGACACGCCCGACGACGACTTGCTCATGGGCTCGCCAGGCGGCGCCGATGGCGGCGACACGGGCCGGGCACGGAACAGCGCCACGCTCATCGCCGCACCCCGAGGGTTTCGAGGTACTCGACGGTGAACGACTCGACAGTGACCCGTGGTCCCGCAACCGTGGACGACCGGAACGGGTCCATGACCCCGACGCGCACGCTCGGCGTGGCGTCTGACAGCCCCACGTCCACAATCGACGTGAACCAGTCCACCGCCTGCCACGTGAAGTTGTCCCACGTGGCCGTGTCGTAGAATCGCTGCGCCGCCGTGTCGTCCTGGTGGCACGTGATGGTGGCCTTGGTTTCTCCGGCCGCGTCCAGGTAGTACCGCTCGCCGCGCACGATGCACTTCGGCGGCGAACTCGACGGCGTCTTGCCGAGCGGGAGCATCTTGAGATGCACGCGGCGCACTGGCGTCGATACGTCGCTCGCTGCCAGGATGCGGCCCGTGAGCCAGAACATCGGCGGGTTGTAGCCGTCCACGCCGGTCGCTACCGTCCGGTCCACGTCATCGTTGCCGTACGCGTAGAGCCGCCCCCCCTCGTTGATGGCCCACGTGAGCGGGCCTGCTGCCGTCATGACGGTCACGATGTCCACGATGTAGCCCAACTCGTCATCGTCCTGCGTCGGCAAGAACCAGATGGACCACGCCTTTTCGTCGATAGCATAGACCAGCAGCACGGGGGTCATGATGCCGTACTGCGCGCCAGGATACGTCTCGGTCGGCAAGGTCCAGAAGATGTGGCGTGACTGCGGTCGGTAACTGCCGCGCATCCAGTGGAGGTTGCCGACACGCACCTTGAACGGCCAGCCGTAGGTGCTCGGCGTGAACGTGGCCGATTGGTGGGTCACAGGGTAGCGGCCCGTCCACAGCGCATCCACGTTGCGCGAGATACGTGCCGGCTGGCCCTGCCCCGCCCACGCGTAGATACCGTCCTGCCACGCCCAATACAGCGCGCCGTCCACGTCCACGACCGACTGATTCGAGACGCACCCGACGCCTCGTGAGACCACCTGAAACGCGAAGCTCGAATCGTCGTTGCCGGCAAGGACGTACATGCTCGTGGGCGTCCACACGATCAAGTCCTGCTGGAACGCCTTGTACGCGGTGATGGCTTCGGATCCGTCTGGCGAGAACACGTGCCAGCCGAGCACCGCGGCGGCGTCGAACTCGTCGGAGTAGGCGCCGATCGCAGGGGACATGAGTTGTACGTCGCGCGTGGCGTTTTGAATGACGCTCGTGAGTGATGCCGGCGTGCCCGTCGATGGGTTTGCCGAATCGAGCGACCACGCATCGGCCGGGCGCATCCCGCCCCACCAATACTTCTGCTGGTGCTTCTCGATGATGCTCCCGTGCGGAGCCGTCGCGTAGTAGGGGAATGACGCATCGGCGAGCTTGATCGCGTCGCCACCAGAACTGACCGATGTGGCCGACATTCGACGAATCCGCGTCGCTGGCGCCTCCATCGGGTCGAACACAAAGCACTGGTTCTTCGTCGTGATGAGGGTCACGGTCTTCGTGAGCCCGCCTGACGTGGTGAGCATCGTGCCCACCGAGTCGCATGGAGGCGGCCCGTAGAACTGCGGCTCGCCGTAGAGTGTCGACAGGTTGAATACGCTCAGCGCCGACGTGCCAAATCCCCACATGCCCCAGAAGTCGAGGATGGCCACCTTGACGTCCCCGGCCCCCGAAAGCGATGACGTGCCCACGATGAGCATGTACTGGTTGCCGGCGCCAAAGTCGTGCGTGAAGATTTTGGGGTAGTAGACCACGCCCGTCGTGAGCGCGCCCGTGCCCGTGCAGTCGAACTCGACGAATCCCTTGCGCGGCTCCTTGATCCCGAGCGAGTAGTCGACGTTGATGCTGACGACGTCATGCTGGGGTGTCTCAACGTTTTCGTCGAGACACAGGCCCCTCCACTGGCCGGTGACGGTGACGGGCTTGGCCATGGGCTACCGCCAGATGTTCGCGCGACCGGGGTGCATGATCCGCGGAGCGGCCGTACGCCTGTGGGCTTCGGCGTCGATGCGCCCCATTTCGGCGACGTACTTCTGCGTGATGCTGCGGTTCGCGCCGCCGTTTTTCATGTTCATCATCTCGGCCAGCGTGTGTGTCACGGCCGAATGAAACTGGTCGGCAACCCCGTTCAGCACCACGGTGCTGTCCCCCGCGAACGCTGCCAATTGTGCGATCCATCGGACACGCGGGTACAGCGTGATCGCTGGCATCGGTGCGATGTGAAGCGTGCTCTGGTCCAGGCAGTAGATGTAGCATCCGCCCTGGCCCGCACCCGATCCCCGGGCGCGCATGACCTCGTCGTAGGACGCGGACTCCCATGGTGTCGTCGGGTTCGAGACTGACGCCTCCCCGGAGGACATCGTGCTCTCGATGGACTTGATCTTCAGTGGCACCGCGTTCAGGTAGCTCGCGCCAGACAGGTTGATGCTGGCCGAATTTGCCGGCCACGTGATGCTCTGAACCGTCGTTACGAAGTCGGGGCACGCCCCGATGATGCGCTGGTAGACCTCGACGTTGGCCATGTCGGCGAAGCGGTTGAGCATCGCGTCCGTGAACCACTCGGTCCCTGCGGAGCTGAGCAGGTCCCTGGCGCTCTCTTTGATGTTGCCGCGGGTGAGCTGCATACGCCCTCCCCGGCGTTAGTGGCCTCGATAGCGGATGTACTTCTTCTCGGGGGCGTCGTCCGACATGCCCACGTAGCCGAACTGATCATCGATCCGGCGCTGGATGACGCCCTTGAAGTCGGCCGCGATGTCGCGGAAGTGATCTCGCACCTTCGCCTTGTCCTTCAGTCGAGCCGCCTTGATGTCGGCGACGCGGTCTCGGTTCGCGTTGAGCGCCGACTGCTGGAGCCCCAGGAGTACCGCCCTGGCGATGCGCGCCTCGTCGTATGGCTTGGCGTTGCCGTCCTCGTCCATCCACAAGTGCCACAGCGCGATCATGTCGCGGCACTCGGTAATGGCCTCCACATGCACGCCGACGTCAATCGCGACCCGCTGCATGACGCCGAGCGCCCAGCACTGGTGACGACCGTGGAAACCGATGCGAATCGCGGGAAAGCCCGTCATGAGCGCCAAGCGCTCCGACTTCGGCGGGTCCCACAGAACCTCGCACGCGGACCGAACCTCGTCGGGCGTCTGCTTGAGGATGCCGTCTGGCGTACCCAGCGTCAGCATGACTACACGAGCCGGGTGTCAGTCGAGTAGACCTTCGGCGAGTTGGTCGGGAAGTAGCGTGGCACGCCGAACACTTCTAGGCCGATGCACGCCCAGTCGGTCATCGCGGTCGCGCCAGCCGTGTAGGTCAACTTCAACCCGAGCGTCGCCATGCGGTCCTTGAACGTCGCGAGCGACGACTTGCTGATGACCGCGAGCGCGGTGCGTGCCGTCACGTGCCATCCGTTCTGTGTGGTGATGCCCGTGTGCGTGCCAAACGCGGTGTCACATGCCGTGGCGGGCGCCGTTGACACAACACTTGTGCCCAGGGCTGGCGACTTGCCGAGGTACAGCAAGCTCGGCGCAAAGTCCTTCGTCGCTGACGCTGCGTCCGATGACGTCCAGTGCAACGCGAACGACAAGCCCGCGGCTTCAAGGTCGTAGTTGGACAGGTCGAGACTCCATGAGATCGTCTTGGTCGTCGCCATGACGGCCACGGCCGTCGCGCCACGAAGCGCCATGACAACCTCAGCATCGGTCGTCGTGCCCTGCAACGTGGTCATCGCCGCCGCAGCCGCGTTCAGGTTGATCATGCTGTCAGCCTGCTTGGCCCACAGCATGGTCGACGTCAACCCGCGGTTGCAGCTATCGTTGTCAACTCCAAACATGAAACCTCCGCTCGGACCCGTCCGGGCTTAGTCTTCGAGCGCGACCTTGGTCCAGTCGACGTCGATGTCCGCGAAGTAGCCGATCCCGCGCCGTCGCGTACAGATGACCTCGCCCTGACCCATCCACGCCTTGAAGTAGGTGGTGGGCGAGCCGGGGAGCGTCTGGTACGTCTGCCCGTCCGGGGTGGACACCTCGGCGATCTCCGCGAGCACGACTCGGTTGACAGCCTTGAAGTCGACGGCAGTGATCTCGTCGGGCGGGTGCCGCGGCGACGTCACGATCTTGATCGGCTTCCCGTTCACGTTGAACGTGAGGCGGGTCTCGTCGAGGCCCATCTCCGGGTCGAGTGGCTGCTGAAGCGTGATGCCAGGTAACGCGGCCTCGAAGTCCGGCAACAGGTAGTCGGACATGAAGAGGCACGACGGGGCGCCCTTCTCGATGTTGCCCGCTTCAGCGAATGACGACGCGCCATCCTTCGGCGCCTGGTTGAGCTGCGAGAACTTCGTCATCCACCGCTTCAGGGCGGTCGCCGTCAGTGCCCGTCGCGACGTGGACGTATCCGCGAC
>SXGR01381974.1_pt1 | contig 11496 bp, 9 predicted proteins | sample 3174711 | NCBI WGS metagenome assembly SXGR01 (sample SAMN11356860, study PRJNA531348) | freshwater metagenome | isolation source: freshwater sample F1-60 | place: China: Fuxian Lake, Yuxi | collected 2017-12-25
CCGGCCGCGTGTCCGCGCCGGATCGCTTCAAATAGTTCCACTTTGTGTCTCCTGGTCATCCCGGACATCGTGTCATCCGGGGCTCCCAGGTGGGCCAAATTAGACGATCAAAGTGGGCCAAATGAGATGCGCGAACTCACCGGGATCAGCAGGACGTTATTCTTGACGAACCTGAGCCAGGCGGCTTCTTCGACTTCGCCTCGTTGCTCGACGGCGCGCCGCCCCAGGCCAGCGCTGTGGCACTGGAACCGGTCACCTGTCTGCAGATCGACCGCGACGATTTGCGCCAGCTTCTACACCAGAAGCCAGACTCAGGCATGGACATGCTGGCAGTGCTGGGTCAGCAGTTTCATGCCTCGGAGCGGCTGGTTCAACGTCGCTCGATCCAAAATCCGAATGAAGTCATCGACGAGGGATTCACCCTCGGCGATCGAGTCGCGGACGGTGTAGCCAAGTTTGGCGGATCCTGGCGATTCATCATCTCGTTCGCGGCGGTATTGGTTGTCTACACGGCCACCAATGTCGTCTTTAGCGGCCGCGCCTGGGATCCCTATCCCTTTATCCTGCTGAACCTCTTCTTGTCGATGCTGGCGGCGATCCAAGCCCCTGTGATCATGATGAGTCAGAACCGGCAGGACATCAAAGACCGCACACGCGGCGAGTTGGACTTCGAGGTCAATCGGCTGGCCGAAAGCGAAGTCCGGGACCTGAGCCGGAAGCTTAACGCAATGAGCGACAAGATCGACGACGTCCAGCAGTTACTCCGGCAAGAAACGATCAATCGGCGTGCCTGACTAAAATCGGAACGACTCGCCCAGGTACACGCGCCGCACTTCCAGGTCGTGGCCAAGCTCATCCGGTGTGCCCTTGCGGAAGATTTTTCCGTTGTTGATGATATAGGCGCGATCGGTTACCGTAAGCGTTTCCCGCACGTTGTGATCGGTTATCAGGATGCCGATGCCGGAACGCTTCAAGTCGAAAATGATGCGCTGAATCTCGAGTACCTGAATCGGATCGATCCCGGAGAACGGCTCGTCGAGCAGGAGTAAATGCGGGTTGATCACCAGCGACCGCGCGATCTCCACGCGCCGGCGCTCGCCGCCGGACAGCATGTAGCCTTTGCTGCGCCGCACGGTGTCGAGCCCGAGTTGCTCGATCAGCCGGTCGCGCCGGGTACGGCGGTCATGGCCGCTAAGCGAAAGCGTTTCCAGGATCGCCATCAGATTTTCTTCCACCGTCAGCTTGCGGAAAACGCTGGGCTCCTGCGGCAGGTAGCTGATGCCGCCGCGGGCGCGCTCGTACATCGCAAGGTCGGTGATGTCCTCGTCGTCCAGCATCACCCGCCCGGAGTCCGGGGAGACCAGGCCGACAATGATGTAGAACGTGGTCGTCTTCCCGGCGCCGTTCGGACCGAGCAGCCCCACCACCTCGCCTTGCTCCACCGACACAGACACGTCGGACACCACTTTGCGGCGGCGATAGGATTTAGAGATCTCGACGGTATGGAGCCGATGCATTAACGAGAGCGAGTGTGGTGGCGTTACTTTCGGCGGATGCGACTCACGACGGGCTGCGCGATGGCACCCTCCACCTGGAGGGTATCATTGCCAGGATAGTAGGTCAATTGCCTGCCGCGGGTGGTACCGTCCAGTGAGTCAATCAGCTGCGCGATTCCGCCGTTCAGAATCAGCTTCTCGTCCGCCAGATAGTACTCGGCGTGCTCGGAGGAGCCGCGGCGCGTGCGGCCGGACGCCTCCTGGAAGATCTCGACCGAGCCGTCGGCAAAGGCGCGCTCGAGCGAGGAATCGCCCTTGCCATCCTCGGCGAGCCAGGCGCGCAGCTCCCGGCTCTTTACATCCATGTCATCGCGAATCATGCGCGCGCCACCGATGTAATGGGCGCCGCGATCGGTGTCTTGGTACTTGAGCTGCTCCGAGCGCACCACCGTGTTTACCACCCGCTTGGTGCGGGGATTTGGTTTTTTATCGAGAAACTGGCTCACCACGCCGCCCTCCGCCGTGAGCGTCTTGCCCGTGCGGTCGATCACCACTCGCTTGGCCTGAAGCCGATTGGCGGTTTGCCAAAGCACAGCGTTGCCCTCGTAAACGACGTGACGGTTATTTTCGGAAGTTATCATCCGATCCGCGGTAGCTTGCATAGCTTCGTCCTGTTGCAGCATCGCGTTGTGTTTGGCCGTTGCCGCCGCCCCAGGCTTTTTATCGGGCAGGCGCGTTGAGGAGACCTTGCCTTCGGCTGTGAAATCGCCGGTATCCTGATGCATCACGATCTTGTCGGCGGTTACCGAGCCGGTGGGATCCCAGGCCCGCGCCGCCTCGCCCGGCGAGCGCGTGAGGGTGATCAGATTGGTGGGCGCGTCGAGCGTGGCGTGGTCCGCCTTGGACTCTCGCAGACCTTCTTTATACCGGAAGTCGTTCCATTGATCGAGCTTGGTCAGTTCCCCTGACACCGGATGGAACTCGGCGGTGAGGTCTCGGCTCCAGGTGAGGGCCGGTGGCGGATCCACTTTGTCTTTCGCGGCGCGAGGCTTGCGAGTCTCCGTAGCGGTTTGGACGGCGCGGAAACTCTTCAATGTGTTTTTTTCGCCGTAGGCGATCCACATGCGCCCGGCTTCCAGGTGGCGCCGCGGTTGGCCGGGCGCGTTGGGAATCAGATCGAGCGTGCCGGCGGTATGCGTTTCCATCGCCTCGATCGCTTCGCCGTTGGGGCGCATGCGAGTTATGATGTGTCCGGCCTTCAACAGCCGCGTGGCTTGCGTGGGCGCGGTTGGCTTCGACTCCACGACGGCGTTGCCGGTGGCAGAGGCCGTGCGCAGCAGGCTGCCCTCTCCTTCGGTGACCCCAAAGTCGAGATCGATCCGGTCCGTGGTGACGTTCGTGCGAGCGGTGGGGCTGAGGGCATTCAGGCGCGCCTTGCCCGTGCCCGTGATTTTCTCGATCCGCGACTTGTGGTCCAGATTCATCGCCAGTTCATTGGCCGCAAATTGGAGCTCACGATTCGAATAACGGTCCGTGCCATTCGCGTTGACCGCATTCACCAGCCGAATAGTGCCGTCTTCAAGCGAAATATCGGCATTCTCCGATTCCAGCGAAAGCCCATCGCGCTGGAGTTTGGCCCAGGGCGATAGGAACACTTTGGACTCGGCTTCCTTATAGAGGAGTTTGCCGGCTTCAAGGTTCATCGGCTTCGCCTTCGGATCGCGGCCAATCCAGGTAAGATGCACCGCCGAGTGAAGCTCCAACTCGCGGGTGTTGGGGTCGTAAGAGGCGCCGACGGCGTCGCCGTGACCGAGGTCGAAATTGAACGCGGCTTTCTTCTCGGTCCGCGCCTTTCCGGATTCCACTTCGACAGTCACTCCGGACGCTTTGATGTTGAGAAGCCGCCCGGGCTGATCCACTTGTTCGGAAAGCAGGCCAGCCACCGTCCCCGCCACGGTGTTCTTCACGGCCAGAGTAATCTCCACCTCGCCATCGGAAAACATGCGGCCTGCGGTTTTGTCGAACTCGGCGTTTTCGCTGCGAACGAAATCGTACGTTGCGCCGCATTGGTGGAACAAGCGCAACTGGACCTTCTTGAGCAAAAGCTTGAAGGCAGGCTCCCCGGCCGACTCCATTTCGCGGGCGCGGAGTTCGAGTTGCGGGCAGGAGCCGTTGTCCTTGCGGTAGACCCAATCGGTGCTTGTTGCGTCGATGCCCGCGCGCAGCGGCGTGGGGGGCGTGACCTGATTGCGCGTCTCCAGGGCTTTGGCGCGGCGGTACTGAATGCCCACCACGGCGAGCACGCCCAGAATCGCAAGCAGCAGCAAGCCGCTGAATCGCCGCATCGATTATTAGGATAGCGCCCCCGTACGCCAGAATACATTCCGGAGATGCGAAAAACGGGCGGGCCGGATCCAACAATCGGAGCGAGCAATTCGCCGGGGTGCCAGAACCCCGCCGAGCACGCTAACCAAGGTTCGAGCGACGATTCGGGCAGCCGTTCGCGATTTCAAGCAAGGTAATCGCGTCGCGGGTTGCGCTGCCGCTCATCGCTTGACCGTGATCGCCAACTTCTGGCTCACGCCCGATATTGTCAGCGTCACATCGCCGTCCGGCGCATCGGCCGGAACCACAATGTTGAACTGATACAAGCCCACTGCAGATGGCGCCAGCCCCGCAAACTGGACCGTCGCCACCGCATCGCCCAACCGCACGGCCACGTTGGCGAGAGTGGGCGAACCGGACACTACCACTCCCGGCTGAATGGCCGGGGTCGTCGCACCGAAGCCTATTCCGTAAAGCGTCAGGACATCGCCCGGCCGTGCGGGCCGGAAGTTCACTCCGGCGATAAGGCCTTCGCGACCGGCATAGGCCCCGTCCTGATGCAACGCCACGGCGTACTGCACGCCGCCAATCTGGAAAGCATCCGGAGCCAGCAGTGCCGGCGAAGCCGCCGCCGCGGTAATCATGAAGCTCTCACTCGTGCCACCTGCGTTGGTAACCGTAATGGGCACTAAACCCGTTCCGATTCCTCCGGGAACCTGCACGTTGATTTGCGTGGGACTGATGTAGGCCACAAATGCTGCCTGGCTATTAATGGAGACCTTGACACCGTCGAGTTCGGTCGGAGCTTGCGGCCCCTGAAAGTCATTGCCGCCCCAGGAGCGGGTTACGGGCGCCAGATTCGTACCGAAGATTTCGATCCAGGTGCCCGGCGAGATAACGGCGCCGCCGCCGAAAGCTCCCACTGTGGCGATTCCGCCGGCACGGATAGCTGGCCGGTTCACGTTCCCACCGCCTCCGCCTGCGGCCCCAGCCGTCGCCTGGAAGGTCACCGCGGTTAGGCCCTCCAATTCGGCGCGGATGGTCACCGCTCCCGCGGTTGCTCCCCAGGATACTTCGGTGCGCGCCAAGCCCTCCGAGTCTGTGAAAGCGATGGCCGGGTTCAAGGTGGCGCCAGTGGAAGAGAAGCTGACACCGATGCCCGCCACCGGGCCATCCGCGCTCGCCACACGTACAACCAGTGGGGCCGCCAGCTTGGTGTTCGGCGCAGCCGATTGGCCGTTGCCGCTGGCCAGCTCAAAGCGCGAGAGTTGGACGGGGCGGAGAACTCGGACGATATGGTCCAGAAGGCCGAAGTAGATATTGCCAGCGGCATCGGCTTGAACCGAGATCGCCCAGTACCCGGTCCCGGCCAGCGCGCGAGGCTCACCACCGGCGATCCGCCGCAAGCGCCGGGTGGCCGGGTCATACTGCCGGATCATCGGAATCCGCCCCTCGGCGAGCGTCACCCGCCCAACGGCATCCACGGTCAACCCGATTGCAGCGATAGCCGCTTCCAAGGCCGCCGCCCCGGGAACGGCCGTTTCCGCTGTGGCGCGCGTGCCGTTGCCAATGATAGTCGTAATCACACCACTTGGATCGACTCGGCGCACACGGTTGTTCCCCCCGTCGGCGATGTAGACGTTTCCGGCAGGGTCAACGGCGAGAGCCCCGGGGGAGGAAATCTGAGCCGTCCGTGCTGGACCGCTGTCACCGGCTAACCCTGCCGTGCCCGTACCGGCAAAGTCGCGAAACGCCGCCGTAGCCAAAGGCCAGAACTTTGTTGCGGACCGACAGGTAGAGTAAGTTGCGGGTGGTATCCACAGCGAGAGAGCGGGCGCCAATGATGACGCCAGCGTTCGGACCGAAGGCGGCAATGGTGGCGCCATCAATGCGCCGGATTCTGCCTCCGTCATTAACATAAACACGGCCGGTAAGCGTCGACCGCTATTCCGCCAAAGTTGGTAAAGCCTGCGGCTAGGGCCGGTCCGTTGTCGCCCTTGCTCTCTTGGGATGTAGTTCGCTCGGGTTAGGTCCCCGCAAAGATCGAGATCGTACCGCTACGCGTGAGGCGGCGGATGATCCGGTTTCCGGCGTCGGCGATCAGGAGGTCTCCCGCTGGGGTGGCCGCAAAGTTTCTGGGAAAAATCATCTCCGCCCGGGCAGCCGGACCTTCAGCAGTGTCACGAAAGCGGCCCGCCACGGTGCGAATGGTCGTATCGGCGCGACGGACGCGGTGGTTAACTGTGTCGGCAATCAGCAGACTTCCGTTAGCCTCGACGGCGATCCCAGATGGGCTTGAAAGGCCTGCGCTTACGGCAGGGCCGTTGTCGCCGCTGAAACTGGCGGCCGGGGAATCCGGCGCACCCAGAGAAGGTATGAAGATGCCGGCCGCATTCGAGATAGTCGCCGAGGCGAGGCTGACCACGCGCACCCGATGCCATTCAGAGTCACAGATGAACAGCCGATTTCGGGGCGCGTCCAGCGCCACCAGTTCGATGATGCCGAAGCGCGCGGCCGTGGCCGGGCCACCGTCGCCCGAATGACCGATTTCGCCGGTGCCAGCGACTGTAGCAATGCGTCCGTCAGGCGCAATTCGCCGCACGCGCCTATAGCTTGTTTCCGCGAAATAGACCGTGCCATCAGTCGCCACCGCCACCGAAACCGGAGAGCTGATGGGGGACTGCAGCGCAGACAGACCTTCCGCCGCGAATGTCTGCGAATCTCCGGTACCACCGATCGTCTCAATGACGCCGTCGGCATTCACGCGCCGGATTCGATGGTTGCCTCGATCGGCGATCACCAGCCGCCCTTGCGGGTCAAACGCGATGCCTGTGGGATCGTTCAACTTGGCACTGGCCGCCGGACCGCGATCCCCGCTGAATCCGCAATCGCGCGGGATGCCCGCCACGCGGCGGACAATGCCCTGGGCATCCAGACGCGAGACGATGCAGTACTGTGGGTCGACGAAATACAGTTCCCCATTGGCGCTCCGCGCCATCGCCCGAATATAGCCGGGAGAGTATTCCAGACCGGCTACGCCGTCTGGAGTGAGCACGACCGCCCCGTTCCCCACCACCGTGCGAATCACTCCGTTGGCCGCCACGTAGCGGATCCAGAAGGCATCGAAGACGTAGAAGCCGCCTTTGTCGTCCGCCAGGACCGCGCCCGGGTAACTGAGTATCGCGCTGGTGGCGGAGATCAGGAATAGGCTCGTAAGAGTCTTCATCGAAGTCTGTTTTTCCTTAGGGGGCAAGATCAGGCGAATGGAAAGGACAGTTTTGGGCCCAATTAGTGGCCCGTCCTAGTCTACACGTACTTGGCCCTGCTGGTGGCAGTCGATCAAGCCCACGGGCGACTGAACGGTCCGGCTTACGCGCGCGATTCTGACCAGCCTCCTTCAGGGGGCTTTCGCTCTCGCCTCACTGAGGCCCAACGCCGGCGGGTCATCGAACCGTTTGCCATCAGTGCGCGCTACGAATATATGTTCTGGGATATGGCATGGCGCCGTGAACAGCGGCCGCCGATAGGCCGGTCTCATTGACTACGTAAATTACACAAACGTTTGCCTGATTCTGGCGGTGCGCCTTGCCGATAAAAACTTCGGAGACGCTAACGCAATGAATCCGACCACGGAATCAGGCCGGCGCGTCTGGTGGTTGATGGCTGTGACGTCCGTTGGGATCGTCAGCCTCGCATCCTCTGCTGCTCAGCGCGGGACCCTTCCCCAGATCGCCCCAGCCTCACCCCTTCGCGCCGAGCTTCGGCGAGCCCCCATTCCCTCGATGTTCCTGGCAATGCCGGATGGACGGTTTGTGGCCAAGACGGCCGGCACGACTGTCGAGCTCGAAGCAGGTGGCCGCGCCAGATTCTCTGGAGGCCTGGAACTGAGTTTAGACGGCTCGCGGGCCGGCGCCTCCGCCGAGGGAATCGACCCCCTCCAGGCCAGAGTCAGCTTTTTCGGCGGCAATGATCCTGCCACATGGAAGCCGGGCGTGGCCTCATTTGGCGGCGTTCTGTATCCGGGGATTTATCCCGGGATTGACATGATCTACCGCACCGTTGGCCGGTTGAAGAGCGAATTCATTGTAGCGGCCGGCGCCGACCCTGGCGCCATCAGGCTTAGGTTTGCCGGAAGCAAGTCGTTAGAGGTAACGTCCGACGGAGCACTTCGGGTGACAACTGAAGCCGGCGAACTTCGAGACGAACACCTCGAGGTGTTCCAGTCCATTGCGGGCCGCCGGGTCAACGTCCCCGCGCGTTTCCGGGTGGCCGAACCCGGCGTGGCGGTCTTTGAACTTGGGGCTTGGAACCGCTCGGCGGAGTTGGTGATTGACCCCGTGATCTCCTACAGCAGCTATCTGGGTGGTTCCCGCATCGATCAGATCACTGGCGTGGCAGTGGATGCCGCCGGAGCCGCGTACGTGTGTGGCTGGACTGATTCTCAGAACTTCCCCGTCCTCTCGTCGATTCGTGGTTTCTCGGGCTCGATCGAAGCTTTCGTGGCCAAGATCAGCCCGGCGGGAACACTGGAGTGGGCCAGTTTCATTGGAGGCTCCGGTGATGACCGGGCGCTGTCAATCGGCGTCGACCCTTTCGGTAATTCTTATCTGGCCGGCTACACAACCTCCGCCAATTTTCCGTGCTCAATCCCGTGCAGGCCACTAAGAGGGGCGGCCGGGATGCGTTCGTTACAAAAATCAACCCGGCGGGGTCCGCGATCGTCTTCAGCACTTTTTGGGGCGGCAGTCAAAACGATCAGGCCAACGGCATCGCGGTGGATGCGTTTGGGCAGTCCTACGTAGTGGGCGAGACTGAATCGCCCGATTACCCGACCATTCTTCCGTGGCAAGCCGCATTCGGAGGTCTCTGCGACGCCTTTCATTTCAAAATCGGCGTCAACGGCACAGTCTCCTACAGCACTTTGGCAGGCGGGAGTGGCGATGATCGGGGCATCGGAGTGGCGGTGTCGACCTCCCTGACACCCTACATGGTCGGTTGCACCACTTCTACCAACTTCCCAACCCGGCAGCCGCTCCAACCGAACAACCGGGGCGGTCAGGACGCCTTCGTGATCCGGTTCCTACAAGACGCCGACAACGTGGTTTATAGCAGCTACCTCGGCGGCAGCGCCGGCGGCCCGGGCAGGCCGGAATGCGCCAATTCCATAGCGCTGGACTCGTTTCACAACATGTACGTGGCGGGCGTGACCAGTTCCACGAACTTTCCGGTTCTAGTGCCTGTCCAGGGTACGCTGAGCGGACTCACCGATGGCTTTCTCACCAAGGTCAATTCCGACGGAGTGGTCTTGTACTCAACCTACATTGGAGGTTCTGCCACGGACGTGGCGGTCGCGGTTCGCGTAGATGCCGCGCGGCGGGCCTACGTGCTTGGGTACACGACGTCTAAAAATATGCTGCTCAACAATCCCATTCAGTCAGCGTCGTCTGGCAACTACGACCTCTTTCTGATGCGCTACGACGTTCTGGGCTTCCCGTTGAGTTTCGGAACCTATCTAGGGGGTCAAAGCAGTGAAACGGCGACGGCACTAGGCCTAACCCCCGGCGGCACAGCCTACGTCGTGGGAGTTACGGCATCGGGCAACTATCCGGTGACATCTCCCTTCCAGCTGAATTTCGCCGGGGGAACGGACGGGTTCATCAGCAAGGTCACCGGGTTCTAAAAGAGGCAGCCCCCGAAGCCCGCGCTCTTTTTCTGAAATTTACCTGAGAACTTCACCGGCCATAACGGACTAGTAAGATATGCCCACCGAAAAAACCGGCCTGGATCTGGCACGGGTCTGGATCGACGAACGCAATATCGAAGATAACTGGGCGTCGATCTACGACCACGTCTATCACGACGTCCAGTATTGTTACCGGCTATACAAGGCAGGCGTTGCCGATCTGGTCTACTCGGCTTGGGAAGAAACAGGGGGACGGATTCTGGAGGTAGGCTGCGGAACCGGAACGGTACTGTCGGCACTCGAAAAGCTAGGGATCCCCCAGGAGCAACTCGCCGGAGTAGACATCTCCCCGCTTATGGTCGCTGCGGCGAGGGCCAAACTCCCCGCCGCCGAGTTTGCAGCCGTCCCCTTCGAACAGTACTAGCCTACCCGTCCATTCGAATGCGTATATTTCAGCGGAGCTCTGCACCACCTGGCCGACAAAGCGATGGTGGTCGCCAAGCTGAGCTCGATCATGCCTCCAGGGGCTCCCCTGGTCGTATGCGAACCGAACGGAAGATGGCTATTCTCGCGCTTGTTTTGGAACCGGGCGGCCCGGGTATTCAATCCAGTCTGGATCTACTGGAGGCTGGCCAATCGCCGGCGCATTGCCAGCCTCGCGCAAACCCAGGAGGGCAGAGGCGAGCCCGCCTTTCACGAACACATCACAGATTCCGATATCCAACGGGACTTTGAGCCCTTCTTCGAATTGGTCAGTTGCCGCACCAGCTTTGCAGTCACCCGTCTCCACGAAGGCGTCGTGCTGGATCCGGGATGGACGGTCAGCCTACTGGGTGTGTTGGATAGGATTGCCAACGCGTTCGCCCCACGCCGGGGCGGCTCCATCCAGATGGTGTTCCGCAAGCGCTGACCCTCCGATTCCGTCAAAGTCAGCGAGCCGCGTACCGCTTGGTCTTCCCATTCCGGCCAGCGTCATGCTGCCGCTCGCACTCGGGCCAAGGCGGATTTCGGCGCTGGGGCATATTCGCGATTTCGCGCACGATCGCCGTCGAGTTGAAGCGATAAGCGCAGGTCATCGAAAGTGCCAACATTCAAATCGAATGAAAGCAGGGAAATAGATGCGCGCAGGAAATAAGCAGGGGTTGATCATTGCGTTGACCGGGCGCGTGCCCAAGGATGAAAAGGCGAATTAATTCATGCTCTATATATCCGAAATACTGGCGCAATTTGTTCATCGGCTGCGTTACGAAGATATCCCAGCAGATGTGCGGGAGCGAGCAAAGGAATTGATGCTCGACGCTGTCGGTATTGCCTTCGCCTCGACAACGTTTGAATTCGCCGATAAGGCGCTTGCTGGTTTAAAGTTCTTCGGCAGTGGCACGCGCGCGGTCATCGGCTTGCCGGCCAAACTTGCGCTGCGCGACGCGGTGGTGATGAACGGTGTGCTGATCCACGGGCTCGATTACGATGACACCCATCTCGAAGGCGTGGTGCACGCCAGCGCGAGTTGCTTTTCATGCGCGCTCGGCATGGCGGCGGAAATGAATTCATCGGGCCGTGATTTAATCGTGGCCTACATCGCCGGGCTCGAAGCCATTGCACGGCTTGGCATGGTGGCCAAGGGTGGCCTGCACCTGAACGGCCTGCATCCCACCGGCACGATTGCGGCGTTCGCCGGTTCGCTGATTGCGGGCAAACTGATGGGGCTGGATACCGGGCAGCTGGTCATGGCGCAAGGCAACGCGCTCAGCACTTCAGCCAGCAGCAGCCGACAGTACAGCAGCGAAGGCGCGTGGACCAAACGCCTGCATCCGGGCTGGGGTGCGGCGGCCGGCATCACTGCTGCGGCGATGGCCCGTGGCGGATTTGTCGGGCCCAAACAAGTATACGAAGGCGAATACAGCGTCTATCGCACGCTGACCGGCGGACATTATGATAATTGCGACCTCGCGCTCGCAACCAAGGACCTGGGCGAGGTCTGGGAATCGGCGC
>SXGR01426959.1_pt1 | contig 11495 bp, 9 predicted proteins | sample 3174711 | NCBI WGS metagenome assembly SXGR01 (sample SAMN11356860, study PRJNA531348) | freshwater metagenome | isolation source: freshwater sample F1-60 | place: China: Fuxian Lake, Yuxi | collected 2017-12-25
CAGCCGCAGCCACCTGCTGCGATGGGTCGCCTGGCCGGCGGGGATGCAATGACTCCGCAATCTGTCGCCCTGTTTTTTTTTCCGCAGCCTGCACATCGGCACGCAGGGCATCTTGCAGGGAACGTTCGAGACCTTCGCCGAGTGTGCTCGTCAGCACTTTGGCGGCTCCCTGAAGGGCACGCTGAATGTCACCGCAGGCTGCGGCGGCATGGGCGGCGCGCAACCGCTTGCCATCACGATGAACGAGGGGACCTGCCTCATCGCGGACATCTGTCGCGAGCGGCTCGAGAAGCGCGTGCATGATCGTTACCTCGACGAGTGGCACGCCGATCTCGACACAGCGATCGACCGAGCACTCGAACTCAAGCGCCGCGGCGAGGGCATCTCCGTCGGCGTCCTCGCCAACGCAGTCGACCTGCTCCAACGGCTCGCCGACCGAGCGATCGTCCCAGAGACGCTCACCGACCAGACGAGTGCACACGATCCCCTCGAGGGCTATTACCCGCAGGGGCTGACGCGCGAGGCGGCGGACGCGCTTCGCGCGCAGGATCCGGCTCGCTATCAGGGCCTGAGTACCGCAAGCATGGAGCGACATGTGCGACTGATGGTGGACTTCCTCCGAGCAGGCAGCAAGGTGTTCGACTACGGGAACAACATCCGCCAGCGCGCGCTCGACCACGGATTCTCGGATGCCTTCGCATTCCCCGGCTTCGTGCCTGCCTACATCCGCCCGCAGTTCTGTACGGGACGCGGGCCATTCCGCTGGGTCGCACTGTCGGGCGATCCGGAGGACATTCGCGTCACCGATGAGGCGGTCCTCGAGCTCTTCCCGAAGGATGAGAGCCTGCGGCGCTGGATCCGCATGGCGCAGAAGCGCGTCGCGTTCCAGGGGCTTCCCGCGCGGATCTGCTGGCTGGGTCTTGGTGAACGCCACCGCGCAGGACTTCGATTCAATGAACTCGTTGCCGAGCGCAAAGTGAAGGCCCCGATCGTCATCGGGCGCGATCACCTCGACTGCGGCAGCGTCGCGTCTCCCAACCGCGAGACGGAGGCGATGAAGGACGGCACCGATGCGGTCAGCGACTGGGCGCTGCTCAACTTTGCAGTGAACATCGCGAGCGGTGCATCCTGGACGAGCTTCCATCACGGTGGCGGCGTCGGGATCGGTTTCAGTCAGCACGCTGGACAGGTGGTCGTTGCGGATGGAACGCCTGAAGCCGCACGACGGTTGGAGCGCGTGCTCACGAATGATCCGATGATGGGTGTGTTCCGCCACGCGGATTCCGGCGAAGTGCTCGCGCAGCAGTGCGCGGATGCGCTGAAGGTCAAGATTCCGATGCGCGACTGGTGAACGCGACTCGATCTACACCGAAGTCGCCCGCGTCAATCGATCGTGGACGGCGGACCACACACCGCCCTTCCCCTCGGGGCGTTCCACGACGATCCTCTCGCAGCCGCAACTGTCGGCGCGCCGCAGCATTCCATACAGCGCAGCGGCATAGTGATCGCCAAGCGCTGGCATCTCCAGCCGTACATGCCCTGCAGGCACTTCCGTTCCAGGCAGACAGAGCACTGCTGCCGGCCCGCCTTGGCTCAACTCCATCGCGAGCACGTCACGCGGCACGATCACCGCCGGCAGCGTTGGCGCATAGTGACGCAGCGATGTGCCGGGGCTGTTGCCCTGCTCGATCGCCACATCGACTTCGATCGGCCCGAGCAGTTCCGAGATGCGTTCAATCGTGATCGATCCGAGCCGACGCACGACAGGCTTGGACTCGGTGAGATCGATGACCGTCGACTCGATGCCGAGATTGCACGGCCCGCCATCGAGCACGATGAGCCCCGTCTGCTCCTGATAGTCGTCGGCGACATGCTGCGCAGTGGTCGGCGAGACGCCGCCACTTCGGTTCGCACTCGGCGCGCTGATCGGTGTTCCGATCGCATACAGCAGGCTGCGCGCGAGCGGATGCCGCGGGCTGCGGATCGCAATCGTGTCACGCCCACCCGTTGCCGATGCAGGCACCTCTGGTCGTCGTGGCAGGATGATCGTGAGCGGTCCTGGCCAACACGCACCGATGAGGCGCAGCGATCGGCGCGTCCAACCAGTGGACACCAGCTTCGCCGCGGCGAGATCGACGACATGTGCAATCAGCGGATTGCCGACAGGTCGTTGCTTCAGTTCATAGACGCGCGCGATCGCCCGTTCGTTGAATGTGTCTGCGCCCAATCCATAGACCGTTTCCGTGGCGAATGCAACGGCTGATCCTCCGCGCAACTCGCTGGCGGCGAGCGCGATGCTGGCATCGGTGTACGGCAGGATCGCCGCCATGCGATCAGGGCACTCCTTCGATCACTGCAAGGTCGATCTGATTCATGGTCAGTCCAGTCCCCATGGCGTTGTAGAGGCGAGCCAGCGAAGTGTTATAGCCGACTTTGGCATCGATCTCGGCCAGCCACGCCCCCGCAAGGCGATCCTGGGCGACGAACTTCGTTTGGAGGAATTCCGGCGTCAGCGAGGCAAGCGTGTCCTGAAGCGCGGCGAGCGAACGAACACTTTCGGCTGCGGCGATGCGGCTCGCGCGAGTCTGCTCGATCAACTCAAAGCTCGCCACGACCGACCGAAGCGATGTCTTCACCGAGAACACTGCATTTTCGATTGCAGCCTGGTAGGCGATCACCGCACCCGAGCGCGCAAGCCTCGCCCGTCGATACTCCGCTTCCGCTGCCCGATTTCCGATCGGTTGGCTGAACGCCAACTGACCCAGATAGGAAACGAAGTTCGCATCGGCGATCTCGTTGATTGCTCCACCGAACGAACCAGACCCTGGGTTGGTGTCCTGCCCTGTCAGCGTCACGCCTGCCTGCAGTCCAAGCTGTGGGAGCCGACCATTGTCGGCAACCACCATGCCGATCGATGCATCATCGATCCGCAGCAGTGCCGTGGCGATCGTGGGATTCTGCTCCATCGTCGACACCAGAGCTTCCCGCAGGTTGTAGCGGATCGCCTCCTGACACATCGTGTCCACGGGCACGAGCACGGTCTCCGATCCCACGGACGCCGCTGGATCGTTCATCAGCAACTTCAAGCGATCGCTCTCATCCCGCGCACGCAGGCAAGCTCGGATCAGCGTGGACTTGCGCTGTTCAACGATGGCGACGGCGAGCGCGTAGTCAGCGACCGTCGCATCGAAGTTCATGCGGCGTTCCAGCACGCTGCGAACATCCTCGCCAACCTTCACCAGCCACGCGGATGCCACGACCTGCTGCCGCGCGGACACGAGCGTCCAGTACTGCGCCTCCACCTGCGCGACGAGATCGAGCAGCGTCTTGCGCAGCGCCACCACGGCCGCGCGATCGCGATTCTGGGCCAGCCGAATCTGAGCTTCGTTCACATCGCTCCCGAACCCCTGCAACAACGGCTGGTTGATGTTGAAGTTGACAGAGTTGGTCCAGTAGTTCGCAGGGTTGTAGATGCTCTGAATGGATTGCTGGGTGTAGTTCGTATTGAAGGATGCGTTGATCGTTCCACCAGACACCAATCGCTTCTGAATGCCCGTGGACGCAGTCGTCTGGGAGTTCTCCTGCACGAATGCGTTGTTCAGTCCGCCTGGGATGTTGATCGGCGGCGGCGGAACCTTGCTGACCTGATACCCGGTGCCCGCGAGCAGTACGGCGTCGAAGGCGGCCTCCGCCTTGACGACATCGGCCTCGGCGACTGCCTGCTCGACCCGGGCCCCTTGGAGCGAAAGATTGTTCCGCACCGCCGCGAGCATCGCCGACCGCAAGCTGACCTGAACAACCGGATCGGCGCCGTCCGAGACATCCACCCCAAGTGGAAGATCCGCCCCGCCGTCGCTCGCCTGCGGACCGAGCGCATCGAGCTCCGTGAGCCGTGGGGCGAGCTTCTCCACGATTCTGCTGGCGTCCTGCGTGACGGGTCGCAACGGCATGGCTTCCCCGGGTGCCTGAGGTGCCGCCCCTTGCCTTGCAATCGCCGCCTCGATGGCACCGCGCAGCTGGTCATCGCCGCGGTCCGTCCCCAGTGGGGCCTCGCAGCCAATGAGCAGCAGGAGGAGAACCGCCCCCTTCCATGCCGATGCCCTTCGACGCTCACGCAACACTTGAGAAATTCCTTCAGGCACTCGGGGATGGTATCCGATAAAAACGAAATGGAGAGAGCATCACTCACGACCGTACTGTTCACGCACGCACTCATCGGTTCATCGCTGCTGCTTCCGAGCGCAGCGCTGTTCGCAGCACCGCTGCAGGACGCCGCAGCAACGTCCACGAGCAATTCCACGCCACACTTTGCGACGGTGACTGCCGACAATGTGTATGTCCGCAGTGGCCCGAGCGTGCAGAGTTCCTATCCCTTCGGCAAGATGGACCGCGGCGATGTGGTGCGCGTCATGGAGGAGAACTTTGGTTGGGCGCGTGTGCAGACAGGCGGTCGCGCCTTCACCGATTCGTTCGGCTATGTGACCGTCGACGATCGCGTGCAGATGTCCGCCGACGGTTCGACCATCACCGCGAGTGCCGTCACGGAGGTGCGTGCCCCGAACATCAGCACCGATTCCACGCCAGACAGTTCCTGGAAGCAGATCGCGCGGCTCGAGGCGGGCGCGACCCTCCCCGTGGTCCAGCGGATCGATACGGAGCGGGGATCGGTCTGGTCCGTTCGGCTCCCCGACAGCGGCGAGGGATGGATCAACTCCAACTTCCTGCGCCGTGCCACGGCGGATGAGGCGCGTGGTTACGACCAAGAGATCACTGCGACCGCATCGACGGGTGGCGTTCAGCCCGCAGCCGCACAGGGTGGCGGTGAAGTCGTGGCCGAGTCCGTGACGGAGGAAACCCTCACGATCGACGGCTCGCGCGAGATCGAAGTCAAGACCGTGGAGACCGCTGCGACTGTGGAAGTGGTTGCGCCCGTCAAGACGGCCGAGGAGATCGCCGCAGAACGGCGGCGTGCCTTGTTCGCGGAACTCGAGGGAAAATGGCTTGTGATGAAGGGGCAATCCATGGAGTCCGCAGAACTCTCTGCGCTCTACGCGGGCTACCTGACCCTTGCCGCGGAGCCTGGGCTCGAGCGAACGATCAAGGCGACCGTCGCGACGCGCCTCGAGCAGATTGATGTTCAGCAGGATGTGCAGGAACGCATCGCGCAACTGAAGGAGACGAAGGCTCGCCTCTCGCAGGAGTGTGAGCAGATCAACGGCGTGGCATCGGCCATCGAGGCACGCAGCGAGTACACCGCGGTGGGCGTTCTCAATGCGTCGATCGTCTACGACGGCACGACGCTGCCACTGCTGTTCCGCCTCCAGGATCCTGCGAGCGGTCAGACCGTTGCGTATGTCACGCCGGGCGATGGGTTCCAACTGACAACCATGGTGGGCACGCTCATCGGTGTCAAGGGCGACACGGCCTACGACGATGCGCTGAAACTCGACACGATCACGCCGCGGACGATCGACTTCCTCAGCGCGAAGCAGGGCAACTGAAGCCCACTCGTCCAGTGCGTTGCGCACTGATGTGCCGACTTCGCTACCATCTCCCGCTCGACTGCAGACAGGGGCGTTAGCTCAATTGGGAGAGCGCCGCCTTTGCAAGGCGGAGGTTATCGGTTCGACCCCGATACGCTCCATTCCCCTCACTGCACGGATGCATCGCAGACGAGGGCTCGCGTGATTGCGCGGTTCATCCCGCCACGCGCCCGAGCCGCAAGATCGCGGCGGCGCAACTCGCAGCCAACTCCATCCGAAGGATCGACTCGCCGAGCGCCATGCGGCTCGCGCCGCGCGCATGGGCATCGCTGATTTCCTCGGTGCTGAACCCACCCTCGGGACCGATCAACACCAGCACGCCAGCAGCGACCATCGGGGCGCACGCGTCAGGCAATTCCTGCGCCGCTCCACCCTGCGGATGCGCATGCGGATGAGCGAGCAGAATGCGCAGCGAGCGCGCTCGCGCATCATCACAGCATGCGGCCACGCTCCGCGCAGGAGCAATCTGCGGGAGGAACGGTTGCCTGGACTGCTTGCATGCCGCGATCAAGACACGCTGCGAGCGCTGTGCGAGTGCCGCGGAGAAGTGCACGACCGAGTGGCGGCATTCGAGCGGAGTCCACGCGGCCACCGCGAGCGGAGCAATCGACTCGAGCAGCGTTGCCAACCGATCGCCCTTGGGAACGGCACTCGCAATCTCGATGCGCGGCGAGCATGGTGTGCGGCGTTCCACTGCGGCGAACTGAGCATGAACGCCCTCACCAGAGCCCACGCGCAAGTGCGCGGCTGCCACACTTCCCCGCCCATCGAACAGCGTGACGGCATCGCCATCACGCAAGCGCCTGCTGCCCGCCGCATGACGCGCTTCATCCGCGCCGACTGCAACGCTGCCGCCGCCCGCGGCAGACAGATCGGGCACATGGATCCACGGAGCGCTCATGCCGCTCGCTCCCGCAGCGTTCGCAGCCCGCGCCCCGCACCCGCATAGATGTCGTATCGCACGAGCTTGCTCTCGATCTGCGCGTCGGGCGGGCAGAGCAGACTCGGTGCGCGATGCGGCCGCTTCACCACGATGCGCTGCGTGCGTGTTGCGGCGGCGGCAAGCAGGAGCGCATCGGCATCTGGATCGTCTCCGACCACGGCGCGGACAAGGCGAATCGACTTCTGCGCGAGCGCGCTGCCATGCTTTGGCGGGTACATCGGATCGAGATAAATCGCCGTCCACTCGCCACGGAGTTTCGACAGCAGTTCGATCGCGTCGCCGTCTTGCAACTCCAGGCGCGCGGCCACGACGGACATCCTGGCATCGTCGCGGGCGCGCTGCAGTCCATCTGCGAGAACACGCAGCACGATCGGCGAACGCTCGATCGCACACACATCACTCCCCGCAGCCGAAAGCAGCCAGGCGTCGCCGCCCAGTCCTGCGGTTGCATCGACGATCCTGCCGCGTCCGCCGCACGCGCGAACGAGCGCCGACTTCGCGACGCCGCGAAGCGACACTCGGCGAAAGTCGACACAGACTCCATGCCCACATGGGTCGTCCGACCATGCCATTTCCATCCGTCCATCCGGATCGATGCGTGCCACGACTTGGGGGTCGGCTCCAACCATGCCCGCAGTATTACACTCGCTGCATGCCGACTGCCACGACCGCCCCCGTTTACAGCAGCATTCTTGACACCATCGGCAACACTCCGTTGCTGAGAATCCAGCGGCTCGACACGGGTCCCTGCGAGCTGTTCGTGAAACTCGAAAACCTCAATCCGGGGCAGTCGATCAAGGATCGGATTGCGCTCACCATGGTCGCGGCAGCGGAGCGCGAGGGCCGTTTGCGGCCGGGTGGTCACATCATCGAAGCCACCGCAGGAAACACGGGCATCGCGCTTGCGCTCATCGCCGCGGTGAAGGGGTACCGACTGACAGTCGTGATGCCCGACAAGATGAGCGAAGAGAAGATGGCGCACCTGCGCGCGATGGGTGCGGAGGTCGTGCTGACGCGTTCCGATGTGGAGAAGGGTCATCCCGAGTACTACCAAGACATGGCCGAACGGATGGCATCGAAGGACCCGAACTCCTTCTATGTCAATCAGTTCGGCAACACCAACAATGTGAAGGCGCATTTCGAGGGAACGGGACCAGAGATCTGGGAGCAGATGGGCGGGCGCATCGATGCCTTCGTCGCGGGCGTCGGATCGGGCGGCACCATCGCAGGGATCGGCGCATTCCTGAAGGCACACAACCCCTCCTGCGAGATCGTGCTCGCTGATCCTGTCGGATCGATTCTTGCGCCGCTCGTCAATGAGGGAAAGACCGTCAAGCCGGGCTCCTGGCTCGTGGAGGGCATCGGCGAGGATTTCGTGCCGCCGATTCTTGACCTGAAGGTCATCGACAGCGCGATCGCAGTGTCCGACGCGGAGGCATTCGCATCCGTGCGTGAACTGCTCCGCGCGGAGGGCATTCTTGCGGGATCGAGCGTTGGTGTGCTGATGCATGCGGCGCTGACCTACTGCCGTCGGCAGCGCGAACCCAAGCGCGTGGTCACGCTGATCTGCGACAGCGGTGCGAAGTACCTGTCGAAGATGTACAACGATTTCTGGATGCGCGATCAGGGGTTCCTCGGACGAACGCCCTCAGGCGACCTGCGCGATCTCATCGCACGGCGCCACGACCTCTGCGAGGACTTCGTGCTGCAACCGACGGTTCCGCTTGCGATTGCCATTCGACGCATGCGCCTCTTCGGGGTCAGCCAGCTCGCGGTCCTCGACGCGAACGACACCTTGGTGGGCATCATCGACGAGAGCGATGTGCTCCTCGCGCTCGCGCAGCGACCGAAGGCAGCGGACGCGCCTGTGTCCGAGTACATGGTGACGCGCGTGGAAACGATCGCCCCCTCGAAGCCGACCGGCGATCTCTTCCCGATTTTCCGTGCCGATCGCGTAGCGGTTGTTCATGATGGCAACCGCTTCTACGGGTTGATCACCAAGATCGACCTTATCAACCACTTGCGCAAGCAAGGTTGAAGGCGGTCACTGGCTGTCGGGGGTATTGGGGCGGTGGACTTCGGCGGTGATCAGCCCATGGGCTTGGGCTATTAGGCAGGCGCGCCCATGGCTTGCGCTGCCGAGCGACTTCTGCGACAATCTCTCTCCCCCCGCTTCGAAGTCGGGGAACCATCTTCAGCCCGCCTTTCCTCCGCGCGCGCGGCGGAAAAAATCGCTGGGGTTCTCGGCGGCACCCCTAACTCTCCACTGAAAGGACAGCGACTCATGGCACGCAACTACGAACTCCTCCTGCTCGAAACGATCGAGAACCTTGGTCTCGTTGGCGATGTGGTCAAGGTGCGACCTGGATTTGCACGCAACTACCTCCTGCCCAACGGGATGGCAGAGACGCCGACGGCAGAAAAGATCGAGGCACTGAAGGAAGCGCGAGCGATTGCGGAGGCTCAGGTCGCCAAGCAGCGCGCCGATCGCGAGGCGCTGATTGCCCGCATGTCTGGCATCTCGATCACGCTTGTTCGGGCCTGCAACGATCAGGGCATCCTCTACGGCGCGGTCACCCAGCGCGACATCAGCGATCAACTCGTCAGCGATGGCTATGGCGTCGACATGCGCGCGGTCCGTCTGAACAATCCGATCCGCCGCGTCAGCTCGGAGAGCGTCACCATTCAGTTCGGACGCGATCTGATCGCAGAGATCACCGTGGTGGTGAAGCCCGATCGCATTATTGAACTCGAAACTCCAGCAAGCGCGCCAACCAGCGAAGAGCCTGCCGCGAATCCCGAGTCGGACGATGCGGCGGACGCGGCTCCAAGCGATGCTGCCAAGTCCGAGGGCAAGTCGGGCGGGAAGTCGGACAGCAAGTCGGGCGGCAAGCGCCGCGACAAGGCTGCCGCAGCCGAGTGACATGGCCGACTGATCGCGAGCCGCAAAATCTCCCGACGGGAAATCCGTAGATCGATTCGCGCAATGGTCGATGACCACCAACGCCGATCGGCTTGCACGGCGCCTCGGCAGCCAATTCGTTGGTCCCAAAGCCGCTGCAGCGCGCACGACAGGGAGACTTGTGAGCCATGGGCCTGACCAGCGCCGAAACGCGACGAGAAGTGCTTCCAGAGACACGACAATCCACGACACACAAGTTCTCCATCCAGAACTATGAGGGCTACCTCACCATCGGGCTCTTCCCCGATGGTCGCCCGGGCGAGATCTTCATCAAGATGAGCAAGGAAGGGTCCACGCTCTCGGGACTCATCCAGGGCTTCTGCCGCGCGTTCAGCTTGTCACTGCAGCATGGGTTGCCACTGCGCGACGCGACCGAGCGCTTCCGCGGAATGCGCTTCGAGCCGCACGGCAGCACGAGCAATCCAGAGATTCCCGAGTGTTCGAGCATTCTCGACTACGTGGCTCGATACCTCGAGCTGCACTATGTCGAACGCCGCCGCGCGGCGTGATCCGTCTCGCTCGGTCCCCGCAGCCGCTTCAGGAGATCACGCAGCAACGCGCGCGGCTGCGGCATCTCGTCGGGACGCCAATACACATCCGTCAGGCCCGCCTCGTCCGCACTCCCCACGACACGCACCGTGCCGCGTACCCGGCGTAGCAGCCGTTGAACGCCCGCAGGATCCTGCGCACGAAAGATCAGATCGCCCTCGCGACGAAGGAGCGCGCGCACGCCGAGCATCGTCAGGCGCAGCCGTACCTCCGACAGCACGAAGAGATCGAGGACTTCCGTGGGTGGATCGCCGTACGCGCTGCGAAGGTCGGCGATCGACTTCTCCAGTTCCTCTGGGCTCGCAGCATCGGTCAATCTTCGGTGCCCCTCGAGCCGTCGTCGATCGCTCGGGATGTACGCGCGTGGCAGCGATCCACGCAGGCCCACATCCACCATCGTGTCGATCGAGATGACGGTCGGCTCCGCACGCAGGATGCGCACCTCATGATCGAGGAGCCTGCAGTACATCTCATAGCCGACGGAAGTGATGTGTCCGCTCTGTTCGCGCCCAAGCAAGTTGCCTGCCCCGCGCAACTCGAGATCGCGAACGGCAATCTTGAATCCCGCGCCCAGCATCGAACAGTCCTCGAGCGCGTTCAAGCGCTTCATCGCCTCCGCCGTGACGGTGCGTTCTTGCGGCAGCAGCAGGTAGCAGTAGGCACGGTGGCTCGATCGACCCACCCGCCCACGCAACTGGTGGAGTTCCGACAACCCGAAACGATGGGCGTCATCGATGATCATCGTGTTCGCGCTCGGGATGTCGATGCCGCTCTCGATGATCGTGGTCGAGACGAGGATGTCCGCCTCATGCCGCATGAAGCGGCGCATCACATCCTCCAGTTCGCCGTCACTCATCTGACCGTGCCCCACCACGATGCGCGCCTGTGGTGCCAGTCGTCGAACCTCGTCTGCAGCAGACAGAATGTCATGCACTCGGTTGTGAACCCAGAACACCTGCCCGTCGCGCGCCAACTCTCGCGCGAGAGCCGATGCGAGGCGTTCACGCTGATAGGGCATCACCTCCGTCACGATGGCGCGGCGGTCTGGCGGCGGTGTGGTCAGGCTGGAAATGTCCCGCAGGCCAAGCATCGCCATGTGCAGCGTGCGAGGAATGGGCGTGGCGGTCAGCGTCAGCACATCCGCCGTCAGTCGAAACTCGAAGAGCCGCTGCTTGTGCTCGACACCGAATCGCTGTTCCTCGTCGATGATGACGAGCCCAAGCTCGCGGAAACGCACATCCGCGGACAGCAGTCGGTGCGTTCCGATCACGATGTCCACCTGCCCCGCAGCAAGACGATCGAGAATGTCGCGAACCTCGCCATCGCTTCGAAAGCGACTGACGGATTCGATCACGAACGGGAATGCACCCATCCGACTTCGGAAGGTGCGTTCATGTTGCTCCGCAAGCACCGTGGTCGGCACGAGCAAGGCCACCTGCCGCCCCGCCTGGGCGCACTTGAACGCCGCACGCAGCGCCACCTCCGTCTTGCCGAAGCC
>SXGR01159994.1_pt1 | contig 11491 bp, 13 predicted proteins | sample 3174711 | NCBI WGS metagenome assembly SXGR01 (sample SAMN11356860, study PRJNA531348) | freshwater metagenome | isolation source: freshwater sample F1-60 | place: China: Fuxian Lake, Yuxi | collected 2017-12-25
CAGCCGACGGTCCGATGCCCCAGACCAGAGAGCACATTCTGCTCGCTCGTCAGGTGAACGTTCCGTACATCGTCGTGTTCATGAACAAAGTGGACATGGTGAAGGATGTAGAACTTCTCGATCTCGTCGAAATGGAAATCCGCGAACTTCTCACGAAGTACGGCTTCCCTGGAGACAAAACGCCGATCATCAAAGGATCTGCTCTGAAGGCCGTCGAAGGAGATGCTGCAAACATCGAGAAATTGAAGGAACTCCTGAGCACTCTGGATACCTACGTACCAGATCCGAAGCGTGAGATCGACAAGCCTTTCCTGATGTCCGTCGAAGACGTGTTCTCCATCAAGGGTCGCGGAACCGTCGCAACGGGAAGAATCGAGCAAGGAAAGGTGAACATCAACGATGAAGTCGAGATCGTGGGTATTAAAGACACGAAAAAGACGGTCTGTACGGGCGTGGAAATGTTCCACAAGCTCCTCGACTCCGGTATGGCAGGAGACAACGTCGGTATCCTCCTTCGTGGTATCGAGCGCACGGACATCGAGCGCGGTCAGGTTCTTGCAAAGCCGGGTTCCATCAAGCCGCACACGGACTTCGAGGCTGAAGTCTATATCCTCACCAAGGAGGAAGGTGGTCGCCACACTCCGTTCTTCAAGGGTTACAAGCCTCAGTTCTACATCCGCACCACGGACGTAACGGGTGCCGTAGAACTTCCGGCAGGTGTCGAAATGGTCATGCCTGGTGACAACATCAAGTTCACGGTCGTCCTCGGCGCTCCGGTCGCCATCGAAATCGGTACGCGCTTCGCCATCCGCGAAGGTGGTAGAACCGTCGGTTCCGGTGTCGTGACCAAGATCTCCAAGTAAGCAATTTTCGGACGTAACCCGCCCCGTCTACACGGGGCGGGTTTCGCTCCCCTCTCTCCCTCTGCTCTTTTCCACACCACTTCCATGATTCCCTCTAAAAAAACCGCAGCAACCGAAAAGAAGAAGGCTGCCCCGAAGAAAACGGCTCCAAAAGCCGCTCCGAAGAAAGTTTTGAAGGAATCTTCTGCGAAGAAGGTGGAAAAAACGTCTGCGCAAACGAGCATGTCCCTAAAGGCTGCTCCTGCTGTTTCAAGCACCCAGCCTGCACAGCCTTTGAAGATCAAGGGTATTCGCATCCGCCTCTCCGCATTCGACCACACCGTCCTCGATGAGGCCGCTCTTAAGATTATCGATACGGCACTCAGAACAGGGGCTGTCGTCCACGGACCGATCCCGCTGCCGACCAAGATCCGAAAGTTCACGGTGAACCGCTCCACGTTCGTCCATAAAGATGCTCGCGACCAGTTCGAAATGCGCACACACAGACGTCTGATTGACCTTAGCGAAACCACCTTCAAAACCGTCGACGGACTGCAGAACTTAAGCCTCCCGAGCGGCGTGGATATCGAGATCAGGATGGGGTAATCATTCATTGATGGAATAGCGGTGGAAAAACCTCGGTTTTTCTGCTATAATTAAACGATTATGCCAAAGAAAAATACACTGACGCCCATCTCCGTCCTCTTCCTCAAGTGGTACTACCTGGAAGCTCCTGCATCCGTCGTACGCGGCTACTTCGCCTACGCTGCAGCAATTGCGGAGATCGTCCCCTTCGTCTTCCTGCTGCGGACGCTCCTGCTCCCATGGAAAAATATCGCCGACAGAACTCGTATGCGGGGCATCGATCTAGGGAGAATCGCTGAGAAGCTGAGTCTGGGTCTTCTCGCTTGCGGCGTCGGCTGCGTCGTGAGACTTCTCACGATCGTAATGGGCCTCTTCCTACAAATTCTTCTTCTCACACTGGTAATCGCCTACCTTGCTATCTGGATCGCATTTCCCGCCCTTCTCATCTTGGGTATCGGCTTCATCTTCCAGACGCTATGACAGCAGAGACATTCAATATTCGGCATACGAATGCATATCGATCTCTGCAGTTGAGGACGGTGGTGATCGGACTGATGCTCCTCATTGCCACGATCGTTCTTGGAACCTCTGTCTTCGGCCAGAAGATGCTTACGGAGAATCCCCTGCCGTTCATCGTGACAGTCGCTCTTCTCGGATGGATCACATGGTCCATCGAACTGTTCAGGAGAAAGAAACTGAAGATCTCCGCGTGCCCGATCCTGAAACCCGACAACCTCGCAGAGCTCCTGTCGTACCACATGGTGCAACACCTCAGCACGAAGCCGGAAGTGACAGCACACACGATGATCGAAGCCGCTATGGAGAGCAGATGGGGGATCTTCGTGCTCCACTCCATTAACATCGAACGCAATGATGTGCTTGCGGCACTCCTCAAGTCTCCAGCGGATTGGACGCTGGAAGAGTGCATCGGATGGTGCCTTCAGGCAATGCAGGATCTACAGACTACGCACCTCGACTCTACGGCAACGATCTACGCGTTCCTGACGCGGGTACCCGTCCTCAATGGACTCGTTAAGAAAGCCGATCTGGATAACGAAGACCTCAAGAAGATCCTGCATGCGGAAGCATTCCACTTCGAACTCCTCGATCGAAAGCACCACCCCCTCAGTCCAGAAATGCTCGTTCGCACGATGGGATCGATCGGAAGATCGTGGGTTATCGGCTATAATAACGACCTTGAACGACTGACGATCAATCTCTCGGAATTCAGCCTCAACCACGAGAAATCCGTCGTAATCCATAGAGACATCATCGATCATGCGATTAAGAGTATCGAGACCAACATTCAAACCAACATCCTACTGATTGGAGAGAGCGGTACGGGCAAACGAACGCTGATCCGGAACATTGCCTGTGCGCTTCGCAAGAAGGAAATGCGACGTTCCGGGATCTTCAGCGACGTTCTGCTCCTCAAAACCGCCCTTCTGCTGTCTGGCGGGGAAGAAAGCGACCAGATCCTTTTGCAGGCGGAAAACGACGCGAAGCAGGGAGGAAAATTCATTCTCGTCATCGAAGATTTTTCGATGCTTTTGCGTGCGGCTGACGCGAAATTGAAGAAGATTCTCGTCAGCATTCTGGAAGCCAAGAACATCCGTACGATTTGCATCGCCAACACCGAAGACTACCACACGCTCATCAAATCGGACACGTTCCTCGATCAGCTTTTTGAAATCGCTCACGTGGAGGAACCATCGAATGAAGAGACGCTCGATGTGCTCCTGGAAACTTACTTCAATATGAAGGAACAGCATTCCGTTCGCCTCACCTACCGCGCGCTAAAATCTCTGCTAAACCTGAGTCGGCGCTATGTCGGCAAAGGAGCGCTGCCAGGAAAAGCCGTGGATGTACTGGAGGAAGCCTTGCTGAGCACGCACGGCACAAGCGGTAAAACGGTCACCGAAGAAATGATCCGTACCATCCTATCGAGACGTACGCGCGTCGACATCGAAACCCTCAGTGATGAGGGAAAAGAAAAACTTTTACATCTGAAGGAACGACTGCAATCCCACATCGTGGGGCAAGTGCATGCCATCGAGAGTCTCTGCGCAGCTTTGAAACGCAGCAGGCTAAACATCGGCAGCGGAAAAAGGCCCATCGGCACGTTCCTCTTCCTCGGCACAACGGGTCTCGGGAAAACAGAAACAGCAAAGGCACTTGCGAAAGAGTACTTCGGAAGCGTCGACAACATGATCCGCATCGACCTGAATGAGTTTTCGAATGAGGAATCGATCCCGCTCCTGATTGGCGGCCAATCGAATCGAGGATTCGTCGAAGGACTGCTCATCAAGCGCGTACAAGACAGACCGTCGTCCATCATCCTCCTCGATGAAATCGAGAAAGCGCATCCGAAGATTTTGAACCTGTTTCTGCAAATCCTCGACGAAGGCATCCTCATTGGAGGAAATGGTGGAAAAGCCGATTTCAGAAATACCATCATCATCGCCACGAGCAATGCGGGAAGCCACTGGATGATCAAAAACAGATTGCCAAGCGAAGAAGGCGGAAGGCGGGATTTTCGCGCCGCATTGATCGAAACAATCATCGGCGAACGCACATTCTCACCGGAATTCATCAACCGATTCGACGAAGTGATTCTCTTCACACAGCCAACTGAGGAAGAGATCCGGCAACTCGCCATTCTCATGCTCGGAGAGATCATCGAGCGCATCATGAAAGAGCGAGGCATACGAGTGACAGTGGAATCTCCCGTTATCGACTTCCTCGCGGAGAAGGGATTCTCAAAGGAATACGGTGCACGTGAGATGCGCAGAACCATCACGCAAACGATCGAGAACTATCTTGCAGATTACCTCCTCGCTCACAGCGTGGAACGAGGGGATGAGATCGCGATACGCGCGGAGGATTTGAGAAGGTAAGTTATTTCCACCCCTTCTCCTTGAGTGCCGCCTTCGCCGCTTCCTGTTCGGCTTTCTGCTTCGTATTGCCCTCGCCCGTTGCAATCTTCTCTTCGCCGATGCACACCGCAGAAACGAAAATCTTGCTGTGATCGGGGCCTGATTCGGAGATCAAGGAATAGGTCGGCGTTAATCCCGTCTTTTCCTGTGCGATTTCCTGAAATACGCTCTTCTCATCCCTGTGCTTGCCTTTAGCGATGAGCTGCTTGAGATGCACGAGAATGAAGCGGTGAATGAACGCACGCGCCTCATCGAGACCCTGATCCAGAAACAGTGCTCCGATGAAGGCTTCTACCGCATTCGCAAGGTTTGACTTCTTCATACGACCACCGCTGCTGTCTTCACCTCTGCTGAGGGTCAGATACTCTCCGAGCTTCATCTCCATCGCCACTTCGTACAAGTGATCCCCCTGCACGAGCGCAGAGCGCCAATTCGTAAGCTCGCCTTCAGGCCTGTCGCTCAGATGATAGAGATACTCGGTGGCAATCAGTTGCAGAACGGCATCGCCAAGAAACTCGAGCCTTTCGTTATGCCCGTGCTTCGCACGCTCACGCAGTGCCGATCGATGCGTCAGCGCCTGATGGAGAAGATCCTTGTTCTTGAATCTGACACCGGTGATCTTCTCAAGGCCGGAAAGAGAGGCGGGATTGGACATGACGGACTGAATTATGAATTACTTCTTCGCATGTGCCAACGCATTCAACACACCATTCACAAACTTCCCGCTCTCAGCAGAACCGTACTCTTTGGCGATATCGATCGCCTCATTCATCACGACGGCCGGTGGAGCATCTTTAAGGAAAAGAAGCTCATAGGCACCAATCAAAAGAATGGAGCGAGTAATGGTATCCATTCGTGACAGCGGCCACTGCGGCGCATGTTCCTCGACTGCTTTCTGAATGGACGAAGATTCCTTTGCAACACCGGAAAATAGCTTCTCGGCGAAATCGCAATCGACGGCAGCCTGTCCCCCGAGCTCCTGCATATTTTTCTCGAGCGAAGCTTTCGCGTCCATGGAACGCACCTGCTGCTCGAACACCGCCTGCATGGCGGCAACTCTGGCGAGGCGACGACGGGAAGGCATAGGAGCGGGGTTACGCTTTCACCTTCGTGATTTTCCTGAGCGCTTTTCCACTCTTATCGCGCACGGGAGCAGGACCCGAAAACGGGGATGCGGCAAAATTTCGAAGACGGACGACTTCCTTGCCAACATAGACCGAATGACGGCGGCGACCGCGATCTTTACTGAGCCGTTTCTTGGGGGTGGGCTTCTTGGACATAAAGCTGCGCTATCCTACCTTCTGTTTCCCGACATCGCAAGCATGAATCTCACCACGTAGAGGAACAGATTGAAGATATCGAGGTACAGGGACAATGCCAAGAGAAACGGAGATGAGCCCTTCTCCGAGAGAGAAAGGCGCTGCATGTCCCATGCAAGAAAAAGCGAAAAAACGATGATGCCAAACCCAGAAACGACAACTTCAAACGACGAACCGCGAAGCGAAGGAAAGAAAATCTGAAGGATGGCGAAAACAATGAGACCGATGAGTGACTGCAAAAGAATTCTGCCGATAGACTGACCAATATTTATCGTCGTTGACCGAGCGAACACGGCTGCCGCGAGCGTTAGAAAGGTCGTAGCGATCGTTGCATTGAGAAGGATGATCGCGCCGTTCGCATACGAAACAAGAATGGAGAGAAGGAACGGTGTGATGGTGAGTCCGGAGATGAAAGGAAATGCGAAGAAAAGAATGTAGTTGAGGGGCGCAGTCCTACTCCAGACGGGAGCGGAGAGAATCAACACAATCTCCGTGAGAAAGAGAACGAAGATCCAACCAGAGACCAGGATCGGCAATGCGAAAGCAGCCCCGAAGAATACGCCGGCGCCCGTAAAAAGAAGTGCGAGGGCTACCAGCCAGTACGCCGAGGAAAAATCGGAAGCACTGAGGGGCGAAGAACGGCTGACCGATGCGAAAACGGGGCGTGAATTCATGAATGTATCCTACTGATTTTGAGACATGAGACAAGTTGTCCGCACGTCCATTGTATGCTATAATTATTGGATTCTTATGCGCAAAAAAATGCGCTTCATCGGGCCGACTGTCTTGCTGGCACTCCTCGTTCCAAGCCTGTGTTTTGCGGCAAACGACGGAACGGCACTCCTGAGTGTCTTCATCAAGACGCACATCATCGACCAAGCTATGATCGCCTTCGCGGGCGTCGCGGGAGCCGCGATCTTCTACTACGCCGTCCGCATGATCGTCGATGCCTACAACGAAAAAGCGTTCACCGATGTCAGCAATTCGTTCATGTACGCAATCATGGGACTGATCGTCATCGGGCTTGCAGGCGCCTTCACAAACTCATTCTTCAATACGATCTCTCCGGGACTTCTGATCCCCGGCATCAACAGTGTCATCAGCTTCATCATTCGAGCTGCGGAAGGCGCATTCACACTTATGGTCGTGATCGCAGGGCTCCGAATGATTACCACGGAAGGAGACGAGGGTGCGTTCGACAAGTGGAAGAAAGTGCTGATCGGGAACTGTATCGGCGCAATGGTCATGCTGGTCGCCAATTTCATCGTCATCGGCGTTGCGACGAGAGATGCCGGAGTCATTGTCGAGGAGCTTGTGGGCATCGGCCTCTTCATGCTCACGATCATCGGTTTCTCGTGCGTCGTCGCCCTCATTATCGCCGGAGTGCTGCTTATCATCTCCATCGACGAGTCGCTGCGGGATAGGGCAAAACGCACCATCATCGGCACACTGATTTCCCTGATTTTCGTCATCGCAACCTACTCGCTCATCGTCATCTTCGTCCTCTAAACATGCGCACTCGCTCCATACATCGGCTCGTGATCCTCAGCGCACTGCTTGGACTGCCGATCCCAGCGTACGGAGCGGGAGGAGCGGATATCTCCAACATCTTCGTCAACCTCATCACCGCATTCGCTCCGCTCTGGGGATTCATCGCTTTCACAGCCATCGTCGTCGCAGGACTGACCCTGTTGCTGTCACAAGATGAAGGAGCGATCGACAAAGCGAAAAAGACCGTCATTGCCGTCATGGTTGGCGGCATCATCACGGTGGTTCTTCTGTTCTTCCCCGGAGGACCGAGGGGAGTCATCCTCAGCTTCTTCAGCCCTGTCTTCAGTCTCGGTGTGAATACATTCAACTTCAGCGCAGACCCGATCGGTCTTGAAGCCGAAGGTATCGCGGGATGGCTGACGGGAATGGCAGCGATGATCGGCATCGTCATCGTCATCATCGCCACGCTGAAAGCCGTCACAAGCTTCGGTGCGGACGAGGGGGCCTATACGAAAGTACGTGGAGCCATTCTGCAAGGCATCATCGGTCTCATCGTCATCAGCGCGGCCTTCATCTTCAAGAACGTCTTCTTCTTCAGCAGGGAACCGAGTGCGCTCATTGCACTGGTGACGTCAAAGATTCTCATCGTTCTCTTCTTCATCACCACACTTGCCGTCGGCATCCTTGTCTACGCAGGCTTCCGCATGGTCCTAAGCTTCGGACGGGAAGAAGATTTCACCGCTGCCAAATCGCTTGTGATCCGCGTCTTCGTCGGACTGCTCGTGATCATCATGAGCTTTGTGATGGTATTCATTGTGCGCACCCTCTTTTAAAAAGCGCATCCCTCGTCTCCTTCGGATCATGTGTCCGGATCAGCGATGCCCCGTTTCTGACTGCCAACAAACTTGCTTCGAGCGTTGCTGGCAAACGTTTTGACGGCGGGAGGTTGTCGGGCCCCGCAAGGAAAGACTTCCTCGAGGGACTTACGAGAATCGGACCCAAATCCGTAAGCTCCCGAAGCCTCCGAAGGATCTTGAAAGAGTACGTCGGATCGGACGAGACGAAATGGCCGAGTCCTGGGTCGAGGATCATCTGACTCTCTTCAATGTGTTCTTTCTTCGCCTGCGCGATCCTCGACAGAAGAAATGTCCTGATCGTCGCAAGAACATCATCGTACCGAACGTCCCTGCGCGTCGTTCTGGGTGTCGGGTCCTTCGAGTACATCAGAACAACCGGGCACCGATACCGTGCAATCACCGAAAACATCGCAGGATCGGCCCTTCCGGCAGATACGTCGTTAATCATATCCGCGCCGCTTCGGAGAGCGGCATCGGCAACCTTCGCCTTGGTCGTATCCACCGCAATCCACACCGTAGGAAAAGCCGCCCGAAGCGCTCTCACTGACGGCAGAACCCTCCTCTCTTCCTCATCCGAAGAAATATCGCAGGAATCGGGACCAGTGGATTCACCTCCGATTTCCAGAATGTCGGCTCCGCCCTCGACTGCCCTCTCCGCACTTCGAAGTAGTGCAGCGGGATCAAGATTCCTACCTCCGTCGTAGTACGAGTCCGGTGTCACATTCAGGATTGCAACAACGGCTGCATGCGACCGAAGATCGAGGACCTTGGAACCGGAGACAAGTTTCATGGAAGGAGTATACTGAATGCATGTGGCCATTCAGAAAGAAAGAACCCAAGCAAAGCAAAACGCGAAAAATCATGCGACGGATGGTCGTGGGGTTCATTATCGGCGGTGCCATCAGTTCGATCGTCGGAAAGACGCTCCTGAAAGAGAAGCGTAAGGAACATATGGGCGAAGATGATGAACAGTAAAAAACTGGAAAGTTAAAAGTTGAAAGTTGAAAGTTAAAAGTACTTTGTTACTTTCCACCTGTGACTTTTAACTTCGTATCGCCTTCTCCACCTCTTGAATTGTCTGCTGAAGTTTCCCTTCAATATTCTTGACCTGAACATCGGTCTCCTTCGCAACCGCAAGTTCGGTGCGCATGCTTTCGATCCTGCGGCTTAGTTCATCCGGAGACATGGGCGCCCGTTTCTGAATATGCGTAAGAAGTTGCTGCTCACTCTCAGGTAGAATAAAAATTGTATACAATGTATACGTTCCTCCTGAGCCAAAATATGAATGACGACGGATACTCTGAAAGCCCTGTACATCGACTTCCCGAATTACCGTCTTTCCCTGCTCGATCGCAGGAATGATTTCCGAAAGAAGGGTTCCGTATCGAGCACCCTTATGCACCTGCGCCCACTCCAAAAATTTCTCCTGTTTCAACCACTTCGAAAACTCCTCCTCACTCATGAAGTGATAGAGGTCGTCGCCTTCCCCTTCTCTCCTTGGTCTCGTGGTCGCGGAGCGAGGAAAGACGAACTCGGAATGATTCTTTCGAAGCGACTGCAGAATGACGCTCTTTCCGACACCGCTTGGACCGATGATGAGGACGAGCTTTCCGTGAGCAGCCATACGGACATCGTAGCATCGTTGTTATCAACGACAAAATATGTTATAATAATTTGAAATGTCAGAACACAAATGCACCTCCCCATGGCTCGCTCAACTGAAGCAAGAACGACCTGCCTTCATGCTGCAGGGTGATACGGTTGCCGATATCGCAGTTATCGGGGCAGGTATCGCCGGAGTGACGACTGCCTATCACATCCTGAAGACAACGAAGAGGCACGTCCTTCTCATCGACGCCGGTCGCATCGCGCACGGCGCAACGGGTCGCAATGCGGGACAAGTCGTCAATTACTTCGAACGATCATTCAAAAGCATCGTCGATGCATTCGGAAAGGATATGGCGGTGCAGGGCCAAGCGGCGGTCGAATCTGCATGGGACATTCTCGAAAGTATTCTTAAGGAATGCAGATTGGAAACGCCTCTCCACATGTGCGCCGGATACGATGGATTCTGCTCGATGGAGAAGATCCTCGACTTCCTCGAGGAACAGTCAATACGCGAGCAGGCAGGACTGAAGATCGAACCGCTCCTGTTTCGTGCGAATGCCGAACTGTTCGAGAGTATTCCGGCTCGTCTGCAACACCTCGTGACACAGGTTCCGCATTCGACGATTCTTGCGATGTTGCAGACAGAAGACTTGAGCTTCATCGCAGCGGATATTGCAAAGAAGGGTTGCACGAACAGTGCTCTCCTGTGCGAAGAACTCGTTGCATGGATGATTCGAACCCACGGAGACAGATTCCGCGTTGTCGAACACTTGCCCGTACAAACGCTGATACTGAGGTCGAGCGATGCGGAGATGAAGACGAATCGCAACACCATCACAGCTCGCTCCGTCGTGCTCTGCACGAACGGCTTTGAGAATTTCACCATCGAGAACAGAGCGGGAGAGGAAATCGACACCGCATTCCATAGCGATGTTCAAGGAGTGATCGGCTACATGGCAGGCTACATCGACGAACCCGATCAGATCCCTGCAGCACTCTGTTACTACACAAAGCATCAGGATTCCGGTCCGTACTACTACCTCACGCGCAGACCGTTCGACCATACGAGTGGCGCCGCTCAAACGCTGATTTGCATCGGCGGACCGGAGCGCATCCTCCCAGACCATGCGGGATACGACCCTCTTCAGTCATTTCCCGCGGATATTCAGGAGCAATTGGACAGAGGCATGCGCGATACGTACCACGACTCTCCCCCTGCGGCATCCCTCGGTTTCTTGTGGCAGGGTCTCATGTGCTATACGCCGAACAAGCTCCGTCGCATCGGCTTTGAACCGAAAAACAAAGTGCTCCTCTACAACCTCGGATGCAATGGGGTCGGCATCCTGCCATCGATCTACGGCGGCAAGCGTATCGCGCAGTTACTGGATGGCATACACCTTCCGCCGTCGATCTTCGATCCTGAGAACGGAGCGAGATAAAGGGATGATCTCCGGCTTGTTGTCAGGCAGCCCTCTTGCATACATACATGAAAAGATGTATAATTATGAGATTTGCTCTTTCAAATCCTCCCGCACTTTCTTCGGCCCTGATTGCAGGGAGAAAGATGGAATGAACCTCGTCCGGAAGCCATCTTCATTCTCTCTTCCTCCCTGCTCTTCTGGCCCCAATCGACCTGAAGAGTTCCCTCTGCCAAATCAGTGGAGGGACCTACAAAACACAAACATACGGCACCTTGCACGCCTCAGTTGCAGGCGCGATTCCCGACGCATCGGGATAGAACAAAAACACACAACGGAGCGATCCCCGCTTAGGATCGTAAGAGGTGTAGGGAGCAGAGAGCGCCTTGGTCGACGTTCTCGCTGCTCAATTCCTCCTTACCGAGAATTGAGTTC
>SXGR01603497.1_pt1 | contig 11491 bp, 10 predicted proteins | sample 3174711 | NCBI WGS metagenome assembly SXGR01 (sample SAMN11356860, study PRJNA531348) | freshwater metagenome | isolation source: freshwater sample F1-60 | place: China: Fuxian Lake, Yuxi | collected 2017-12-25
CATGCCGTTGATGGCGGCGTTGATCAGTTCGGCATCTTCGACTTCGCGCACATAGTTGGAGCGAACGCGTTCGAAAGCATCGCCAAAGAGGTCAAGCTGGCGATAGGCCGAGAGCACATTCGTGGCCCCCTGCGCGGCGGGAAACAAAGTCGCGGCGCCCAGGAACCCCAATGCCGCTCCAGCGCCGACCAATGCCAACTTTCTCATGTTCCTTTTGCCTTTCTCAGTTCGGCGCCCAACCAGGGTGCCGGATCCATCGTCTGCCCGTTGCGCCTCAGTTCTAAGTAGAGGCGGGCTGGCGTTGCCGCCGCAAGCGTTCCAACCGGTTCGCCGGCCAGGACCCGATCTCCGATTCGGACATCGATTCGGCCAAGCCCGGCAAGTGTTAGATGGTAACCGCCGTTCATTTCCAATATCAAGACTAGGCCAAAATTTTGGTAAGCGCCGGCGAATACCACTTGACTGTCGGCCGGCGCCACCGCCTGCGAGCCGGTTGTCCCTTCAAACCATAGACCCGCCCTTTTTTGCGGGGTGCCCGAGCCGGGTCCAGAGGGGTCCCCGGCCACGCTCCGGCCCGGCACCGGAACACGCAGAATGCCAAGGCTTTGGGACCGCTGCCTTGTGTCGGCGGCGCTAACGACCCTGTTCTGCCCTGAGCCGCCGCTGTTTCTGAGGGCCGCTATGCGTTCCATTAACCCCTTCAAATCGCTTGTCGATTTTGCAAATTGCGCTGCGGTTCCTTGGAGTTCCGAAAGCTTTTGGCTGGCCGTTTCCCGCTCCTGACTTCTCAAGCCCAGCAATCTATCGAGTTCCTTGCGGGCGGTTTGCAGGGATTCGGCTTGCGTCCGCTGTTCGGCTACCTTCGCCGCTTGGGCATTACGAGCTTCCTCTAGCAATTTCAGTTGCTTAGAAAGAGTAGCCGCTTCGGTATAAAGAGCCGGGAGGACGGTGCCGAGTTGCATGGCGCCGCGGGTAGCGGCAAGGGAATCCTCAGGTCTAACCACCAGGGCAGGCGGAACGTCGGCGTCCAGCCGCTGAAGGACCGCCAAGAGCCGGGCGACCTTGGCCCGGTCGCGGGCGAAATCGGATTCGATCTTGTTCAACCGCCGATTGAGATCCGGCAGCGCGGCTTCCGTCTCCGCGAGCGCCGTCTCAAGGGTCTGAATCCTCTCCGCGTTCGCGATAAGTTGTTCGCGCAAGCGGCGGGCATCGGCTTCAGCCCGGTCGCGCGTCGCGCGCGTCTTCTGTTCGTTCAGACGGGTTTCCTCGAGCGCCTTCAGCTGATCGCGGTAACGCGATGCGAGCGACTCGGCGGGCAAGGCGGGCCAAGGGGCGGCAAGGAGACAGAGCAGTATCGCGATACCAGCCCGTGTGGTCATCACACCGTCCCCGACTTTCGCATTCGCGTTTCCAGGACCAACGACGTTCCCGTCATCGCGCGGGGCTTTGGGATTCCGGCAAGGTCGAGCAATGTCGGCGCGACATCGGCGAGTTTTCCGTTCTTCAGGGAAAAATCGCGACGCGCGTTCACCACGACGATCGGAACGTCGAGCAATGTATGCGCGGTATGCGGCTCTCCCGTTTCTTGATCCTTCATCAATTCGATGTTGCCGTGATCGGCGGTGATAAGAAGCACACCCCCGGATTTTTCGACCGCCTCGCGCAAGCGCCCAAGGGAGGCATCCACCGTCTCCACCGCGGTGATTGCGGCGTCCATGATTCCGGTGTGGCCGACCATATCGGCATTGGCGAAATTGACGATGATAAGATCGTATTTGCCCGTTGCGATGGCGGCGGCGAGCTTATCGGTCACTTCACTGGCCGACATGTCGGGCTTTTGGTCGTAAGTCGCGACTTTGGGGCTCGGCACGAGAATTCTGTCCTCGCCCTCGAATTGCTGTTCGCGTCCCCCATTCATGAAGAATGTGACATGAGGGTATTTCTCCGTCTCGGAGATGCGGAGTTGCTTCAATCCGCGCGCGGCGTAAATTTCTCCCAAGGTATCGGAGATTTCGTCGGAATCGAACAGCACCGTCATGAGCTTCGCCAGCGCGCTCGAATATTCCGTCATTCCGGCGGCGGCGGAAAAGCGCAAAACCTTCGCGCGAGGAAACCCATCGAAAGCAGGATCGAGAAGGGCATGGGAAATCTGACGCGCGCGATCGGGCCGGAAATTGGCGAAGAGAAGCGCATCGCCGTCGCGAACGCCGGCATAGGAGCCGATCGTGCAAGGATCAACGAATTCGTCGGTGATACCGTTTGCGTAGGATTTCTCGATCGCTTCCGCGGCCGTCTTGAAGCGCGGGCCCTCGCCACTAGCGATCACGGTATAGGCCTTGGCGACGCGCTCCCATCTTTTGTCGCGGTCCATGGCGTAGTAGCGCCCGCTAACGGTTGCGATTTTCGCCAGCTTAAGGTCCGCGATGGCTTTTTCGAACATCTCGATATGGCCGAGCGCGGCTTGCGGCGGCGTATCGCGGCCGTCGAGAAAAGCATGCACATGCACGTTCAGGCCGTTGCTATCCAGAATGCGCGCCAGCGCCGCGATATGGAATTGGTGGGAGTGCACCCCGCCGGGGGAAAGCAGACCCATAAGATGCACCGCGCCGCCCGCAGCTTTTGCCTTGGCGATCAGCGCGAGCAGGTGGGGATTGCGCGCGAGGCTTCCGCCGGCCACGGCATCGTCGATGCGCGGCAAATCCTGCATCACAAGTCGCCCAGCCCCGATATTGGTGTGGCCAACCTCGGAATTGCCCATCTGCCCGTCGGGAAGTCCCACGGCCCGGCCCGAGGTCGCCAGCAGCGCGTGCGGGCATTCCCGCATCATGCGGTCGAAATTGGGGGTTTTCGCCGCGAGAATGGCATTGTCTTTCGAATCGTCCCGGTGGCCCCAGCCGTCGAGCACGCAAAGAACGGCGGGACGCCGTATGGCGATTTCGATTTTTCCCGATCCGGAAGGGGGGCCATTCATGCGAAATTCGCCCTACACGCTAGTATCGCTAGATAGATAAAAGGTCGGCCTTGCCCTGTCCATGCAGCGGGCCTCCGTGTGTCCGTCTAGCGGCGGCATTCGATTCATAAACATACATATAGTATTGGATTTATTGCTTAATTCTTCCTTCACGGTTTTTCGGTCATATGATGGTGGCGGCTCCGATATTGGATTGCCGCGATGGAGTTTGTTTTCTTCCAAGACATGTACTGCCGGATTGGCAGGGGTAGCGGTACGAATCAACACGGGGTGGCGAATTGCCCATGAGCAATGCTTCCGCGGCCAATGTCGCGCCTGCGCCCGCAGTGGAAAGTTCTCCGCCCGCCGATGCCAGTGCGTTCGTCAACGAGGAACCGGTCGAATCGGCGCTAGTCGCCGCACAGACCCTGTGGGGCCGCGGGAATCTTTCTCCCTTGGATCACATGCTGGGCACGGCCGTTGTCGCCAATCTCGTGCCCAAGGGAGAATTGGCATTCATAGGCCACCATCTCGGGCTCCGGATACATCGCTATGCCGAGGACACGGGCATTTGGATCGACGCGGTCGAGGCGGAACCGGCCCTCTCCCACGTCCATAAGAAGAAACAGGCCAAGATCAAGCTGTTCCGCTGGGATGGCGGCGGGGATGACCTCAAGAAAAACCGCTACCCCAACTGCGCGGTATTCCATGCCAGCGCCTTCACCGCTTCGCTTGACGAAATCTATGGGAAGTGCGCCGCCGCGCTCAAAGCCAAGGGAATGTTTTTTGTAGGCGATGTGATGTGGACCGCCAAACCCGGCAAAGACATTCCGCTGCCAGGCGGACGTGTCTTGCGTTCGCTGGACGACCACAAGGCAACTCTCACGCGCGCGGGATTGATCGTCGAGAGAACCATCGACATGAGCGACAATCTTAAAGCAGCGATCTATGCCGGTCTCGCCCACTCGACCAAGGATTTGGCCGAGTGGCGGGCACTTCCCAAACGCGCCAAGGACCAGCGCAAGACCGCCCTCCTGGAGCAACTCGAACTCTGGGGAACGATTTGCGCCATGATCCAGCACAGGGTTCTTTGCGTGACCGGCCTGATCGGTTCGAAGCAGCCGGGCACATCGGGAACGGCGTAATTTCAGCATCAAGCCGTGGTGGCAAGGAACTCCGCCATTCTTGCCGCAAGCGGCGTGTAGTGCCCGGCACGATTTTCCTACTGGCCGGTTCGCGCTCGAATCGTAATCGATAACCCCTTGAAACGGCTTGCTGAAAATTGCCGGCGTTGCGGCATGAAACTGGCAAGGGCTGGCCATCCGAAGAACACGGAAAGTCAGTCCATGGCCAAAACCCGTACCCGTCTTGCCGCTCTCGCCGCCGCCTTTCTCATCGGCGCGGCTCCCGAAGCCTATGCGTTGTCGCGCATCAAGGATCTCGCCGACGTCGAGGGTGTTCGTTCGAACATGCTCATCGGCTATGGGCTTGTCGTCGGTCTCAACAACACCGGCGATTCGGTCAGAAACGCGCCGTTCACGTCCCAGGCGCTTCAGACGATGCTCGAACGGCTCGGCGTCAATACGCGCGGCGCGACCATCAATACCAAAGACGTCGCCGCGGTGATGGTGACGGCCAAGCTTCCTCCTTTCGCGTCGCAGGGGGGCCATATCGACGTAACCATTTCCGCGATGGGCGATGCCAAGAGCCTCTTGGGCGGCACGCTTCTGGCGACACCGCTTCTCGGCGCGGACGGCGAGGCATACGCGCTTGCGCAAGGTCAGATCGCCGTCGGCGGATTTTCGGCGCAGGGCGCCGCGGCAAGCGTCTCGCGCGGCGCGCCGACATCGGTTGCCTGGATTTCGGCGGCGCTCGGCGTGCCCACGCTCAAGATCCTGCGGGATACCGCCTGGACTGCGTTCGGTAAGGCGCACGAGCCCTTCGCGCCGTCCGCGCGCCTCGTCGCGCCGGAAAAGCCGGGCGACTGGCGCTCCTGCCTCGAAAAGGCGTTGGCTTTCAGCTCCGGATTGCTGCCGTAGTTCCGCGCGCCGCTTCGAGCGCATCGATCAGGTCGGCGGCAATGCGCGCACCCGCGCGGCCGTCAATGGCATTGAGCCCCGCCGCGCGCATGTCGCGGCGGCGCTGCGCGTCGAGTATCAATTCCAGGCAGGCCCGCGCGATGTCGTTGGGCCGGACGATCCGGCCAAGGCCGATTACGGCGCCCATGCCGGCGTCCTCGAAACTAGACGCAGACCGCGCATGATCGTCGGTGAGCGCCAGATACAGAGCGGGCACGCCGAGGGCCGCGAGTTCATAGGCGGTGACGCCGAACGCGGCGAGCGCCAGATCGGCGGCGGCGAATTCGCTTCCGAGGTCGTTCGCGCCCTGGACTGTTTTGAAGGCGGGGCGGATCGCTTCGATGTCCTGTGCCAGGCGCTGCGCGTTCCGAAATCCCGGACCGATCACAAAGCGGGCGCTTAGAGGCGCCGGGATTCTCGCCAACGCGCGCGCGGCAAGCTGCGTGAAGTCGAACGGATCGCTGCCGCCCATCGTTACGACGATCCGGAGATGGTCGTCCTTCGGCGCGTTATGCGGATATCTCGCGGGGTCGAAGCCGAGTAGCGCCCATTCCCAGCCGATGCGGACGGCGGTATTTGCCCCGCTCCAGGAAAGATATCCGGTTTGCGGCACCGGCGGGTAATAGGCATGCGAAGCGGCAAGGCGCCTGTCGCTGGAATCGTCGATGACAGCGGCGACCGGAACGCTCGCCCGGTATCGCGCCAATTCCGCGCGTCCGATCGCTCCCCCGCCGTCGCAGATCAGCATGTCGGGCTTTTGAGAGAAAATCAGCGCGCTGAGGGCGTTCGCCTTGCCGAAACCGGGGAGCACGCTGTGTTCGAACCCGGCGTCGCGGATCATGAACGCGGCGTGGTTATCGCCGTTGAGCGCGAACATCACGCCGAATCCCTCGCCGTCGCGAAGCGCGCGCGCAAGCGTCAGGCTGCGTTTCAAATGTCCGTAACCGAAGGTGCCGCCGCCGTCGCAATGGATGAGCGCAAGACCGCCTCGCGATTGCAGCGGCTTCTGCCGGACATGCGCGTTGATGGAAGCGAGCTTGGGTTCGCGGTCGAGAAGCAGCAACAGGTCGGAAAGCGAGGCCTCGCCGGCATTCGCGTCCATCCGCCGGTGCAACGCCTCGATGAACGCAAGATCGTCCGGCGTATCGACGGTCAGCCGCACGGGCGCGTGGGCAAGGCGTGGGAAGGGCCGCGCATACACGATGCGCGCGAATTCGGGATGCAGTTTCAAATAGCCGCTGACATGTTCGCGGGCAACCGGATCGTCGGAGGCTTCCTTTGCCATCTTCTCGAGAGCGCGGCGCGAGAACGGATCGACGCCGTCATGCGCGCAAGGGGAACCCGGCTCCATCAGAACGTAATCGCCGTCCTGCGCGATCAACGCCTCGACGAGATGGTCGATGAACTCCTCGTCCAGCAACGGGGCGTCCGAGGACACGCGCACGACGATATCGGCATTCAGCCGGTCGGCGGCGAGCACATAGCGGGCCAGCACGTTTTCTTCCGGGCCGCGCACGATGGCGATATCTTCTTCCCGGCAGAAGGCGGCGATGGCGTCGTCGCGCGGCGCGGTGGTCGTGGCGATAGCGATGGCATCGAGGGATTTACAGCGCCTCAGGCGGTGCACGACATGCCACAGAAGCGGCTTGCCGGCGATGGGCCGCAAAACCTTGCCCGGAAATCTTGTCGAGCCCATGCGCGCTTGAACGATGGCGACGACTCGCGGCCGGGCAGGCGCGGGTTCCGTCATGCGGCGCCCCATTGCGCGCGAACATGGCGCAAGGGTCTCAGGCCATCTTGGGGATCGGCGCGCCAATCGCGGTCGGGAAGTTCGGAGGGTACAGGTTCCTTGAATCCCAAACCATCGGCGCGTTCGCCCTCGCGGATGCGCGCAATCACGGGCTTGATCTCGGAGGGCAGCCAGCAATGGCCGGAAGCGTATTCGGCGCCCTTGCCGTCGAGATCAAGATGGAATTCGACCGCGGCGGCGTTCCAGCGATGCACGGCGCGGTCGATCACTGCGGGGCAGCGCGTGTGGTCGGACCAGCCAGCGGGTACGCCCGTCCTCTCGCGGATCGCGGCGATGGCGGAAAGATTCGCCTCCTCCGGCGGCGCCGGATAGGCGGAGACGCAATGCAGCACCGTGATGTCCTCGCACCCTGCGCGCTTCAGCGTCGCGACGGCGGTGTCGATTTCCTGCATCGTCGCCATGCCGGTGGAAATGACGACGGGCTTTTGGGTCTTGGCGCAGGCTTCGAGCAGATCGCTCCACAAAAGCTCGTAGGATGCGATCTTGTAGAAATCGACATAGGGTTTCAGTTGCTCGACCGCGTCGAGATAGAACGGCGTGCAGGAGAATTCGAGGTTGCGGGCGCGGGCGCGCGCGGCGAGCGGCTCCAAATGCTCGGGCGGCAATTCCCAGGCGATCCGCGCGCGATGCGACGGGCTTCGCGCGAGAATCTCGGGCGCGAACAATTCCGCCACGCGGAACAACTGAAACTTGACGGCATCGCAACCGGCATCGGCGGCCGCATCGACAAAGGCGAGCGCGCGCTCAAGGTCCCGGCCGTGATTGCTCGATGCCTCGGCGATAAATTTCGTCCCCACGGCCTTAATGCCTTTCTTGCTTTACGCCGTTTTAAAGGAGGCTGGGCTAAGACCGCGTTAATGCAGGGGAAAATTATGAGCGCGGTAGCAGCAAAAACGGTCGTTTCGTGGACCGGCGGGGACGGGCGCGATCACGACGGAATGCTGGTCACAAGGGCCAAGGGTTACGACGTCATCGATTGCGCGCTGTGCGGATTCCGTCATGTGATACCGCTGCCCGATGCCGCCGAACTCGAGCGCGCCTACCGCGAAAAATACTATGCCGAGGAAAAACCTACGTTTCTTGCCCATGCGGGCGAGGATCAGGAATGGGCCGAGCTTTCGCAGAACGACCGGCTGGATTCATTCGAACGCCTCTTGCCGGTCCCAAGGCGGCGGCTCCTGGACATCGGCTGCGGGCCAGGATTTTTCCTGAAAACCGCCAAGGAGCGCGGCTGGGCGGCTTCGGGCATAGAGCCCTCGCGCCAGGCGGCGGCGCATGCGCGTTCGCTCGGCGCCGATGTCATGGAGGGATTCTTCGGGCCCGAAACGGCCCCGTGTCTCGGCCGTTTCGATGCGGTGCATCTGAACAACGTGCTCGAGCATGTGCCGGACCCCGCACTTGTCGTGCGCCTTGCCCGCGATTTGCTGACCCATGGCGGGCTATTGTGTCTCAACGTGCCCAACGATTTCACGCCGTTTCAGGCAAGCGCGCGGGCGTCGCTGTCGCTTTCCGAATGGTGGGTCGCGCCGCCCCATCATCTGAATTATTTCGACTTTACCTCTCTTTCGAGTCTCGTGGCACGCGCCGGATTCGAGGTGCGCGAGAAAACGACATCCTTCCCCATGGAAACATTCCTGCTGATGGGGCTCGATTACACGAAGGATGCGGCGTTGGGGCGCGCCTGCCACGCTCAGCGCAAGAAATTCGACCTCAGCCTCGAACATGCGGGCTTCCGCGAAACGCGCCGGACCTTCTATCGCGCCCTCGCGGAAGCGGGCCTCGGGCGCGAGGCCGTGGTCATTGCGGTGAAGCGTTGAGCGCAAAGCCCTTTTTCGTTGTCTCCTCCGGCCGTTCCGGCACCGCGATGCTGGTCAAGGCGTTGTCGGCGGACAAGGCAATCACGATCGAGCACGAATACATGGTGCATCTCGTGCAGCCGCTTGCGGTGCGCCGTTACGCGGGGCTTGCGGATGGAGAGGAGACGCGCCGCGTGCTCTCCCAATGTCATGGCGCGGCGGTGCGCTACGCGGCAACGCCGCTCTGGGGCGATTCGTCGAACAAGCTGTCCTGGCTGATCCCCGATCTTCTCGCGCAGTTTCCGGATGCGAAATTCGTTCATCTCGTGCGCGATGGGCGGAAAGCCGCGAGTTCCTATTTCCACAAGCTTCACGCCGAATGCTACGACGATGCGTCCACAAGAATCATGGCGGCGCATCTGGATGCGCCCGGTTCCGTGGCGGCGCCGCCGCCGGAGAAGAAATATTGGTGGCCGCAGCCTTCCGCCAACGATCCGTGGGCGAAGGAATTTGCGAACCTCAATCAATTCCAACGCATCGCCTGGCATTGGAGCGAAATCAATCGCGTCATCTTGCGCGATATCGAAGGCGTGCCGGAAGACAGGCGTCTGTTCCTGCGTCTGGAGGATTTGCGGGCACGGCCTTCTTGTGTCGCTTCCCTTTTCGACTTTCTAGGCCGTCCGTATCGGGACGAATACTTCGCCGCCTTCGCGCGGCCCCACAACGTCAACCGCCCGGTGGACAAACTGCTGACGGCGAAGCAATCCGCGAGCTTCGAACGCATCGCGGGGGGCATGATGGAACGCCTAGGCTATGCCGGAAGCGCCGAATACGCGGTGAATTATTGACGAGACCTACTGGCTCGCCCAGATGATGCGGTGAACGAAAACGACTTCCGAAGGTTCGAACACGCGGTCCTCGAAACTGGCGTTGAAGGATTGCAATTCTATTCGTCTCACCGTTTGACGGCCCAGCACTTTGGCCATCACCTCGCCGCTTACTGTTTTCACGACGACGCGGTCGCCGCGCCGCGTGCTGGCGAGCGGCGAAACGATGATGCGGTCGCCGTCGCGATAAACCGGAAGCATCGACTCTCCCGTGATTTCGAGCGCATAGGCATGGGGATCGCCGAGTTCGGGAAAGGCGATTTCCTCCCAGCCGGCGCCCGCGGGAAATCCCGCATCGTCGAAATAGCCGGAGCTTCCCGCCTGCGCCAATCCGATCAGAGGAACGCGCCGCACGGGCGTTCGTGACGCGCCGCTCTCTGAGGCGATCAGCGCGATGAATTCCTCAAGGCTCGATCCCGTTGCTTGCAGAACCTTGGCGATGCTTTCCGTCGAGGGCCAGCGCAGCTTGCCGTCTTGCGCCTCGCGCTTGCTCCTGTTGAAGGTGGTCGGATCGAGACCGGCAATCTTGGCAAGCGCCGAGGCCGAAAGAGAGTGGCGTTGGGCAAGCGCGTCGATCGCGCGCCAGATCTGTTTATGCGTTAGCATGGGACCATTCCTGCTGCTCGCGGGTTGAGATTATTATCCGCCATCTCGGTAATAAATCCTATTCTGCGGGCGTGAATAGGAAGTTACTGCGCAACGCTGCCGAAGGGCGAGTCGTGGAAAAATTCATCTACAAGTTGTTTCGGCGCGGCGAATGGGAGGAGGCCAAAAAGACAGGAATTTTATTGGGTTCTCCGCATGATAGGCGCGATGGATACATTCATTTTTCTGCCGCGCATCAAGTGCGTACAACTTTTGATAAGTATTTCGCGGGCGAGGATAGGCCGATCCTCGCGGCGATTGCCGCCGCCGATGCGGGCGAAGACTTGAAATGGGAAGTCTCGCGGGGAGGGGACAAATTCCCGCATCTCTATGGAGCGCTGGACCTGAAGTTGGTGCGCGCCACCTTCGAGATTGCCCGCGATGCGGTGGGGGCGCCTATCTTCCCGCCGGAGATTCCCTAGACGCTCGGAACGCTATTTCTTCATCCCATCCAGCGCCGCGATGATCGCATCGCCCATCTGACGTGTGCCGGCTTGCTTCATGCCCGGTTGCATGATGTCGCCGGTGCGAAGCCCGTCGTTGAGAACTTTCTCCACCGCGTCCTCGATCAGCTTGGCTTCCTGAGGTTTTCCGAGGGAATAGCGCAGGCACATCGCAAGCGAGAGGATACAGGCGATCGGATTGGCAAGTCCCTGGCCCGCGATATCGGGCGCGGTGCCATGCACGGGTTCGTAGAGCCCCGCCTGGCGGCCGGTCTTCGGGTCCTTCGCGCCGAGCGAAGCGGAGGGCAGCATTCCGAGCGAACCCGTCGCTTGCGAGGCTTCGTCGGACAGGACATCGCCGAAAAGATTATCCGTTACGATGACGTCAAATTGTTTCGGCCGCCGCATCAACTGCATGGCGCAATTGTCGGCGAGGATGTGCTGAAGCTCGACATCCTTGAATTCGGCCTCGTGCAGTTTCGTCACTTCCTGGCGCCATAGAACACCCGAATGCATGACGTTGGATTTCTCCGCCGAATGCACTTTGTTGGAGCGCAGCCGCGCGAGTTCGAAGGCGACGCGCGCGATGCGCTGTACTTCCCCCGTCGTGTAAACCTGCGTGTCCACCGCACGGCGCGTGCCGTCGTTCATCACCGTGATGCCGCGAGGTTCGCCGAAATAGACCCCGCCCGTGAGTTCGCGGATGATGAGAATATCGAGGCCGGACACCAGTTCGGGCTTCAGCGAGGAAGCATCCTTCAGCGCGTCGAAACAAATCGCGGGCCTGAGATTCGCGAACAGCTCCAAATCCTTCCGTAGACGGAGGAGCCCGCGTTCCGGTTTCTTGTCGAACGGGTTGTTGTCCCATTTGGGCCCGCCGAC
>SXGR01111746.1_pt1 | contig 11490 bp, 6 predicted proteins | sample 3174711 | NCBI WGS metagenome assembly SXGR01 (sample SAMN11356860, study PRJNA531348) | freshwater metagenome | isolation source: freshwater sample F1-60 | place: China: Fuxian Lake, Yuxi | collected 2017-12-25
CAGCGGTGGAAGAAACGCCAGGAGCTCATGAGGAATTTGAGCTCGAGATACCTGGCAATGCGCTGGCGTTCTCTGCAGAGCGCCCTTGCAACCGGGAGAATCGCAGGAGCGCGAGCTCGGAGCTCCGCGTTTGCGAGCACGTCCTTTCGGAACTGCGCAAACTCCTGGCGCGCGGCGCGCTCGGCCTGGAAGAGGGCTCGAAAGGCGCTCCAGACTTCCATCGTCTGCCCGGATTGTGCTGCGACAGCGAGGGTGGTCGTGGGGAGTCTCACTCCCAGGCGCTCGAGGCCCAGGCGGTAGACATCGAGGCGCTTCTTGGCTTCACCGAGTTCAAGTTCCCGCCCTTCGATGGAGCGAGGCATGTGCGCGTAGACATAGCGCCCAACGACACCGGTGGCGACGGCGATGAGCATCGCCGCGAACGCTAGCGTTCCGAGAGCACTGGACGGTTGGAACGCGGTGTGAAGCACGATCAACGCTGGCCCCACGAGCCCTGTAAACAAATGGAACCCCATCCAGCTTCGCAGCGAGCCGAGCCAACCCACTGAAACGAGCCGCTTTCGCACGAGATAGCCGAGATTGAGGATCATGAACAGCGTGCCGACGAGTCCAAACGTGAGCCCCCAGGTGCCCGAAGGCCGAAGCACTGAATGCTCGGGATGAAATGGCCGCTCGTGAATGGGGAGTAGGTAGTAGCTCCAACCGGATCCTGCGAGGAAGGCGCAGGCGGCAATGACGGCAGCGCCGAGCACCAGGAGCGCTCGAGTGAGGCGTAGCTGCTTCTCCGTGGCGGTTCTCACGCGAGTGCCCTCGCCTTGGTGGTGGGGGAGTCTTGCTTGTCGCCAGAGAATCGGATCCCCATTTCCCGGAGGAGTGCAAAGGGTGGGTCGCCGCCAGCAAAGACGAGCACGTAGTCATTTTCGAGCACGAGTGGAACCTCCTCCCCGTCGATTGCAAGCTCGACGGAGCTTGGCCTGATCCGTGCGACGTTCGACGAGTAGATCACTCGGGCTCGCCCCGCCTTCGCGTAGCTCTGAATTCGCTCTTCGTTGCGCCGTTTGAGGCGCGCGAACGATGGTTTGCGATAGGAGAGCGTGACCTCGTTGCCGGGCTGATCAGCGAGCGCCGTCGTCGCCTCGACGGCACTGTCGCCACCGCCCACTACGAGGATTCTCTGTCCGCTGTAGGTGGAAGCATCCATGAGCTGATAGAGGACCTTCGGAAGCTCCTCACCAGGCACGCCGAGCTTGCGGGGCGTGCCGCGTCGCCCGAGCGCAAGGATCACATGGCGAGCGTGAATGGCGCCCGCCGACGTCATCGCTTCGAAGAGCCCTTCCGCGCCGCTCAGCCCAAGCAGTTTCACGTGCGTGCGGATCTCGAGCCGAAAATCTTGAACGATCTTTTGCCAGAGCGCGAGTAGATCCTCCTTTGAGTGCTCCTTGCCTTTCAAGGAGCCGTAAAGAGGAATATCAATTGGCTGCGTCATGACGAGCTTGCGCCGTGGGTACTTGAGGATCGTGCCACCGGCGTCTTCTTGATCGATCGCGATGTAGCTGAGGCCCAACTCCACGCACTTCAATATTGCGGAGATGCCGGCAGGCCCAGCTCCGACCACGAGTACATCAGCCACGCGCGAATCGTTGGCCCTACCTCTCAGCCCGAGGCGATGTGCAATGTTGGAAGCAACGCCAGAGCCCTGGTCCACGGCATTGCGGATCAAGGCCATCCCGCCGACCTCGCCGGCAAGAAACACGCCAGGTACGTTCGATTCGAGGTCACACGTAACGACAGGGATGTCGGGTCGGAGAGCCAAGTCGCCGAGCCCGATCGTCAACGCGTTCACGGGGCACGCTTCGGCGCAGAGCCCGTGGCCGACGCATCGGGAGCCTTGCACGATGTGCGCGACGCCACTGATGAGCCCAATGACTTGGTCCTCGGGGCAGGCGCGGATGCAGCTTCCGCAGCCGATGCAGCGAAGAACGTCGATCTGCGGATGCTGCGCCATGGGTGCGTCCACGCGCCGCTCTCGAGCGTCCTGAATCTCTGCGCGGGCCAGGGCGGTTGCGTGCTGTCGAATCCTCCGCTGCCAGATGCCGAGCAAGCAAAAGAGTGCGCCAAGCGCAAGCGCGGAATACAGGAGGGCGATCCAAGTCTCTTCACTCAAAGCAGGCATGCGAAGCTGAACCAACCGGCAAAAGCTATGCCGCGGAGCCACGAGAGGTTTCCGGGAACTCCTACTCGCTCCATGAATTCAATTTAAGTCCATGGCTTGCGCCGAAGACGCGCAGGATTTTGATATCCATGGGATTTTCCCCGCGGCGGACGTGACCGATGACCAGGCGATCATTGGGGTGCAGCCCGGTGGGCTCTCGAAGTCAGTGCACCTTCGCCAGAATGACGTCCCTTCCGTGTGAAGGGAGTCTTCACTCGCGTGGCGGCGGATCGAGAAAGAGGGTTTACAGTCCAGGTCGGGCCGCAAGCCCGACTGATCTCGCCTCGAGGTCAATGGCGAGGTGAAAAAAGCACAGGTTCTTCGTGGACCAAAAGTTCTCCACTAGGGGGAATTACGCGCGTGGCTCACGCTTCGAGGGAGAGGCGTTCAGGCAGCATGAGGCTGGGGATCTTCAAGCGCTATTCCTTATTTCAAGCGCCCCAGGTGATCTGTGGAATGACGTTTGCGCGTGGATGGTTGCCAGCCAACAGGGCGTTTAAGAACTGGATTCTTGGAAAGCTGACTCCACTGGATGAGGCAAGACCACAGGAGGCCAATGATGGAATGTCGGCCATCGATCGCCAGCGTGTGCGTGTGCCGCCCGAGTGACGGTTTCTCACCAGCTGTCGTGATCGTCGGATGCCCCGAGAAGTGTCGCTTGTAGGACGATCCGAGAGTTCCTGATCGTGGCAAGGCTTGCCGGGAAAGTCATGTGTAAATGAGTCTGTTCGAGACGGCGTGCGGGGCGGCCAGAGCACCTTGCTTTCGAGTGCCGAGGTAAGGCAAGGCACGCTCTCGAACGATTGCAGACACCACCTACTCGGCTGTTTGTAGCCCTGGCCACGGACGGCTGAGTAGGTGTCGCAGGCCTCTGTCAACTGGGTGCCATTTACGGTACCGGGCACACGTCGACAGACACCGCGACGGAGTGTTCACCGCCCCCGAGAATGACTCCCTTGATGGGAGTGACGTCGTCAAAATCGCGGCCATGGGCGAGGAGCACGTGACCCTCCGAGGGGATCAAGTTGTTCGTTGGATCTAGATCCACCCAGCCCAGGCTCGGACAGTACACCGAAACCCACGCGTGTGTCGCATCGGCGCCGACGAGGCGTGGCTCCCCGGGCGGAGGAAGCGTGCGGAGGTAGCCGCTCACGTAGCGTGCCGCTAGCCCCAGAGACCGCAGGCAGCTGATCTCAAGGTGCGCAAAGTCCTGGCAGACGCCGCGTCGCCTCTCTAGGACTTCCTGGACCGGAGTACTGATCGTCGTGGCGTTCGGATCGTATTCGAACTCCTCATGGATGCGCCGCGTCAGTTCGAGCGCGGCATCGAGCATCCGGCGGCCGGGTCGAAACGACACCAGCGCATAGGCCGCTATCTCGGCAAATGGCTTGATGTAGGTTGAGGCCAGGGTGAAGGGATGGACCTCGAGGGACTTGCTTGAGCTGGTGCGCGCTTCCTCCCAGGGCGGGGAGACGCCCGGGTCGACCGTAGAGTGCGGTGTGACCTCCACCGTCTGTGCCGCGGTCACACTGAGCTGTTGGTGAGACTCTTCCACCGAAAAGAAGTGGGCTGCATTGCCGAAAAAATCTGTGAACGTCGCGAAGCTCCTTGGGCTTGGTTGCACCTCCAGCTCTCTGTGGAGCGGGGTCTGTTGCGCAGTTGCGCGAGCCGACAGGTGCGCCACGTTGTGGCATAGCGAGACAGGTTTTGAGTACGCGTAGATAGTCCGGTGAATGACCTGGAGTTTCATTCTCTCCCCCCGGAGCGATTTCCGCCGAGGTGTCGAGAGGCCTGTAAGTGGCTCAAGTAGCGCTCGGTGATCAGATCCGAAAATACGGGCAGCTTCGACGAAAGGTTTCGCAGAAGGGCCACGAGGTTCGATCGGCGCCCTCTCTTGTCCGCGACCGCCAGCTCTTCCATCTCCGCGAGTCTCAGTGCGGCAAGGGTTTCGAGGGCGAGTGTTTCCTCGAAATTGTCCTTTCGGCTCGGAAGGTTCCGCACATCGTCCGCCAGCGCGAGGAGCTGGAAAATCAGCGAGCGCGGATTCGTCCGGTCGGTGAGAAGGAGATCGAGAACCGCGGCGGCCTGGAGGTCGCCCAGATACCGGCGCCTGTAGGTCATCGAACTGTCCGCCACCTCGAGCACGGCCTCGAGGAGTGGCCCCTCATTTCCACGAGTTAGCCCCAGCGCATGTTCCAGCAGGCTTAGCAGGTGAACGGAGCGCTCGAGGCGCCGACCCATGTCGAGGAATCTCCAGCCGGCTCCGCGGGTCATGCTCTCGGCAGCAAGTCCGCTGAACGCGGCCAGCGACTCGACTGTCGTATCGAGAAAATCCAGGCCTTCGCTCAGGAGGCGAGGGGCGTCTTCGCATGCCGTCTGGGGGGGGGGCCAGCGGAGGCTTGAGTCCGGTCCACTCCAAGCCCCGCGAGGACGCGCCACATGTCCACGGACAGGTAGTCTCGCACCATTCCTGCGACCTGTTGTACCGTGCTCAGCGCGAAGGCCAGGCTTCCGGTGCGGTTCGGATTCAAGATGAGCTCCAGCAGATCCTCGGGGCGTACCCCCCTTCGGGTTTCAAGGGCAGTACGCGGGTCCTCGAAGGTGTCGGCGTTGAGTTGCGAGGATGGCGGGAGTGCCGTGAGAAGTGCCGGGAGCTCTGGCGTCTCCGTGAGCCCCGAGCGTTCCGTGCATCTCACCAGGATTCCGCGCAAGAGCCGCGTAAGCCCGTCGGTCCGCTCGGCGTGGCGGCCCAACCAGAACAGGTTGTCTGCAACGCGGCTGGGCAAGTCGCCACCGCCGCGCGTGATCTCGATGGGCTGGGCCCGCTGCGGGAGAAGGCTGAACGATCCGACAGGCTCATTCGACAGCATCCAGGTATCCTTGCTGCCGCCACCATCTTGCATGGCGACAGTCCGCGTGAGCGTCGCCGCGCTGAAGCGGGTGAGCCCACCCGGCATGAGCGAGTAGGAGTCCTGGCGGGCTGCCAGGAATGTGCGGAGGACCACGGGCCTTGCCTCGAGCCTGCCGTCGACCAGCACGGGTGCTGTTGAGAGCGGTGTGATCTCCTGGGCTGTGAAGGCCTCGGGCGTGGTGCGCAGCCTCGTCTCAAGCTCCTTCAGCTTGTCCGCCGTGAGGCTGTCGCCGAAAATCGGCTCCATCCGTGTCGCTCCGAACGCTGGCTTGATCAGCATCCGATCGAGGCGTGAGAGGACCATCTGTAGAGAATTGTGATTTCCGCACCACAGGGTGGGGACGGATGGAACCCTCAGATCTTCCGACAGGAGATGCCGGCACAGTGCGTCGAGGTATGGCGTAAGCGCTTGCGCTTCTACCAGCCCGCTTCCGAGTGCATTGGCTACAGCCACATTGCCTTGCCTTACCGCATGGACAAGTCCCGGCACGCCGAGGAAGGAGTCTCCCCGCAGCTCGAGGGGGTCGCAGAAATCGTCGTTGAGGCGTCGGAAGATCACATCGACCCTCTGCAAGCCTTCGAGCAGCTTCAGGTAGACCTTGTTGTCCCGCACGGTGAGGTCCGCTCCTTCCACCAGCGTGAAGCCGAGGTAGCGGGCCAGAAAGGCGTGCTCGAAGTAGGTTTCGTTGTAGGGCCCGGGAGTGAGAAGGACGACTCTCGGCTCCTCGCAATTTGTCGGCGACAGCTCGCGCAGGGACTGTCGCAGCCCTTGAAAGAAGTGGGCGAGGCGTTCGACTCTGAGCTCGCGAAACACATCCGGGAGCATTCGCGAGAGGACGATGCGGTTCTTGAGTGCGTAGCCGGCACCCGATGGCGCTTGCGTTCGATCCCCGAGGCACCAGAACGTCCCGTCGGGCGCCCGGGCCAGGTTGGCGGCATAGATGGAAAGGTATCGACCTCCCGCGGGACGCACGCCATGCACGGGCCTCAGAAACCCGGGGTTTGCGAAGACGAGCTCGGGCGGAAGAATTTGCTCCCGGAGCAGTGTCTGGGGACCATAAAGATCCGCGAGAGTCAGCTCGAGGAGGCGTGCGCGCTGCGCCAGCGCATCCGCCAGGCCCCTCGATTGCTCTTGAGGGATTAAAAGGGGAATTGGATCGAGCTCCCAGGGACGCTCGGTGCCGTGTGGATCACCATATACGTTGTACGTCACGCCGTACTCGCGAATGAGGTGGCGTGCTTCTTGCCAGCTCTGATTCACCTGCTCCATTCCCATCCCCTCGAGAGATCGAACAAAGGGCAGCCAGTGAGCTCGCGTGCTGCCCGTCGCATCCACCATTTCGTCCAACCCATCCGAGGCACAGGTGTACTGGATGCCAGAGATCACTCCGGGCTGCGGCGCTCGAGCGTTGTTGAGCTTTGCCGGCCTCATCCGGCAGGCACCTTGAGGCACGCAGACTCGGGCCGTCTCAAATCCAGGGTCATGGGATACTCCACTTGCCGCTCCTCGGGCGGCACGGGCACGGTACCGATCGAGTGGCCCAACGGCCAGAACCGGGCTCGCCAGCGGCTCTCGGCCTCGAGCGAGTTGATGGGGAGAGTGTCGAAGGCTCGGCCGCCGGGGTGGACCACGTGGTAGGTGCAGCCTCCAATCGCACGCTCCTGCCACGCATCGACGAGGTCGAAAACGAGGGGCGCATGGACGGGGATCCTTGGATGAAGACAGGCAGGCGGCTGCCAGGCACGGAAGCGCACACCCGCAACGAATTCCCCGGTCGCCCCTGTGGGGTGGAGAGGGACACGCCTGCCGTTGCACGTCACCACATGGCGTTTTTCCGTGAGCCCTTCGATCATTACCTGAAGCCGCTCGACGGACGAATCGACAAACCGCACCTGCCCTCCACCCCCTGGTTCCTCACCCAGTACTGGCCACGGCTCAAGGGCTGGCCGGAGCTCCAGGTGCACGCCCTGGCATGTCACGGAGCCGATTTGCGGAAATCGAAACTCGAGGTGAGGCCGGAACCAGGCCGGGTCGACCATGTGGCCCGCCCGTCTCAGGTCCTCGACGACTTCCTCGAGGTCCTGCTGCAAGAAATGCGGGAGCATGAATCGGTCGTGGATCTGCGTGCCCCAGCGGACGAGGGGTTGCCGGTACGGGGTCCTCCAGAACCAGGCCACGAGCGCCCGCACGAGGAGCTGGGTCGACAGACTCATCCGCTCGTGGGGAGCCATCTCAAAGGAGCGCATCTCGAGGAGGCCGCGGCGGCCGCTCGCGGTCTCGGGAGAATATAGCTTGTCAAAGAAGAACTCGGCGCGGTGCGGGTTGCCGGTGACATCAACCAGCAAGTTGCGGAAGAGGCGGTCGACGATCCACGGGGGGCTTGATCCCTGGTCGACACTTCCGTTCGAAAGCTGGCGGAAGGCAATATCCAGCTCGTAAAGGCTGTCGTTGCGGGCCTCGTCGACCCGTGGTGCCTGGCTCGTGGGTCCGATAAAGACACTGCTGAAGAGATAGGACAGCGCCGGGTGGTTTTGCCAGTACGCGATCAAACTCCGCAGGAGGTCCGGCCGGCGCAGGATTGGACTGTCCTGAGGAGTGGGCCCGCCCAGTAGAATGTGGTTGCCCCCGCCCGTTCCGGTGGGGCGTCCGTCGAGCAGGAACTTCTCTGCGGTGAGATGGAGCTGGCGTGCCTCTTCATGGAGCACACTCGTGTTCTTGACCAACTCCGACCAGCTACCTGACGGGTGCACGTTGACCTCGAGAACACCCGGGTCCGGAGTGATCTGGAGGTGCTGAAGGCGCGGGTCGTAAGGTGGAGCGTAGCCCTCGATCCTTACCGGAAGACTCAGGTCGTGCGCGGTTTCCTCGATGCGCGCCAGGAGATCCAGGCAGTCCTCCACCAGCGAGACCGGTGGAAGGAAGATGTGCAAGATGCCTCCACGCGGCTCCACGCACAGCGCGGTACGGACGATTGGTTGGTTGCCGCCGGCGGCTCTTGCCGCCGAGAAAGTAGCCATGCCCGGGGGCGCCTGGGCAATGACGCGAGGTTGTCCGAATGTTTCGGTGTCCCGACAGGGATACCGCGGGAGATCAGTTCGCGGCTCCAGAGGGTCACGCTCCAGGACCTGATGGATTCTCTCCTGCGCTTCCCAGTGCAGCGCGTCGAGCGGGAGACGGAAACCCATGGGCGAGTCCCCGGGTAGCAGGTAAAGGCGCTTTTCACGCAGTGTCCACTGGCCACTCTGCCAGCGTCGGCTGCCGCTCGAAGCAACTTCCCTGCGCAGCGGCATCACATACCCGACGACGGCGCGTAGGCCCTGGTCAAACACGCGCTGAAGGCGCTTGCGCTCCTCCGGATCTTCGAGCCTGGATTCGAAGGGGTCGACATTGATCGGCAGACAACGCTCGCGCCAGAGGTAGTACCAGGCATCCTCGTGAGCCGCAATCGGGCTGCTCGGATCGAGCTCGAGCCGCTCAGCGAGACGGCGGATAAACTGACGGGCCTCCGACTCCCCGCAATGCCCCCCCCGGCCCTCCACTGCGAACAGCTCGACATCCCGCCAGATTGGGTCCCCGTCCTTTCTCCAGTAGCAGCCATACCCCCAGCGCGGTATTGGCTCGCCGGGATACCACTTGCCCATGCCGTGGAAGAGTAAGCCGCCGGGTGCGATGCGGGCTTGCAGCCGCCGGAGGAGCTCGTCCGCTATACGGCGTTTCTCGTCACCCAGCGCGGCGGTATTCCACTCCGGCGCATCGCGGTTCTTCGTCGATACAAAGGTCGGCTCGCCACCGAGTGTGAGCCGGACATCGGCCAACTCGAGTTCGGCGTCGATCTTGTGCCCCAGCGTGTCGATGGCCTTCCACTCTGCATCGGTGTAGGGCTTGGTTGAACGCGGAGACTCGTCGAACCGGGTCACCGCCATCTGGAAGGTCAGCTCCTCAGTGGCGCGAGCGTCTTCTCCCTCTCCCGGTAGCCGATCCCAGAGGTAAGATCCGGAGATGGCCGCGGCAGTGATCGGATCCGCGGAACACGCCAACGGGATGTGCCCCTCTCCTGCCATGAGGCCGGAGGTCGGATCCAGGCCAATCCAGCCCGCGCCCGGAAGGTAGGCCTCGGCCCATGCGTGTAGGTCGGTGAAGTCCGCGGGTGGACCGCTCGGGCCATCGACGGGCTTTTCGTCCGGCACGAGCTGGATCAGGTAGCCGGACGTAAACCGCGCCGCGATGCCCAGTCCGCGCAGGATCTGCACCATGAGCCAAGCCGAGTCGCGGCATGACCCGCTCGAGCTCTGCAACGTCTCCTCGCAGGTCTGGATACCTGGCTCCATGCGGATGAGATAGCGCACAAGCTGTTGCAAGAATTGGTTGATCTCGACAAGGTAGTCGATGGTGCGTACCCTCTCGCGCCGTAGCGTCGAGAGAACCTTGTTGAGAAGCGGTCCGCGATCGCCCGCCTCGAGATACGGGCTCAGCTCACGGGAGAGTGTGGGTTCGTAGACGAAGGGATATTGTTCAAACGATGGATCAATGAAGAAATCAAATGGATTGAACGCCCGGAGCTCGGCCAGGAGTTCCACCTCGATCCGCAGATTGTCGCTCTTCTTCGGGAAAACAAGGCGGGCCAGATGGTTGGAGTAGGGGTCCTGCTGCCAGTTGATGAAGTGGTTCGAGGGCTCGACCTTGAGCGAGTAGCCCAGAATAGGCGTCCGGCAGTGAGGCGCAGGGCGGAGACGCACCACGTGCGGGAGGAGCTCGACCTGACGATCGTACCTGTACTCGGTGAGGTGGCGCAGAGCGATGAGAATTGGCATGTGGGTGGTTTCAAGGGGTGGGCAGACGACGGCGACCTCCGAGGTCAACCGACGGAGGCGCCGTTGCCGATCGGCCGCAAGGCAAAAAACGTGTCGTGAATCGCATCACCGACAACATTTAGCTTGATCTGAAGGCCGTCGAGAAATTCGTGAAAGCCGGAACGAAGCACGTCGCTGATCTGCGCAAAGGAGAGCTCCGCCACAATCTGTCCCAGGCGCTGCTCCGCGGCGTTGTGGAAGGATCCTGGGTTGGTCCCGGTGATTGCATGAAGTGACCGATCCGCCTTCATCAGGCAGAAGTGAACGGATCGGGGGAATTCGTGGTCCAACAACAAAAACTCGACGATGTGTGGGGGAGAGATGCGGCCGAATCTCTTGCGGTACATCTCGAAGGCACTTGCCGAGCGGAGTACGGCCGCCCACTGAATATCGTCGTACGTTGTGCCCACATGGCTAACCGATGGCAGCAGCACGAAGTACTTGACGTCGAGAAGCCGCGTGGTCTTGTCGGCCCGCTCGATGAGACAACCGAGCCTGGAGAAGTGGAAGCCCTCGTTGTGCGAGAGCGTGGCGTTGGTGACGCCGCCGAAGAGGTGCGCCGCGTTTTGACGTCGCTGTAAAAATCGTGGGGTGACCTGGTCGCCCGTCCGTCCGTCCTCGCTGCGCTTACCATGAGGTAGAACTTGTTCACCTGCTCCCACATCTCGGAGGAGATCGCCTCGCGGACAGAGCGTGCGTTCTCGCGCGCCGAGCGTAGGCACGACAGGATGGAATTGGGATTCTGCTCGTCGAACGTCAAGAAGTGGATCACGTTCTCGCGGCTGGGGTCATCAAATCGCTCCCGGAAGAGCGCCGAGTCCCCAGTCGTGGCCACCAGCGGCTCCCACTGAGCTTCTGTTCCTGTCGGCTGGTCCAGCGTGAACTGCAGATTGACGTCAACAAACCGCGCCACGTTTTCCGCACGCTCTATGTATCGGCTCAACCAATAGACGGCTTCTGCAACTCGACTTAGCACGTCCTAGACCCTCCATCCGACGAAAGAACCCACGTGTCCTTGCTTCCGCCTCCCTGGGAGGAGTTCACGACGAGAGATCCCTTCTTGAGGGCCACCCGGGTGAGCCCGCCGGGCAGGACGTAGATGTCCTTCCCGTAGAGAATGTAGGGCCTCAGGTCCACGTGCCGCCCCTCGAAGTGATCTCCCGTGATCACGGGTACGCGGGACAGCGCGAGCGTGGGCTGTGCGATGTAGTTGCGCGGATTGGCGCGGATGCGGTCGCGGAATTCATCTCGCTGCGCTGCCGTCGAGTGAGGCCCGACCAGCATTCCGTAGCCTCCGGATTCGTTGGCTGCCTTGACGACGAGCTTCTCGATGTTCTCAAGCACATACTTGAGCTCCTGGTCATCCCAGCAAACGTGCGTGGGGACATTGGGGAGGATTGGGTCCTCGCCCAGATAGTAACGGATCATCTTGGGGACGTACGCGTAGACGACCTTGTCATCTGCCACGCCTGTCCCCGGCGCGTTGGCGAGGGCAACACGCCCTCGCTTGTAGACC
>SXGR01226134.1_pt1 | contig 11487 bp, 10 predicted proteins | sample 3174711 | NCBI WGS metagenome assembly SXGR01 (sample SAMN11356860, study PRJNA531348) | freshwater metagenome | isolation source: freshwater sample F1-60 | place: China: Fuxian Lake, Yuxi | collected 2017-12-25
AGGCGTCTTATACTCTATAGGAGTAAACTCTGTTGCGTGAGATACGTCAGTCTTAGTATCATAAGCTACCCATTCTATAGATGTTACATCAGTTGGTATATTGAACATAGTAGGTTTAGTAACGTCAGACAATGCCTGTAACTGAAAAGTACTTTTAGATCTAGTAAGATCATAGATATCTACAATATCATTAAAACAGCTTTTAATGATAAGTGCAACCTGTTCTGCCTCTGGCGTATCTGAAATACTCGATACGTTGTCACTGTCCATTTCGGACAAACAAATCTGAACTAAGTCTAATATAGTTGCCATAGTTTAGCCTTTAAAAGATTTCTGAGTTGGTAGGTACTTTCGCCAAGAGGTTCTCATCTGACCCGTCTCCCCTAAAGGCTCTGCTCTATGTGGAAAGGGCCTATATAAAGGATCACCTGCGGGCCAAATATAGTCAAAGACCCACTCTGTGTAGTAGCAAGCTTCTAATCCAGACAGACCCGCAAGTAAATTATATATATACCAACCATGTTGGTATGTATGAGCGCCTGTTATATGGCGGGTATTAGTTAAACTCATTACTCCCTCGCCGCTACGCCTCAATAGATTAACGCCCCAATTAAAGCCATACGAGGGCGATAGGGCGGCTACGGCACCTAATACAGGCTTGTAAAAATTAATTCTGGCGTCTGCGCCAGCGTCATTATTGGTAGCCATGTTATCATTACCTATATCACCAAATAGAGCTGCTACCTCTACGTCGACTAGCGCATTGTTTATAACTGTACTGGCTGGATACAGTGGTGTGTCTTGTACGTTGTCGAAGCTTACTGAGGGAGTAGTTAAACCCGAGTGGTACCACTTGACGTTAGTAAAACCTATATGCCTGAGGTACGACACTAGACAAAACTGGTCATTTATATCCCAACCCAATACTGATGAAAGGCCAACTATAATAGGTTTCTTTAGCACGCTACTTAATGTATTCCCTCTATCATACTTAGTTGCTGTGTCTATAAGATTTTTACAATAGGCTTCTGTCTCTATTTGGGGTGTGCCCGTCCAGCCGTTTCCGACCCCCACTTTACCAGTAGCTTGGTAGAGTGGGAAAGATTCACTAGTTTCTTTTGTTCCTAATGCTCTAACTGGCCTCCATGTCGAAGAGCCACTAATCGTAGTAGATGTGTCTGGGTTAATAAAAGGTTCATTACCAAACAAATCTGTCCAAGGGGTACTGCTCCCTATCTGAGCTGACCACCCTGCTGCGGTTTTTCCATTTAGGGGAAGACCGACCGTAAGGTTGGTTATGCTGAGGCAAGACCACCCGCCCGCCGATGAGGGAGTACAGCCTACTACGACATTAGTGTTGTTATATCCCAGCGTTGAAAGGTGTCTAGAGCTACCAGCCAAACCACACAAAGCCGGATACCCTACTCCACCTTTAACGTAGGTTCCAGCCGTATATGTGTACAAGTCAAGCTCTATTAATATAGGGGTTCCCGGCCCCAATAAAACAGCTTGTGCCTGTAGGCTGGTTATTCGCTGTAAAAGAGGTAGATATATATATGTGTATACATCCCTACCCGGCACAGAGCAGTAACTAGTGTTAGTACCAAGCGCTATCTCTAGGATGTTAGCTATTGGAATTCCACGCGCTATACAATAGTACTCGCACATAGACCGACTCCAGCTTACACTGGAATTGGCTATTACTAACATCTTCTCACGTTTTAGCTGAGCGTGCGTTACCGTAAGGGGGTTAGGTAGAGTATTAAAATGTGCATAACGTGGCAAGTACACTTACCTTTCTTGACTGATAGCCAACGTATCGACACTAAGCACACTAGTCGTGCCTGCGAGTGCGTAGTGATTTATACTTGCAAATACACCAAGACCGGCAGATAACTTAGGATTAGTGCTATTTGGGCAAGACGTAGCAAACTGCTCAACTCCCGTGGGGTCTACAACACGCGTGTGAAAAGCAGCCTGCTCTGGGTCCCAAACGCCTTCAACTAAAAGGGTTGAGGCAGCCGTGCTTAGTCCGGAAACTGTAAAAGTATTGGTGGCTGCGTTGGTGGCACTTGATGCGTATGTCACAGTCAGAGCGCCAGCGGCCAACTGTAACCAGACGCCTGCCCCCCCTCCGGGAGCTAAATCACCCGCAGTGCCTACGAAGCCTACTGTGGCACGGCAACTTGCAGAAGTTGAGGCAGAACCCATCACTACTCTAGCTAAGAACATACATCTTTTGTTTGTCATCAATGGATAGACTGCGTTAGCAGTAGGGATTTGTGCTAAGGTACCTCCGTCATACTGGCTAATTCCTTCAGCGACAGTTAAATTGCTGCCTATACTTGGAGTCTGTTGTTCTAGCCGTACAAGACTGGTACCTGCTACAATGCTGGAGGCTCTGCTGACCGACCAAGGTACACCTGACGTAGTGGGATTTACTACCCAAGGGCCGACCTGTTGGATTGTAGAAGTTTCCTGTAAGGTAGCCCCATAAAATTGGTCCGTGCCACGGATAACATGGCTGTGGTACGATATTGGATCACAAAAAAAACGAGAGTCGATTAAAGTCGGGACGTGAGTCACCCGCGTAGGTAAAGTAGCCGTACCAAAACGCCTACTTAACCCATCCGGGCTGGTCCATGTTACATTATTTGGCATGGTTAATTTACCTTTATGTGAAAAGAAGGGGAGGTGGAAGTCCCTCCCCCGGTTAGTTTACACCGTATAGAAAATACGCGCAGTTACGGCACCGGCAGTGAAAGCCGCAGTAACGTATGTCGCTGCAACCACTACTGGCGTAGTGGAATCAGCGGCATTAGCCAGCGTCTTACCAAGCTGTGCTGCACCAGCGGCTTTTCCAAGTATCATAGTCTCACCTGCCACACTAAAGTCCGATAAGGCACTGTCGGCAGCAGCCGCAAGGCCATCAGCATCAACAGCCACCAACGCTTTAGTAGTAGACGAGACTGTGAAGGTACCAAGTAACAGATCAGCCGCGCCAGCACTACTAGCCGCTGTGTCTGTAGTAATCCATACCTCTTGGATCGTCGCATTACCCGGAATCTTTGCAGACGTAACGTAGTTACCCGCAGTGTACGCAGTAGCGTCGGTACCTAAAAGCGTCAGATCGGGCAGCTTAAGAACTACCTCCTTGAACTGGCCTACGCCAGCCCCCTCTGATGCACCCGGATACGTAGTCGTGTCATGCGTACCAAACGTGTGAACGATGCCATCTGGAGAAACCCATTTATTGCTAGGCATTTTAATTTACCTCCTTAATTATTAGAGAGTGACGCCAGTCGAGGACAGAGCCACGACCAGATTCTCAGGACGGTAAACCTTAAGGCCAAAGCGGCACGTGGTTACGTACTCTTCTCGCTGGAGGTCCTTATTATACTCCGAGTCAACCTTGGGCATCTGCCGCCAAGCGCCAACAAACGGGATAATTTTCTGATCCGCAGCACTGAAGAAAACATTGCACACACCTAAGCCACTATCCGACACAGCCGTACCACCAATAGATTCGTTGCCAGAGGTAGCCGCTGCCGGGAGGTAGTTGCTAACATAAACATCGAAGCCATAGATATTACGGAGGAATCGAGGACCAGCACCAATGCCCGACTGAACCAGATCGCCCCACATCGGCGTACCTGCGCCAGACGTAAGAGGATAGACAAGGTTAGCAGAGTTATTGATAAGGAACTCAACGGACGGATCAACGATAGCGATAAGGCTCTGGCCCGGAACATTGGCCTTCTTCAAGGCATAGAGTGCCTTGCTGAAGTCCGACGCCGCAAGACCACGCTCGTTCGTAGTCATACCAGACGTGACCGAACCAACGATACGATGCGGAACAGAATTGATGTTGTTTGCATCGCTCGCAGTCTGGCCACCAGAGGCACCACCAGCACCCAAGGCAAGGATCTTGGTTTCCACATACTCAGCAATAGCGCGAGACTGCTTCGGAACGAAACTGCCCTCAAGCTCAGCTGCGTAGAAGGCGTCCTGACGGGCCTTCTCGGTGATATACGTACCACTCTGAATGTACTCATTGATCGTAAACGTAAAGTTACCGGTATCCAGCGCATCGTATACAACGGGGTTATTTTCCGTGTAGTTACGAACAGTAGCCTCACCAATCGACGGGATGTTTAAAGTGTCACCATCCGGGAAATCAGTGAGCCACCGAACCCAGCCTTGGCCCATAAGCTCGTCCTGAAGGATTTCCTTCAGTTCGGCAGACCAAAGCAAGGAACGCCGGAGATTACCAGTATTGCCATAAGTCATAGCCATTTGTAGTATCTCCTAGTTAAGTTAAATTATTCAAAAAATGAATCACCTAGGCGTTCCAAATCTTTGTGCTTCTGACTCTGGAGTTCAAAATTCTTGAAGAACTTAGCTGGCCCCATTTCTTTGAGGAGCTTGGCGTAGTACTTCTGATTACGTACTCCATTGTCACCACTGTTCGCTAAAGCCTCAGTGTTCACACTAGCCTTTGGTAAACCAAGGTTTACATCGTTTCCCTTTGTACGGTCTTCGTTGACGCCTAAGAGAGTAAGGAACGCGGTCGGAGAAGTTTCAGAAAGTTCGCGAGCTTGCTCCGGTCGGAGGCCAAGTTCGCCAACACGCTTACGCACATATTCCAACGCGGCTGCATTATCACCTTTAAACTTATTGGTGATGGTGGCATTGGAGTGGGCACGATTAGCGGCCCTCTGCTTCTCTTGTTCCTTAATCGTGAGTCGGCTGTCAACCACTTTCAATATCTCGTCCATGCTTACTTCGGTGCGTTGGTTTTCACCTTCCGGCTTAGACGCATTCTTGATTTCATTCAAGATCTCTGTCAGTGTAGTGGCTTTGGTTTTTTCCTCTTCCAAAGCCCTCAATGCCTTACGGGTCTCTGCGTTCTCGCGCTTTAACTGCTCGATAAAACTATCAGAATCCAGCTTGGCCTTGGCTAACGCCGCAGTGTCCTTGAACTTCTTGCCTTCACCGACTAATTCCACAAGTGGGTCACTCGTGGCACTAGCGCCTCCAGCAGTCTCACTTAATTGGTCTAGGTAGTCTTTGTTTTCGTTGGTCATTTGTTGGGTCCTTTCTTGGTATGTGATTATACACATCTATTAAAGCTTGCTTATATCCTTCGTTCCAAAGTACCTCTTCAGTTACCTTCAGAGGCTTTAATTTAGAGCGATATAAGTAAGCTATAATGTATTCAAACTTCTCCCATATGTCAGAGTATCCTGTCAGGCGGGCGATTAGCTTGGATTTCTCCGAGTCCTCAACCCCCCTAAGCCATTTGCTATCTATTCCTCCGTCCTTTTCAAAAACTACACTGGTCTCGTAGTCTTCTCTGGATACGGTCATTTAGGTACCCCTTCCTCTTCGCCATCGTCAAAATCATCCTCTTCTTCGAGCGCCGCAAGATCTTCTTCAGCAATAGGCCCCATATTGGGGTCAACCATCGAGGACTCTTGGACGATTCGCTGCGCTTCCGTCATGGCGAGCTGGGTATCCATAGTCTCAGCTACGCGAACATTGGGACGTACCAGCTTATAACGGTCAAGGCCCAACAGTTCTTCTAATAGGGTAGCAATACCAAGCCCGGAGATATGGGCATTCACAGACTGGTCTTGATAGATAGCAGAGTTGCCCAAGTTGTTTAAGTTCTGCACAAGCTGTGCCCTACGTACAAAGTGCCTAGCTCCCATCGGAATGAGTCGGCCTTTGGCTGTCAGATCTTCCTTGGTTATATTGAGGAACTCCGTTACACCCAGATCGTCGTCTTGGATTCGTACTTGATCCGTAATGTCTATGTTACGCCTAGCCGCCTCCAACATCTGGTTCAACAACGGCTCAAGAAACGTTTGTTCAAAATGGGAGATCTTGTTTTGGAAGATACGACCGGCTGCGCTTTCGAGGGTCTGTACCTCGTAGGCTGTCTTTTCACCGGGAGTACGGATACCCATTGCCTGCTTGGGGGCACCCGCTAACTCTTCCATTAGGGCTAAAATGTTAGCGATCTGCATATCGGCGTTTAAGGCTGTGGCATCAGGGCGTAGCACGGACACGTCTGATTCGGTGTCGCCGTAGATACGTTCACCCGGACCCCACTCCCAATCTTCCACCTGTCCCTTCTGGTACACTACAGGATGGGCTATCTGATCGAACACGTCAGCCTTAAGATTCTCAAGGTGATCTATGCGATACTGTAATCCCACCAGATTATCAAGAGGACCAGCCGCTAACAGACTGTCGGGGCGAAGCCTCCAGCCGGTATGCTCTTTATTAGAGATACCTAACCAAGAACTGTAGGGCTGGTCCAGAGCTATGTGCATACGGTCCAGTACGACAATACGGCGATTCTCTTTAAGTTCGCCTGTACTAATGTCGTATAAGTCACCCTCAAACTCCAGTACTTCAATCAGACCGGAGGTAAAGTAGTCATATAACGAGCCGAACCCATCAATCGCAAACGGCTCGCTCTTGTACTTCATATCCGAAGTAAAGCCAGAGAACGCTTTGCGCAACTCCTCACTCTTTTCGATGGCCGTAACGATCCACTGTTCTTGTGGTCTATCCAGCGCCATCTTCTTTAATTGGCCAAGGCCCATGAAAGAACGTGTAATTTTCGGAGCTGCTTTCCAGTCTGCTGCCGTGATATCAAATACAATATCGAAAGGCGAGATACGGCGTACTCTAGGCCCCGTGTAAGAGTATACCGAGAGCTTCTCCGGGTCAGTGTGGCGCTCAGCGACATAGATAACCTCTGCGAAGGCGTTACCATAGTCGATGTAATCCAGCACCAGCTTGGATACCTCTTCTCGAAAGCCCGAGATGTTAAGCTTGTTGCGCATATACTGTATGATTACGCGCTGCTTATTCTTGGCTACTCCATCTGCTGAGAGAGCGTACCACGTAAACCAGTCTTCGTGCGGGAACAGTGCCGCCATGTAGTTAGCGTGCAAGTTATCCCGGATCTGGCAAAGCTTAGGAATAGTTGTAGTATTCTTCCAAGGCAAGGCCGCATTTGTCGTAGAAGTAGTATCAGTGGCAAACACGTAGTTACGTATCTCCCGCTTCTCTTTCTTCCACCCAGACCTAGCCTGATCCCAACGCACCCACATATTGCCGATGCTGGAGGCTAGGGATTCGGGTGTAAGTATTGTATTTAGCTCTATTACTTTCTTAGGCATAGTTATTTAACGGCCTTGTTGGTTCTAGTGTCAATCCAGTCCTTTCTAGGCTGACTGGAATACTTCTCTTTGGTTGGATGCTTGTATAAATTAGGATGACCCTCTAACTTATATTTAGAGGTACCATGTCCTTTTGAGTCCGTCTTTAACTCACCCGCTCTATAAGCCTTTCTATAGTCATAAAAGTGTAAAGGGTCGTCAGGATTAGGGTTCAATCTATTCGCTGCCGCGTGCGCCTTGTACGCCTTCTGAAAATCCAGTTCTTTTCTACTGGTACCTTTAGGCAAAAGCTACTCCTCCAAACCTCGGGTGCGTTACAACCTTCCTGTTTCTCTGCTCTCTGTAGTTTTGAGGCGGTATAGCGATCTCGATACACGACGCTAAAGCGTCTTTGATATCGTCGTGCTTGGGATGGGCCGACTTGACCTCTTCCTCAAGCTCTTGACACATACCACCTTTATAGTGCCATATCTGATGGTTCTCGTACCTCGGATTAAGGATAGCGGACATACGCTCTTCCTTGCTGCCTTGACGGGCGGTAGGCCGGAACTCATCTATCGACATAGCTAAACCTGATAATCTAATACGCTCACGCAGCTCTTGTGTGATAGCTGCCTGCGCAACTGTCACTTCGCATCGGATTTTTCGGAAGTTCCACTTGACGTGAGATTGAAGAATATTTTCAAAGTACTCTGATATTCGTGTAGTTTTGAATCGAACCACATCGAGGACGTATATATTTTTGAGCGCATCGACTCCGACGACCACGATTGCGGTATAGTCGGCTGTAGAGGAAAGAGAAAACGCGAAGTCAATCGCTGCGTATACGTTAAGGATTTTTCCGTTGACTGACCATTTTCCGTTGGTGTATTCAAGATACTTCCTATCATAGTATTGGAACAGATCCCTTGAGACAACTTCGTTGTCGGGATCGTTGGGGTTATTGTAGTACTGTGCGCGGAACTGGAATCTATCGAGGTACTGGGCACGTTTCTTTGCAAGGATCTCGTTGTTGAATCCGAACCACTTTCCATCGGCTCGCTGCTGGCGGGGCCACAGGAACTCTCCCGTGCCGTCGCCAAGGTCTTCAACCTCTCGTTGAAATACTTCATATACGGGTTCCAGTTCGGTACCAAGGCCATCTTCATCCTCTAGTTCTATGCCCATTTCTATCAAAGCTGAGTAGAGATCATCCGGGTGATAGCGCGTCCCCACGGCCCACTCACGCGCATCTGTCGTTTCAATCGACGCGAGTAGCGAGTACTGGCTCTTAACTTTCTCACGACCCTCTCGGGTATAGGCGTTCTCTTGTACCACCACGTCATCGAGGACGGCAAGGTTACAGTGTAGTCCCGTAATAGAAGTCGTAAGACCCGCTGTGAATATAGTGGGATCTCTAACGCCTTCCTTCTTCCTATACGGGTGGTCAACACTGATCTCCGAGCTAGTCCACTTCTCCCTCTTGCCCTCATCTATATTAACCATTTCAGGCCAGTAGCGCCGGTAGACGTGTGAAGTAAGTATGTCTTTGATAAACTTTAACTGCTTCTCCGCCAAGTTCGCTGTGCTGCTGATGTACAAGATCGTCATAGCGGGATTCTTCGTAATCTCCCAAGCTACGCGATAGGCAACCAAGGCACTCTTCTGGTGATCCCGTGGCATCAGGATCAACTGATGACTCTTGCTTTCGTCTCTGGTCCACCAAGAAATAAGCTCTTCGTGACACAGACCAAGCACACGATGCGGAGCTACGAGCCGTATAAACGTAGATAAGCTCTCTTCGGCAGCTTGCCGAATAAGGTCTACTTTACTACGGGCTGGTTTAGCCATTACGGCATAGCTTCCACGTACCAACGCTCACCCCACGTTGCTGGATCTATGGCGAATCCTCGAACGTCTGCGTAAGTGGCGCGATAGAAACTGTTGGCCGCTGCATTTATGTTAGCGCCCGTTTCTGTGAGAATACGCAACGAGGCAACGCCACCAGCCGCTACCGTGCGTATAGTGACAGCATCTACGAAGTGCAATAGAACCTGCTCACCAGCAGTGGGTTCATTGATGGTACGCAGTTCCTCTGCGACACCCGCTGCGGTGCCGTGGATCTGCAAGATACCTGCCCGACCGCCACCAGCAAACACTCTGTCAAAGTCCTGAGTTGCAGTAACGCCATCAAGGATCCTAGCCATAACGGCTGGGTTGGTGGGTGCCCACCTATCGTACCAAGAGGTGTATACGGGGCGTTTCTGGGTGTTACCTGCGTCCACTCCCATCTGCCCACCAAAGCGGTAGTACTGTAGCTGTAGATCGTTGTCGTTAACTGTACCGGGAATTTCGATAGGGATCTCGATACCGTTTACCCTATCATCAATCAACAACGGGGGCGTGGGGTGCGAAGCAGCTACCCAACGGTTAAGAGCTATGTTTCTAATGTCTATATTAAATACGTTAGTTTGGTTGTTGCCAATACGTACTAAAGCTTCCATAGCTGTCTGTCCGTTGAGGTTATATCCTGTAAAACCATCAACTGTAATGTTATAGGTCCAGAAGTTGTTGTCCGCTCCAACTCCGCTGGCTATGCCACCAATGAGGCACCCTACTTGCGCACCTTCGCAGTGGCCCATAGTAAGTTTAATATTTTCTCCACGCAGGTTATAGCCCGCTGTGTGAACAGCAGTAGCGTGAGTCTTTGTACTAGTAGCCTTGAAGATCTCAATCCGAGTGCCGTAGATATCAAAGCCTTTGCCGTTCTGTGAGGTGGAGTCCGCTACGTGCGTTCGTTCTATAGTGCAATTAGCTGGGGAGATATTGGCGCTTGAAGCAAACACTACACCGTACAAACCATCTATAATCGCACAGTCGAATATACCGCAAGCCTCCTGTGCGCTATTACTAAAGATACCCGACACGTTTGATTGTGACCTACAGTTAACAAGCATCTTCTCGATACGGGCGCTGTTAGGGGCACGAGCAAGGGAAACTGGAATATTGCTACGTCCTAGCTGTACAAGGTACGCAAGGGTAGAGCCGCTGGGAGCCAGAATGCACGAACCAGATGCCGTCGTATTGTTAGTGGGGTAGCCGCCTATACCTCGGAACGTATGGCCGTTAGGAATGATGACCGATGAACTGCCGTAAAGAACTAAAAGTCCACGGCAATCTGTCATACCGCCAATAAACTCCCTACCCGGATTACCGTCGTCTCCCGTAAGGGTTTCTAGATAGAGAGAGGCTAAGGGGTTGGTGGAGATTACGTATCCGGGAAAGGTAGCGTGGTCCGTTACATCCGGCTCTGGGATGAACAAGACACTAGCCCGAGTCCTGCACGCCCCGCCAGCGGAGGCGAAGGCAGAGTTGCAATTAAGTACTTGGTTTGCTATAGCCCCGTAGTGGCGTATGTTACTTGAAACTGGGCTGTAGTTGGTGAGGAAGCTTTGGATCTGGCCTAACGTTGCCGCGTCTGTAGAGTTAACACCGGCTAGGAGATTGATGATACGCTGGGAGTTCATATCCAGCGTGGCGCTCATCGAGTTAGGAGTAGTGCCATCTCTACTGAGAGTGTTCTCCAGAGCCGTCTCGATAAGAGCGTTGTTGTTGTTATAGACGGTCTCTAGGTTGAAACCTGAGCTTATATCACTTAACGTTAGTTTAGCCATCTACTCTAATTCTCCCAAACCTATTCGGGACAGGTCTGTCTCGATTGTTTCTGTTTCTTCCAGCGCCCACTTAACGTTACGGGCTACTTCTTCTTTGGAGGGCCTACCCCTCTTTGAAGTCTTTTCCTCGTTTGAGGTTATGGCGTAGAGGAACTTGGTAGCTTCGTATTCGTTCTTTCCGCCAGATCGAGCCGTAGCTCTCAGCTTTTCTAAGTGTTCCGAACGAAGCTTTATCCGCAGTTCCTCCCGCCACTCCTCTAAGTGCGGTTTGAACCAGTTACACTCTTGTAGGAGCTGCCAGTGTTCCCAAGAACCCAGAAGCTCTGTGGCTTGTCTGTACTCCGTCAGGTCTCCGATCTCCAGATACTTGCGGCGAAAGGACAGGCACCCTTTGTAGTCGCGTTCTTTAAGAGTGTACAGTGGGACAAGACTGGGGTTCTCTAGGTTACGGGTCTCTAGAAAGAGGGAGCGGGTCCGATACCTACCCATTGAATCACGGAGAAGGTCGGACCCGGAGGCTGAGACTACAGCCTTTATAGACTGAGAACCCGCATAGGGTTCAAAGAGGTCTATTGTACTTTTCAAATTAGTTATACTAATATTATATAGTTATATATTATATTATATTATAATAT
>SXGR01296645.1_pt1 | contig 11485 bp, 6 predicted proteins | sample 3174711 | NCBI WGS metagenome assembly SXGR01 (sample SAMN11356860, study PRJNA531348) | freshwater metagenome | isolation source: freshwater sample F1-60 | place: China: Fuxian Lake, Yuxi | collected 2017-12-25
AGACCCCTCCTGCGGGCGGGAAATCAGCCGAGGCAGGGCGAATCCATTCCCCCAGACAAATTGTTTCGCCCTGCCGAGTCCGTTTTAATCATTTGGATTTTGCTCGAAATAGTTTCGAACTTTGTCCAACAAACACCGCCAGGACAACTTCTTATCGGAGCGACCCGTCGGCCTCAAGCCGCGCGGGGCGACCCATAGGGCTTTGTCCCCAAGACAAAACCACTCCTTCCCGGGGTGGTTTTGTTGTAGAATTAAGGCCTATCTAAAAGTCTTGAAGACCCCGGTGGTATGAAAATCTCTAAGTTGAAAATCATCGGGTTCCGTTCTATTCCGGAGGCAGATGTAGAAATGGACGACTTCAATATTTTTGTAGGTCAAAACAACCACGGGAAGACGAACCTGTTCGAAGCCGTAAGGTGGTTCTTTAGCGAAAAGGGCGATGCACTCGAAGATATCCGCTTCATGCGCAAACCCGAGAACGACGTAACGGTCGAGATCGAGTTCATCGGCGCTCAAGACGCAGCGGAACGAATCAAAAGCGAGACGAGCAAAACGAAGATTAAGTCGAAAATTGGAACGGCCGATACCGTGGTCATTCGCCGGAGTACGCAGGGAGATTATAAGAAGCGCGTATTACTTATTGATGGCAACGAGGTCGACCCGGGAACAGGATTTGACGCCGCCCTAAACGACTTCCTGCCCAATTTTGAATACGTCGACACGAGAAAATTTGTCGACGAGGTGGCTTCTTATTCGAAAACCAGCCCGATCGGAAAAATGCTCTCCGGAGTATTGTCCGTCATGCTTGAAAAAGATGAACAGTACAGGGCCTTCAAAGACAAGTTTGACGAACTGTTCGGAAACGAGGACTCCAGTATTCGCGTTGAACTTGATAGTTTGAGTGGCAAAATCAAGGCTCATCTGCAAAAGCAATTCCCTGAATGTACAACTGTAGAATTTAACATTTCCGAACCGACGTTCGAAGATTTGTTGAAGCACTTTACGACGACCGTCGATGACGGCATCGCTACATCCGTCGAAGAAAAGGGCGACGGCATGCAGCGTGCGGTAATGTTGGCGATCATCCAGGCGTACGCGCAGTTTCGAAAAGAGAACGAGGAGTCAGGCAAGTCCTTTCTCTTCGTTATTGACGAAGCCGAATTGCATCTCCACCCAACGGGACAGAGACTCTTGAAGAATGCATTGCTCGAGATCGCTAACAATGGCGATCAAGTTCTACTTAGCACTCGTACCTAAAACCCCTTGAAATGACCAAGTAATCACCTCTGGTCCTTAGCGTCGAAACACTGATCCCCGCACGGATTCGGACGGTGTACTTGTCCCCATTTTGATTGGATACAGAATTGTTACTTTGGTATAATTATACTAAGCAAAAGTGCCCAGTTATGAAAAAAGGGACGAACGAAAAGTCATCCTCAAAGATCGCAGAAAATCTGCGAAATCTTCGTGCAAAAAAACGTTTATCAAAAAGCAAGCTCGTTACGAAAACGGGGCTGGATTACCACACCATTGCCAAGATTGAGAATGGTCGGACACCCGATCCAAGAGTTCATACAATGGTAAAGATCGCGAACGCACTAGAAACCACCGTTGAAGAGTTAGTGAAATGATGATTATGAAACTCACCGTCGCACAACTCGAACAACATCTATCCAAAGCATCGTGGATACTCAAAGGCGTCGTTGATGCGGCGGACTTCAAGGTCTACATTTTTCCGCTTCTTTTCTTCAAGCGTCTTTCAGATGTGTATGACGATGAATATAAGAAAGCCTTGGAGGAATCGCAGGGTGATACCAGCTACGCAGAACTACCTGAGTTCCACCGTTTTGCGATCCCGGAAGGATGTCATTGGAAAGATGTCAGAGCGACAACGGTAAATGTTGGCGCAAAGTTACAGCACTCTTTCCGAGAAATTGAAAAAGCAAACCCAAACTATCTTTTTGGGATTTTTGGCGACGCTCAATGGACGAACAAAGAAAAGCTACCGGACAGTCTGCTTTCGGAACTGATCGAACATTTCTCTGAATACAAACTAGCGAACGGCACTGTCGATCTCGATATGCTCGGTCAAGCATACGAGTATCTTATTAAGAAATTTGCTGATCTTACTAATAAGAAAGCTGGTGAATTTTATACTCCTCGTTCCGTTGTTCACCTCATGGGTCGGATAATTGATCCGCACGAAGGCGAAAGTGTCTACGATCCCGCCTGTGGCACCGGTGGTATGTTGCTTCAGAGCGTCGAACTTCTCCGAGCGCAGGGAAAGGATGCTCGAACACTCAAGATTTATGGACAAGAAAAAAATCTCACCACCTCCTCGATCGCGCGCATGAACATGTTTTTGCACGACGTGCAGGACTTCCACATCGAACGCGGCGATACGCTCCGAAACCCCGCGTACTACGACGGTGATCAGCTGGCGACATTCGACTGCGTCATCGCAAATCCTCCGTTCTCTCTCAAGAAATGGGGTGACGATCTATGGATCAACGATCCATTCGGTAGAAACTTCGCTGGCGTACCCCCAACAGGCTATGGCGACTGGGCATGGGTACAACACATGATAAAGTCGATGTCTTATCCACGCGGTCGCATTGCAGTCGTACTGCCCCACGGTGCTCTCTTCCGACAAGGTAAAGAGGGCGAGATACGCAAAAAGATCATAGAGACTGATGCCCTCGAGGCCGTCATTGGACTAGGGCAAAACATTTTCTATGGCGCTACAATCGCGGCATGCATCCTTGTATTTAGAGCAAACAAGCCAGATGAAAAAGAGGGCAAGGTACTATTCATCGATGCATCCGATCAGGTCAAAGTCGGACGTGCGCAGAATTACCTTGAGACGGAACATGCAGACAGGATCTACGGTTGGTATGAGGACTTTAAGAATGTTAAAAACCACGCTAAAGTTGCGACACTTAAGGATATTGCTTCGAATGGTTGGAGCTTAAGCATCCCCCCGTACGTAGAGAGAGAAGCCACAAACGATCTGCCCACCGTAAGTGAAGCAACAGACAATCTACGGGTTGCCATACGGGAGGTTGGAAAGTCAGAAGAGGAGCTCAAGATGCTTTTGCAAGAGTTCTCTCTTATCGAACGTTTATGAGCATCAAGCAACAGGATTTAGAAAAATACCTCTGGGGGGCCGCGACGTTATTGCGTGGCGTCATTGATGCTGGCGACTACAAGCAATACATCTTCCCTCTACTTTTCTATAAGCGCATTTGTGACGTCTACGACGAAGAATATCAGAACGCACTCTACGAGTCCGATGGTGACAAGGAGTATGCAAAATTTGCTGAGAATCACCGATTCCAAGTCCCGAAAGGATCGCACTGGAACGACGTACGGCAAGTAACTGTTAACGTTGGTGAAGCATTGCAGAAATCCCTTCGGAAAATTGAAAATGCCAATGAAGATAAGCTCTTCGGTATCTTCGGCGATGCGTCATGGACAAATAAGGAACGTCTCTCGGACGAAATACTGACTGACCTATTGGAACACTTCTCAAAAGAAGTCTTGAGCATTGTAAATGTCCCGAACGATGAGCTGGGAAATGCCTATGAGTTTTTAATCAAGAAATTCGCAGACGATAGTGGCCATACGGCGGCGGAATTTTATACCAACCGAACAGTGGTGCATTTGATGACACTGATAATGAATCCTCAGCCGGGAGAAAGCGTGTATGACCCGACCTGCGGCTCAGGCGGTCTCTTGCTTAACTGTGTTAACCACCTGAAAGAGAAAGGCAAGGAACACAGAACACTCAAACTCTACGGACAGGAACTGAACCTGATGACCTCCTCAATCGCCCGAATGAATATGTTTTTGCATGGCATAGAGGATTTCCAGATCGCCCGCGGCAATACTCTCTCTGATCCGAAGTTCCTAGATGATGACAAGCTGAAAATGTTCGACATTATCCTTGCGAACCCTCCGTATTCCGTTAAACGCTGGAATCGAGACGCATGGCTGAACGATCCTTATGGCCGCAATATCTACGGCACACCTCCACAAGGATGTGCCGACTACGCTTTCCAACAACACATCCTTAAGAGTCTGGATAAAAAGCACGGCAGGAGCATCGTGCTTTGGCCGCACGGCGTTTTGTTTAGAGATACAGAACAGACGTTTAGAGAACAAATGATAAAGGATGACGTAGTAGAGGCCGTGATCGGTCTAGGTCCAAATCTTTTCTACAACTCCCCGATGGAAGCGTGCCTGCTTATCTGCCGATGGAACAAACCCACTGTTAGAAAAGGCAAGGTGCTTTTTATCAATGCCGTCGACGAGGTCACTCGACAAAGCGCATTCTCTTTCCTCGAAGAGAGTCATATACAAAAGATATTCAAGGCATACAACAACTACAAGAGCGTCGCTGGGTTCGCAAGGGTGGTCAACAATCAGGCTATTCTAGAAAATAAATCAAACCTAACGATCTCTCTATACGTCGCCAATGCAGATAAAGCCGATAGCGAAAAGAAACTCCACGAGGTTGTCGGTTCATGGGTTGAAACGAGTGCCGATGTACATCGAGGCATGACAAAGTTGCTATCGATGTTTGAGCAAAAACTATGACCGCCACCTCTGCCCAAATCAATGAGATATTCCATGAGACATACCGTCCCGCCTGGGACTTGGTGAAATTTGGCGACGTAGCCCGCGAAGTAAAAGAAACAACTCGCGATCCGATCGCTGAGGGTATTGAAAGAGTCGTAGGTCTAGAACACCTCTCACCCCTCGATATACACATACGCTCGTGGGCAAACATCGAGGATGAGACTACCTTTACCCGCAAATTCAAGGCAGGCCAGATACTCTTCGGTAAGCGACGTGCGTACCAGCGCAAAGTTGCAGTAGCTGAATTCGACGGGGTCTGCTCCGGAGATATTCTGGTGCTAGAAGCGAACGAAGAAAAGATTGAGCCGGCACTCATGCCATTCTTAATGCATAGTGATCGATTTTATCGATGGGCGGTAAGCACATCGGCCGGCTCGCTCTCCCCGAGGACAAAATTCAAGGATCTCGCAAAGTTCGAGTTCCGACTACCGCCGCGCGATATACAAAAGAAACTCGCAGACCTCTTGCTGGCAACCGACCGTACCGAACAGCAAAGGATGAATCTGAAAGTAGCCCTTCATAACTTCAAGAACACCGTAACTGATGACTTGCTAACTAAAGGTGCGGGTCATCATGAGGAATTCAAAAAGACTAAATTAGGAAATATTCCCTCAAGCTGGGAAGTTGTCAGTCTTGGTGACTACAGTTACGATATCCAGTATGGATTTACTGCAAGCGCGGTTGAAAAAGAAGTAGGTCCAAAACTTCTTCGCATAACCGATATACAAGACAACGCCGTAGACTGGGATTCCGTACCGTATTGCTACTGCGACGATGTCGAAAAGTATCGGCTGGAAGATAACGACATTGTATTCGCACGAACAGGCGCGACGACTGGTAAGAGCTTCCTAGTTAAGAACCCGCCTCTCGCGGTCTTTGCCTCATATCTGATACGAGTAAAAGTCGGCGAGCACTTCGATCCTAATTTTATATACGCATACTTCCAAAGTTCGGCTTATTGGCGACAAATACAATCACTAAGTTCTGGCAGTGCGCAAGGCGGCTTCAATGCGACCAAATTAAACAATCTTCAAATAGTCCTGCCACCAAAGAAAGAACAGGCGAAGATAGTGGAGACACTCAATCAGATCGATCGAAATATTCTGCAAGCCAACCAAGCGATACTCAAAGATCGGGGTTTGCGGCAGACGATAGTAAATTCTTTGGTTTAGTAGTACTGGCGAATGTACTCGTAAGCTTTATCAAACAAAGCATTGTCTTTGTGCAAGGCGAACTTAAAGAGTGTTTTTCGCAAAGCCTGCTTCACTTCGCGTTCACCAGCGGCAGTGTTCTGCCAGCCAGGGAATCTAACAACTTTCACAATCTCGTCGATGTCGTTAACAATGCGCTCGACGATTGCTGGAGTCTGATCCGTCTTTAACTCGAGGAACAATTCTGTAAGCGCAGTTTTTGCGCCGGCTTTCTGTGCGCTCGAATCAATCTCATTCTCTGCCCGAACGGTATCCCTCGCGAGCTGAATAAGGTCTTTCAGGAACTCGACGCTGTTGATGAGACCCCGCTCCGCCCTGTCTCGTAACTCCTCAAGGCGCTCACCAAGCGCAACAAATTTGGCCTCGCCGCCATGACGAAGCAAACGCTTGGTGATCTCCATCTCGATAAGCTTTGTCTTCTTCTTGTCCGACTTCTGCATGATATCCTCGATCACCTCGGCATCAAGCACGATCTCTTCGAGTTTGGTGTTTACTCCGTTGACCTGAATATGCTCGTGAATGAGCTTCATGGTTTGAGCACCGAGCGCATGCCACAGCAAACGACCAGTATCGCCAGACGGCGGCCGCATAGACTCGTAGACCTGTGAAAGCCACGTGTACTCCTTCTGAAACTTATTGAGAATCGGGTCAGGAGAGAGCGCCTCCCACATGTTGCCGACGACAGTATAGTCAGATGCGAAGGCGTCGCGCTTTTCGTTTGTGTTCAAACAGTCCTGCGCAAGCAAAAGACCCTCATAGCCACCGAGAGAACGATCGACGCCTGGGAAATGGCCGAGACAGGTATCAATAGCTGCCTGCAGCTGACCCTTAAGCTCATTGATGTTCGTGATGATGTAGCGAACGCTGGCATCGTCGAATTCAAGAGCGCGTGCGACGTTATCAAACACGCCGAAATAGTCGACGATCAATCCGTACTGCTTGTCCTTATAGACGCGGTTCGTGCGGCAAATTGCCTGTAATAGGTTGTGATCTTTGAGTGCCTTGTCGAGATACACGCACTGCAAAATCGGAGCGTCGAAGCCAGTGAGCAATTTTGCGGTGACAATCAAGAACTTGAGCGGATGTTCTGGGTCCCTAAAATTGTCGAGAAGTTTCTCCTGATCCGCCTTGCTCATCTCGTATTTTTCTTTGAGCACGGTATCCTCCTCTCCCTTTCCACCAGTAGAGATCACGACTGCGCTGGCATCCGGAGGCAAGAGTTTGTCGAGAGCCTGCTTATACATGTCGCAAGCGTAGCGATCCGGTGCGACGATCTGCGCTTTGAAGCCCTGAGGGTCAACCTTCTCGTGGAAGTGGGCGACGATGTCTTTGACGATGGTCTCGATGCGAGCTGGAGACTTGAGGAACGCGGACATCTTTGCCGCTTCCTTAACCAGGTTCTGACGATCATCTTCCGAGAGACGATCGGTCATTTCATCGAACTCCGCGTCGATAAGCTCACGTTCGACATGAACATCTACGAGCCGTGGCTCGAAGTGTAGGGGGAGGGTCGCTTTATCGCGGATGGAGTCTTGGAACGTGTAGCGGGTCATGTAGCCCTGCTCATCTTCCTCTGCGCCAAACGCCCAGAACGTATTGCGCTCCGCACGATTGATCGGCGTACCAGTAAGACCGAAAAGAAAGGCGTTCGGTAAAGCCTCGCGCATCTTGCGGCCAAGGTCGCCCTCCTGCGTACGATGCGCCTCGTCCACGAGCGCGATTATGTTCTCACGGTCGTTCAAGACACCGGGTGCCTCGGCAAATTTGAAGATGGTGGTGACGATAATTTTGCGCGTATCCTTGTTGAGCATGTCATGGAGCTCTGATCGCTTATCGGTTGACACGACGTTCGGGATTTCCGTCGCGTTGAACGTGCCGGTAATTTGAGTATCAAGATCAACGCGGTCAACTACAACTAGAACAGTTGGGCTCTTAAGCTCCTGCGACTTGCGGAGCTTCTGCGCCGCGAACACCATGAGTAGCGATTTACCCGAACCTTGAAAATGCCAAATGAGACCCTTCTTCGGATAGCCGTTCTTCACGCGCTCGACGATAAGGTTCGCGCCTTCCATCTGCTGATAGCGAGCGATGATCTTGATGCGCTGTTTCCTCTTGTCGGTAGCAAAGAGCGTGAAATTTTGGAGCATGTCCAAAACGATCTTCGGCTCAAGAATGCCGAGTGCCTGCTTTATCTCAGAGAGGCCTGCGGCTTTGCCGGCAGAAACACGCCAAGGCCCCCACAGCTCGAGCGGCATGCGGACAGAACCGTAGCGGAACGTCTTGCCTTCTGTGGCAAACACGAACACGTTCGGCACAAAGAGTTGCGGAATAGTGTTCTCATAGTCGTCGTGAACGTCCATCGCGCCGTCAAGCCAAGAGATCGCAGGGCGCACCGGTGTCTTGAATTCCCCGACGACAAGCGGAATGCCGTTCACCAGCATAACAATGTCGGGACGTTTTTCAGCCCTGCCTTGAACGGTGAACTGATTGGTAGCTATGTATGTATTATTTTCCGGATGATCAAAGTCAATCAGATTGACCGTGACATGTTCGTGATTTTCTCCGAAGGGCATGCTCTTCTCGTTGCGAAGCCACGCAGAGATCTCTTCATTAGCTCGTACCAAACCGGAAGTCCCGACAGAGAGAAAAATGGCGCGGAGTTTGTGCACGACCTCTTCAGCCTTGCTCGGCTCTGCGGCGATGTCCGGGTTAAGGCGAACCAACGCATCGATAAGAAGTGAATCGACGACCACATTCGACGACTCCCTCTTCAACTGGATAGCCGGAACGTATTGCCACTTTCCTGTGCCAGCCTGAAATGCACTATCCGGCGCTCGGTAGTTTTGATCCTGAAGTTCATCTGGAGATGCTCCGGTGAGCTCGTTCAAGATGTAGTGCTCAGTTGTGTTTAGTTCGTTGAATGCCATAGCTCTTAAGCTATTCAAATTTTCAGCAGAATTTGCTGATCAGAATGGTTAAAGGGTATCAATCTTTCACCATCGGGTCAATGATTTTTTATCGAAAAACTGGGTAATTTCTCAGTATATCCATCAAAATCCCCATAAGGGGAAGGAAGGGCTCCAAAACCCACAAAAAGACTTTACTTTGGGTGGTTTGTAAGCTACTCTTTGGATGCTTCACTACTCAACCTAAACAGGCCATATTTTGGCTATTACCGGATCGCGCGCAGCAAGCGGCGTCCGGTTAAAACAATCCTCGCACGATCCGTGCTTGGGTTGGGTAGTGAAGCACCACCGGGCGTCGCTTCTTGTTTTTAGCGACAGGTGGCTTCTCAAACCAACCCTCGCTATGAACATCACCGCAGAGCCGCGCAAAATGCGCGACATCGTTGCCGGAGACGGCTACTACTACATTCCCGACTACCAGCGCCCATACGAATGGGAGGAGGAGCACGTAGAAGACTTCTGGACGGATCTCACGAAGGCCTTTGAGCGCAAGGAGGACGGATACTTTTTGGACAAACTCATCCTGGTCAATCGCGGAAACAGCAAGGACTTCGAGGTGGTCGACGGACGCCAGCGCCTGACGACGACCATGATTCTCCTCGCCGTGCTCCGTGATTTTTTCTTTGAAGCAGACTTGCCGGATCACGCGGAGGAGATCCAGAACTCGTGCATCAGGCACGGAAAGTACCGCCTAACCGTGAAGCCGGAGGAACGTGTTCTATTTGAGAATCATATTCTGAAGTCCGTTGATGCCACCAAGGACGCTCCGAGAAGCAATTTGCCACATTCGTACAAAGTCGCCGTCACGCTCCTCAAGAAATTCATAGACGAGAAGGCCGAGGAACTGAAATCAAAGGATTCCGATCTCGACATCGTGACGTACCTTGATGCATTCCACCGCTTCCTTCTCGACGAGGTGGTCATCATCGTCATGGTCTCGGATTCGCTTTCCTCTGCATACACCATCTTTGAGACCATCAACACACGCGGAAAGGATTTGGACACCAAAGATCTACTCAAGAACCTCCTCATTCGCCGACTCGAAGAAGAAGTAAATCGCCACAACGCGGAATTCCAGGATGCACAGACGTCGTTTGATGACGAGAAGCGGCGCTTCCTCGACACCTGGCGTGAGATCGAGAAGGCGAAGGCCTCGATGGACGAACTGTTGCGCCACCACCGCGTCGTCCTCGTCGGCGACCGGTCGCGCAAGGACTTGTTCCGCGAGATCTCCGAGGACATCAAGGACGAGAACGTCTCGACCGAGGCCTTCATGGACGATTGGAAGAAATCGGTGGACGCGTACGTCGAACTCAAGTCCGGCACGTGGCACGGCGAGCCGCTCAGCGGTTCCGCGAAGAAGGCGCTGCTCCTTCTTTGGAACACGGGGCACGGGCACTGGATTCCGCCGCTCATTGCCGCATGGCGAAACGGGCTCGATAAGCGCGACGCCGAGGCGCTTATCGAAGGCGTCGAACGCTTCTGCGGACTTTCCCTTATTGCCGGGCATACCTCACGCGGCGTCCTTTCCGCGCTCCTCGCCGCCGTCCGCGACGTGAACGCGAGCCAATCCGTTGGAGCCGTCCTCGCGAGGCTCGAAGCGTTCCTGCGCAAGAACCGCGTCGTGCGCGATGCCATGGAAAACCTGCGGGGCGACGTCTACCACGCAAGCTGGGGCAAGTACGCGCTTGCGAAGTACGAATACTCGCTTCTCGATGATTCGATCATTCGTGAAATTCCGTTCACGAAGAACGTGCAGCTCGAGCACATCCTTCCGCAGACCATGGCCGACCCGTCGTGGTCCACTCGTTTCACTGAGGACGAGCATGACGCGCTCGTGAACACGCTCGGCAACCTCACGCTTCTTTCAGGAAGCATGGACGAGCGTCGCAAGTCCAAGAACCAATCCGCGTCGAACAAGCCGTTCGCGGACAAAGTGAAGATCTACCGAGGGGAGACGAACAAGGACGGCCTCTCGGCCTTCCGCATGACGCAGGAGGTCGCGGACTACGACGAATGGACGCCCACGGCCATCCAAGAGCGCACCGAGGTGATCATCTCGACGCTCGTCGGCGCGTGGCATCTCACCGCCGAGGATATCGACGGGACGCACGCCATGCAGGAAACCCGCCCAGCCGATTCCGTCCCCGTCGACGTCCTCACGAAGGACGACATCCGCTACCGCCTCGAGGAAACGCTCGAGCGCGAGAGCGACCTCACCCCGCGCCTTATCGTATTCTTGAAGACCCTACTCTCGGGTGATCGAGGCTTTACCCAGGAGGAGCTTCGCGATAGCCTGTTTGAGAATGGCATCGGCAGGGACGTCGGGCAGTCCGGCCGGTACTTAAGCAACATTTCCCAGTTCATCACCAACCCGAACAACGCCCACCTTCGCGCAATCGTCGCCTACGATCTCGAGCACGACCGCCCCGGAGCGCGGAAGGACAACTACCGCATCCGCGACGAATACCGAGAGCTCGTCGCCGAGGCGCTCGCCAAGCTTTAACATACGACTATGCTGACCAAGTCCAACTTCATGCAATTCCTCCGCTGTTCCTGCGAGCTGTGGCTCGTGAAGCAGCGGCCGGATTTGGTTCCGCCGACCGACCCCGCGCTCCAGCGCATCTTCGACGAGGGAAACGTGGTGGACGCGTGGGCGCAGAAGCT
>SXGR01404092.1_pt1 | contig 11485 bp, 9 predicted proteins | sample 3174711 | NCBI WGS metagenome assembly SXGR01 (sample SAMN11356860, study PRJNA531348) | freshwater metagenome | isolation source: freshwater sample F1-60 | place: China: Fuxian Lake, Yuxi | collected 2017-12-25
GCCAAGGTCGGCGGCACGGAAGCGGGCATCAAGGAGCCGGGCGCGACGTTTAGCACCTGCTTCGGCGCGCCGTTCTTGCCGAGGCCTGCCGGGCAATACGCGGCACTGCTCGAGGCCCGCCTCCGCGACCACGGCGCCCACGTCTGGCTCGTCAACACCGGCTGGACCGGCGGCCCGTACGGCGTCGGCAAACGCTTTCCGCTAGAGATCACGCGCCGCCTCGTCCGCGCCGCACTCAGCGGCGAACTCGATAGCGTCGGCTTTACGCCCGACCCCGTCTTCGGTGTCTTAGTGCCGACGACTTGCCCCGATGTTCCGCCGCACATGCTGCAGCCGCGCCACGCCTGGGCCGACTCCGCCGCCTACGACCGGCAAGCACGCCATCTGGCGGAGCTGTTCCGCAATAACTTCAAGGCTTATGAAGGCGAGGCGAGCGCTGAAGTGAAGCAAGCGGGGCCGCGCGGGGCGTGACGTACCCGCGTATCGAGCTACCTACCTTGCTCTTGTTTGCGGCGCCGGGAGAGTTTGTTTCATCGCCGCACTACATCCGCCGCCAGTGAAACGCATGCTTCGAGCGTGGCATCCAGTAGTTGGTGAGTGGTGCGTTCAGTCGAGTGACGATCATCCACTCACGGCTCACCAAACTAATAGGTAATTCCAAGTACCGCCGTGGCGCCGAGGAGGCTGAGGTCGCCGGTGGCGCTTGTGGGAGTGCCGACGTTGTACCAGCCTTGGTAGACCGCCCCGATGCGGGTGAACAAGTAAGATGAGCCCACGCGTTTGCCGTACTGAACGCCCAGCTCCACGTCAGCAATGGTGGCGGTGCGCGAGTCGTACGCCACGCTCTGGTTGGACGTGGTGACGGTCGTGACGTCGGCGCCCACGACGACGACCGTGTCCGCGCTATTCGAGTTCTGGAATCGATCCACGCCAAAAATAACGGAACCGCGCAAGTTGGCGTACAGGGCCAATCCCCCACTCGTCACAGGCTGAACCAGCTCGAGGCTGATGGTGGGGCCGATACCCGCGAAACGCGAGTAGGTGTATTGCGTTACCGACGAAACATTGCCGTTTGCCGTGCTGCCGTCAACCGTACTCGTTGCTTTGTAGCTTTGCAGGATATCCGAATAGCGCGCGCCCGCGCCCATTAGGAACGTGGACTTCCGCCATTGCGCTTCTTTGACGATCTCCGCCTGGCCGGTAAACGCGGTCAGAACCTGCCTGAATTGCATCACATCCGTGCCCGTCGCCGCGGTCAGGCTGGCACTGGGGGAAAGCGCGAAGCCGAGGGGCGTCTTGATGGTCGTTGCGGCGTCGGTATTCGTCAAGCTCTGTGAAGCGTCTCCGACGAGGTAGGTGGCGCTGGCGCGCGCGCCCCACCCGTTATGGAGAATGAAAGCGAGATTGGCTCTCCCCGCATAGTTGGCATCGGACCCAAAGTTGTTAGCTATGGTGGTGGTAGTCCCGGTCGTCGAACTCGTAAACGCCTGGCGCGTGCTCATTGGAAAAAGGACCAGGGCGGCAAAGTCGCCGATGCAATGGCCGCGGGCGTAGGGATGATGGCGCTTGAAGATGGGGTCGATGCACCCCGCGGGCCCGCAACCTTCCGGCCCACACGCCCCGTCGGCGCAGGCAGGGCCTGGCTGTGTCTGCTGTTGAGGCGGTTCCCCAGTCTTGTTGTTGGTCGCGTAAAACTTGCCCGGCCGCGACGAGCTCGCCGGCACAGCGGGCAGCCGCGCGGCGTTGTTGGGTTTCCCCTGTCCAGGCGCCGGATACACGGGGATATCTTGCGACTCTGCGAGCGGACCATACGTATTCGGACGCGGTTGATAATTCGGCGGGTACTGCATGGGTGGATATTGCATCGGCATCGGCATCGGCTGGCGCATCATCTGCTGCGGTGGATAGTAGACCGGCCGCTGCATCGGCGCGTACGCACCCGGCACGCCGTATGGGGGCATGTATTGCACCGGCATGAGACCATAGTATGTTGGCGCCGGCGGATAATAGTACTGCGCATTTGACAAGGGGGCGCACAGGGTAAACGCCGCCGCACAGAAAAGGGATGTGAAAGCTCGTCTCATGAAGACCTCCTTGTCATCCGTCGCGAAACTGACAGGGTGGGGAGAGTTTCGCGATTCCACCAACCTTGAGGGCGAATGCACATCCATGCGCCGCGCTTCTCCGCGTGCTCCCGCAGGGAGCGCTTTCAAAACTGTGCGGAAAGTTCGCCTCTCATCCTCTTCAATCGACATCGCCTTTCATCCGCACAATCGTGAAATGAGGGAAAATAGGTCGTCGATCGCGCGCGCCCCCCAATCAAACGGGATAGCCCGTAGAATTTGCCGATTCGTCAACTTCGCTACTACAACAACTGCATGAAACCACTCCTGTTCACGAACGGCACGATACTCCTGGCCGATCGCGCCCTGGCTGCCGGCCGCGTCGGCGTCTCGGACGGCCGCATCGATTTGGTGGAAGACGGTCCCGGGTCGCCGCCTGCCGACCGGACGATCCTCGATCTCGCCGGGGGCGTGCTTGCGCCGGGGTTGATCGACGTTCACGTTCACGGCGGCGCCGGGCACGATTTCATGGACGGCACGGAGGAGGCCTTTCGCGCCGTGTGCCAAGCCCACGCTCGCCACGGCACGACCAGCCTCCTGCCCACGACCACCGTCGCCCGGCATGCACAGCACTTGGCGTTTCTCGAAGTGTGCCGGCGTCTCCAACGCCAGGACACCGGCGGGGCGCGCATCCTCGGCGCCCATTTCTACGGACCCTATTTCGCCAAGGAAGCGCGCGGCTGCCATCCGGGCGACGCGGTGCGGCCGCCCATCTCGACCGAATACGAAGAATATCTTAACTACGATTGCATCGCCCGCGCGACGGTCGCCCCGGAGCTGCCCGGCGCGGAAGCCTTCGTGCGCGCGTGTCGGGCGCGCGCCATCGGCTGCAACGTCGGGCACTCCTACGCGACCTTCGAGCAGATGGAGGCCGCGCGCGCCTGGGGCGTCACGCACGTCGATCATCTCTTCTGCGCCATGTCCGACCGCGCCCGTCTGCGCCTGGAGCAGACCTACCCCATGCGCGGCGGCGTCATGGAAGCGACGCTTTTCTTCGACGACTTGACCACGGAAGTGATCGCGGATGGGAAACACTTGCAGCGCGAACTGCTGCTCTTGGCCTACAAGATCAAAGGCCCCGACCGTCTTGCCCTCGTCACCGACTGCAATCGCGCCCTCGACATGCCCGACGGCCCCTACCTCTTCGGTCCCAAGGACGGTGGCGAGCCGATCGTGCGCAAGGACGGCGTCGGCATCATGCCCGACGGCAAGTCGCTGGCGTCGGGCGTCGTCGGCATGATCGAATGCGTGCGCACCTTTCATGCGTTGACAGGCGTCCCGCTCGTCGAGACCGTACGCATGGCGTCATTGACGCCCGCGCGCATTGCCGGCGTCCAAAGTGAAACGGGCAGCATCGCCGTCGGCAAACGCGCGGACCTGCTGGTGCTCGATCGCGAGTTGAATGTGGTACAGGTTTATGGGAATGGAAAACGAATCGTGTGATGTGATTTCGTGTAGCGTGTGGAAAAGCGCCCTTCGGATGAATTGCCCAGCTTGTGCGGTTTATCGCAATTCTCCCATTCGGCATGCGGCCGAATCGGATCACAAATGCTTCGGCAAGAATCAATGCGAATGCGCGCGGATACCCGATTCGCGTTGATTCGGCAATCTCCGCGTGGTATCTACGATTCCTGGCACGAACCGCCGCACGGATCGCAGCACATGACAAGGGCTTCACGGAAGAAAGGCCTGAAATGCAACCAAGTTACTACGTTCATCCCTCGTCATATGTTGACAGCCCCTGTGAAATCGGCGACGGGACGAAAATCTGGCATTTTTGCCACGTCATGGCCAATGCAAAGATCGGCAAGGCGTGCAATCTGGGGCAGAATGTCTTGGTGTCGAGCCATGTCGAGATCGGCAACAATGTCAAGATTCAGAACAACGTCGCGCTGTACACCGGCGCGGTCATCGAGGACGACGTCTTTCTCGGCCCTTCCTGCGTCCTGACCAACATCGTCAATCCGCGCAGCGAGATCGTGCGCAGGCACATGTACGAGAAAACCATTATCCGCAAGGGCGCCTCGGTCGGCGCCAATGCGACGATCGTGTGCGGCACGACCATCGGCTGTTACGCTTTTATCGCCGCCGGGGCAGTCGTCACGAAAGACGTGCCTGACTATGCGTTGGTGATGGGCGTGCCAGCGCGCCGTGTGGCCTGGATGAGCCGGCACGGCTATCGACTCGCCGACCCTGATTCCGACGGCGTAATGACTTGCCCGTATAGCGGCCTGCGCTACCGAGAAACCGGCTCGGAACTCTTGCGCTGCCTCGATCTGGACGAAGCGGCGCCTTTGCCGAAGGCGGCGTAGCCAAATCGCGGCCCATGAGGAGGAATTCATGACCACGCTCGGAGTGATCGGTGCCGGACGCTGGGGCGGCAACTGGATCCGCACGCTCGCGGCTCTGCCGGGCGCCCAATTGCGCTGGGTATGCGATGTCAGTGCCGCATCACTGGAGCGAATCCGCACGCAGTTGCCCGATGTACACACGACCACGCGCTTGGGCGACCTGCTTGAAGACGACCAGCTAGACGGCATCGTCATCGCCACCATCGCGCCGACGCATTTCGACCTGGCGCGACAGGCGCTTGGCGCGCGCAAACACGTCCTCATTGAAAAACCGATGACCCTCTCGACCAACGACGCCCTCGAATTGACTGACCTCGCGCAACGCCAGCTTTGTGTACTCATGGTTGGGCATCTCCTCGAATATCATCCGATCATTCACCACATTCGCCGCATGATTGAATCGGGCGAACTGGGAGAATTGCGTTATCTGTATCAACAAAGACTCAACCTCGGAACGATCCGTGCCGATGAGAATGCCTGGTGGTCCTTGGCGCCGCACGACATTTCGGTTGCCAATCGCTTAATGGGCACCGCGCCGATCTCCGTGCAGTGTCGGGGCCAGAACATCGTCAACCCCCATGTCGCGGACGTCGTGTTCGCGACCTTGGCGTATCCGGGCGGCCGGCTTGCCAACGTCCACGTGAGCTGGCTCGATCCGCACAAGAGCCGCAAGCTCGTCGTGGTCGGCTCGCGCAAGATGGTGATCTTCGACGACGCGGCCGAGCACAAGCTGATCGTCGTGGACAAGGGCTTCGAATGCAAGAACGGGACCATCACCCTACGGCAGGGCGAGACGACCCATCCCCATGTTGACGCCGGTGAACCGCTCGCGCTGGAGGCGCAGCACTTCTTCGACTGCATTCGGACAGGACGCCGGCCGATCTCGGATGGCCTGGCCGGAGCGCTGGTGGTCTCCGTCCTCGAACATGGCCAGCGTTCGATGGATCAAGACGGAGTAGTAGTGCCGATTCCCGCATTTCTCGGAACCCTGCGGAAGTCGGCGTGATTCAACCCGCTTACGGGCAGGAGAATGGTTAGACAATGAACAATGACACGATCCCGATGCTTGATCTGAAAGCCCAATATCAAACTCTCAAGCCGGAACTCGACGCCGCCGTGATGCGCGTCATCGAATCGTCCCAGTTCATCAATGGCCCCGATGTCGAGGCACTTGAACAGGACGTCGCACGCTATTGCGGGGCCAATCATTGCATCGGGCTGTCATCGGGCTCGGACGCGCTGCTCGTGTCGCTCATGGCCCTGGACATCGGGCCTGACGATGAAGTCATCACGACGCCGTACACCTTCTTCGCGACGGCCGGCGCCATCGTTCGCGTTGGCGCTCGGCCCGTGTTCGTGGACATCGATCCCGCCACGTTCAACATGGACGTAAACGCGATCGCCGCGAAAGTGTCGCGGCGGACCACGGCGATCATGCCGGTTCATCTGTTTGGACAGTGCGTCGAGATGGACCCGCTGCTTGAAGTCGCGGCCCAGCACAACCTCGCCGTCATCGAGGACGCCGCCCAGGCGATCGGCTCGGAGTACAAGGGCCGCCGTGCCGGTTCGATGGGGACCGTCGGCTGCTATTCGTTCTTCCCGTCAAAGAACCTCGGCTGCTTCGGCGACGGCGGCGCGGTCGTCACCCAGGATCGCGGGCTGGCCGACAAAATCCGCCTCCTGCGCAATCATGGCTCGCATCCCAAGTACTTCCACAAGGCCGTGGGGGGTAATTTCCGCCTCGACACGCTGCAGGCCGCTGTCTTGCGGGTCAAGCTGCCGCACCTGGACGCCTGGGTGCAAGCACGCCAGCAGGGAGCCGCCTTCTACACGGCCGCCCTCGCGAAATACGGCTTGCTGGGCCGGCTTATCGAGGCGCCAAAAATCCTGCAATCGCGGCACATCTTCAATCAGTACGTCGTCCGCTGTGACGATCGTGAAGGTCTGCGCGAGCACCTCAAGAACGACCGAATCACGACCGAGGTCTACTACCCGCAACCGATGCACTTGCAGGAATGCTTTGCCGATCTCGGCGGTCACAAGGGTGAGTTCCCCGAAAGCGAGCGTGCCGCCGTCTCGTCGCTGGCTTTGCCCATGAGTCCTGAATTGCCCAACACCCAGCGCGAACGCATCGTCCGCAGCATCGCCGCCTTCTACGAAGCCGCCGGCAAGCTGCCACGCCGCGCCGCCGCGTGAGGCCGCTGCCTTCGCCGCTTGCGGCTTGGCGTTCGCATGGCGCCTTGCGAACGCCAAGCCGCAAGCGGCAATTTGCACTTGAGGCGGATCTTCCCTCAGCCGGACAATTTCCTCGACGCCTGTGTGTCATGAGGACGCACGCGTTTGCCAAGGAAGGGCAACACTCATGTCGCAACCGACGCAACAACAGCGCAGCACCCACCCTTCCGGAAACCGCGTCGGCCACCCCTCGCTCGGCAATCCGCATTTGCGCATCCTCGCCGAGCATTCCGAGGCCGAGGTCCAGAAGCGCGTTGCCGACCTCCTGCGGAAAATCGCAACACACCAGGCCGTCGTCGGCGTCGTCGGCATGGGCTACGTTGGCCTCCCCGTCGCGGTCGAGAAGGCCAAGGTCGGCTTCCCGGTGATCGGCATTGAGCAGAACCCGAAACGCGCCGCCGCCATCAACCGCAGCGAGAATTACATCGCCGACGTCAAGGACGACGAGCTACGTGCTCTCGTCCAGAGCGGCAGCCTGCGCGCCGTCACCGACTATAGTGAGGTGCCGCAGATGGATGTCATCGTCATCTGCGTGCCGACTCCCCTCACGCGCAATCTCAATCCCGATTTGCAATACGTCGAAGGCGTCACCCGCGAAATCGCCAAGCATCTGCGGCCCGGCCAGCTTATCAGCCTTGAATCGACGACCTATCCAGGCACCACCGAAGAAATCATGCTGCCCATCCTCGAGGCCAACGGTCTCAAGGCCGAGGTCGATTTCTTCCTGGCGCATTCCCCCGAACGCGTCGATCCCGGCAACGCGCGCTATACGACCAAGAACACGTCGAAGGTCGTCGGCGGCATCGGGCCGAACTCGCAGACGGTCGCCGTCTCGTTCTACGCGCAGACCATCGAGCGCGTCGTGCCGGTGTCGAGCGCCAACGCGGCCGAGATGGTCAAGGTTTTCGAGAACACCTTCCGCGCCGTCAATATCGCGCTGGTGAACGAGTTGGCCCTCTTGTGCGACAAGATGAACCTCAACGTCTGGGAGGTGCTCGACGCCGCCTTTACGAAGCCGTTCGGCATCATGCCGTTCTATCCGTGGCCGGGCGTCGGCGGGCACTGCATTCCGCTCGATCCGCACTACTTGGAGTGGAAGGCGCGCGAGTACAACTTCAACACGCGCTTCATCGCCTTGGCCGGCGAGATCAATCGCCGCATGCCGGAGTTCGTGCGCGAAAAGACCCATCGCATCTTGAATGCGTTGGGGGTGTCGCCGTCGAAATCGAAGATCCTGATGCTGGGCGTCTCCTACAAGCGCGACCTCGGCGACTGGCGCGAGTCCCCCGCTCTGGACGTGATCAAGCTCTTGCAGCAAGACGGCGCCACCATCGTTTATCACGACCCGCACGTGCCGAGCTTCGACGAGCACGGCCAAATCTTCGAGAGCGTGCCGTTGACGGACGAGGTGCTGGCGAGCTGCACGATGGGCATCATCGCGACCGATCATCAGGCTGTCGATTACGATCACGTCGTCGACAAGCTCGCGCATGTGCTGGATACGCGCAACGCTTCGAAACGCTTGACGCGCAATCAGGACAAGGTGACGCTGCTGTAAAATGCCGCTGGCCGTTTAGCGCTCGCGTCGAAGTGCCAATCCGCACGGCGCTTCGACGCGAACGCTAAACCGCACGCGGCCAAACTTTCGCTTGCACTTCGCGCCTGTTCGCTTATCCTGTCCTCATGAACGACACCGCACCCCGCACGTCCAACTTCGGCAAATGGATGGCCCTCACCGCCGCCCTGCTCGGCTGGCTCTTCGACGGCCTCGAAATGGGCCTCTTCCCCCTCGTGCAGCGCTCCGCCCTCAAGGAACTCGTCGGCGACGAGCAGCTCACTCTGTGGATGGGCATCATGACCAGCTTCTTCCTGGTCGGCGCGGCCACCGGCGGCGTCTTGTTCGGCTGGCTGGGCGACCGCATCGGCCGCGTCCGCTCCATGATGCTCAGTGTGCTTACTTATGCCCTGGTCAGCGGGCTGTGCGGGTTCGCCGCCGACCTCCACATCGGCGCCGTCTTCATCCCCGGCTCCTGGCAGATCGGCATCCTGCGTTTCATCGCCGCGCTGGGCATGGGGGGCGAATGGTCGCTCGGCGTCGCCCTCATCAACGAGATCTGGCCCGATCGCTCGCGCGCCTTCTTGGCTGGCCTCATCGGCGCGGCGGCCAACGTCGGCTACCTCATCATCGGCGTCGTCGGCAGCACCGTCCAGCAACAACTCCAAGCGATCCGCCACGCCCTGCTCGCGCTCAACCTTTCGCAAGAATGGGTCGATCATCTCATAAGCGAGCAAAACCAGGGCTGGCGCGTCCTCATGATGCTCGGCGCCGTCCCCGCCCTGCTGACGTTCTTTATCCGCGTGTTCGTGCCGGAATCGGAGAAATGGGAACGCGAACGCGGCAAAGGCGCGACCTCGCACTGGGCGACGCGCGATCTCTTGAGCGTCCTCGGCGGCGCCATCGCGGCGTGCCTCATCATCGTCCTCTGGGCGGTCCAGTTCGAGCTTTATTTCGACACCGACGCGCGCGCCGCCATGGCCCCCTGGATCTTGACAATGCGCATCGTCGGGTCCCTGGCTGGCTTCGCCATCGTCACCTGGGGCTACACCTATCCGGTCCTCTGTTATCTCAAACGCGCGCACGCCAGTGGTCCGGTCGCCGGCCATGACTGGAAGCCTGCCCTCAAACGCATGCTCCTGGCCGCCACCCTGAGCGGCGTCGCCTTGTTAGGTACCTGGGGCACAATCCAGCAGGCCCCCGCGTGGTCGACGACCCTGGCCCACACCGAACCCACCGCGGCAGCGCAAACGCAGATCGCCGCCGCGTTCGGCGCCGTCATCGGCACTATCATCGCCGCCCTCCTGGGCGGCTGGCTGGGGCGACGCATCACCTACTTCTTCCTCTGCATCGCCTCCTTCGTCATCCTGCAGATTTTCTTCCAGCCGAGCGCGGCCTTCGGCAACTACTTCCTGTTCCTCGCGTTTCTCACCGGCGGCATCAGCGCGTCGTTCTACGGTTGGCTACCGCTCTACCTGCCCGAACTCTTCCCGACGGCGTTTCGCGCCACCGGCCAGGGCTTCGGCTTCAACTTCGGCCGTATTATCGCCGCCATCGGCGTCTTGCAGCTGCAAAACCTGCGCGAAGCGTTCGGCGGCCTGCCTCAAGCGTGCGCCGCTCTCAGCTGCATCTACGTCGTCGGCCTGATCGTCATTTGGTTCGTGCCGGAAACCAAGGGCAAACCGCTGCCCGACTGAGGATTTTCCGCTGGCGGCTTAGGGCTCGCGCGTCGCCGCCCGCCGCATCGCCGCCAGCAATTCCTCGCCGCTCGGCCGATCGGCCGCGTCCTGGCTCGCGTGGGCATAGACGATGCGCCCCTCCCGGTCGAGCACGAAATCTCCGCCCAGCTGCAAGACATCCGTCTTCTCTGGGGGAAGTTTCGGCAGCCAGCCGCGGCAAATCAATTTCATGAAACGCCAGGCCACGCCCGGTCGAAAAAACCCCAGCAACGTCGCGGTTTCGAGACCAAACGCACGGTAGGCGTGCCGATCCGGATCGCTAACGACCGCGAACGGCTGCGGCATTTCCCGCAAGAACGCCGTCAGCTGACGCTCGGGCGCAAAGCTGACGACCAGCACCGCGCCGCCGAGTCCTTGGACCTGTTCCTGAATCTTTGCCACCTCACCGAGGTGGGCCTGACAGGCGATTCAAGCGAGATGCCGCAAGAAAACCAGCAATAACGGCTGACCCAGGCGTTCGCCCAGGCTGAAAGGGGAGCCGTCTGGGATATGGAACGTAAAGTCCCCCACGGATTCGCCGAGCTTGATTGACATGTGTGGAAAGATCCCCGTAGCCGACGCGACGCGGAGCGTCGCACCACAATGTGGCACGACGCTCCGCGTCGTGAACGGGTACATTGAATTCTGCCGCTCGTCTTACCAATCATTCTGCGCGGAGAGTTGGCCGTACGAATACATCTTATTTATTTTTTCTTCGTCCGGCCGTTGCCCGTATCGGCACCGATGCGCCAGAAAAACTCATCGGCCGTCCCGCTTTGTTCCGGTGCTGACTATGATCGCAACTAACTTCACATAAACACGATACATCAATTGATTAGCCACGGACCGCGCCGCAATCACGCTCCAAGTCGGGCTGCTTGCCTTGCTACGGTCGCCCGAGCGGTTCCGAAAAAATCGCCTGACTTGCGCATTTTTTCCAAAAATTCACTTGCAATCGGTGGGAACCTGTCCTATATTCACTCAAGTAACTTATCAATTCTTGATCCGTTGGACGAATCTGTTGGACGTAAGTGGGGAATTTCCCCGTTGGTTTTTTTTCTTTTCTTTCTTTCTTTAGGAGATCGGTCATGATTAAGAAGGCTCTGAAGGGTCGCCAGGCGTTTACGCTGATCGAGTTGCTGGTGGTTATCGCCATCATCGCCATTCTCATCGCGTTGCTTGTGCCTGCGGTTCAGAAAGTGCGTGAAGCGGCAGCTCGTACGCAATCCGCCAACAACCTGAAAAACATCGGTCTCGCCTTCCACGGCTATCACGACGTCGTCCTGTGCCTCCCGTGGCAAGGGGCTGCTAACCCATCCGGCACAGCCGGCAGCGCGGACCCAGATAAAGGCGGTTGGGGATACCAGATCACGGCGTATATCGATCAACAACCTGTTTTCATTTCGTCAGCTGCCGCTGCCCCGGCCATAGCGGTTCCTGCCTATATGTGCCCTGGACGTGGTCGGAGTGGTCTAAATTTTAATTCCGATTTTGGCTACAACA
>SXGR01050247.1_pt1 | contig 11484 bp, 5 predicted proteins | sample 3174711 | NCBI WGS metagenome assembly SXGR01 (sample SAMN11356860, study PRJNA531348) | freshwater metagenome | isolation source: freshwater sample F1-60 | place: China: Fuxian Lake, Yuxi | collected 2017-12-25
ACTGGTACGTCAAACCGATGCAAGGTCAGAACTCGGCGGGAACCTCGGGGGGTGGGCTCTATGGCTCGGGGGCGCACACCATCACCAACATGTGGTTTGGGCAGGACACGGCGGCGTATGGAGGTGGTGCGTACCTCACCGGGACAGCCACCGTCATGTTCACCAACTTCTCGTCCAATGTGGCTTCTCAGGAAGGCGGCGCCCTGTTCCTCACCGGCACGGCGAGCTTGCAATACGGCAGCATTTACAACACCGATGCCGGGGTGAGAGGCGCGGGGATCCGGGTATTGGGCGGCACGCTGTCGTTGGACAATTTCTACATTAACTACTGCGATCTTCCCGGCTATTCGAATGGCGGTGGGATCTACGGTTCGGGGGGCGGCTCGATCACGCTTCGAAATACCGATGTCGGCGGCAACAAGGGCGGCGGGGTGTGGACCACGGGGACGGCCTTGGATATCGCCACTTCTTACGTCAGCTCGAATTGGGGCGATGACGTGCATGTGGGGTGGAACTACTACTACGGCCTCAACCCCGCCGATACGCTCGTATGCAATACCTCCAATGTGTGCACCTACGTCAATCTGTAAGGGCGGGCGTCGTCCGCGGGGCGACGACACGGTTGGGCGAGCGACGATGGCTGCGTTAACCCGCTCCCATGCTCACACTTCTGGCTCTACTCTCGGTTGCTTCGGCCCACCCGCTCGACGGCCTCCCCGGCTTGTACCCGGAGCTCTCGGGGTTGTACCGCGATTTGCACGCGAATCCGGAGCTTTCCAACCAGGAAGTCGAGACTTCCGCGAAGCTCGCCGCCCGGATGCAGGCGCTCGGCTTTGAGGTCACCGAAAAGGTTGGCGGCAACGGCGTGGTGGCGGTCCTCCACAATGGTTCCGGCCCGACCGTGTGGTTGCGCACCGACATGGACGCGCTCCCGCTCGAGGAAAAGACCGGTCTCGCCTACGCGAGCACCACCTCGGTGATGCACGCCTGCGGCCACGATGTGCACATGACCTCGTGGATCGGCGCGGCGACGCTGTTGTCGCGCGATCGCAAAGCGTGGAAGGGCACCCTGGTGATGATCGCCCAGCCCGCCGAAGAGTTGGGCAGCGGCGCCAAAGCGATGATCGCCGATGGGTTGTTCACGCGGTTTCCGAAGCCGGATGTGGCGTTTGCGATCCATGATTCGGGGGCGTACCCGGCCGGATCCGTGGGGTTGGTTCCCGGATATGCGATGGCGAACGTCGATTCCGTCGACATCACCGTGTTTGGGCGCGGAGGGCATGGAGCGGCACCGCACCGAACGGTGGATCCGGTGGTGCTGGCCGCGCGAACGGTGCTTTCGTTGCAGACGTTGGTTTCCCGAGAGACGGATCCGCTCAAACCGGCGGTGGTGACGGTGGGATCCATCCACGGCGGCACCAAACACAACATCATCTCCGATGAGGTGAAACTACAGCTCACGGTGCGATCTTACGACGATCAAGTGCGCGCGGATCTGTTGGCGGGGATCGCGCGGATCGCGAAGGCAGAGGCCCTCGCCGCGAATGCGCCCAAGGAGCCGGAGATCCGCGTAGATCCGGGACCGAGCGCCACCTACAATGAGCCTTCATTGGCGGTGGCCCTGCGGCCGCGGCTGGAGAAGATCCTCGGCAGGGAGCAAGTGCTAGACGGCACGCCGATCATGGGCGCCGAGGACTTTTCCGAGTTTCACCGGGCGGGGATCCCCGCGTTTTTGATTTGGGTCGGCGCTGCGCCAAAAGGGGCGGTCGATTTTCCGTCGACGCATTCGTCCTTGTTTGCGCCGGAGGAGGAGCCGACCTTAAAGACCGGCACCACCGCTTTGGTGACCGCGGCATTGATGGGGTTTGGTGCCAAATAGCGCCAGGCGGACGCAGGGCCGAAACGAGTGCGCGCCCGCGGGAGGCCGCGAGCGCGAGGTGCACCAGCAGCTTCCTCATGCAGGCGACCAAGGCCAACTTCCCTGGCTTGCCTCGGGCTCGCACACCTGCAGAGTAGGTTTTTTCGTTTCGTAGTGGCTGATCGCGACCAATGCCGCCATGTACAACGCCTTTCGGGCGGTGGGTCACCAACGCACGACGAAGCGAGCACGGCCTCCTCAGGCGAGCACCGAGCGAAGCGAGCCCGGAGGCGGTCGCCTCCGCAGAGGAGGCGACCTCCCATCCGAAAAAAACAACCGATTCAACTCCCGATCAGGAGCGTCGACCGCTTGGGAATCGCCCAAATAGCCCCAGTCCGGTCGGCCCCGATGCGTGGCCGCCAGGACGTCGGGCAAGCCGTCCTGGTTCACATCCCCAACCGCCGACCCAAAGGCCGCGAAAGAGCCACCGCCGTCCCCCGGTGGCAGAATCCACCAGACCGCGCGCCTTACTCGCCATTGCCCGGCTTGAGCGTGGGTAACCACGTTGTCGTAATCGCACGTAAGGACTCTCCGGGATTCACGTGATGAGGTATGGTGCTCACCAACCTCGCCCGGAGCGAACGGCAAGTGCGCATCGAAAATCTACAAATCATCGCCAATGAAGCACTTTCCGCCGACTCGTCCAGCACGTTAAGCGTCGCCGGCCACGAAGTCGAGTGGTTGGGCCGGGCGGGCAGGCGCATCGTCGTCCTAGAACAAGCACCCGAACAAGTCTGGTTAGCCCCCGATGTGACCGAGCGTTGGGGGGCCCGATCCATTGGACTGCTCCTGAACCTCGCTCGAATGGGACGGGTCGATCGAGCAGCGCTGTTTGAGGCCACCTGGAGCACCCCTTATCGGCCCCCCAGCAGCGATAACGCCCTCAATGTCGCCATTCACCGCCTGCGCCGAGAGCTCGCCGCCGTGGGGGCGAGCGTCGCAGCGCGACCCGGCGAGTACGAACTCGAAGACGCACAGATCGCGTACGTCCGCCAAGGCTCCCGAGGTCGAACCGAAGAGGACATTACCGGGCTCTTACACCTGCTGAAAACTCAACGGCGGGTCCAAATCATCGGCCGACCAGGATCCGGGCGCATGACCTTGGCGCGGCGGGTCGGCGCGATGTTGGAGTGGGCCAATGACACCGATCGAACCTTTATCGGAACGGAACCACCGGAGCATGAGTCACCCACCATTCTGGTGCGAGCCCACCCTGTGGACGACCCCAGCTGGCCAACCTTCGCAATGCCACTCCCCAAAACCACCGAGGTGGTCAGATCGCTTCAGGCGGGCAGTAAGTTCGCCGCCCCCCTACGATTCTGGTCCGAGCTCGCCGAGGCAACCGAGTACCTTCACGACGCGATCGAATGGGCACGTCGGCAATTGCTAGTGCATCCACCACAACAGGTCATCGAACTCCTGGCTTCGAAGCACAGTCCTCTGGTGACCTCGATCCAGGGGCAATGGGCGGGCCTCTCCGTCCCACTTCGCGACGCCCTAAGGTGCTTGTCGTACTTGGAGTCGCCGTGGAGCCCTTCCACCGCCGTGAAAATCGACCCCTCCGCTCCGGCCACCCTTCCGGACCTGGCGTTGCGCGGCCTGGTCGTGCAACGCACTGAGGGCTGGTGCGTTCCCCCGTCGGTTCGACGTTGGGTACGAGCGGAATCGAAGCCACAGCAGGCGGCGATCGTCGACCACCTGTTTCAGGTGCTTCTGGGAGGGTCAGCAGCCCCTATTCCCACCAACTCCTTCCACTTACTCGACTCCCTCAAGCTATGGGTATCGTTGGAAGAACGCCCGGAGGTGCGTGGAGCCTTGTGCGTGTGGGCCGCGCGCGCCTTGCGCGCCACGGACGAAGTCTCCGAATCGTCGCGGTATGCGGTCATGGCGCTCGACTTAGTGTCTCCAGCCGATCGGGTGTGGGCCGATTGGGTATGGATGGAGACCCAAGTGGTGGGCGGAGCGGCCGTTCCCTCTGATTTGAACCAGCGTTTCCCCGAAACCTTCGTGTGGCGCGCACAATTTCTCCAGCTGTGGGATCTGTCACGTCAAGGGAAGGGACGAGAGACCCTAGATTTTGCGCGTGAGATCCTGCCAGATTTCCCGTACAGCCATCGGCGCCACCTCATCGAAGCGGCGTGGTTCGATGCCGTCGCAGTGGGGGATGATGTAGAAGATGAGTTTTGGAGTCTAGAACTTCAAAAGCTACTCACCCCCACGGAGTACGTCGAAGCGCGCCAGCGGGTGATGATTGATTCGCAGCGAAGTTTCGCAAATGGCGACGTGCCGGGAGCCCTCAAGTCCATGCCGCCGGAGGGCCCCCACAGTTCTCGCTGGCCCGTGGTCCATCTCGAGTGGCGATCGCGATTCTGGTGTCGACTTGGGCAGGAAGAAACGGCCATCCAAGTAGTAGAGACCTCGTCGTTGGCTAGCCTCGCCGGCAGCACCCTGTGCAGTTGGGAACGGGTGTTGCAGCGCATCACCGAGGATCTGCCCCCGCAACGGCTAGCAAGTTTCGGTTCTGAACAAGAGGAAGAGGCTTTCGATGTCTGCCTTGGCCTCATCATCGCTGGCGAATACCCCGCCGCCATCCGAGTCATTGAAACCCTCCCTGTTTCGGATCACGCTTGGGCGATCGGAAGCGTCACCGTCCTGAAGTGGATGCTGGCGGTTCGAACTCGGGATTGGGGTTCCGCCCTCCGTTTCGAGAAGGAGTTTCCACAACACCGCTTTCTCACCGGATATCAACCCCTGTTGCGCGCGCTGGTTCAAGATGCGTGGTGGGCACGCGCGTGCGATCTCGGTATCGATCTCTCCAAGGCAGAAGCGTCGCGTGGAGAAATCGCGTCGCAGGTCGAAAAGTTCCCGTACCGCCTGTTCGCCGGATACCCCAATCTGCGGCTTCTGACAGCCGCCTCCAACCAACGACGTACACCGACCAACGAGGCGTTCTAACAGACCGAGTGGACTCGGGGTCGGCAACCCTTACGGCGCAAAACACCATCGGACTTAGGAAAAAAACGATGTAATTTGCGGAAATGTTCTCTCTTCCTTTACCTTGGGCAAGAGGATACCATGCAGGTCTGGCCCAGCGCCGCTCCGGAAGGTTCACTGGCACAGGTTCAATGGCTGTACGAACGAACCCTGAAGCGCCTCAGCTCCGGACTCCGCGTCACCCAGGCCGCAGACGACCCCGCCGGATTTGCAACGTCAGAACTGCTCGACTCGAAAAACCGGGTGAACCGAAGAGCGCTCCTCAACATCGAGGACGGCCGGTCGCTCCTGACGACGATGGACGGCGCCCTAGCGGAACAGCAGGGCTTGGTCAAACGCCTCAAAGAACTGACCGTCCAAGCCGCGAGTGAGACCCTAGGGTCACCGGAGCGCAACTCTATCGCTGGGGAAAGTGCTCAAATCCTTGACGAACTCGACCGCATCGCCAGCCGCACCGCATTCCAAACTCGCCAACTCCTCCTCCATCCCCAGGACCCATCGTCACCAACCTTGTCAGATACCCCCTGGTTTTCGTCGGCCCCGAGGCCCCGAGGCTCGGCAACCCAAACCCTGGTACCCGAAACGTTCACGCTGACCCACATATCGGAAACGCCATATGGATCATCATTTTCGGTCAATGGAGCCACGTCCGGGGCGCACGCCGTGGCGTATGCAGGCACGCCTTACGTCACCGATGCCGGGACTGCGGGGCAAGGGGCGGGGCTGCAGTTTACCCTGGCCGCGGGGGCCTACACCCCAGGCGCAACCATACAAATCTCCGTTGCGCGCAGCGGAACAGGGACACTCGCGGAAAATGCATTTTTTTCCAATGTTCCCAGCGCGGGCTACGCTGTGTACGATCTCAACGCGGACGACCGCCCCGAAATCGTATTCGAGGGCGATCGATTTCGAGTTCACTGGAATAGCGGTTCTGGCGCTTTTCCCACGCAAACCAACGTGGGCCCCCCGGCGGCATCCCTCGGAAGCGCGAGCTTTGTCGACGCGGACGCCGACGGGGATCGCGACGCCATCTCCACAAATGGTACCACCTCCTGGTATTTGAGCACCTTTTCCGCCGGCGCATTCGGGAACCCGATCGCTGTGGTCGACTATGGCGCGGTCATTTCGGGGGGCACGGCGGTGGACCTGAATGGCGACGGCGCCGCCGACATCGTTTCGGGGAATACCACCAGTTTTGGGGTCTCCCTCAACCACGGGGACGGCACATTCGGAGCCTTTTCGACGACCACCGGCATTACCGGCGGCGAGATGGTCTTGGCCGATGTCAACGGCGACGAGCGACCGGATCACCTCATGAAATTGGGCGCCTCGATTGAGGTGCGGTTGAACGACAGAAGCGGTGCATTCGGCACTCCAACCGTCTACTCCGGCTTGCCCAATGACATGGACGAGTTGGCCGTCGCGGATGTCAACGGCGACGGCGCAAACGACCTGATTACCGTCCGAGGCAACCCAACCGGCACCATCAACGACCGCACGATCGGCGTTCGGCTCAACGACGGAAATGGCACATTTTTAGCTGAGAATCGTTACAGCTATGACAGCGCCAACGACAGCGGGCCCAATGCGCTGGCCATGGCCGACATTGACGCGGACGGCGACCTGGACGCTATCATCGGCATGAACCTCGACTTAAACGTCGTCCGCATAGCGCTCAACGATGGAAACGGTATTTTCACCCAGGGCCCCGGAATTGCCACCACCGCACGGGTCAATGAGGGCGTCGAAGTTGCCGATCTGAATGGTGACGGGGGATTGGAGATCGTCGCCGAGGGCACCAACGGCTTCGTCGTGATCAACCACGATCTCGCCCTGACGGCAATCGCCCACGATGGCCACCCGGGGCCGACCAACGGGGACGCCCCGAATTCACCCGATGCACTGTCCCTCCGACTGGGGCCATTCGCAGAGATTCTGCTCCCGTTGCTGGACACCTCGGTTTCGGGGCTCGACCTCGGTGGAGCGTCCTGGGCGAGCCCCTCCGCCGCACAAAACGGCCTAGAAAGCATAAACAACGCGCTGGATCAACTCGCAGCCCACCGCGCCACCTTGGGTGCGCTCCTGGGTCGGCTGGACAGCGCCCAGCGGAGCATCGAGAGCTCCATCGAGTCCGGAACGGCGGCCCTGTCCCGCCTCCGAGACGCCGACCACGCCTTGGAGATCGCCTCTCTGGCAAAAACGACGCTCCAGCTTTCCGTAGCGTCGGCCCTGCGCACCCAGTGGCAGCGCCTAAACCGCGACAGTATTGCACGCCTCCTGGCGTCTCCGTGATGTCGTCAACCGCGTTGCGAGTTGGACGAGCGCTGGGCATCTGCGCGCGGTTGATGTATCCTGAGCAGGAATGACCATGGTCCGCTCACTCCTGTTACTATTGGTGCTCAACGGTTGTTTCGTTTCGCAAGCCGATGTTTGCGAGGCGTTGGATCGCGATGGCGACGGGATCACGTCGGCGAGTGTACTTTCGAGTTGCGGCTTTGCCGGGACCGATGATTGCGATGATGCAAATCCCGACATCGGATCCCCGGTCACCTACCTGCCCGATCTCGACGGAGATGGGTACGCGGGCGAGTATTTGGAGGCCGTAGTCGCCTGCGAGCCACCGCCTGGGTTCCTTTCCCCCGAACAATACACCGATGTTCCCGCCGACTGCGACGATCAAGACCCTAGCCTTGGGCCGGCGGAACTCGTCGCTTGGCCAGACTCGGACGCGGATGGTTTTGGCGAGGCGGAGGCGACATCCGCCGCGTATTGCCTCCTGCTCGATGGGTATGCAACGAACAATCAGGATTGTGATGATTCCGCTCACGACGTTCATCCGGACGCCGACGAGATTTGCAACGATGGCATCGACAACGATTGCGACGGGGTTCAGGACGACCTCGACGACAATCTCGCCGGGGTAACTGAATATTTTGCTGACATCGACGAAGACCGGTTTGGCGATCCAGAACAGAGTGCTTTCGCCTGCCAGAGCCCGGAGGGTTTTGTAGCGAACAACCTTGATTGTGCTCCAGCCGACGCATTGGTTCACCCGGACGCTGAAGAGACCTGCAGCACGGAGGTGGACGACGACTGCAGCGGAGTAGCCCAGGATCAGCCGGTGGATGGAGAACCCGTCTATCGCGACAAGGACGACGATGGTTTCGGAGAAATCGGCGGTGAAACCTTTCTAAGTTGCGGCACCACCATGACCTATGTTGACGGCCTCTGGCAGCCGGCATCGGCGTTCGCGACGGACTGCGACGACGATGACGCGACTTCCTACCCCGGCGCCGAGGAATTTTGCGACGAACGGGACAACGATTGCGACGACACAGTCGATGAAAATCCACCTCTCTCTCAGGACAGCATCAACACATTTCAGGACATCGACGGAGACGGTTTCGGTCAGGGGTCTCCGGTCACCCAGTGTTTGGCGATCGACTATCCCGGCTATTCTGAGGAAAACGGCGACTGTAACGACTTTAAGGCCGCGATCCACCCGGACGCCGATGAAGTCTGCGATAGCGGTACGGACAACGACTGCAATGGCCTCGCTGACGACTCCGACCCGGGCGTGCAGGACCCGATCCTCTGGTATGTGGATGCCGACGGCGATGGTATCGGCGTGCTTGAAGGCAGCATCAGCGCGTGTGATCCCGGCGACGGGTATAGCACGAGCACCGCCAGCGTCGGCGACTGCGACGACGACAATCCCGGGGTCTACCCTGGTCAAACTGAGGTATGCAACGGCTATGACGACAATTGCACCGACAATCCGCCCGTGGGGGTCTACGACGACCGAAAAGAAGAGGATGCGCCTACCGGTCTGGTCGTCCGCTACTACGACGATGATCTCGATGGCTATGGGAACCCCGCCGTCATCAGCGCTCGCTGCTCGGGGGACTGGGATCTCTGGGATGCATCCCCTACCCAGTCGTTCGAATACGACTGGGTAGGCAATCTGACTGACTGCGACGACGCCCTCCCCCTCGTCCACCCCGGGGGTTCGGAGGTGTGCGGAGATGGGCTCGACGCCGATTGCGACGGTGCCGACGCCTGCGACGCGTTTTCTTTTGTTCCCGAGACGTTGCCGGCCAGCAATGATCCTTGGACGATCGGGGTCTTTTCGTTTCGGCTAGACGGGGCCTTTTCGGATCCTGAGGGCCCAACCATCGTGGACGTCCAGCTGGCCCAAGCTGCACCCGCATCCCTCGGTACGCTTGCTTTTTCACCCTCCGCGAGTTCGGCGGGCGAGTTTCTTGGCGGCGAAGGCGTGGCCTGGATCGGCGTCCTCTGGAACGACCTCGACGGGGATCTGGCGGTTGATACCGACGAAGAAATTTATAGCTACTCCCGTGTTTTTCCCCTCTGGCTGTCAGGCCCTTTGGCAGGGTGGCCGCAGACTGCCGCAGGCGTTCAGGCGGTGGCCTTCCCTGGCGCCGTCGGCAACGTCGATCCCATCGGAGATATCACTCTTTTAGACTGGGAAGATCGGGAAGCCAACCTGGACGTGGGTATCGGAGCCCTCCCTGCAGCCCCCTCCGGTCGCCTGGTCGCCGGCACCCGCGCGGAGCTGAATCAGGGCTCGGCGGCCAGTTCGAGTCGCGCGTTTAATCTAGCTTTCCCTGGGACCTCCCGCGTCGCGATCCCGTTGTCCGGTGAACCCGCGCTTGCTGCCCACACCCAACGGTTCGGCGTCGAGGTAAACGTTCTTCGAAACCTGGTGATCTATCACAGGGATACCAGACCCGCGGGTTCGCCGGACCAGCAATGGCAATGGCAGCCGTTAAACGGCGCCAACAGCGAATTCTCCGCCGTCGCCCGCATTTCGGGTGAAGGGGGGCAAGCCCACGAAATTGTGTTGTGGTGGTATGACGCGCCCACCACCGTGGAAGCCTTGATCGCGTACGGCATCGAAGATGTACATCCCGGCTGGAACATCCGCGGCGAGTTCCGCGACGGGAGCAAGATGGAATCATCGGTGACGTTCGATCCCGACGCTTCGGTTCCCGTGGACAGCTGGTATGTGTGCGTCGCCGGCGCCGAATGTCCAGAACCGGACTGATCGGCGCATCGGCCGAACTCGTAAAGTAATTTACGAGTTCGTTCCGCGCCCGGCTTCCCGCAAATATCGAAGCACGAAGGGAAGAATTCCTCGGTGCTGGAAGTAGTCCATCTCGCGATCCTGAGCTGCAGCGCCACGCGCCGTTCGCTTCCATCCTCGCGTTTGACCACCATGAACACATCCTGCTGCGGTTTCAGCTCGTCCTCGACACCTAGAAGATCATAGGTTTCTTCGCCGGTGATCCCGAGCGACTGTGGGGGGCCTTCGCGAAGGAGGACCCGCCTTTTGTCCGTCGCCGCAACACACTTGGCTCACTGCGCCTGGGTGCAACTATCAGTCCCGCCGGGCGTCGTGATGGCTTGGCTGCCTTCTTCATCGGCGATCCACCTCGCCCACACGTCAAACATTTCTTGCGTCAGACCTTCACTCTCGATGGAAACCTCGTAGACATGCGTATCGTTCCGCAAGGTTTCGTGTTTGTCGCACGATGGTCCAAATACGCCCGGCGCCTTCCACACCTCGCCCATCTCAAGTGCGGTCTCTGGAACCATCTCAAGCCCTAGCAGTCGGGCACGCACCAAACTGGCAAACGTCGCCGTGTCAATCGGGTCACCTTCCTGGGTAAGGAGATTTGACTCCGCAAAGGCCTCCTCGTGAAGCGTGTCTCGCTGACCCATTCTCACAAAAATCGGCGTGGTAATGTGATTCTCCAGCACAAACGCATTGTCCGAACAACGCCACGGCTCATCCACATGGAACGCGGCACACGAACCGTCGACGCGAGCGCCCCAGATGCCACTCCCACCGAATTCGTACTCGTACTGATAGATCGCCTCGTACGAGCACAGGCCTGCGTCGCAGAACACGCTCTGAGACAGGTCAACATCCGCATAGCTCGGGGGAAGTCCGGAATCATGAAGCCCGCGAACTGCGAGCGGACAGTCGCCGTCGGAGCAGTTCACGTTGTTTTCACGCAATCGTTCATGCAACGAATCCAGATGCCGCACGACACCGCCACTCCCCGCCGAGGCTCCCGCCAGGACCACCTCCACCGCCTCATCGAGATCCGGCATTTGCTCGGCGCCATACTGCGGCCCCGGAGAACCGTCGCGACGCAGCGTCGCGATCACTGCATCAAATACGTAGGCCCCCAGAAAGTCCAGATGGTATGCGATCATCGGATCGGCCTGCTCGCCGGGATACGCCGCCGCAAGCACAACATGTTCCGACTGTCCGCCCCAGTTGTCTGAGGTGCAGTAATGCACGAACACCTGATTCCAATTTCCCCAAGGATTATCAACCCGTCGCGCAAGAATACCCTCATCCTGCATCCCCGGGGGAGTGTCCGTCGACGACATTTGGAACGCGCTAAAGTTGGTGTCGTACCCGCAAAACCGATCCGCGCAACTCTGACCATCTCGGCACCCACCGCCTCCGTTCAGCTGTATCAGCCACTTGTCGTCGTCGGTCGGGTCGGCGGCCCGTCGGACATAAAAAACCGCAG
>SXGR01314363.1_pt1 | contig 11481 bp, 11 predicted proteins | sample 3174711 | NCBI WGS metagenome assembly SXGR01 (sample SAMN11356860, study PRJNA531348) | freshwater metagenome | isolation source: freshwater sample F1-60 | place: China: Fuxian Lake, Yuxi | collected 2017-12-25
ACCTGTGAAATCGAGCTGTACCCCAACGGAGCGCTCGGCCGCAGTCCGCTGCAACAAGCGCAGATGGTGCTTGATGGCGTGGCTGACATTGCCTGGGTGATTGCGTCGTACACGCCTGGCCGATTTCAGGAAAATGAAGTGTTGGAGTTGCCCGGCCTGTTTCGCGATTTGAGCGAGGGTACCCAGGTCTTTACAAGGCTGGTGGCTTCGGGGCAGCTAAAGGGGTATGACGATTTCTTCCCGATTGGCCTGTTTGCCACCGCACCCTACAGCATTCATGCACGCTTCCCGATCAATTCCTACGCCGACCTGAAAGGCAAGAAAATTCGCACTGTCGGCGCAATCGAGGGGGCGGCAATCCGGGCGCTGGGGGGCGTGCCGGTCGGCTTGCCGGTTACGGAAATTGCCGAAGCGGTGGGACGAGGCACCATCGACGGCAGCAGTTCGCATCCTTCGCCGTTGTTTGACTTTGGCATCGACCGCGTCACCAACAGTCATTATTTCACCCGCCTTGGGATTGTGCCGCTGGCGATCCTGATGAACCGGAACAAGTTTGACGCAGCGCCCAAGCTCTGCCAGGACGCGATTCGAAAATACAGCGGCAACTGGACGGCGGCGCGCTTTGTCGAAGGCATCGGCACCTACAACGATTCCCTGATCAAGAGACTGCAGGCTGATGGCAAGCGCAAGGTGGTGTTTCCCAACCAGGCCGAGATTGATGCCATGGGCAAATTGATGAAGCCGGTCGTCGATGAGTGGCTGGCGAAATCACCGCGCAATCAGGAACTGCTGAAACTGGTTGAAGCCGAGCTGGTCAAGGTGCGGGCCGGCAAGTGAGCCGGATGATCCAGACGCTGGAGCGCATCGGCCTGTCGGTCACGCGCTCGCTCTCGGCGTTTGGCCTGTTTGCCTTGTTGTTTCTGGCCGCCATGACCTTGGCTGACGGGCTGGCGCGCTGGATCTTCAATGCGCCGATAGAAGGGGTCCGCGATGCCGGTTCGCTGGTAATCGCTGTCGCGGTGGCCTGCCTGCTGCCGGTCGGGCTGGCAGAACGCAGCCATATCACGATCCGCGTCGCCGAGCCGCTGCTGGGAGCCACTGCATCAAAGTGGCTTGATGCCGCAGCGGCTGTGCTGGTGACGGTACTGATGGGGGCGATCTGCTGGCAGTTTTTTCTCTACGCCGGCAAAGCGGCCCAGGCAAATGAGACGACCTGGATTCTCAAGTGGCCGCGTGCCCCATTTTGGTACGGCGTGGCAGGGATCCTGGTCGTGGGCGTAGCTGTGCAGATCGTCGTCGCCCTGTCACTGGTTCATCGCCTGGCAGCGGGCAAAGACAGCACATGACGCCGCTAGCCGTCGGCGCACTGGGCTTGATCGCCTTGTGCGCGCTCATCTTCCTGCAAGTGCCGATCGCTTTCGCGATGATCGCTGTTGGCGTGGTCGGCTTTGCGCTGCAAACCGGCTGGGGTCCGGCGCTGACGATTCTCGCCAACGATCCGTCGGCGCTGCTTTCCAACGTTGATCTGGCCACGGTGCCGCTGTTCCTCATCATGGGCACCTTTGCCACCGCAGCCGGCTTCTCGGCCGATATCTATAACGCGGCTGCGGCGTTTCTCGGGCATCGGCGTGGCGGCCTGGGTTACGCGACGGTCGGTGGTTGTGCCATCTTTGGTTCGGTGTGCGGCTCGTCGACCGCCACGGCGGCAACCTTCGCCAAGGCGGCCTTGCCTGAAATGCTCAAACGCGGCTATTCGCCCGCGTTTGCCACCGGCACCATCGCAGCGGGTGGCGCGCTCAAATCACTGATTCCGCCGTCGATCGTGATGATCCTGTACTGCATTGTGTCGCGAACCTTCATTTTCGACCTGTTTCTGGCGGCCGTGATTCCCGCGATCTTGATCATCGTGCTCAACATGCTTGCCATTTACGTTGCGGTCCGGTTCAATCCGGCCATGGCGCCGGTCGGCCCCCTTGTCGGTTGGGAAGAGCGCCGTGCCGCGCTCAAGCGCGCCCTGCCGGTGCTGGTGCTGATGACAGCCGTGTTTGCCGGTCTTTACAGCGGGGTCTTTACCGTCAATGAAGCCGCGTCAGTGGCGGCGATACTGTCGCTGGTGTTTGCCTTCGGCCGCGGGCGCCTCAATCGCACGGTGTTGTGGAATGGGCTGCGTGATACCGCCTCGTCCACCGCGATGATCTACATGATCATCATCGGCGCCTCTGTGTTCACCTATTTCATCACCGCGGCGCGGGTGCCCGATGCGCTCATCAAGTTGATTGGGGCCCTCGAGATCCCGCCACTTGCCGTCATTTTCACCATGCTGATCGCTTACCTGCTGCTCGGTGCCGTGTTCGACGAAATTGCCGCCATGCTGATCACACTGCCCTTTGCGCTGCCGGTCATCACCAATCTGGGCTATGACCCGATCTGGTGGGGCATCATCAATGTCATCGTGATCGAACTGGGCATGATTATCCCTCCAGTGGGCGTGATTGTTTTCGTGCTGCACGGGCTGGCTCCGCAAATTCCGATGCGCACCATCTATCGGGGTGTTACCCCTTTCATCATTGCTGATCTCTTGCTTCTGGCGCTGATCGCGGTGTTTCCGGCCATCGTGCTATGGCTACCGGCCATTCTCAGATGACGGCTTGCGCGCGCGTCGCTCCCAATCTTTAGCACCTCGCTCAATCTGCAAAAGGAGTCTGTCATGAAGTTCATGCGAAACGGCTGGTATGTTGCCTGCTGGGATGACGACCTGACCGAAAAGCCCCTAGAGCGCACCATCATCGGTGAGCCGGTCGTGGTGTTTCGGGATGGCCAGGGAAAAATCGGGGCCCTGGTCGACCGTTGCCCGCATCGCGGTGTGCCGTTGAGCATGGGCAAGGTAGTTGATGGCACATTGCAGTGCGCCTATCACGGCCTGCGCTTTGACTGCTCCGGCACCTGCGTCAAGAACCCGCATTCGGAAGGCCGGCCCGACAGTCTGCGCACCGCCTCGTTCGCAGCCCATTCGGCCCATGGCATCGTCTGGGTGTGGATGGGTGATGCGCAAAAAGCGGATCCGGCACTGATTCCGGACTACTCGTGGTTCGCACCCGACAACCCGAAGTACGCAGTGGTGCGCGGAAGTCTTTTGATCAAAGCCGATTACCGTCTGGTGATCGACAATTTGCTTGACTTGAGCCACGCCGAGTACTTGCACGCCAATACCGTTGGAACTGCCGGTTCGAGCGGCTCGGTCAAATCGAGCCTGGTCCTGGGCGATGCGCAGGTTACCGTGTTGCGCAAGGTGATGAACCTGATTCCCTCCCCGGTGTGGCGCAATGTCTGGAAGCACTCGGAGCGTATCGATCAGGAATCGAACATGACCTGGCGCGCACCCAGTAACCTGTTGCTGGACTTGGCCGCGATGGTACCGGAGCAGCCGCGTATTGCCGGCGGGCACCTGCCCAGCGCCCATCTGCTGACACCGGAAAGCGCCGACAGCACGCGCTACCACTTTGCCTTTGCACGTGACTTTTTGATTGACGACCAGGAGTACTCTGACCGCCTGATCGCTTTCGGCACCAAGGCCTTCAACGAGGAAGACCGCCCTGTGATCGAGGCAGCGCACCAGCGCATCAACGCCGCAGGCGATGGTTTCTGGCTTTCTTCCTTCACCGTTGGTGACAGCGGCACCGCCCGTGCTCGCCGGATGCTTGATCAATTGATTGCCGCTGAAAAAGCAGCCGACCAGCGGCCGGATGGCGAGGCGCCTTCCGCAGCACTCTCCAGTGCGGTCCAGGCAGCTTCACGGCCTGAATCCGGCCAACGCCACTGAACTTAGGAGCTCACCATGTCCAGCACCTCATCTCTGCGTCGCGAGAGACTCGATACCGCCAGCACGGCGGTGTGCAATCTTCACCACCACGCGTTTGCCTGTCGCGATGCAGAGCAGACGCGATGTTTTTACGAAGACGTGCTTGGCATGCCAATGGTGGCGGCGATCCACGAATCAACCCATCCGCGTAGCGGCGCGCAATCTGCCTACCTGCATCTGTTCTTCGAAATGGCCGACGGCACTTGCCTGGCATTCTTCGATTACCCGGAGTACTTTGCCAGCCTGGACCCGCGCGAGCTTGAGCCGCGTGACAGCCTGGTGCACCACATCGCCCTGGAAGTGCACGGCTACGAGCAAATTGAACAATTCAAGCAGCGCCTGACTACGCACGGCGTAGCCCATCGCGAGATCGACCACGGCTATTGCCGCTCGCTCTACTTTGTCGATCCGAACGGCCTCAAGCTCGAGCTGACCACCAACGTGACACATTCGCCGGCTGATTTCGCGGCCTTCAGGCGCGATGCGCGCACCACGCTGGCAACCTGGCAGCGCCACAAGGCGGGCGATCATGCCGCTTTGGTTGCCAGCAATCACGTCAGACCTTCCGCAGCACAGGCGGAGGCCGGCACCTAGCCGGCACCGCGAAAGACGCGCAAAGCAGAGCGCTCAAATTTTGGGACAACCCGTTTGGAGCAATCTATGCCCTTATCCCCAGGCCTCTCCTTTAGCCACCTTGGCATTTGTGTCCACGACATGTCCCGCATGGAGCAGTTCTATGTCGGGGTACTGGGCTTTTTCGTGACTGATCGTGGGCACCTTGATACCCCGCGCGGGCCGGTAGACCTGATTTTCCTGTCGCGCGATCCGGACGAACACCATCAGATCGTGCTCGCGAGCGGCCGGCCGGAGAAACTCGAGTTCAACATCGTCAACCAGATTTCGTTGCGCGCCGACAGCCTGGCCACGCTGCAGGGCTTTCATCGTACGGTGATCGCACGAGGCACACCCGACGTTTACCCGGTCACCCACGGCAATGCCTTGTCGATTTACTTTCCCGATCCGGAAGGCAATCGTATCGAACTCTTCATCGATACGCCCTGGTATGTCAACCAGCCGATGCGCGTGCCGATTGACCTGACCAAACCCGAGGCGGCCGTGATGGCTGATGCCGAAAGCCACGCGCGCGGATTACCTGGCTTCCGGCCGCGTGCCGTCTGGCGGGATGAGATGGCCAAGATGATGGGCATGGCGTAATGCAGGCTGAAGTTGCGATCGTCGGCTATGGGCCGACCGGCGCCAGCTTGGCCAATTTGCTCGGGCAAGCGGGCTTCAGGGTGCTGGTGTACGAGCGCGAAGCAGCGGTTTATCCGCTACCTCGGGCAATTCACTTCGATGGCGAGGTCATGCGGGTGTTCCACAGCATGGGGCTCCAGACAGAAATTGAAGCTGTCACCCGGCCTGGCAACAAGAACATGGATTTCGTCAATGCCCGAAATCAGGTGATGCTTACACGTAGCGGGGCCAATCTGAACGGGCCACATGGCTGCGCCAACAACCACTATTTCCACCAGCCGGAGCTGGAAGCGGCCTTGCGTCGTGGCGTTGCCCGTTTCGCCCAAGTCCAGGTAAAGCTGCGGCATGAAGTGTTTGCGATTGCGCGGCATGCCGACCATGCCGTTCTGTCAGTGGAGAACATGGCCAATGGCAGCTTGGCCGAGGTTGCGGTCCGCTATGTGGTCGGATGTGACGGTGCACGTTCGCTGGTGCGGCGCCTGATGGGTAGCACAATGGAGGACCTTGGACTGCATCAACCGTGGCTGGTGTTTGATGCAATATTGAAACGCCCGGTGCCGCATTTACCGGACCGTACTGTGCAGCACTGCGATCCTTCGCGCCCGATGACCTACTGCAACGTCATGCCGGAGCGGCGTCGCTGGGAAATCATGGTCATGCCAGGTGATGACATTCAAACCATCGCCCGCCTGGAAAACGTCTGGAAGCTGCTCGATCGCTGGATTACCCCCGAAGACGCTGATATCGAGCGCGCCGTGGTCTACACGTTTCACTCGATATTGGCGCGCGGCTGGCATCGCGATCGTCTGATGATTGCAGGGGATGCAGCCCATCAGACTCCGCCGTTCCTGGGGCAGGGGATGTGTGCCGGGATTCGCGATGCGGCCAACCTGGCGTGGAAGCTGGCCGCCGTGTTGCGTGGCGAGGCGCACGACTCACTGCTTGACACCTACGAATCCGAAAGACTGCCGCATGTGCGCGCCTTCATTGACCTTGCAGTCAGGCTTGGCGACATCATTCAGACCACCGACCCCGCAGTGGCCGCCGAGCGCGACCGCAAGTTCGCAGAATCACCCGAGGTATTCTCGTTCCCGCAACCCGGTCTGGGCCCGGGAACTCTCTGTGCCGGTACGCCGCATGCGGGCAGCATCTTTCCGCAGCCGCGTTTGGCGGACGGGCGCATGCTCGATGCGATGCTTGGCGCCGGATTTGGACTTCTGGTCAGGCCAGGCCTCGAAATAGGCACGCCTTCCTGCACCGTGCCGATCGTCGTGGTCGGGGCGCAAGCCGGCGATGCGCTGGATACAGCCCTCGGGAAGCTTGGTGTGGCGGCGGTATTGTTGCGTCCCGACCGCTATATTTTTGGTACAGCGCGGGATGTTGCGGGGGCCTTGCAGCTTGTGCGGGAGCTGGAGGCGCGAATTGCCCGGCCGCAACCCGTGGCCGAAGCTGCCTAGGGCGCATGTCCAGCCTGGCGCGCATGCTTGCCGTACTCGACCTGATCGAGCACGAGGCGGTACTCCTGGATGCAGATACGATTTGCGCCCGGCTGGGTTATTCGCGCCCGACTGGATACCGCTACATCGCGGAATTGGTCAAGGCTGGCCTGGTTGCACGTCGAGGTGCCGCGTGCTACGCGCTGGGTCCGCGTATTATCGAGCTGGACTACGCCATTCGAGCCAACGACCCCGTGCTCGCAAGCAGCCGCCCGGTGATGCGCGAACTGGTTGCTGCCAGCGGGGGCGATGTCACGCTGGCGACTTGTTATGGCGAACATACCGTCACCATACATCGGGAGGCCGGCCCCGAAAATCTGATGCTGACCTACGGCCGCGGCCGACAGATGCCATTGCTGCGAGGTGCGCTCTCCAAGTGTTTGCTGGCGTGGCTGCCGCGAGCCCGTCTGATCCGCATTCATGCCGGCCATGGTGCCGAGATTCGTGCCGCCAAGCTGGGCGATGGCTGGCCCGCATTTCGCACCACACTGGCTCGAATCCGCAAGGACGGGTACGCGTTGTCGGTGGGCGAGCTGGACCCCGGGTTGATGGCGATCGCAGCGCCAATCCTGGACATTGAAGGCAATGTGCTGGCGACGGTGGCGGTGGTGTTGCGTCTCGAACACTACCAGTTTGTGAACCACACGCAATTGGTGGCGCTGGTACAGGGCGGTGCCCACCGCATTGAAATGGCCTTGCGGCGCCCCATATTGGAGGTCAAGGGCCTTGCCGAACTGAAAGTGACCAGAGAGCGCCGGAAGCCCGGTGCGGGAAAATAAGGCAGGTTCGGCGGAGCAGCTATCCTCTATCCTTCGTGTAAGCTAGTTGCGATAATATGGTAGGCGGTCGCGCAGGGTTGCGTGCCCAGCCCATGGTTCGAGACCTTGCCCAGCAAGAAGTTGTGTTTTGAAGTATATATAGCGTATCCTGCATGAAATCTAAAGGAGACATAGTATGAAATCAATTTTTTCCAGGGGCTTCCTCATCGCCGCATTGGTCGGTGCATTTGGCTTGGCCGTGGTCTCGACAGACGTCGAGGCTTCCAAGCGTATCGGTGGCGGCAAGTCCGTCGGCAAGCAGTCGAATAACGTTAGCAAGCAGGCACCGCCGGCACAGGCCGCTCCTGCCGCGCCCGCTGCTGCCCCGGGCGCCGCTGCTGCACCTGGCGCTGCCGCTGGTGCTGCAGGCGCTGCTGCCCCCGCCCGCAATCGCTGGCTCGGCCCGCTGGCCGGTATCGCCGCCGGCCTGGGCATCGCCGCATTGCTCTCGCACCTGGGTCTGGGTGGCGCCTTGGCTGACATCCTGATGAATGCCATCATGATCGGCGCCATCGTCATTGCGGGGCTGTTTGCATACCGCATGTGGCGCAACCGCAGCAATCCGCCCCTGGCCACCGCCGGTGGCCCGACAGCCCCTGGCGCAGGCGCTCCATTGGCCTCAAATCCTGTTGCAAGCCCGGTAGCCACCGAGCGCAGCAGCTTCTCAGGCTCGGGCATGGGTGGCACCCCGCTTCCGGGCAGCCCCGCAGCGCTGGCCATGGGCGATACGGCCTCTTTGGCAACCCCTGTCGCAGCCAACCCGAACGACGGTACCTGGACCCTTCCAGCCGGGTTTGATACCGAAGACTTCAAGCACATTGCCAAGATGTACTTTGTGCGCCTGCAAGCTGCCTGGGATGCGGGCGACGAACAGGACATCCGCAACTTCACCACCCCGGAAATGTTTGGCGTGATCAAGCTGGACCTGATGGGCCGCACCGAAGCTACCCACACCGATGTGGTGACGCTGGACGCACAGGTGCTCGGCGTGGAAGTGCAGGGCGAAACCACCCTGGCCAGCGTGCGCCTGACCGGTACCATCCGCGAAACGAAGGATGGTCCGGCCGAAGCGTTCAAGGAAGTCTGGAACCTCGAAAAGCCGACTTCGGCACGCGCCAGCTGGGTGCTGGCCGGGATTCAGCAGGAATCCTGAGCAAGCGCTCCCGACGTAAACGGCATCACGAATCGGCCTGGAGCAAAAGCTTCAGGCCGATTTCTTTTTTGACTGAAAGAAGAAGTGCGGCAGCACGGCAGCATCAAGGCTGCGGTTTCCTGATCATGCCTTCCAGCAACTTGATCATTACCGTGTAGTACTCCTTGGCGTAGCCCGCATCGCGTGTCTTCTCCAGCAAGGCGTGGGTGCGCGTGGCCTGCTCGGCCACCACGCCGCCATCGCGCGCCAGTTCGAGGGCGAGCGAAAGATCCTTCAGCGCATACTCGGTCGGAAACGCCTGTAGCGGAAACTGGCCGGGTACCAAAGACTTGAAGCCCTGGTTGCGCAACACGAAGCTGTCGGAAGAGCCCAGCGCCATCGTCTCGAACAGGAGCTTGGGGTCGACCCCGGCCTCGCGGCCGATCAGCAGCGCTTCGGAGAGCGCATGCGCCGTCATGAAGACGATCATGTTGTTGAGGATCTTCACCGTTTGCCCGGCGCCGACATCACCGCAATGGGTGATGTCGCTGCCCATGGTCGCAAGGTAGGGCAGCACAGCATCGTAAGCCTGCTTCGGCCCGCCCACCATGATGCTCAGGGTCCCCAGGCGTGCCGCTTCGCGCAGCCGTGCCACCGGCGCATCGAGGAACACGATGCCCAACTGGGCCGCCTCGGCCGCCAGTTCGCGCGTTTCCTTCACCGCCGAGGTGCTCATGTCGACAATGATCTTCAGGCGGCCCCGGTGCGCAAGAAAACCGCCCGGCCTGCGGCATACCTCGATAACCTGTTTGATCGCCGGCAGCGACAGGAACACTACATCGGCCTGATCCGCCACGTCGGCAAGCGAAGCGCAAGGCTGGAAAGCGGCGCTTTGCACGCGCGCTGGTGCGTCGGGTTGCGTGTCGAAACCGAACACCGGCAGGCCGCCCTTGTTGGCAAGGTTGGTGCACATGGGCGCGCCCATCACGCCCAGGCCGACGAAGCCCAAGGATGCAATCGTGGTCATGCGGTGTCCTTAATGTGAAGGCGGCAGGTGCAGGCAGGCGATGCCAATCTCGTCGCCGGCAAAGCGCGGGTAGCGCTCCAGCACCTGCGGGTCATGCCCCGGCACGATGAGCGCAGTCGACTCCGCCAGCCGGTGCAAACGGCGGTGGCCTTCGAGCATGTCCGCCAGGTTGTAGACGATGGTGAAGGGTCGCCCCGCCTCGTGGTGCTCGTAAAAGTGGCTGGCGTCCGACGCCAGCACCACGGCGCCGCGTGCGGTTTGGACGCGCAGGGATTGCATGCCTTTGGTGTGGCCACCGATGTGGATCAGCTCGACCCCCGGCGCGATTGTGGCGTTGCCGTTATGAAACACCACGCGATCGGCATAGACCTTGCGTACCAGCAGCACCACGTCTTCCACCGAATATGCGTGGCGCATCGCCGGGTGGCACATGCAGCGGCCAGTGGCGTAGTCCATCTCCGCATCCTGGATGTGGAAGCGCGCGTTGGGCAATTTGTCGAGGTTGCCGGCATGGTCGTAGTGCAGGTGCGTGATCACCACGTCCTCGATCGAATCGGGCGATACGTCCAGCACCTTGAGCGCCTCGATCGGGCAGCGCAACAGATTGCGCCCACGCAGCTTGGCGGTGGCGGCATTGAAGCCGGTGTCCACCAAAATGTTGCGCTCAGGGGATTTCAACAACCAGACAAAATAATCAAGCGGCATCGGGCCATCATGTGGGTCACCACCGATGAAGTTTTCGCTGCGCAGCCGGTCGTGCGCGGCATAGCGCACTGCATAGATTTCGTATTGAACAGTGCTCTCGGCTGCGGCCATGTGTTCTCCGGAGGTGTCGTGTGGATGGTCCGCTCCCTGCTTGGTCCTGAACTGTCCTGCATTGTCCTGAAGCGGAGCGGTGTGAAAGGCGCAAAAGATTCTAGTCTGAAAGCCGCGCCACGCCCGCTGAAGCAGCGCCCGACAACTGCAGCAGCGGTGCATCTTCCTTCAGCTCCACGCCCGAAAGCTGGCGCCGGCGCGCTTCGTGCATCAGGTAAGCCAGCTTGTGCGCTGCCACCGCGTACGAAAGCCCCTCAGGCGGACGAATGTTGGAAAGGCAATTGCGCTCGGCGTTGCTGCGCCCGGGTAGTGGATCGTGCGTGAGATACACGCCGAGGCTATCGGGTGAGGACAAGCCCGGCCGTTCGCCGATCAACAGCACTGTCATCCGCGCCGGCAACAACGCGCCGACTTCATCGCCAATGGCCACGCGCCCCTGTCGCACGATGGCAACCGGCGCCAGCTGCCATGTGCTCGGGGTAAGGCGCGCGCGCAGTTCTGTGAGCAGCGGCACCGCGTGCGCCATCACGGCCCATGCCGAGAGGCCGTCAGCCACCACTACTGCACAATCGAACAGCGCTGTTTGCAGCTGCGCCCGCGCTTCCAGCACCTGGCGCGAAGCATCGTCCAGAATGCGCCCCAAATCAGGCCGTGCAATGAAGGTGGCACGGTCTCGCGCCGCGCTGGCCAAACGCAAAGTCTCGAACCCGGCCGCGGCCAATTGCGCATCGAGCGCATCGCTATCCAGATCCTGCAGCACGGCGTCGCGCGCCCGCGCGTGGGCGAGTTGAAACTGCAGCAGGGGCTGGGTCGGCACACTGCCTCCTGCGCGCCCCAGGCCGATGCGCGCGGCCGTGAGGGCCGCGAGCGATTGCCACGGGTCGGGCCGGGTCGGAGCACTTGCCACGGTTTAGGGCTCCATCAAGCCGAGCAGGCGGTGGCCCGCCGCCGCCGGCAACAGCCGGTTGTCTGCCGACAAAATGCCCATGCTCTGAAGCCATGCTGCAAACTCTGGCGCCGGCTTCAAGCCCAGCAATTGCCGCAGGTACAGTGCATCGTGAAACGAGGTGCTCTGGTAG
>SXGR01492209.1_pt1 | contig 11480 bp, 9 predicted proteins | sample 3174711 | NCBI WGS metagenome assembly SXGR01 (sample SAMN11356860, study PRJNA531348) | freshwater metagenome | isolation source: freshwater sample F1-60 | place: China: Fuxian Lake, Yuxi | collected 2017-12-25
GAGCCAGTTTCTGGAGGTGGTCTTGATGTGAATCGACGTGAGAATCTCGTTGCATGCTGTTGGCCTTGTAACTATGCAAAATGGAAGTACACAATCAAAGATTTAGAGATTGATAATCCAACAATTCGGCCGCCTAAGAAAACTGACTGGCGGGGCCTCACTGACATATTGCCATGAGATCATCCTCCCTAATAGGGAGGCGGTCAGAGCTGGCTAATGGGGATTTTGCTGCCAAACGTTAAGCCTCTAATGGTGCTGTGGACGTCTCATTTTAATTTAAATTGAGTTGGACATATTGCTGAATTCCGTGAAAGAACTTCCAACTAGTATCGAGATATGTGCAAGGCAATAGATCGATGAGGAATATCAAGTACATCCTTAGTCAGGAGAGCATGTTTGAGCTGGCAGGGCGCTTGTGGTAACGGTGCTGCAGCCGGGTTGGACTGAACAGGTTTACCCACCTCGTGGGGGACAGGATCATCTCGGCCTTGGTTCAGTTGTGACTGATCGAATCCTTCCCACATTGTCGCCTGGTATCAACGTGCTCACCCCACATCCTCGGTATTGGTCTTTCTATGCATTCGTAGTTGACGAGTTTTGGCGACGCGATTTGCCAAGAACTAGTGCTTCATTTCGACGCTTCCTTCGTCGCAAGGAGTCGATCTTCTCGATTGCGGGGCACATGTGTGATCGCGCCGATGGCAGCCATCATGCGACCCCGATTGGTAGGCAGCGAGTAAGGCCGCATGTTAGAGAAGGTCTGTCCAAGTATTCGGCCAATTTTGATTACATGAAGTCGAGCGGCGGTGGCTATGGACTTTACTACGCCACGGTCATGCAAGCGACAGGTGTGGTTCGGCTTGCGGATCGTGATCTTGGTCTCCCCGTAGATGCAGTAACTCAAGATGTGGGTCGGTCCCTCGCAGATTCATTTCGTGCTGCAATTGCGCCGACACGTTATTGGCGCCAGTATTTCGACAAGGACGATGTTCCTACTGCAGTGATCGAGGAGCTTGCTCAAAGTTGCTGTCTATGTCGCTTATCCGACGGTGCCCCTGACAGAGAGCCACTTGTCGATGTTTTCCTTCACGGTGGACATGCGAGTCAATCCGCTGCCCGACGTCTCTCCTTGCAGATGGTCCTCGAGATCAGCAAGCAGAGCAAGGGTGCTGAGCTCGGGCAAAATGATTTCCGCCGGCTCGTGATGTATCAATCTGCTTATGATTCACAGACTGATACCGAAACGGCGAAGTTCATACCGCCGGCTCATCTCACGGAAGTCGCTCGACGCTGGCGGCTTTCGCAGCTTAGAGAGATGTTCAACTGGTCTCTCAATGGAATGTGGAAGTGGTTGTGCGAGTGGGGACTCAGCAAACAGGGGGACAGTCACGCGATTCCATTGAGTGAACTGAGATTGATCATTGACAAACTTGATTTAAGGCAACTTCCCGGAGTCACTTCGAAGGCAAAGTCACGTATTGGTGACCTTCTTGATGAATGTAGAGATCTTGCAAGCATGACGGACTCGCTTGATGACAGGTGGGAGCTCTGGACAGATTTAAGCGAGGACCAACTTTTTGTCATGCTTAAAGAAGGTGAGTTTGATCAAGAGGGTCAACTGGCGGCTCTTGTAGTGATGTACGTGATGTGCCTGGCTCGTTTGGCGAATCCAGATCTCCCCGAAACAGTTGGGGCGGAAGATTGGCGAATAGTTCGTGAGGGAGGTGCAGCTCGAATTGGAATGCAGTTTGCTCTTGATCAGTTACGTCGAGACGAACAACAGGACCGCTCAGTTGCAGACGTTGTATGGCGGGTACTAAACGACCATGTCATTTCTCAACATGAGAGGGTTGCTCTCGCTAAGTTGCCAGATGACACTTTTAGGTTTCGTCGTGAGTCCGGTCGTCTTCGATTTTTTGGGAAAACTGTGGCCTACGAACGGAACGACTCGCGGTTCAATTCGCTTTCAACAGTTTGCGCGGAGCTTGGTTGGACGGGCTTCTTGGCCGATCCGAGTCACAAATTGACCCCAGAGGGTGAGCGAATTCGTATTCATGGAGATCTCAATAATTCATGAATAAGCAGGAATTGAATAGCAGTCCGCGAAGGATTCGTTTACCTGAGGAAGTGGCTGGTGACTTTACTGGGCTGGTTATTGGCACCTTTGGTGCTCAACTTGATTTTGCAGAGATGCAGTTTTTCCGGCAGTTCTCGAAATCCACTGTTAATCGCGTTGTTCTTGCTGATCAACGACAGCTCAACTCGTATCTGAGTACGCGACCTTCGCTACGTAGGTTGAACCGTTCGTACGTTGCTGCTCCGGTGTCATCGCCAAGAGCGCATCATCCGAAGTACATCATGTTGATCGGACCGGATGAGGGGAGACTTTTTGTCGGCTCGGGAAATCTTTCGATCTCTGGGTATGCCGGGCCAGGAGAATGTTTCACTGCATACGAGTGGCATGCGGAGGATCTCAGCAGCGATCCGGCGCCATTTGGAGCAGTTCGTGAACTTATTGGCGCGATCTCGAAATCTGGGTGGGTTGACGCTGTTGCGATTGAACGTATAGAAGATGCTTTTAAATCTGCTCCTTGGGTTCCCTCAACTGGTGGAATTGGTTGCGCGGTAGTTCACAATCAAGAGCGACCCCTTCTTGAACAATTAATGGAACGTGTAGGTGGGGCCGAAGTAATTGAGATTGTCGCTGCCGCACCATTTCATGACCGAAGCGCCGATGCCATGCGTCAAATCGTCAAGAGACTCAGTCCAAATAAAGTTGTTTTATTGGTGCAAGAAGGAATGACCCGTCTGGATACTCGGGCTCTTGGATCGGCACTTGCAACTGTTCAAGAAGTAGAAATCTACGAAGCATCAGCCCCACATCCGTATCCCCAGGTACTGCTTCATGCGAAGTTCGTGCTGGTTCGCACCAAAACGAAAGATGTGCTTCTTCAAGGCTCGGCGAACTTGAGCGGTGTTGCTCTATGTGAGTATGGGTCAAACGCCAACGTTGAAATCGCGAATCTCCTCGTTGGCAATCAAGGTCAATTCGATTCACTCCTTGATTCGCTCGATCTCAAGCTTCGTTCCGGGGGACTGGACTCCTTTACGGCAGACGAGGATTGGGGAGACGGTGATGATGATGAATCCCTCGTCGTTGGCCCAAATAATGTGATATGGGCAGCTCCGACTCTTAGTGGCCAACTGCCTGTGACAATGACTCCTAACCTGAAAGTTCGTTTAGGTGAGCGAGATGTTGTTCCAAAAGTAATTAGTTGGACAACGATCGATGGCCTTCATCACTTCATTATGGAATTTGACGAAGCTGACAGTGCTCGAATCGAAAATTCTCGCTTCATTGAACTCGTCCACTCTTCTGGAAATTCCTGGACTGTTTACCCCTACCACGTTCATTCACTCTCACGGCTCACTGCTAGTGGTAGTCGGGCAGACCTGCTCCAGGCAGTGGGAGATCTTGACCTGCGCGATAAAGAACTTGAGGACTTAGTAGTTGAACTTGACCGAGTTCTGATAGTTGACGGCAGGAGCCTATGGAGATTGGCTAACCCGACAAGCCCCGAGCCTGAAGGGGGCACGGACGATGAAGGCTCAAAACTTGATTACGATCAGCTCGACTGGGACAAAATCGGAGCACTTCCTCAGATGCGCCAATATGGAATTGCAGAACATCGTGCACTGCTCGCTTCAACTGAACTCGGTTTACTCCTTCAGTCATTGTCGAATCGATTCCGGATTGAAGCAGGAGGACAAATTGTTTTAGAGCCTGACGATGATGGAGGAGACCTCGGAGACGAACCAGAATTTGAAAATCCAGATGAGATGGATGAGGCATCAGGAGAGGACAATGATGACGAGGGAGATGGCAAGCGGCAAGTCCCCCGTCAGCGAGTTCGTCGGCTGTGGCGTAGTTTCATCAAAAGGTTTATTCGAGGATTGTCAGACGAGCAATTCATTAGAACTGTTGGAAGTTCGGTCGTCATCCCGAGCTATGTAGTGTTCAACCTTCTTTGTCGTCGACTGCGCGTCATCGACCTAGTGGATGCCGACTTTCTGGTTGATTCACAGACGAAACTCTGGAGATTTATGTGGGGTGACGGTGCTCAGAGTGGATATCTCTCTCATCTATCGCAAGAAGAACTTGTAGTAGCTCAGAATATCTTGCGAGAATATGAAGACCTTCCGGTGACACTTTCCGCGATCAGCGATGCGTGGTGGCATGTATGGGAAAACAACCTCGATGTTGCAGGGCTCCGAAAAGCATGTGTAGGTTTTCTCGGCTCAGACTTCTGGGAGCCAGAACGAACAGCGATGCAGCGTGCTGCGGAAGCTGCGATTCGATGCAATGGGGAAATTGAAAAGATGTTCGACGATCTGTACAGCCTTGCGGCATACATAGAAGAAGGTGAGTTGCTTCGGGCACTTGCTGATAATATTGGGGTCTCGAGTGAGCAAATTAGAGAAGTAAGTGACATCGTGATGCGATCGGGTCTCCGCTCGGGTTGCAAGCTATTTCGGGTTAAAGGACTCGACGTTTCTATTGAACACGCAAGGGAAGCACTCACAATTTGGCATCAACTTGACCCAGATGTCGACTACCTGCGCCTTCAATCTGATGACATTACGGCCGTAATCGACCTAAAGGCAGATGACGGTTTTTTCTATAATCGCGTCACTGGGCAGGATGAGCCTCTAACGCTTGGAGACAGAATGGTGCCAACGTGGGAGGAGCGACTTGACTTGCTACTCAAACTAGCAAGTTGAAAGTGTCGATAAAATAGAGTGAGTTTTTCTCAGCCCTATCTATGTGCTCAACATTGTCGATGAAAGTAAATGTCGATGTTCCCCTAAGGGGTGAGGTTTTGGGCTTGCTGATCCTCTAATTGTGAAACGTAAACAAAGATTCAATCTCTTACTGCGTATTGATTTGTATCAAGAGGCTTGACGGAAATTTTCAAAGCGTTCGGCCAGAAGTTCTCGGTCTGGTTTGCTTGATTTTTCTGTCGGAATTTGACGAAGATCTTCGCCGTCCATCGCTTTAATTGAATGTTGTAGCGTGGGTCCATCAAATGTCGCAAGTACCGAATCGCGAACGTGAATTTTGTAGTCGGGCGAAATACCAATGATGTTTGCGTCGTATGCACCGTGGTGAATTTTGCATAACGACATTCCGTTACTAATCTTTGCTGATCCACCTTGCGAATCGGGTCGGATATGGGCGGCTTCCAATAGTTCGGTGAAAGGCAATCGACAGATAGCGCAGCGTTCTCCATATGCGTGAATGACGCGTGCTCTAAATAGTGGTTGGTGATATCTGGTTTTCACTATTCGTTCGTTGTAGCGCTTCACGATTTCTTGAACAGCGACAGGTTCGCTGTTTGGTAAAACTTCTTGTCCCTCTTCGAGAGCAACAACAAATTGATGTTCTGCAGGTTCCTCCCCGATGAGATACACCGGAAATCGCGCATCGAAAAGTTGTTGAGTCGTTCCAGGCACGTGGCCGATACCGACAAGCCATAACATCGGAAGATGGCGTTGCATAGTCCGTCGTAGTGCACGATTGTCACTTTGAGTCGGGTCTGTCCCACGCCATTTGTAACGTTGCAGACCGTCGACACCTTCGCCGTCTTCATACGGGCGCTTCTGACCATCTGGCACGTATGCAGTTGAGATCGCGATTGCGGAATCGCTGAGCGACGACACTTTCCAGATTCCCGTGTAAGGGCCGATTAAACGGTGGGTTTTCCCTTCAAATTCAAATCGACTCAAATCGCCTCGGGTGAAAAAAGGTGTGCGGAGTTGTTGAGCCCGAATCCACGCAAAGACTAATTCGCGAAATCGAAGTTCGTCCTCGTCATTCAGCACATTTGCAGCTTAGAACATCAGAGCCGACGCTTAATCCCACATTCCAGTCCACTCAACTTCAATCACTGAATCGCAGACAGGGCAGTTGTTGGCAGGATCAATCGGTTCAATCTTTTTTCGACAGTATGGGCATTTCAGATTATTTTCATCTTGATTTTCATTCCAGCGCGACAACGTTTTCAAGACGTAACGGCGGCAGTTATAGCAAGCGCAGAGTTAGGATCCGAGGCCCAACATGCCCATACCCACTGATTCGCTGCGGTCTATCTCGCACTTTTTGCACAGTAAGCGGATCATGCTTCCCATGATATTCCTACCTTTCGTTCGCCTAGTGGTCAGTGATCGTTCGAATAGACGATATTTCGAACGGCTTCTTTGATTAAGCCAGCTTCCCAGACGATTGCCTCACCAAATTCAGCGAAATGAATAATGTCGTCTCGCCTGCATTCTTTATCGATAAATGTCTGAAGGATTGCAATTGCTTCTGGTCGTAGTTTCATTAGTGGCCGCCTTTCACATTAAAGCCCTTGGACTTCAATAGTTCGAAATGTTCTTTCTCACCACGTTTAGCAGAAGCCTGGTCGAAGTAGTTCCTACGAGGCGCTAGATCTGGTCGAAGCTTGACCCCGTGTTGTTTAACAACACCGGCATAAAGGCGACCATGTTTGTTCCGGGCGCCATCACGATGTTGTCTAAATCTTTCTTCTGGTGTTCTGCTCGTCTCGCCAACGTATACGTACCCTTTCCCGGGATTGGTAACAGCGGTCTTATCTAGCTCAATGACATACACAGTCCACACTTGAGTGTTTCGATTCACTGTGTAGCCCTCTCTGGTCAATCTTCCGACGAGTTTCGTAAGTGCCTGTTTTGCATCTTCATGCGATTTATAGGATCTTGAACTCGCGAGGTCTGTACGAAGTCGTTTGACATGTCCGGTGTACCAGAGCTTCTTCTTGCTGCGCTGAATGGTTGCGAATCTCTCCTCGGCCGGAGTCACAGTCTTAGCGACATAGAGATTTGGTTTCCGAGGGTCCCGGCGAGGAACAACATCCTCAAGTTCGAGAACAATGAGTGAATACTGCAACGGCTTCAACTGCGGGGCCTTATGCCGAATCCAATCCAATTCTCGTCAGAATTGGGTTTTGCCTGCTCCGTAGGCTCTTGGTTTGTGTTGCTAAACGCACGTTCCGCGAGTGCCTCGGCAAGCAGATTCTGAAGAGGTCGCATTGCTGCGATCTGGCTGAAACCCGGCAACACAGCGCTTTTGCGAACATCCTTAAGGAGATCAGTCGCCAGGCGCCTAAACTCATGTGCGACCTCGACGAGGGTCGAGTCTTTTAGTGAAACTGTCGTTTCAACTGCTGGTTGATTTGGCATCTTGCCTTAAACGAGGTTTGTTCCATCGAGATGTGTAAATCAAATGCAATGAGGCACTGAGAGCCCTGTAACAGCAGGGTCCTAGACTTTTCGCAGTTCTAAAGGAAAGTGAAGGGGGAGACAATGAGGCAAGTTAAATCATTTTCAGATTTAGCTTCCCTTTTTGACGAAGTCCCTGATCATGCACCAGGGAAGTGGTTTCTTCTTTCGGAGCGTGAAATCTTGACCCAACGAAACCGCCAGTTCGCAAATAAGACGGGTAAACGTCCCGTTGTTTTGGACCGTGTGGCGGGTCCCAATGCAATCGCCTATCCAAGATCATCGTCTATTGGTGGCAGCTTTAAACACAAAGCGCATTCCCATTCTGATACCAGATGTGTGATTAATCGCGATGGGTATGTGCCGTTCGACTGCCCCTGTACCGTGCGAGTTTCAGCGTTGACGAGCCAGACATTTTCTTGCTTTGAACCTGAGAATTCAGATCTGATGGCTGAACTTGAAAAAGTCAGGGCAGCATGAATTTTTCTCAACTTCATACCGAATACAACGACCGTTTGATTGGTGAGGGTATCTACGAGATTGTTCGCGAACTTTCAGGGATGATCGCGCGCAAATACCCCGAATCCATCTACAACGGCGGTCTGTCATGGGATAGCCAATCCATCGATGATGTTTGCCAAGAGGTAGTTCTAAATCAACTTCTGAGCCAGAAGCAGATTCATTACATTTTCGATAATGCAATATCAATAGAGTCAGTCCGTCGTCTCCTGACTGGACAAATTAAACGAGCTCTCTTGGCACGTCGGAAGAAAAGCCTGATTGACCGTTTGTTGAAACGAATTTCGGATCTGTCGAAGGATGGGCTTATAGATCTCGTTGACGCGGGGATAACTTTCTATCGATTGGCTGGGTCGCAAGATGAATACCAACCTCTTGATGCCTTTCAGATCAATGCGTGCGTGCGAGCTATTGCCCCCGTGCCCAGGCTTGATAGTCGGTTGGATACTGGCCGTGAATCGATGATTTACACCCCAGATCGGCTCAAAATAGTGGTTGAGACGCTCTTTCGTACTGTTCGGGCCGTGTCGGAGAAGGATTTGAGGAAGATTCTTGAAGTTCTTTTGACACCGTGGGCACCAGCGTCCCTCGTACCGATTGAGAAGGAATTTATTTCTTCGGGACTAGATGCCGAAGATTCGATTGAGGAGGAGCAAATGGCTACAGACGCACAAACACTTGCGAAAAGCTTCACTCACTTGCAGCGGGTTGTCCTTGTATTAAAGAGTCAAAACGTTGCGGATGCATTAGTCGCTTCCGAGGTTGGTCTGTCGCGGCCGACGGTTGCCGATATGAAGAAAGCTGTTCTCGGTCGGGTCGGTCAAGAGCTGATCACTGATCTTCCAGCAGAACGACACGAACGTGCCATGCAGTATCTCCTAGAAGAGTGCAACGCGCTGATAGCAGAGGAATCGCAATGATCCCAGATCACATCGCATCTGCAATTGACTCAGAACGCACAATTCGCAAGATGTTTGCTAATGACGTTACAGCTATCTCAGTTGGTGACATTAGACGAGTTCGCAGTGGAGTTCTTGAGCGACTGGCTCTTGTCTTGAAAGTGAACTCAGAAACCAATACAACACAGTTCACACTTGTGCACAACTACGTAGAGTTTGCGACGGAACATGACATTATTGTCGAGCCGGCAGCAACAAATCTTCCTTACTCAATAGTTGTGGAGACTGATTTGCGGGCGGCAGTGTCTACTGCTGAATTAGGCGCATTGGTCGCGATTGTGCCCTCGCAAATTGTTGCAGCTTGCTTTAAGGGGCCAGGCGATTTCGTTGAAGATCAATCAACGTTTATTGGGCCTGCAATGCTTGGTCCTTTAGATGCTAGATGGGACTTCAAAGTTGAGGAAGGCGAAGTAATTCGTGAACTCTCCTCAGCGACAGTCATCGCATCTGAAAGTCCAGAAACTCATTGGGTATTTGAATTTGATGAAATCTTTACGGCGCTGTTACAGCCAGTTGATGATGCACCCGCAATGGCGTTAGCAATGTATGAACTGTGGTTGGTTAAGGGGGATTCTCTTGCGATTACTCCCGATCACATCGTCTTGTTTGACGACCGTGGATTATTGAATCGTGACACGTGGTCAGAGGCTCTAGGTGAATCAGGAATTCATTTCTTTGATTCCGTAATGATCGGCATCATTGAGCGGGCGAGGTCTTCCTTTAACAGTGCAACAACGTCCCCTGAACAAACAATCGGTCTTTACGAACTTCGTGAGTTGCAGTATGCCTAGAGAGGTCACTATGCCTGAACAACAAGATAATCAAGATCAAGCGCAACGAATGCTGCCACCACTCGCAGAGATTCGACTTGAGAATTTTAAGTCAGTAGATAATGCGACAGTTGCTCTCCGTCCATTGAGTGTCGTAGTGGGTCGTAACAGCTCAGGTAAGAGCACCCTTCTACAATCTGTGCTTGCGTTGGCGCAGGCAGTTAGAAATAAATCCAACTCAAGCCAATTTCCATTAAATGGTGAATACGTAAGACTTGGAACATTTGGGGAAGTCTCAAGTTTTCAAAATACGATTGAACGCCCCGAGATTGCTATTGGATTTTCCGTGTCTGCGGATTCGAGATCGCCCAGATTCAGGAGCAATCGAGGAACAAGAGAACCTGGTCAGCGAAATCTGATCTCATGGACCGGTCATTTGAAGGCACCCGAAGAGCCGTCAAATGGATTTGCGACTCTTACCGCATTTGAGTTTGGTATCTCTACGACTAGTGATCAAGTAAGAGGATCACGAGTTTCGCTTGACGTGTCGGCAGTGCGAAGTGAAATTGATCGCCAGGGGCCTTGGCCAGTGGCCGTAGATCCCCGGTCCTTCAGGCCCGATCGCTCCCTTCTTTGGGTTGACGGGCGAATTGTGGATTTAACTTCTGGCAAGTCAAGTCGAGTTGACAGCGTGTCGGTTACCGGGGGACTTCCTTCAGCTGCATTTAGGCAGGAGACACGATTTGTTGTCTACGCACGCCAATGGTGGGATGCCTATAACGAGGTGCTCTCAGAGGCAATTGCTTTGAAGAAAACGGAGCATGCCGAGAAAATTTCGCAAGGTAACACTGTGAGAAAGAAGAATGATGCAATCGAAGTTGCATGTCAGAATTTCCTTGAAATATTTGAGTTTGAAAACAATTCTGGCCGATTAGTTGATGAAGACGAACCCTTGTTGCCCTTTGGTTTTGGCCCTAATCGCCCGCAGCGGTTTTTTGAACGTTGTTCGATTCGCTTAAATGAGAAGAAGCGTGATGCTGTAGCCGAAAGCATCGCAGCGCTTGGGGAGGCTGAGTTCAACTCGCGGCTGAAGGTTTCCCTTTCGAAAGAAGAGTGGATAAATGCCTTGGTTCAAGATGACATCGGAAGTGAAATTGGGGGAGATCTTTGGGCTGCGACTCGTAGCGCAGAGATTTTGTTCCGCGATCTCCAATATCTCGGACCACTGCGCGAATCGCCTCAGGTTCTCTATAACCCTGGACCTTCACGGATTGACTTAGGAACCAAGGGCGAGTACACCGCTGCAGTTCTTCATGCACATCAGAATCGTAAATATATGGTTCCACTTCCTGATGGAAATGTGCGGAATACTCGGCTGGGCGATGCGCTTAACCTTTGGCTAGTTGAGCTAGGGCTCGCCGACGAAGCTAAGGCAACAGATCGTGGTCGACTAGGTATTGGACTGACCGTTTCTCCAGTTGGTTCTGGAAAGGATGTCGACCTGACGTCTGTTGGAGTTGGAGTGAGTCAAGTACTTCCAGTGCTGCTGCTATGTCTTCTGGCTCGCCGTGGGTCAGTAGTTCTTATGGAGCAACCAGAACTTCACCTACATCCAGCCATGCAACTTCGACTTGCAGATTTTCTGCTTGCATGCGCAAAGTCCGGGCGACAGATCATTATTGAGACCCATAGCGAACATTTGGTTAACCGCCTCCGGCTTCACGTAGCTCAGGATGAGACAAGTGCAACGAGCGATCATGTTCAGCTTCTTTTTGCTGAGCAAGAAAACGGCGTTACTTCGTATCGGACTTCGCAGATCAATCCACTTGGTGGTCTTAGTGAAGACTGGCCAAAAGGATTCCTTGATGTTGGATCGGACGAAGCAGGACAACTTCTCCTTCAGACCGTCCTTCGCCAGCGCCAAATTTCTAGC
>SXGR01491197.1_pt1 | contig 11478 bp, 9 predicted proteins | sample 3174711 | NCBI WGS metagenome assembly SXGR01 (sample SAMN11356860, study PRJNA531348) | freshwater metagenome | isolation source: freshwater sample F1-60 | place: China: Fuxian Lake, Yuxi | collected 2017-12-25
CCAATAGCCAATTTTTGTGGGCGGCGGCGCTGGCTTTTCACGCTTCTGACCGGCTTCCGGGCCAAGGTGGGCGTGCCGCTGACGGTCGCTTACTGCACGGGCAAATCGCATGCCCGGCAATTGAAGGGCGAAAGGTTACGCGGCGACGATTTCCAACCTGACCTTGCAGCCGAGCGCGGTAGCCGTGCGTGAAAGCGTAGTCAGGGTGATCGAGGTATTATCCTCATCGAGGACGCGGCTAATCGCGGCCCGACTGGTCCCCAGTGCGCCAGCGAGCTGGGACACGCTGACGTGACGACGCTTCATCTGGCGGGTGAGGGCAGCAGCAATGACTTTTTTCAGGGCCGCCGCCTCCACCTCCTCGTAGATGCCTTCTTCGCGAAGAAAATCGTCGAAGTTACTTCCGATGTGCTGATTGATTTTGGACTTCAAGTTTTCTCCTTTTGGCTAAATCGAATTCGTGATCAGGGGTCGTGCGGCTCTTCTTGATGAAGCCATGCAGCAGGACGATCATCCCGTCGTGGACGAAAAAAATCGTCCGCGCGATTCGGGAGGGTAACCGCGATCGAACTTCCCAGAGACTATTCCCGAGGGAATCCACCAGCGGCAGACCCAGCGGCCAGCCCTACTGCACTGCTTTGATATCACCGCCGACCTGCTTGCGTTCGCCTTCCGGCAGTGCCTTCAACCACTCACGCACTGGCTCATTGCCAGCGGTGGTGCGGTAAAAGGCGCACGGTAGCGGGCGCGGGAGTGACATCATTCACGGGTGCCTCAGAAAAGATTCACTGTCAAGCTGCGCATGGATCGAGCGCTCACTCCGCCAACAAGCTGCCCGCCTCGGAATCTGCCTCCAACCAGCCGATGCCGGCGCTGTTGCTTGAGCGAGCAACTTCGTGATTGTGCAGCCGCACCGCGCTCGCGGATGCTTAGGTGGGTTCGGCACGGCGGATCCCCTCTATGGCACATAGTAATCTCGTCCAATCGCTCGAACGGGGCGCAACCATCATCGATTTGGTCGCGCGCTCGGGCAGCGGTCTCGCACTCGCCGAGATCGCCGATGCGCTTGGGGTCAAGCGACCCACCGCTTTCAATCTGACGAGAACCCTCGTCGCCAAGCGCTATTTGGAAAAAACCTCGCGGCCCGTACGCTTCCTGCTGGGCCCCGGAGTGCTCGAAGCTGCGGAAGCCTGGCGGCACCGCGAAACCGCCCGGCAATTCGAGGGGATCGTCCGCGATTTGGCCGCCCAGACGAAGGCGACCGTCGTGCTGGCGGAACCGCTCGGCGGGGAAGTCGTTGCCGTCCACCTGATCGAAAAGGACCGCCCGGGAGTGGTTCAGCATTCGGCGTCGCGCCGGCTGGCGCCGTACATCCACGCCTCGACGCTCTGCATGCTCGCGTTCTGGCCGCCCGCCGAAGCGGCGGCCTACGAGGCCCGCTACCCGTTTGTCGAATATGGCGCCGGCCTCTGGGGCTCGGAGGACAAGCTGCGCGCCTTTCTTGAGGAAACCCGCTGTCGCGGCTTTTTGTCGTGGGAGCCGCCCAACTCGCGTTTTCTAGTCGGCGCTCCGATCTTCTCGCGCGAAGGATCGTTGCTCGCGGCCGTCGGCGTCTCGATCGCGATGGAGCAGCGTTGGACCGCCAAGGAAAAAACCGCGGTGGTCCGCATCGTCACCGACGCGGTGGCGCGACTACAAACGGGCAGTCACCTTGGCAAACCCGCGACCTCGAGTGTCCGCACGGCGTCCGAGACGACCTGAACCGCCTCCGGCATGGTCGTGTTCGGGTCGCCGGTCCAACCATGGCGCGTCAACAATGCCAGCGCGGTGGAATCAATCGCCTGTTCATCGACCAACGCGGGGGCGCTCAACTGCTGCTGAATCGAAGCCGCGAGTTCATCCGGTCGGTCCTCGCCGCGGATCATCTTGCCCATCGCCTCCACCCACGCCGTGGCACGCGCGGGGCCCATGGTCTGACTGGCTCCGGCCGCGTAGCTGGGCATGAAACCCCGAGCCCCCAGATACTGCACATCCCGCGTCCACGCGTCGCCTTGCCCGAGATCAACGTCGGCCAGATACGTGACGGCAATGCGCCGACGGAGCAATTCGGCCTGCAAAGTCGCGACCCTCAGCCCCGCCGGCACGACATTGTCGCGCAGGCAGAGCGCCGCGGCCAATCCGGCCGCCTCCCCCGTATGGACGAAAACGGTTTCCAGTCGCAACGTGCCCCACCCCACGTGAGACGCGGAGAGCGCGACGGGCACGAGCAGGTTGTCGACCTGATCCGAGAGCAGAGCTCGAAACGGGACCTGCGAGGGCAGCGTGGTTTCCGCGAGAATGAACTCCCCGTCGTTGCAACTGCCCGGTTGCCGGACGGGGTTGCAGTCATGCGAATCCATCGGCCACTCCGCGAACGCGATCGAATCCGCGTGGATCGGGGTGCGCCCGTGCCGTGGGTGCCGTGAGGCGTCATGCTCGGTGAAAACTTTCCGGCCGGCGAGCCGCCGCGCTTCACGCACGTACATCAGCGGCGGGATGTTGTCGTTGTCCTGGTACTCGTCGCGCGCGAGGCCCCACTCCTGCACGTGCGCGCGCACCGCCGCCGGAACTCCGGCGTCGTGATGAAGGAAATACAGGAGGCCCAGGGCATGGGCAACATGCCGCCGGTACAACTCCTCCCGCTGCGCCCGGCCCGCGTGGGGATAATGGTGATTCCCCCCCACGAGATTCCCCCCCAGCCAGTCCATCTTGCCGTTGGGCATGTTTGGCACGAACCGCATCGCTTCCAGATCGCCGTGCAGCAGGTGCGAGGAAAGGGGATAGCCCCGGGCGTGCGCCTCCGGGCTCCGATCCAGCGCGCCCACATAACGCTCCCGTGAATACCCGGGAGGCGCCGTGACGGTCCGGCGGTTCTCCGGCTGATTGGTCAGCACGAGTCGCACGGAATAAGCCTGAATCGCGGCGTCGGCCTCACCGGTGCTGCCCGGAAACACCCGGCGCGACGTGCGATTGAAGTAATGCAGATTCATGCTCCGCGCCAGGTCGTGCCCGCCTGAACCGATGGGCTCGATGGTCGTAAAGCGCCGCCCGGCATGCGGCTCATTGAATTCGCCCATACCTTCCCGGCCGGTGCGAAAAGCCACCCCCGCCAACGCCGCCACGTCGGCTTCGTAACTTGCATCCACGAAGATTTCCGCCCGGACATGGACCACGCGGCGGGTCGCCACGCTCTCGAAGGTCACCGCCTCCAGCCGGGCCCCGTTCTTTTGCACCGCGAGCGGCTGGTGCCCCAGCCACAGGGTCACGGCCGGCGTTTCCGCCAGCATCGTCCGGAAGATCTGCTCGGCTACGCGGGGCTCAAAGCGGGGCCGCTGACCGTGCAACGCGGGATCGCCAAATCGCGCCATGGTATGGTCCGGGGAGCCCTCACCCTGAGTCGTGCGGTAGTGCGTCTCCAAGCGGGCGAGAAACTCGCTCAGGAGGGGACAGCGGTGCCCCGCATACCGGGTGTCGAGAATCTGCACGCCACTCGCCCACATGCCGCCGACATGCGACGTCCGCTCGACCAGCAGCACCCGCAGGCCCTCGCGCGCGGCCCGCAGGGCACAGGCGATGCCGCCCGGCGTCGCCGCGGTCACCACGAGATCGTAGCTGCTCGCCAAGTGTGAGGGATCGACCGGTTTCATGCCGCGGGCGTGGCGGGTGCCGCCACCGCGCCCGTTTCGGCGGCGGCTTGGCGATCCCAGATCGTCAGGTTCGTGAGCGGTCCGCCCCGGCGCGGGAAAAACACGGCCGCGAGGCAACAGGTGGAAAACATGATCCCGTTGGCCAGAATGGAAATGTAGTAACCATCGATAATCCGCGGGAGGACCCCGAGCGTAACGAGCAACGCGTACGCGCTGAATGCCGCGGTCGCCACAATGCCCGCCAGGACGGCTCGGGCATCCCCGAACCGGGTGAACATCCCGAACAGGAAGGCCGCGGAAACACCTCCGCCCAGAAGGCCGCTCATGATGAGAATGAAGTCGAGGATGGTCTTGGTCGACGCGACATAAAAGAGCCAGGCGCCCGCGCACATCAGCAGCACGATCGCCAGCGACCCCATCCGACTGATCCGCAGGTAATGAGCGTCCGGCTTTTCCGCCCCCAGATAAGGGCGGTACACATCTTTCACCCAGACCATGCTGGCCGAATTGATGCAGCTGCTGAGGCTCGCCATCGCCGCCGCGAGGGCGGCCGAAATCACCAGCCCCGCCAGGCCAGGCGGCAGCACGGTCACGATGAAGTGCGGCAGAATGTCCTCGGCCTTGCGCGTTCCGGCCAGAATCGCCGTCGAAACCTCGCTGGGGAAATGCTGGTAGTAGGTCCAGAGGCAGGTGCCCAGGAACATGAAACCGGCCCAAATCGGAATGGCGCCGAAGCCCAGGACAAACATCGCCTTGCGCGCCTCCTTGGCGGAGCGGGCCGAACACCACCGCTGCACCGAATCCTGATCCAGCTGCCCCGCGAGGTAGTTGGCGGTTCCGACCAGCACGAGCATCAGCGCGGTCTTTTCCGACAGCGAGAAACCCATCCGCACCGCTTCGAGTTGCCCGGTGGCCGGATTCAGGTCGCGCAGCGAGATCTTGTTGGCCGCCCACGCCTCCGAAAAAACCTGCGCGAGTCCGAGCGGCAGCGCCTGGACGATGAACAGGACGCACGCGGTTGCGCCCAGCAGGAGCACGATGGTTTGAATCACATCAGTCCAGACGACCGCCTCGAACCCGCCCTTGATCGTGTAGACCGCCGTGACCCCGGCCGAGAGGGCGATGCAGGCGAGAACCGGCAGCTGCGTCATCGATGAGAGCAGCACCGCCAGCAGGTACGTGACCGTCGACGCCCGCGTGACCTGCATCGCGAGATAAACCAGGGCCGCATACAGCGAAACCGACGGTCCGAAGCGCAGCGCCAGGTAGTGGTAGGCCGAGTGCACCGTGCCACGGCGAAAAAACGGGATAAAGGTATAGGCCGCGAACAGGACGATCAGCGGGAACGCCAGCGGCGGCAGAATGCGCAGCCAGGCGGTCTTGAAGCTGTCCGCGGGATACGCGATGAACGTGATCGAACTGATGGTGGAGCCGATGAAGCTCAGCCCGATCGCCCAACCCGGAAAATCGCGGCCGCCGAGAAAGTAGCGTTCGGTCGTCTTGTTGCGCCGCGAGAAACGCAGGCCGATGGCCAAGGTGATGATGGCATAGGCCACAATCACCAGCACATCAATCGGATGGAGGGCCATGCAAGAGACGGCGTGGGCTCAACGGTAAAGCGCGGACAAATCGGCGAGTGCGATGACCGAGACCTCGATGTCCTCCTTGTTAACGGAATAGATCGTGTAGAGCTTTCCGTCGTGCTCGAAGCCGCGCATGTAGTGGTAGCCCGCACTCTTGGCACGCCCCTCCCACCGAGCCTTGGTCGGTTCCGACCGGATATTGGCGATGCGGTCGTAAACGAGACCGTCCTGCGACACCGCGATGGAGAAGGGGATGCGGCTCTGTGGATTGGGGTTCACCAGCAGCGCATAAAGCCCACTGCTGAGCCGCAGGCCGTGATGACGGGCGCCCGCCTCGGGAAAATTCGTGACGACTGGATCAGACCAAGTGACACCGCTGTCGGTGCTGTAGCATCGGGCGAGGAAAAGCGGCCGCTGGCCGCGCGTGCGAAAGTGCGCCACGAGGTGACGGTTGGGAAGAATGTACCATTCCGCTTCCTCGAGGGTGCCGGCACCCGGAAGATCCCGAATCGTCCAGTCGTCAATCCGGGAGAGTCCCCCCTTGGCCGACTTCATCGGGGCCCAGTTCCCGGCGCCACTCTTGCCGAGCATCAGCCAGTCTCCGTCCGGAGCCCGGGCCATGACATTGCCGGGGAAATAGTCGCGGGCGATCGTCTGTCGCTCGCCGAAGCGCTGGGCGTCGCGGTTCCAGCGATACGCCAGGAGGAGCGGAATCCTGCCCGTGCCATAGTCGTCCGCCGGCAGGGCGTCCCGCAAGGCGGCCAGGGCAAAGAGTTCACCGTCGCGCAGCCAGAATCCAGCGGCCGTATACCGCCGTTCCTCATCGCGACCCGTGAGATCGAAAGGCTCGCTCCACGTGAGTGCATCGGCGCTCGTGGCGTATCGTACGCGCTGCCCGGGAAAGTCTTCCCCGACATAGCCATCGTTCCACTTCGCGAAGAACTTGCCGTCCCAGAATACAATCTTGGGATGGTGGGCAAATGCGGACGATCCCTTGATGCCGCGGAACACGACGCTGGTCCGGACCCGGAGCTCAGGCAGTTTGTCCCAGGCGATCTGCGTGACATCGGAGGGCAAACCGGGCACAGCGAACATCCTCGCCAGCACCTCTGCCGAGGGGCGCCCGGTCGTGCCGGTTGCGGCCGTGGCGACGACCACCCCGCAGCCGATCAGCAGGCTGGCACGGGCAAGCAGCCAGCGCTTCGATTGCACGCGGATTCCGGGCCAGCTACAGGCATTGATGAGGGCATTCATCACAGGCATAGGGTTGAGTCTGAGGCGGAGGAAAAGGGCGGGAGAGAAAGACCAGTAAGGCGCGCGGGCCCTCGCGCGACCCCGAAGCGGGCCGAGGCGAGACGCCGCGCTCAGAAGCGGTACGTGGTGGTCAGGCGGAACCGCCGCGGATCACCAAAGTAGATGTTGCTGAAGTTGACCGCACTGACGAGGTAAGCCTTGTCGAGGACGTTCTCGACTTGGATTTGGAACTGCCATGAACGGAGGGCGTACCCGATGCTGGCGCTGACCGTCTCGTACCCGGGGAGGATGAAAGTGTTGCCACCATCACCCCAGCGATCGGCGACTTTGCGGAATCCGAGCGAGCCCGAAAGACCCCGCAGTGCTTTACGCTGGAACTCGTAGCGGGCAAAGAGACTCCAGTTGAATCCGGCGTTCGCATTGCGGAAAAAGGCGCCCGACTCGGTCTTGCTCTTCACATCGGAAACCGCGGCGATGAGGTTCAGTCCGTTGATCGGTTGCGCCGTCAGGTCAAACTCCCACCCATCATTCTTGGCGACTCCCGCCTGCACGGTCGCAGGAAAGCCGTTGATCACCGTATTGACAATGAAGCCGTCCTCAGTCGTCCCGAAGACAGCAAGAGTTCCCGTAAGGCGTCCCGCCCAGAGGTTGACCTTCACGCCGAACTCGTCCGATTCACCGCTGCCGTTCCGGAGCGCGTTGCCTTGCGTGTCGAAGCCGCTGCGAGGGCGGAACGTCTCCGAGTGATTGCCGAAGAGCGAGATCTCGGGCGTCACGCGATAGACCACGCCATAAGCGGGTGACCACTGGCTGTTCTCCCGATTGAGGACATTGTTCGCGGGATTGAGACGGTTTTCCGAATTGGAGATCACTCGCTGGTAGCCCACGCCTCCCGCGAGCACGAGCCGCCCATCGAACAAGCTGATGTTGTCCTGAAAGCCGAAGCCTTGGGTGGAGGAACTGTTGCGATTGCTGGACGTGTTCGAGTTGAAGGTGAGATCGGCGGGGAGATTGGCAAACTGCCACTTGTCCACGCGCATGACGAGCGGGCGCGGGTTGATCAGACGCTGGGAAGGGGCATTGTAGCGCATCTGCATGGCCCAGCCCTCCGCCGACACGAGCGAGGCATAAGTCAGCAGGTTATGACTGGTCGGCCCGACCTGGAAGCGGCCGGCCAAATCGATGAATACTCCGTCGGAGGATCCGTTGCCGTAATCGACGTCATAGGTGGAGCCGCGCGTCCGGATGTCCACCCAGTTGGGATTCTCAAAGGTCGTGTTGTTTTGGTTGCCGATGACCCCGCCGTTGGCGGCGATGAAATCGAAGTTGTTTCCGTGGTACGTCTGCCGATTGGTTCGGTCGAAGGAAGTGCGGCCGACCAGCTTCAGGGTCCAACTGGCGATGTCGTATTGGAAACCCATCTCGCCCAGATAAACATCCGTTATTTTGAAAGTATTGTCGCCTGGACCGGCGATTACAGTGGTGACGGGAAGCACGCCCAAACCGAGGCTGCGCTTCGAGGGATTGCTGGCGTCGTACGCAGCCGCGCGGAAAGTATGCGAGGGGGTCGTGCGGTCCACGCGGTGCATTTCGCCGCGCATCCATGTCTTCGCGTTGGACGCAAGGCGGTAGTCAACGAACGAATACAACGCCAGGCGGTCGTCCTTGTTTGAGCCCTGCGCCCGTCCCTCCTGGACGGCGCCTGCGATCCGGTACCCGAGGCGCTTCCCGAGGAGGCGGTTGCTGGTGTCGAGCTCGAAGCGGCCCATGTTGTTCCCCGACAGTTCGTCCAGCGAGAGCTTCAAGGTCGTGAAGGGCTTGGCCGTCGGACGCTTCATCACCCGGTTCACGACGCCACCGACGGCGTGCGATCCGTAGAGCGCACCGGCCGGTCCCTTGATGAACTCGAAGCGACTGACGCCGACCATGTCATAGGAAGTCAGGCCTGCGAGACCTTCGCGCAAGCCATCCGTGAGGCCAAGGCCCCCGATCTCCGTGCCACGCATGGTAACCAACCCCGCGACCTTGGTCGAGCCGCGCGACACGCCGGCGATGTAGTTCGCGAGGTCCTCGAACTCGATCAGTCCCGTATCTGCGATGAACTTTTCGTTCAGAGAAATCACCACCTGCGGCGATTCCAGGACACTGATGTTCATGCGGGTGGCGCCGAGCGAATTGGTCGTCCCGTAGCCCCGGTCATTCTCACCGGTCACTTCAAACGGTGAGAGCTGGACGATCGGATCGGAGGGCGGGACATCGGCCGCGTGGAGCAGGGCGGGCCAAACCAAGGCCGATCCGAGAAACGATAGGGAGAAGCGCACGGAGGGAGTTGAGGTCATGGGGATGTTTTCAGGGGGAAAGGGACGCGGCATACCGGAAAAGGGGGCATGGAGGGGGGCGAGCGAAGTTTTCGGCGGGTAACGAATTTCGTGAGTTCTGCCGGAGTCGAAAGGAATTATGTCATCTATTATGTCACTTCAGACTATTAGGATGACCTACAGATTCTGCCTAACGTCAATGCTTTTTCTTGGTTCTCGACGCCAAGCCGTCTCGCCCTCTGTGGGGCTCGTCGCACAAAAAGGCCGAGCCGAGGCGGTCAACCCGCTGATGGCTGCTCGCTCCCGTGTCCAAGTGGAGAGTGCGTTGCTCCCGGCTGGCCACCGCCGAACCGACCCCAATCTAAGCTTGTCTACAAAACGAATGTATTGGAAACGCCAACCAACACCCGGTCGGCATTTTTCCGGGGTGATGTAACCGATGGCCTAAAGCGAAATGACGTAACTCGCGGCCAATCCGGCCGCCGTCTGTAACAAGCCGAACGGGGTCAGCCTGACCCCGTTCGGCTTGACCCGGTGTCGGGCAGGTGGCTTGGGCCATTGGCGCGAATGCGGCTGTGGCCGGTGTGCAGGCCGGTCATCAACACGCAACGCGAAGGCGCGCAGACCGTGGAGCCCGCATAGTGGCGCGTGAACTTAATGCCCTCGGCCGCCAGTCGGTCGATGTTCGGTGTCGCCAAAGTCTTCTGGCCGTAGCACCCGAGATCACCATAGCCCGCATCATCGAGCAAAATGTAGATGACGTTGGGTTTGGCCGCTGGTGCGGACGGTACGGCTCCCTGGAGCGAGTTCAGCGGTGCCAGCGCCAAAGTGATCAAGAGAGGGAGAACCTGGGAGCTTTTCATAAGGTGACGTGATCCTGGGGATTTTAATCTGCCGGTGTGATGCAGAGCAGATCTAGGACTTCTGTTTGGCTTTGCCGCTCTTGCGCTGGATTCTCTTGTCGCCATCGCCCGTGTTATTCCTGGGGGCAGCGGGTTCATTGTGGGCGGGCAAATAGGGCTGGAAGCGGGCGATGATTTCCTGCGAGGCGGGATGCGCGGCCAGGTTCTTTCGTTCTAGGGGATCGGTGGCATGATCGTAGAGCTCCTCGGCTCCGTCAGCCTTGCCGCCATACCACGTGTAATGATAGCGCCCGTCGGTGAGAGAGTGGTTTTTGAAATTATAGGTAGTGAGAGTTGGATGATTCCACGCCATCGTCGGATTCTTGAGCAGCCGGGCGAAACTGCGCCCTTCATTTTCCGGATTGGCCGGCAAGCCGCATAGTTCGATCAGCGTGGGATACATATCCAAAAGATTGACGACGCCATCGCACTTGAAGCCGTTGGGCGTCACGCCGGGCACGCGGACGATGAGGGGGACGCGATTCGACTCTTCCCACAGGTCCGTCTTTCCATATTTCAGCTTTTCGCTGAGGTGCCAGCCGTGGTCGCCCCAGAGCATTATGATCGTGTTGTCGGCATATTTGCTTTTCGCCAAAGCGTCGAACAGCACGCCGAGGCAAAAATCGACGCAGCTCACGTTAGCGAGGTAAGCCTGCTGGGCCTCGAGATGCAGGTTGGCGCGGTCCGCAGCGACAAAACGTGCATCCGGACGAAAGATCGGCTGACCGTTTTTGCCGACGATATCATTGAGGTCGTCGCGCACAATCTCGACGGGCTTCAGTTTATCGAGGGGATACAGGTCGAAAAACTGCTGCGGAACCTCCCAGGGCAGATGCGGTTTCGAGAGGCCCAGGGCTAACAAAAAGGGTTTGCCGTCAAAGTCGCGTTGGAGCTGCTCGGCGGCCCACTTACTGGCAACGTAGTCCTTGGTCTGTTCCACCGGACCCTTGATCGCGCCCCAACGAAACTCGTCTCCTTTTTCGCCGCTCTCGGTCGAGATGGGTTGTTTCTGCCACAGCATTCCGCCCGTGCCTCCGCGGCTTCCGGGGGTGCCGAATTCATGAAACGCCCACTGGCCTTCATCTAGGCCGTTGGGAGTGGCGTGCTTGTGGAAAATCTTGCCGGTGGAGAGCGTGTAATAGCCGTGTTGCCCGAAATATTCCGGCAAGGTCACGAGGTCTTTGGCCTTCGGTACTTTTTTTAGATTGTGAGTGTTACCGTAAACCCCGGTCGAGGAAGGCCGCTTACCGGTGGGCAACGCCGAGCGGCTCGGGCAGCAGACGGTGGAGGCGGCATACGCCTTGTTCATCACCATCGCCCGCTCGTTGGCCAGCCGATCCAGGTTGGGCGTGATTGCCTGCGGGTGGCCACCGAAAGCGCCCACCCAGTCGTTCAAATCGTCCACGGCGATAAAGATCACGTTGTAGCTCTTGCCGGGAGCGGTTGGCGACGGCTGCGACGTTTGCGCCGCAGCGACGGACAGGGTCAGCGCCGATGAGAGAAAAACAGCGGAGCCGAGAAGGGACAGTAATTGTTTCATAGGAGGGTGAAAGGAATGCGTTGCGATGAGAGTTGGGGCGCTGGCAGGGCCGACGTCGCGACGGGGAGAGCCCCGGGGCACGCCAGAAGCAGCAGGCTGAAAAGGGAGCGGCGGTTTTTCATGGGGTGATTTCTGCGCGGTGGGGCGGAGCCTCGTGGCGGTCATTCTTCGCCTCGCTCCTTGGGGGCGGTGCCC
>SXGR01063276.1_pt1 | contig 11477 bp, 9 predicted proteins | sample 3174711 | NCBI WGS metagenome assembly SXGR01 (sample SAMN11356860, study PRJNA531348) | freshwater metagenome | isolation source: freshwater sample F1-60 | place: China: Fuxian Lake, Yuxi | collected 2017-12-25
GCCGCGTCCCAGAGTCGGATGGTCGAGTCGGCCAGGCCGGTGGCCACGAGCCGACCGTCGGGCGAACAGCCCACGGCGAGCACCTTGTCGCCGCAGGCCATCCTCGACGACACCGCGAAGTCGACGTCCCAGGTGCGGGCCGTTCCGTCGGCCGATCCGGTCGCCACGCTGCCGCTGCCGGGCACGCTGTCCACCGACCAGACCGCCGCCGAGTGCCCGCGCAGCCGTGCCACCTCGACGCCGCCCGACGTGCTCCAGACCCGCAGCACGCCGTCGCCCGACGCCGTTGCGAGGCGGCCGCCGTCACCGACGAACGACAACGCGTTGACCCGGAACGGATGCCTGAGTTCGAGCCCCTGGCCGCCGTCGACCGCATTCCAGAGCCGGGCCGATCCGTCTTCGCTGGCCGTGGCGACCGTCCGCCCGTCGGGGGCGAACTCCACGTCGAACACCCGACCCCCGTGCCCCCTCAGGGTGCAGCGCACCTCGCCCCGTGCCACGTCCCAGACCCGGGCGGTGGCGTCGAGCGATCCGGTGGCGACCGCCCCGTCATCCGGCGAGAAACAGGCCGCGTAGACCGTGCCTTTGTGCCCCTCGAGTCGCCGACGTTCCTGCCCGGTCGCCACGTCCCAGATCCGGGCCGTTCCATCCCGCCCGCCGGTGACGAGCGAACGGCCGTCGTGGGAAAAACTCGCGGCGTAGACCCCGCGATCGTGCCCGGTGAACCGGCGGGCCAGCGTGCCATCGGCGGCGTTCCAGATTCGCACCTCGCCATCGGCGGCACCGGAAGCGATCCTCGCGCCATCGGGGGAGAAGTCGAGCGTCCACACGCAGCCGGCGTGGCCCGGGAGCACGAGTGCGTCGGCGGCCGGAGCCGATTCATCGAGCGACTGCACCCGCAGGCTCCCGTCGGCCGAGCCCATGGCGATCCGGCCGCCATCCCCCGCCCACGCCACCGCAGTGACCGTCGTGCCGTTCCCCTCCAGCACCCTCAACGACTCGTCCAGCGAGGCCGCGACGCAGTCGAGCTCGATCGGCCGCGACGTGCCCGCATCACCCACGAGCCCCCGGGCCGCATCCAGCAGCCGCCGGGCTTCGCCCACGTTGTCGCGATCCCGCGCCTCGGCGGCCAGCAGCACGTTGGAACCATAGAGCTGGCTCCGCGCGAGGGCCGCCTGCCGCTCCGCCTCCGACTCGCGAAGTTCCGCGATCCGCCGGGCGTCGTCGGCGAGCGCCCGCTGCCGCTCGGAACGCAGGAAGAAGAAGGAGATGCCCGCCACGGCGGCGACGAGCGACAACAACACCCCCGCCGCCGCCAGCGAGGCCACGCGGTGGCGGCGGGCAAGACGCATCAGCGTCTCCCAGGAGGTCGGGGGCCGCGCCAGGATCGGCTCGCCGGCCAGCCAGCGATCGAGGTCAGCCTCCAGTTCGACCGCGGTGGAGTAACGATCCGCGGCCCGCTTCTCGAGGCACTTGCCCGTGATGGTCGCCAGCGTCCTGGCATCGATGCGGCCGAGCCGCCCGGCCCGGGCCGCCGACTCGACCGCGTCGAGCGGCACGCCGGCGGGGTCGCCGAGGATTCGCGCCACCTCGACGACCGACTTGCCGCTCACGTCGTAGGGCAGCGTTCCCGAGATCAGTTCGTGGAGCACGAGGCCCAGTGCGTACACGTCGGTGCGGGCATCGACGTCGCCCTCATCGACGCCGAACTGCTCGGGGCTCATGTACCGCAGCGTGCCGATGACGTCGCCCGCGCGGGTCATCGCCGTCGCCTCCCCCGGCTCCGCATCGATCGACCTGGCCACCCCGAAATCGATGACCTTCGGTTCCCCGTCGCCATCGACGAGCATGTTGCCCGGTTTGAGGTCGCGGTGAATCACCCCCTTGCGATGGCCGTGGGCCACCGCCCCGCAGATCTTCCGGAAGAGGAGCACGCGGTCGCGCATCGGCACCGCATGCATCCGCACGTGCTCGATGATCGTGCGGGCGTCCTCGACGAGTTCCATCACGAAAAAGGGAACGGTGCCGCTCGCATCCACATGGACGCCGAAGGTGTGGATCTGGGCGATGTTGGGATGCCGCAGCCGGGCCAGCACCTGCGCCTCGTATTCGAAACGTCGAGCGAGCGCCGCCGACGCCAGACCTCCCCGGATCACCTTCACCGCGACGCTCCGAACGGGCGACTCCTGCCGCGCCTCGTAGACGCGGCCCATTCCCCCTTCGGCCAGGAGGCGGACGATCGTCACGCCGCCGAGTTGGCAGCCCGGTTTCAGTTGCCCGTTGGATGAGTCCGCATCGCCCCCGGTCCAACCGAGGCCGAAGTGCTCGTCGCATCTGCTGAGGCCCGATGCGTCGCCAACGCCGGCGGATCCGACGACCGGTTCTGAGGGCTCACGATCGGCGCCGGAGGGGCTCATCCCTCCGTTATACCGCCGAGAAGTGGCCCCCCGGACACCACGGAACTCCTGCTAACAAACCTCGCCCGGCCCCTCGGAGGAAGTGACGGCGGACCGGCGGTAGGACTTTTCCAACAGGGCATCCCGGGCACGCGTAATCCGCTGAACGCGACCAACGGTGCCGGCCGACTGATCGGACCCTCCAAGCAACCGCCACCGCCGGAGACGAATGTGCGCGGCCAGGATAATCCGGACCGGATCGACTTCCCCGGCGGGTAATCCAAGCACCCGACGGGCCGAATCCGCTGACGGAAATCGCGCACGCACCCGCAGCGAGGACGGAGCAGTTCCGGCACCCTGATCGAATAATTTCATGACTCTTGAAGCCCGTTTCCCACGACGCACTCCCTCTGCCTGTTTAGACGAGCGGGAGCCTGCAGAAGGGCAAAAAAATCTTTTAGACTCCTGCGGAGCAGGCTCTCGGCGAGGAACGGCCATGGACACGGATGACTCAATCGCGTTCGAAATCGCCTCCTGCCTCGATCGTCTCGCCGCCGGTGACCTGGCCGCCCGCGACACCATCCTCGAGATCTGCAGCAGCCGGCTGCGGGCCCTCGCCAGCCGGATGCTCACGCGGTTTCCCAACGTCCGCCGCTGGGACGACACCGACGATGTCTTCCAGAATGCGGCGATGCGACTGCACCGCGCGCTGGGGCAGATGCGGCTCGAATCGCCACGGTCGGTGATGGCACTGGCGGCGACGCAGATTCACCGTGAGCTCATCGACCTCGCCCGCCACCATGCCGGCCCCATGTCATTTGCCGCCAATCACGCGTCGAGTTTCCCGCGACCGACCAGCGACGACGGTGCGGCGGCGGCTCAGCCGATCGAGGGCGTGGAACATCCCACGGAGGAACTCGACCGCTGGACGCTCTTTCACGAGGCGATCGGCAACCTCTGCGACGATCACCGGGAGGTCTTCCAGCTCGTCTGGTATCTCGGGGCCGATCAGAAGACGATCGCCGCGCTCCTCGACGTCTCCGAAAGGACCGTGAAGAGCCGCTGGCGTGAGGCCCGCGAGACGGTGCGGGCCGCGCTCGACGGCCATCGGCCCGAGTGACCGGCGGACCGGGGCCCGCTCAGGGTGATTCCGCGGCGGCGACCGGCCTCCAGCGGATGCCGCGGACCTCGCCCGTCGTGGCGTAGGTGGCGATTCCCAGCGGCTTCGAGGGCATCACCTCGTCGCGGATCGAGATTCGGCGACCCGTGGTGTCTTGATCGATGATCGATTCCCCGTCCAGAAAGCACTCGATCCGACCCCGGGTCACCCGCACCTTCACGCCGTACCAGCGTCCCTTCTCGAAGACGCGGGTGTCGGTCGTCTCGTTGTCGGCCGCATCCCGGCCATCGATGCTCGACAGCCCGGTGACGGCGCCTCCCCATCCGCCGAGGATCAGGCTGCAGGAATCGTCCCCCACGGGAAACGTGAGACCGCAGAAGAAGTCGCTCCCTTCGACCCGCCGGGCGTCGAGGGTGAGCTCGTAGTCGAGCCGCGGAAAGTCACCCGACCAGGTGATGCCGCTCATGTCGCCCCCCCTGGGGATCCGGATGACGCCATCGGCCACGGTCGGCTCCCCCTCGGCGCCGAACGGCGTCTGCTTCCAGGCACCGAGGGCCCGGCCGTCGAAGAGCGACTGCCAGCCCGGCTCATCGGCCGCCGGCGGCGACGCGTCGGCGGCGATCGCACCGGCGGCGATTCCCAGCGGGATGATCAGCGCCAGCAGCGGGCTGACCAGACGGATCGGCAAGCGTCCTGCAGCGTGCATCAGGGCGTCGCGGTCGCTTCCGCGCCGAACTCCCGCGCGATCTTCCCGGCTTTTTCGGCGTAGGTCGAACCGGGATACAGTTCCTGCACCGACCCGGCGAGCTCCCGAACCTGCTTCCGAACCGCGGTCGGCACCCTCGCGAGAACGTCGGGGCCGGCAATCTCCGCGACGCCCAGCGTCTTCAGGATTTTCTCCCGCATCGATTCGAGCACGGCACACTGCTGCGCCGACTTCACGGCGTCGGTGAAGGCCTTGTCCTTCTTCCACTCGCGGATGAGCTTCTTCGCCTCCGTGCCGACGTCGGTGCCCTTGAAATCGACCGCGGACCGCTGCAGGAGGTTTGCGGCGGCCACGGGATCCGACGACTTCGCGGCGATCGCCCGGTCGAGCGACTGCCGGGCATGGGCCTCGAGTTTGCCGATCACGAATCGCGCCTCGTCGGCCAGCTCCTCGTCTTTCGACGTCGTCAGTTCCTTCATCTTGCGGAATACGGTGGGAATGACGGACTCATCTTTCAGGGTCGTCGCCAGCGAGGCGAGCTTGACGAGTTGCCTGCCCTCCAGAAGCGGCGGCGGTGCGGCCTTGAGGGCCTCCACGACGGCGTTGTGCGCCTCACCGGGTGATCCACGGAAAACGCATTTGCCGGTGTGGTCGAAGACCATGCAGTGGGGAATGCCCCTGAAGTCCATGCCGCCGGCCACGTTGGCGTTCTCGACGATGGGGAACGTGACCCCGAGGGCATCGACCGTCTTCTTGATTTCGGCGGGCGGACCTCCCTGGGCATGCGCGCCCACGACGACGAGGCCTTTTCCGGAGAACGACCGGTGAAGCTCCTCCAACTTCGGCATGCTGGCGATGCACGGCGGGCAGTGCACGCCCCAGAAATCGAGCACGACCACCTGGCGGGCGACCGCCTGCGGGGCCAGCGGCGGCCCGGATACCTGCGGGCCGAGCTGGATGCCGGCCACGGAGATGTCCATGTTTTGAGCGACTGCCACGCCCGCCGACCCGAGGAGGCAGGCTCCCCAGGCCGCGACCACCACCAACCAACGAGCCCGCGTGCTCGGTGCCGGGGGACGGAGGGAACAACGCATCGTGTCGCGACCGCTCATGCGGGGGGTTTCCAGGAACAGGCCGTTGCCGGGAAGAGAGCAACGCTCGTGGGGAGGGAATCGGCAGCGTTCGCCGCCCGGTGACCCCGGCCGCGGAGCACGAAGTTTAGCGTCCCGCGGGAACCGTCGCCAATACTTCTTTCACGAGGCTTTCCGCCCGGTAGACCCTGCGGAGCGCGGCGAGGATTCCGGTGGCATCGACCGAGATCGCTCGGGCACGTCGGTCGTCGTAGGCGACGTCGAGCACCAGCGACTCGATGTTGCCGTCGAAGATCACGCCCACGAGCCGGCCGTGGCGGTCCACGACGGGGCTCCCCGAGTTGCCGCCGATGATGTCGGCGGTCGAGGCGAAGTTGAACGGCGTCGCCATGAAGCCGGCATCGGCCTGGAGCGCGTCGCGCATCGCCTGCCAGCGTGGCGGCAGGTCGAAGGGGGGCGTGTCCCGCTTGGCCGCGGCCCGGGCGAACAGTCCGGCGTAGGTCGTGATCGGGTCGATGCGTCCCGGCCCTGGACCGCCGTAGCCCCGCACGGTGCCGAAGGCGAGCCGCAGCGTGAAGGTGGCATCCGGATACATCGCCGTGCCTTCGGTGGCAAAACGGGCCGCCGCAATTTCGGCGTGCGCCTGACGTTTCACCTCATCGGCCTCCTCGGCGATCCGCCGCAGCGACCGCGATTCCCCATCCACGAGCCTGGCCAGCGCGAGCATCGTGTCGGAGGACGCGGCCAGCGCCGCCGCGCCGCCCTCGTACAGCGGGCGGCGGTTGTCGGGAGGGGCCCCCGCCCCGCCGGCCGACCGGCGGCCGAGGCCCGTTCCGGCGATCAACTCAGCGGCCCGGTCGCGGGGCGATTTGCCCGCGAGCACGCTCGTCACCAGTTCGTCGTCTCCGCCGAAGGCGGTGGCCAGCCAGGTCAACGAATCGGCGAGCGTGACGGCCTCGAGTTCGTCATACAAAGGCTCGGCTGAGAACAGCCCGATCTCGAGCGACTCGCGGTTGGAGTCGCGGTATTCCCGCAGTCGTTCACCGCTGGGCTTGGACCGCTCCTCGACGGCCCGCAGGATCGTCCGTGCACGACCGAAGAAACCGCTGTTGAAAGCCAGGCCGCCCTCGAGCGCGCGAAGCCGCAGGGCGATTCCGTCGAGCGTCGCCTGAGCCTGCTCGATGCGGACGTACGGCGACGTGCCGCCGGCGGGCCGCTGCTCGAGGGTCTTGCGCCTCTCGTGCTCCTCCGCGCGCTTGGCCGCGAGGATTTGCGGATCGAGCAAGCCGGCGAGCACGCCCTGCCTGGCCTTGCGGCCATTCTGCACGCCGAACAGATCGCCCATCGCCTGCCGTCGCTCCTCGGGGCCGCGGGCCGAAAAGGCACCGTAGACGGCCTCGAGCCGGTTGAGCGTCGCGAGCTGGAAGGGGATCGAACGGTCGCGCATCGAGACGAGTTCCGCGACGGTTCTGCCCCGGTCGGTATTTCCCGGATGACCGGAGACGAACACCAGATCGCCCTCGGCCACGGCCTCCGTGCCCCAGGCGAGATGATGCGGCACGCGGGCGGGCCTGCCCTCCTCGTAGGCTCGAAAGAAGCAGATGTCGAGGTTGTATCGCGGAAACTCGAAGTTGTCGGCGTCACCGCCGAAGAAGGCGATCTGCTGCTCCGGGGCAAACACGAGCCGCACGTCGGTGTATTTCTTGGAGCGATAGAGATGATACGCGCCGCCCTGATACAGGGTGACGACGTCGCTGCGCAAACCGGTGGCGGCCAACGATTCCTGTTCGATCGCCGCCATCGCGGCCCGCCGCGCCGGAAAAGCCTCGTCGGGCGGCATGTCGGCCGCGACGGCCGCCTGCACGCGGGCCGTCACGTCCTCGATCGAGACCAGCACATTCAGCTCGAGATCGTGGCACTTGAGTTCGTCTGCCGGAGTCGCGGCGACGAAACCGTCGCGGGCGTAGTCGTGTGTCGCATCGCCGAGCTTGTGGATGCTGTCGGCGCCGACGTGATGGTTGGTGATCACCAGCCCGTCGGCCGACACGAACGAGCCGGAGCCGCCGGAGTTGAACCGCACGCTCGACTGCTGCAGGTGCAGCAGCCACTCCGGCGTCAGCGCCGCGTTGTGGTCCTGCTGGAGGCGATCCAGCGGAGGCGAGCTGAAGAGCCACATTCCCTCGTCGGCCCGGATCGGGGCTGCGACGAGCGCGCAAGAGATCGCCGAAAGCCAGAACCTTGACATCTGCATATACATCTGTACACTCCTTGTCAGCGGGCCGTCGCGGAGGCATCCACGACACCACCCGCATGTCACCAACCGCGTCACCTTCCACGTGCCGTCCCTCCAATGGAGCAGATCACATGCTTGCCCGTCTTCAGACTTTTTCCCTGGTCGGCATCGAGGCGGTGCCGGTCGATGTGGAAGTCGATGTTTCCGGCGGCGCCCTGCCCGCCACCGTGCTCGTCGGCATGCCGGACGCCGCGATCCGCGAGAGCACCCACCGGGTCGCGAGGGCGATGGTCAACTCGGGTTTCACCAGGCCCAACGACCGCATCGTCGTCAATCTCGCCCCCGCCGCCCTCCCCAAGCAGGCCGCCACGTTCGACCTGCCGATCACGCTGGGGATCCTCGCCGGAAGCGGCCAGTTCTCGTCCGACCGGCTTCTCGACTATGCGGTCATCGGGGAGTTGTCGCTGGAGGGATCGACCCGCCCGGCTCGCGGCGCACTGTCGATCGCGATCGCCGCGGCGCGGCAGAAATGCGAACATTCCCGGGCCGGACGACCGCTGAAGGGCGTGGTGGTGCCGGCCGCCAGCGCGATGGAGGCCGCCGTCGTCCAAGACATCGAGGTGATCCCGGTTTCGTCGCTGACGGAGGCGGTGCAGTTTTTTGCCGGCAACCTCGAGATCGCCCCCACGCCGGCCCGGGTCTCTGAATGGTTCGACCGCTTCGCCTTCTACGACATCGACTTCGCCGATGTCCGCGGCCAGGAGGCCGCGAAGCGGGCGATCTGCGTCGCGGCCGCAGGCAACCACAACTGTTTGATGGTCGGCCCGCCGGGGGGCGGCAAGACGATGCTGGCGAAGCGGGTGCCCACGATCCTGCCACAACTTTCGTCGGCCGAGTCGATCGAAACGACGCGGATCTACAGCGCGCTTGGCCTCATGCAGCCTGGCCAACCCCTGATGGTCACGAGGCCCTTTCGCGCACCGCACCACACGATTTCCGAAGCCGGGCTCGTCGGCGGCAGATCGATCCCCATGCCCGGTGAGATCTCGCTCGCCCACAAGGGCGTGTTGTTTCTCGACGAACTTCCGGAGTTCAACCGTCGCACGCTGGAGGTGCTGCGTCAGCCGCTCGAGGATGGCGAGGTGACGATCAGCCGGGCGAAATCGACCACCCGTTTTCCTGCCGATTTCATGCTGGTGGCCGCGATGAATCCCTGCCCGTGCGGATACCGCGGCGAACCGCGACGGACCTGCCAGTGCACCGCGCCTCAGGTGGAAAAATACATGAGCAAGATTTCCGGGCCGCTGCTCGATCGGATCGACATCCACCTGGAGGTGCCGGCGGTTCCCTTCCGCGAACTCTCGGCCTCACGCTCCGGCACATCGAGCGGCCAGATGCGTGAGGCGGTGCTGGCGGCCCGAATCAGGCAGGCGGAGCGGTTCGGCGAGGCGGGCGGCGGCACCACCCGGTGCAATGCCCGAATGACGAGCAGGGAGATCCGCCAGTTTTGCCGGACGGAGCCCGCCGCCGCCGAATTGCTGCAGGCCGCCGTGGGCGACTTGGGCCTCTCCGCCCGGGCGCACGACAAGGTGCTCCGCGTGGCGCGAACGGTCGCGGACCTGGACGGGGCCGACACGATCGCCTGCAGCCACATCAGCGAAGCCATCAACTACCGCCTGCTCGATCGCGGCCTGTGGCAGTGATCGCCGCCGATCGTTCGCGATCAGCAGATCGCGACGTTGGGCGATCCATCAGGATCGACCGTCGCGCCGAATAACGGCCGTGTGAGGGTTCGCGGTCCTTTAAGGCTCCAGTTGAGGGCCTGAGCGAGACGTCAGGACACCGTGTTGGGGCTACCACACACGGCATCGCCTTGGCACGAGCGAACGACTAAGTTGAGCAGCTCGCAGCCAACAACCTCACCATACCGCAGGACGCTATCGCGATTCTGCTGCATCGCTTGGTTCGGCCTGCTCGGGCTTTTACTCTCGACTCTGCCACACAGCAGCGTCACGGTTGCCCTGGACTACGGCCATCACCTCCAGACGATCTTCGTGGACACGGTAATAGACGACATAGGTGAAGCGCCGCAGTCGCGCTGCACGCAAATTCCGCCAGATGATGCCATGTAACTCGGGCATACCTGAAATCCGAAGCAGGACATCTTGAACTTGAATCAAGAAGGCCTGCCCCAAGCCAGGTCGCAGTGCATCGAAGTAACCAATCGCCTCTGCCGCGTCCTTCGTGGCTTCTGGACGCAGGACGACGGGCAAGCTCATGAACTCCTCGACAATCGCGCCAGCACCGTTTCCCAAGGTTCAGCGGCCCCAGGATTGGCGTCAGCCGCTGCGATTCGCCGCTCTAGTTCTTGGATATGCCAGTCGGGAGGTGTGTATGGCGCATCGTCGGGAAGGCTGTCCCAGATCAGACCGATCAACTCCACCCGCTGCTGTGCGTCGAGGCGGTCGATGCCAAATTGCGATAAGGTCAGGCTCATTGACGATGTCCTCCGCAGTTGGAAGCAGCCGCCATTCATCATACCGGGCGGCAATCACACGAGGAAGTCAGCGTAGTGGCCGAACGGCCCCGATCGATGGCTCGCGACCAAGAGATTATCCACACCGCCGGGCTTCATCGCGAGTCCATTGCATCGGGTGGTTCGGCAGGCTCTTACATAAACTCCTGCCACTTCTCTAAGACTGGCTCTAGGAGAACACGGGATTCAGCATCAGACGCATCTCAGGGTCGCGAAATCCCCGAAAGAAATGCAGCGTCAACCGCTGACGCCAAGTCGCCTGTTGGACTAGCGTGTCAGATAGTGCCCCACACCGCTGCAACGTAGCAGGCCACCTGACACCCTGTCAGCGCGCATCCGATGGTCGAGATGCCAATGCCACATACTCGCTCGCGCACCGCCTTCGTGGTAACTACGGTCCAGATGCTACCAATGAGAGCCACGGCAATCGGTAAGGCGATTGCGAGGATCAAAAAGGCAGACTTTTCAGGGATTGGATCTGCGGACAACATAACGATACTGAGCGATTGATACAGCAATAGTACGAGGATAACGGGGGCGAGAGTCCTATGGCGACGGAAAACAACGAAGGCGCTGGTGGCCGTAAAAGCAAGTGGTATGGCGCCAAAGAAGAGCGCCGGCACCAGGTACATGAGAAGTGTTTCCATCTCGGTGCCGTGCTCCAGTTGTCGGGGCTCCGTCGCCCGCCGAACGACAAAGTTGAGCAGCTCGCAGCCAACCCGCTCACCATACCGCAGGATGCTATCGCGAGTCCGCTGCATCGCGTGGTTCTGCGTCCCGTGAACCGCAGTCGTCGCTCCGATGCTCTTTTGGCTCCTCGGAAAGCATTCGGATTATGCGTCGCGCGAGAGACACCTGTGACTGGGTTGCGATACCAATCATGCCTGCCACCGTGCCTCACCAACACGCAACCGCTCGCCTCGATTGCCTTGATCAGATCGACACGCTTCATGGCATGACGAGCTCACCAACCTTGCGAGCGCCTGGAATATGTCCGCCCGACAGATCAAGGTACAGATCCTTCAAGTGCTCGACCAAATCCTGCAAGGTCTCGCCTTGCGTCCAGTAATCCGGATATTCCTCAAGGTAGCCAAGCCACCAGTTGTCTTCTTGCCAGTGAACGTACTTAACCGAGTGCATGAGACACCTCACCAAACGCCGCGACGGAGATCACTGTCACGTCAAGTCTACCGCGGCGGTCGCGTCGAAGGCCAGCCGCGCGCCTACGGCGAAGCCGAGGTGTATTTCACGCAGAACGACGGCATTGAGCCGCTCGCAGCCAACCAGCCCAGCTACACCGCAGGGCGCCACCGCGAGTCGGCTCCAATGCTTGGTTAGCCGCTTTGTGGCTGACCCGGAAGGACAAGCAGCATCACGACGCGACTTTCCACGAGA
>SXGR01408816.1_pt1 | contig 11477 bp, 12 predicted proteins | sample 3174711 | NCBI WGS metagenome assembly SXGR01 (sample SAMN11356860, study PRJNA531348) | freshwater metagenome | isolation source: freshwater sample F1-60 | place: China: Fuxian Lake, Yuxi | collected 2017-12-25
AGCAGCACCTCGCGAGCGATCGCCTTGGCACCGGCCCGGAACAGGTATTTGAGGATCGCCGTCTCCTTCTCGGTCAGGCGTATCCGGCGGTTTTTCTCGGGGTCCATCAACAGCTTGGAGGCCGGACGGAAGCGGTAGGGGCCGATCGCGAACAAGGCGTCGTCGCTTTGCTCGTGCTGGCGGAGCTGGGCCTTGATCCGGGCGATCAGGACACCGATCCGGAACGGCTTGGTGACGTAGTCGCTGGCCCCGGCGTCGAGGCCCTGGATGGTGTCGGTCTCGGTGCCGGACCCGGTCAGGATGATGATCGGGGCCTTGAGGCCGCCGGTCCGCATCTGCTGGCAGACCTGGCGGCCGTCGCCGTCGGGAAGTCCGACATCGAGGAGGACCAGGTCGATGTGATCGCGCTTGACCGCCTCCAGGCCCTCGGCGCCGGAGCCTGCCTGTATGACCTCGAACTCTTGCTGCAGTTGCAGCTGGTCGGCCAGGACTTCCCGGAGATCCGGATCGTCGTCGACGATCAGCAGCGTCTTGGCCTTGGACATCCGGGCAGGTGCCTTCGTGGGGGGAGGCGCGGTCGGAATCAGCGTATCACGGCCGGGCTCCGGCGGCGACGGGGCGGCACTACTAGTATTTGGGGGGGGTCACTACCGGTCACACCAGATTTGGATCATAGCCGCAAAAGCTCCGCCACGGTCTGAAACAACGGGTTAGCCCGATCGGCCAAGGTATCGACGATTGAGAAGTGGTGGAGGCCCGCCAGGCTGCGGGCCTCGACATCCCAAGTGGCAGCCAATGTGTCCTGCTGTCTGTGATATTCCTCACTCTCGGCGCTGCCGACGGCGAGGATCAGATGGCCGCCGCGGGGCCGGGGCAAGTGGATCGGGCTCAAGCGCCGCGCCTCTTCCGGCCCCATCCGAAGGGCCGCGTTCAGATAGGAGAGCCGGATCGGCTCGAGATCGTAAAGGCCGCTCAAGGCGACGCCGCCCACCAGGTCCGGCCCCGGCCCGGTGGTCGCCATCGCGGTAAGGTGGCCACCGGCGGAATGGCCGGCAACCGCGATCCGCCGCCCGTCCAGCCCCAGCGCGCCGGCTTCGGATGCGACCCACGCGATCCCGGCGCGGACCGAGGAGACGAGCTGCTCCATCGTCACCCCCGGGCAGATCGGGTAGCCCAGCGCCACGAAGGCGGCCCCGCTTCGGGTCCAGGACCGGGCGAGATAGCTGAAATAGGACTTGTCGAGCTGCTGCCAGTAGCCGCCATGGATGAAGACCAGCACCGGCGGCTTGCCGCTGCCGGCGGCTTTCGGGCGGAACAGGTCGAGCTTGTCGCGGGGGCCGGTTCCATAGGCGAGGTCAAGCTCGCCGCCGATCTCGGCCCTGACGCGCGCCGAGGATTGCGGATACCGCGCAATGTATGTAGCGAAATCGGGGCAGCGGGCCCGGTTGTTGAACTGGAGATCGAGCGCCGCCTGGTCGTAGGCGCCGAATACGGCCGGAGCGGGAGCGGTCATGGGCGGGGATCAAAGCCCGGCGCCCTTCATCTTGGCAAGGCGGCACGGAACGGCGAGACTTCACGTCTTCATCGAGAGGCAAGAACCATGAAGACCAAAACCTCAGGCTTCGATCCGAAGTCGCTGCCGGAGAGCAACTCGACCAGCTATCCCAAGCCGTTCCGCGACGGCGGCCGCAACCGCTGGAACCGCCGCGTCGGCACTCACGCGGGGCTCAGGAACTTCGGCGTCATCCTGACGCGCATCGTTCCGGGCGGCATGTCCTCGCAGCGCCACTGGCACACCAGGGAAGACGAGTTCGTCTACGTGCTCGAAGGCAAGGCGACGCTCGTCACCGACGCCGGCGAGGAGATCCTGACGCCCGGCATGTGCGCGGGCTTCCGGGCCGGAGCCGCGAACGGGCATCACTTCCTCAATCGCACGAAGAAGGACGTGCTGCTGCTCGTCGTCGGCGACCGCGACAAGGCGGACGAGGCACACTACCCGGACATCGACCTTCATTACGGTCCGGGCGCCGACGGGAAGTATCGCTTCGCCCGAAAGGACGGCACGCCCTACTGACGGAGGGCCGCCTCGCCTATATTCGAGCCATGGGCGACACGAAAACGACTCCGGAGCGGCGGCCGCGGGCGCTGATCGCCGTCGATCGGGCGCTGGCGGAGCTGCGCCGCGGCGGCGTGGTGGGATTGCGCGGGCCCGAGGGCCGGGTCGCGCTGATCCTCGCCGCCGAGATGGCGACATCGGACGGCCTCGCCGAGCTCGCGCGTCTTTCCGGATCCTCGCCGGTGCTGGCCGTGACCGGGCGGCGCGTCGCCGCGCTCACCGGCCGCGACGGGACGTCGGAGGCCGTGCACACGCTGGCGCTCGCCCATGACAGCGACGAGATGTCGATCCGCCGCCTGGTCGACCCGACCCTGGGATCGGGCGACTTCGATGCCTCGATCGCGGTGCTCGCCGAGCCCCCGAAGAGCCTGGCGACGGCCGCGGTCCAGCTCGCCAAGCTCGCGCGCCTGCTTCCCGCAGCGCTGATCGCCTGGGCGCCGCCGGCCGAACTCGACGAGATGCGGCGTTGGGCCCGCAGCCACTCGCTGCTGCTGGTAGAACGGGATGACATATCGGCCTATCCCGGCCTTCTAGCCCGCCGTTTGACCAAGGTCAGCGAGGCCCGCGTGCCTTTGGCGGACGCCGAGGACGCGCGCGTCGTCGCCTTCCGTCCGCTCGATGGCGGCGGCGAGCATCTGGCGATCGTCGTCGGCTCGCCGGACCCGGCCTTGCCGGCGCTGGTGCGCCTTCATTCGCAATGCTTCACCGGCGATCTGATCGGGAGCCTCCGCTGCGACTGCGGCGACCAGCTCCGCGGCGCCATCCGCCAGATCGCGGCGGCCGGGTCGGGGATCGTGCTCTACCTGGCGCAGGAGGGCCGCGACATCGGGCTGGTCAACAAGCTCCGCGCCTACGAGCTCCAGGACCGGGGCTTCGACACCTTCGATGCCAACGAGGCGCTGGGCTTCGATGCCGACGAGCGGGTGTTCCTGCCGGCAGCCGAGATGCTGCGCCAGCTCGGCATAGGCCGGGTCAGGCTCCTGACCAACAACCCGAAGAAGGTCGAGGCGCTGACCGAGGCCGGCGTCCAGGTCACCGACCGGGTCGGCCATGCCTTCCCGTCCAACGGCCACAACGCCGCCTATCTGCAGGCCAAGCGGGACCGCGCCGGACATCTGCTCTAGTGCTCTAGGCTCGGCCGGCACGAATTGCCGAGGCGGAAGCGGGCCTTAAGGAAATAAGCGTGGCTTTCCAAGGGGCCTTCGCTGGCACCCTCCTTGCTTCCCTGGGAACGCAGTTTTCCAGCGGACCCATGACCGACATCGATCCTCGTCCCCTCCAGAGCCTCATCCCGGCGTCGCCCCCTCCCGCGACGCCGGGGTCTTCTTTGGCCCGGGACGGAGCGAAGACCTGGACGGACGGGGAGACCGCGAGCTTCAAAGACCTGCTCGCGATCGTCAATCCGCTGCAGCACATCCCGATCGTCGGCACGATCTATCGCGCCGTCACCGGCGACCAGGTCGCCGTCATGCCTAGCCTCATCGGCGGCGCCCTGTTCGGCGGCCCGATCGGCTTCGCGCTCAGCGTCGCCGACAACGTCTTCAAGAACCAGACCGGCAGGAACGTCGGCGAGACCGTAATCGCCGGCCTGTTCGGGCCCTCGACGCCTGCCGATGCGACGGCCGAGCCGCAGCTGGCCGCGGCGACCCCGGCCGATCCGCCGCCCAGGCTGGTCATCGACATTCCGGCGCCGCGCCCGGGCGAACGAACCCCTCCGCCCTTCGCCGACGGCAAGCCGCCGGTGATCATCGATCTGCCGCAGCCGAAATGGGCTCTCGACGCCGGTGGCGCACGCCCACAGCCGTCCGCGCAGCAGCTGGCCCAGCAGGCCGCCAGGCCCCAGATCGATCCCGCCCCGCCGGCGGTGCCGACGATCCCGGTCGCCAAGGCCGGCATGCCCCTCTCCTTCGCCGGCCCGCAGAACAGCATGGCGGCTTCTCAGCCGGCGCCCTCGCCGATGGCGCAAGTGGCTGCCGCGACCCAGGCGGCTTCGGCCCAGGCCGCCGTCGCCAAGTCCATCGCTTCGGCGCCGCAGAATGCGCTGGCCGGCCGCTTCCGCTCGACCGACCTGCCGCAGCCGGAGACCGACGGCGGCCTCAAGACGCATTCCGGCAGCGATCTCGTGCCGGCGGCGAACGGAACGCCGATCACCCGTGACGGCGTGCCGAATGCGATGCAGAGCGCGCTCGACAAATACGCGCTGATGATGCGCGCCCGGAACGCGCAGAACACCCCGACGCAAGTGAGCGTCCTCCGCTGAGCGTGCTGCAATGCGCCCTCTCCTGGGGTAGAACCCGGGCGATGACCGCCAACGTCCTGATCGCGACGCCGACCGGGCCGGATCCCTGGACCGCCGTCGCCGAGTTCCTCGGCCGGCGGTTCCGCGCGGCGATCGGCAGGAACGGCATCGTCGGCGCCTCGTCCAAGCGCGAAGGCGACGGCATGAGCCCCGCCGGCCTCTGGCCGATGCGGCGCCTGTTCTTCCGGCCCGACCGGGTGACGCCGAAGACGGCGCTGCCGGTCCGCGAGATCCGCCCCGACGACGGCTGGTGCGACGATCCATCCCATCCCGACTACAACCGGCTGGTCCAGAAGCCCTTCGCCTCGAGCCACGAGGAGATGTGGATGGAGAACGGCCTCTACGATCTCGTGGTCGAGCTCGGGTACAACGACGACCCGCCGGTCGCAGGCCGCGGCAGCGCGATCTTCCTGCATGTGATCCGTCCGGACTCCGGTCCGACCGCCGGCTGCCTCGCGCTGCCGCGCGACGATCTCCTTTCGGTGCTGGCCGAGATCCGCCCCGGCGCTGCGGTGGAGTTCCGTTCCGCTTGACGCGGCCCCGAGCGATTTGTCATGAGCCTTGGTGCAGGGATGCTGTCTGACGGCGGATCAACCGCCGCAGTCGCCGGGGGATTCATGGATGTCGCTGCCTGGGGCCAGTCCGTCCTCGATCTGATCGAGGCGAACGCGGAGTGGGCCGGACCGATCACCTTCGCCGCCGCCTTCATGGAGTCGATGGTGGTGCTCGGCATGACGATGCCGGCGACCTTCGTGCTGGTCGGCGCCGGCGCGCTCGCGGGCCTAGGCGTGGTCGACTTCTGGACGATGGTGATCTGGGGCGTGCCGGGCGCGTTCCTCGGCGACGCGGTCTCGTTCTGGCTCGGCCGGCGGTTCGGGCCCGCGATCCTCGGGCTGTCCTACATGCGCCGGCGCCCCGAGAAGATCGAGCAGGCCCGCCGCTTCTTCCTCCGTCACGGCGGCAAGAGCGTGTTCATCGCGCGCTTCTTCGGACCGCTCCGCGCGCTCGTGCCGCTGCTCGCGGGCATGATGGGCATGCGGAGCACGACGTTCCAGATCGCCAACGGCGCCTCCGCGGTCCTCTGGGTGATCACGCTCCTGGCGCCGGGAGTGATGGCGGGATCGGGGATCGAGGAGACGTTCGCGATGTGGTTTCGGCGCTAGGGTACCTATCGCTTCCCGAACAGCATCGTCACGTTCACCCGCCGGTTCTCGTACCCAGGCTTGAAGTTCAGCGGCGCGGTCGCGTGGAAGAGGTCGGAGTTGAAGATCACCGCGCGGTTCTGGCGATAAGGCACGTTGACCGGTGCTACGCCGGATCCGTCGAGGAAGCGGCGGATCTTCTTGCGGTCCTTGTTGTAGTCGTCGAAGTTCCAGGCCGCCGGCGCCTCGACCGGATAGACGATCAGGCCGCCCGAGTCCGGATCGAGATTGGCCTCGTCCGGCGTGATCCAGAAATTGACGTTGATCGCGGCGTTGTCGCCGTGGATGCCGATGCCTTCGAGGCGCGGTTCGTATTTGTAGGCCCACATCTGGGTCAGCCGGTGGTCCTCGAAGATCGCCGGCAGCGCCTGCGTCAGCTCCTCGGCAATCTGGAACGCGAGGGGACAGCAGAAGCCGTCGCCGGCATATGTGCCGAGATACGCACGGCGCGTTCCTTCCTCATGGAAGTTGTGCCCGACCTCGTTCCAGATCGTCGAGTCGAGGCAGAAGCGGCGAAGCGCCTCCAGCGCGTCTTGCGTCAGCAGCCCGTCGAGGAAGCAGATGCCCGGCGGCACCGCGTAGCGCCGCTCGATCTCGCGCCGGCCCCATCCGTCGCCGAGCACGGCGCCGGTACTGGCCGGCGTCTCCCGCCAATGGACGATGCGTGCATAGCTGTCGGCGATCGGCCCGAGCTCGGCCTCAGACAGCATCACCGTCGACGCCTCGCCATGGATCCGCGCGACCTCGTCCTTCATCGAACGATAGCCGGCGAGCGTTGCCGCGAACTCGGCCGGCAGCAGGCCGCGCTCGATCAGATAAGCGATCTGCTCGATGTCGTGGCTCAGCTTCGGAGCGTTGATCGCGAGCGGCGGACCCGGCGGCGGCAACGGCGATCCGTCGGCGGGCCACCACCGGCTGCCGCGCCTGGCGACGAGGCCGGCGCGGAAGCACCTGGCCGCCTCGTCGTAGCGCCGCTGCCCGACATGCAGCCAGCCGAGGCCGGCCCAGGCGTCGCTCGCCTGCGGGTTGGCGTCGATCGCCTGCCGGTAGCGCTCCGCCGCCTCGTCCTCGCGGCCGAGTGCGCGCAGCACGCCGGCGAGCGCCACGAGCACGCGGCCCAGGGTCGGCTGGCGCTGGATCGCCTGCATCAAGGGATCGAGCGCCTCGGCCGGCCGGCCGAGATCGGCGAGCGAGGTGCCGAGCACGGTATAGGCGGCGGTGAGATCGGGATCGAGACGGGACGCGCGGCGCGCTTCGCTGGCGGCATCCTCCAGACGCCCGTCGGCGCGATAGGCGAAGGCGAGGTTGCAGCGGATCATCGCCGACTTCGGCGCGCGTCCGACCGCCTTCTTCAGGGCGCCGATCGCCTCCTTGCGGCGATTGCCGCCAAGCGCTGCAAGGCCGAGGAAGTTGAGGGCTTCGGGGTGATCGCGGTGACGCGCCAGCACCTGGCGGCTCGCCTGCTCGACGTCGAGCAGGGCGCCGCGGCGCAGCGCGTCGCCGGCCCGCGCCAGCAGGCGGTTGAGATCGAGCTCGCCGCCTCCAGGGAAGGTCACGCGCGGGCCCCGAAGATCGCCGAGCCGACGCGGACATGGGTCGAGCCGTGGCGGACCGCCGCCTCGAAATCGCCGCTCATCCCCATGCTGAGCTGGGCCAGGCCGTTCCGCCGGCCGATCTGGCGCAGCAGGTCGAAATGCGGCGCCGGATCGCCCTCGGCCGGCGGGATGCACATGACGCCGTCGACGACGAATCCGGCGACGCGCGCGGCATCGATCAGCCCGTCGGCCTGGTCGGGATCGACGCCGGCCTTCTGCGCCTCGCGCCCGACATTGACCTGGATCAGCACGCGCGGACGGCGCCCGGCCTGGTCGGATGCCTTCGCCAGCGCGTCGATCAGGCGCGGGCGGTCGATCGTCTCGATCACGTCGAAGAGCCTGACCGCGTCCCTCGCCTTGTTGGTCTGCAACGGCCCGATCAGCCGGAGCTGAAGCCCGGCATGGCTGGCCTTCAAGGCCGGCCACTTGGCCTCCGCCTCCTGCACCCGGTTCTCGCCGAAGACGCGCTGCCCCGCCGCCAGCGCCGCTTCGAGGCCCGGCACCTCGACGGTCTTCGAGACCGCGACCAGGGTTACCTCTTCGGGCTTCCGCTCGGCGGCGACAGCAGCCTTCGCGATGCGCGCGCGGACGGCGGCGAGGGCGGCGGCGATGTCGGTCATGAGGCTGTGCGTGGCTTGGTAGAAGAGGCGGAATTCGAGTCCCCTCTCCCGCGTAGCGGGGGAGGGATAGGGTGGGGGCCGAGCGTAGCGAGGATCTGTAGGAGGATGCCCTCGGTATTCGCGAGCACGTCGTTGTTCCAGAATCTCAGCAGACGCCATCCTCGCTCGACGAAGTATTGATCTCGCGCCCGATCGCGGATCGAGTCCGCATGCTGCCCGCCATCGACTTCCACGACCAGATGCGCTTCGACGCAGACGAAGTCGGCGATGTACGGCGGGATCGGATGCTGACGGCGGAAGATCAGCCCCTCGAGGCGGCGGTCTCTCAGCCGAGCCCACAAGCGGGTCTCCGCCTCGGTCATCGCCTTGCGAAGCTGACGCGCGTTGTGTGTCGTTCTGTCGTGACGAGGCATGGCCGTCAGTCTATCCGAACTCGCTGACGCTCGCCCCCACCCTGCCCTCCCCCGCTGCGCGGGAGAGGGTTCGGAAGTCGGGTCCCCTCTCCTGCGCCGAAGGCGCGGGGGAGGGTTAGGGTGGGGGCGAGCGAAGCGAGGGCCTCACTTATACTCCTCCGGCACGTAGCCGAAGCGCTGCATCTGCTCGCGGTGGTCGGTGACGATCCGCTTCGCCTGCTCGGGGCTGAGGTCGTGGCGCCACTGGCCGGCCTCGCCCTTGCGGAAGAAGGCTTCGGCCTTCGCCGGACGCTCGATGAAGCCCTTGGCCTTTTCCTGATTCTTCAGCACCTTGAACGAGGATTGCTTGATCGCCTTGTCGAGACGGTCGCGCGGCGCATTGATGCCGAGGAATCTGGCGACGCCGCCGAAGCTCTTGAAGGGGCTTTCCAGCATGTCCTCGTAGCGCACCACGTGGAGCCGCGGGTTGGGCTTGCCGGTCCAGCTTTCGACGTGCTGCGACCAGGAGCCCATCAGCTCATGGACGTTCTTCTCGGTCGGGATCGTCATCGCGCCCTTGGTCTTCATCATGTCGATGGTCTCGTCGATCGGGATCGAGAGATGGTGCGCATAGGAGATGGCGACGTCGAGCGGATTGCGCACGACGTAGATGGCGCCGGAGGTCGCCTCCATGTCGACCGTCGGGTGGCCGAGATCCTCGAGCAGGGCGTTGTGGGTCTTGGCGAAGACGGTGTCGGGAAAGGACTTGGTCAGCTCGCGGTGCACCAGCGGCCGAAGGCGAGCCACGGATTCGCGCGTGTACTCCGTCCACGGCCTGGGATCGAACTTGCGGTAGAGGATCGTCCGGCTCTCGCCGGCGGTGAACTCCATCAGCCTGTTGATGTCGTAGGGCTGGTCCGGATTGCGCATGAAGTTGTGCAGGAAGGCGCGCAGCCAGGTGTTTCCCGACTTGGGATACGAGGCGAGCCAGAGAATTCCGCCCATGCGAGACCCGCGAGAGAAATTCGACGCAAAAAAAAGGGGGAGTGGCTGACGCCACTCCCCCCGATCGACGGGACGCGAAGCTTAGAAGTTCGCGCCGATGCCGAAGGTGACAGTCGTGCCGGTCGGGTCGGCGCCCGTGGTGTTGTCGCGCTTCTGATAGCTCAGAGCGCCACCCAGGCTGACGCCGCCGCCGAGGTTGTAGCCGGCGCCGAGCAGGAAGTGGTTGAGCTTATTCTTGCCGCCGGTCGCGACGTCCGCACGGCCCTGCTGGAAGAAGCCGCCGACCGACCACGGGCCCGTGCTGTACTTGAGCGCGCCGCCGATCGCCGAGGCGTCGAGGTCGTTGCCGTTGATGTGATTCGCCTTGCCGTACTGGATGCTGGCTTCCCAGCCAGCCACCTGCAGGAAGGCGTCGCCGCGCACCGCCGTCACGTCCTTGCGGCCCACCGTCTCGTTATCCGAGGCGGTGTAACCCGCGTCGATACCGATCGTGGTGTCGCCAATCTTGACGCGGTAGTCGGCCGCGATCGACCATGAGGCGCCGTTGCAGCCGCGGGCCTGCGTTCCATCGCAGTCGTTGTCGAACTGGATGCCGAACGACCGCACGCCCTTGGTCGCGTCCGGGGCATACGACGCAGCGAACGAGAAGCCGCCGAAGGTCGGCGAGAGATAGATGATCTTGTTCGTGTCGTTCTCGACGTTGAAGTAGGTGGTCGAGGTTCCGAGCGAGTAGAGGCCATCCGGCGAGTCGACGCCGAAGAACAGAGCCGCGCCGCCGATGTAGGTCGAGTACGCCTTGAGCTTGCGGGCGTCGTCTTCCTCGCCGAAGCGGAACTCGCCGAAGCCGCCCTTCACATACGCCCAGACTTCGTCGATGTTGTCGACGCCCTGAGCGCTGGTCGAGCCGTTCTGGGTCCAGGCTTCGACTTCGACGCGGAAGCCGTAGATCATGCCGTTGTTCAGCTTGGTTTCGCCGCGGACGAAGAATTCCGGGTTCAAGGTGAACTGGATGTCGCGCGCGCTGCTCGCCGTCGTCGAGCCGTGATCGAAGATCGAGCCGTAGCTGCGCATGAAGCCCTGCAAGGATGCATAACCCTGAGCAGAGGCCTCGCTGGCGCAAAGGCCGACGGCGACAAGCGCCGACGTGCCGAGAAGCAGTTTCTTCATTACGATGTCCCTCCAGTCTACGTGCGGTCCGCTTGGCTTCTCGGATCGGCTTCGCCCCGATCCGCGCTCAGCATCCCGCGGTTTCCCGTGACAGGGGGTCCACCCCTTGCCCGGCGCGCCCACTTTATGTCCGGATCGTGGGCGGTCAAGGGCTTTCCCGGGACTTTACCCGACGATGCGGGGGCGATGTGGCACATCGGACACAGGGGCTTGGCCTTGACGGCGACCCTCGCGACTTATTAATAGAGGGTGCTTTTTTCTGCGAGGTGCGACGTGGTTTTACCCCGGTCGGGATGCATCGGCCTGGCCATGCTGGCCGCCCTCTCGGCGTGCGGCCAGACGAGCGATTCGTTCCAGCGCGGCAGCCGCCACGAAAGCCCCGAGACCAGGGTCGCGAAGGGGGAATCCCTGTTCGGCGAGCGCGGGCTCAACCTCGGCGGGTTGCCATCCGACGATGGCGGGTCCGGCGGCGGCATTGCGGTCAACAGCTTCCTCTGGCGCGCCTCGCTCGACACCATCGCCTTTATGCCGTTGTCGTCGGCAGATCCCTTCGGCGGGGTGATCATCACCGACTGGTACTCCCCGCCCGATACGCCCGGGGAGAGATTCAAGATCAACGTGTATATCCTCGATCGCCAGCTCCGCTCGGACGGACTGCGGGCGGCGGTTTTCCGCCAGCGCCTTCAAGCGGGGCAATGGGCCGAGGCGCCGGTCGACAAGGCCACGACGACCGAGCTCGAGAACGCCATCCTCACGCGCGCACGCCAGCTCAGGGTCGCGCAGAGTTCATAGCGATTTCAGGGGGTTAAAGAAAGCCCTCGCTTCGCTCACCCCCACCCAGCGGCGACGCGAAGCGAGGGCCGGACGCGCGGCCCACCCCGTCCGACGACCTCGCGACGCTTCGCTTTCGCTCGCCCCCACCCTGCCCTCCCCCGCGTACGTGTATGGACCGGGGAGATAGTGGACAGGTGTTCGGGGACATGGTGGACGGGTTGCACGATTAGTTGCGAGCGCTTGAGCGTAGATCGATTTGGGCGATCTTTACGCGGCAGAAGACGACATCGAGGATGCCGTCCTGGAG
>SXGR01057734.1_pt1 | contig 11474 bp, 8 predicted proteins | sample 3174711 | NCBI WGS metagenome assembly SXGR01 (sample SAMN11356860, study PRJNA531348) | freshwater metagenome | isolation source: freshwater sample F1-60 | place: China: Fuxian Lake, Yuxi | collected 2017-12-25
CCCTGCCGGTGTTCCAGGAGTTCCAGCGCCGGTACTGTGTATTCCCGATCCCCGCGAAGCCCGGTGTGCTACACGCCCTCACGGACTCCTTCAAGCGGTGGCAGGGGAACACGTCCAACGCGCCGCGGATCGCGATCCTCGACTGGCGCGAGGTGACCACGTTCAGCGAGTTCGTGCTCTTCTACGACTACTTCCGCGCGATGGGGATTGAGGCTCGCATCGTGGACCCGCGTGAGGTGGAGTACCGCGACGGCAAGTTGATGGCCGGCGACTACCACATCACGCTCATCTACAAGCGAGTCCTCGTCAGCGAACTGATCAAACGCGGCGGCATCGACCACCCTGTCGTGCAAGCGGTGCGTGACCACGCGGTGTGCATGGTGAACACATTCCGGTGCAAGATCCTGTTCAAGAAAGCGTCGCTGGCCGTTCTTTCTGACGAGCGCAACCATGGTCTGTTCACACCGGCGCAACTCGCGGCCATCAACAAACACATTCCGTGGACGCGCGTGATGGAACTGCGGAAGACGGTGAACCCCGACGGTGCGGTAATCGACCTCGTGCCGTGGGCGAGCGCGAACAAGGACCGGCTCGTGCTGAAGCCGAACGACTACTACGGCGGGAAGGGCATCGTCCTCGGCTGGACGGTCGAGCAGCGCGTGTGGGACGAGACGGTCCAGATCGCGCTAGCGCTGCCCTACGTCGTGCAGCAGAAGGTGCGGCGGCCGTCCGAGGCGTACCCGAGTTTCGAGAACAACTCGCTTCAGTTAATTGCTCGAATGCTGGACACGAACCCGTATGTGGCGTTCGGGGCGTACATGCACGGCTGCCTGACGCGCATCTCGACGGAGGCGATGGTGAACGTCACCGCCGACGGCGGTTCGACCGTGCCCACGTTTTTAGTGGAACCGCGCTAACTTCAAGTTCCAACTTCCAACTCGGGAACCTCTCTTCTGCCTTCAACTTGGAACCTGGAACTTCGCTCTGAATGCTCCCTCGCTCACGCTCGGCATCGAAGCGAGATACCGGCCGAACACCTTTCGGCGCTTCCCGCGCTCGGGCATACCGTCACTGTTCAGCAACGGGAGCGAATACGAGGGGATGGTGGACACGATGACGCGAACCGGGTGCATCCCGGGCGGTTCGAAAAATCTGGTGCGGCGTGCGGCACAATCACCGCTACCCAACACTCGAATTCCGCATCTGCGACATCTGCACGAAGGTCGACTAGTAATCAGCGGTGAATCGCAGCGCTGTTCCAGGCGGTGATCGCAAAGTTGTGGAAACTCCGTCGCGACAACATGAAGTTCCGCGTGTACCCCACCGAACTCATCGAAGAGAACGAGTGGCGCGCGGTGCATTACGGTCTGGACGGGAAACTGCTCGACCTCGGCAAGCAGAAGGAAGTCCCGGTTCGCGAACTGATTCACGAGATGATCGACGAGTTGGGTACGCGCAAGGAGATCGAGTACGCGTGATAGATTCTGGAGGACGGTTCGAACGCCGACCGTCAACTGAAGCTCTACAAGGAAACCGTTGGTGCGTGAGAAGCAGGAGGGAGTATCGTAGTTCCCCGTTTCAAGTTGAAAGGCAAGGAACGCGTGCCAACTGCTCTGCGCGGGGGTGCTAATCCAAGTCCCACAACAGCACACGCCCGAACCGACCGCCCGCAACCGCGGTAAGGCCGTCGGTTGACACCGCGACACACGTCACCCACTCGAACCGCCAACTCCACTCGTTCACGAGCGTGCCGGTCGGCGCGTCCCACAACTGAATTCGATTGCGAGGCCGCTTCACTAGAAGCCCGCGGCCGTCCGGCAGCAGCGCGAACGGCGGGTGCCACGGTTCGGCATCGGGCTGGTCCGGCTTCAGCGTGAAGGTTGTCTCCGGCGAGACGTGCGGCATCGGAGCGACCGCCGTCGCTTGAGTGGCATTCGGATTCGTGCTGTTGGCCCGCGGAACAAGCGGGGTGTCGGCATATTGCTCGTCTTCGCTCTCCGCGGCGAGACGGTCGAGGTCGTAAACGTCGAGCGTGCGTCCATCGTTGATCGCGAACCGGCGCCCGAGTGGGCAGAATTTCGCCGCGTCGGGTTTCAAGTAACCGGGATCGGCTTCGGCGTGTTCGACCGTCGCGACCAGCCGGCGCGCGCGAAGATCGAACAGCCCGTGCCGGCGCACCGAACGCCGTCCGGTCTCGAAGATCGCGAGGCGCCCGTCCGGCGAGAGTGCGTCTACCGCCCGCGACGCCTCGCGGTAGTTGGACTGATACCCGAAGGCCGGGTTCGTGACTGGGTCCGGGTTCCACTCGACCCGCGCGCCCTTCGCACTGACACCCACAGTGACGGTGCCCGCATCGACCAGCAGCAACCCCTTGAGGTACGGGCCGAGGTCCGTGACTACCGGTGCGCCGGTGGTCGCGTCGAACACCTCCACGCCCTTCGCGCTCGCGGCCGCGAGGTAGCGCCCGTCACCACAGAACGTGAGGCCCGTAAGCACGTCGCGCCGCGGCAGCGCGCAGACGCCGAGTGTGTGCCCCGTCGTGCGTTCGAGAAGTGTGACCCCATAATGCGGCTGCGCCACCGCGACCGTGGAGCCATCCGTGCTGAAGACGATGTGCGTGACGGGGTGACCGGCGAGCATTTGCAGAGGGATCATGGGCTTGGGTATCCTTTGAGGTGAACAGGACATCTGTAACTGACGCCCGGCGCCCGCGCGGGGTTCGGCCGTCTGGGCTGGTCGCCGAGTCGATCAGGTGAAACGCCCACGGGCCGCGCACGTTCTACCTTGTGATAGTCTTCATCTCCGTTCCCCCTTTCGCGAAGTGGACTCATGCGTCGCGGATCGAAACGCACCGTACCTGGTCGAGCGCTCGTGATCCTCGCGTTCTTCGCCGCGCTCGTTCCGACTGTGTTGCCGCGGGTGCGCACCTCAGCAACGCGGCGCGCTTGGTACTACCCCTGCGCCGAACGAGCGGGTATCGTGGCAGCGATCCCCTCCCCTCCCGTCAGGAGTCCGACCCCATGCGTGCTCTCCCGCTCGGCTTCTTCCTCCTCTTCGCCGTAAATCCCCCCTCATTTGGCCAAGAAGCGGACGAGAAAGCGATCCGCAAGGCTGTCACCTTCTACGCTTCGTTCGATGACGAGGTGAAGGGCGACTTCGGGAAGGGCCAACTCACCTTCGACACGCGCACCAACCACCCCACCGAGAAGGGGCAATACGTCGTCGAGAAGGGGTTCCCCGACAAGGCATTCCGCATCGCGAAGACGAAAGGCATCGCGGGCGGCGCGCTCGATGCCGTTGACATCATCCCCAAGAACGGCCGCATCTTCGTGCCCGCAAAAGGGAATCTCGCGTACAAGAACGACGGCTGGGCCGGATCCATGTCAATGTGGTGCAACTTCAACCCCGACACGATGCTGAAGACCGGCTTCTGCGACCCGGTGCAGATTACCCAAAAGGGCGCGAACAACGGAGCGCTGTGGTTCGACTTCAACGACGCGAAGCCGCGCGACCTGCGACACGGCGCGTTCCCAGTGATCCCCGACGGCAAGAAGGGTATCGGCGAGAGCGACCCAAACGCGCCGATGGTTCGCGTCCCCAAGATCGGCTGGAAAGAGGGCGACTGGCATCATGTGGTTCTGACGTGGGAGAATCTCGATACCGGGAAGGACAACGCGGTCACGTCGCTCTACATCGACGGCAAGTTAATCGGTCAGGTGAAGGGCAAGGCGATCGCGATGGGCTGGGACATCGAGAAAGCCGGCATCTACACCGCGATCAGTTACATCGGTCTGCTCGATGAGCTGGCCCTCTTCGACCGCGCGCTGACGCTTGCGGAAGTGGTCGCGCTCCAGAAGAAGCCGGGGATGCTGACGAGTTTGAAGAAGAAGGAAGGAAAGAAGGAACCGCTGCCGGTGAAGTTGCCGCCGCGAACTGGGGCGGCACCGGCCGCGCCGAAGTTCCCGTTCGATGCCGCGACCGCAAAACGCTACCAGCAGGATTATGCGAAGTGGCTCGGCGTGCCGGTTGTATGCACCAACGATCTCGGCATGATGTTCGTGCTGATCCCGCCGGGCACGTTCGTGATGGGCACACCGGAGACGGAACCCGGACACAAAGGCGCGGAATACGCGGAAGGTCCGCAACACGCGGTCACGCTCACGCAACCCTTCTACCTCGGAAAGCACGAGCTAACGGTGGGTCAGTTTGCCGCGTTCGTGGAAACTGCGAAGTACACCACCGACGGCGAGAAGAACGACGGTGGGAACGCCCACGACGCGAAAGCCGAATGGAAGCACCGGCCCGGCACGAACTGGAAGAAGCCCGGCTTCGCGGGGCCGTTCGAGTTGAGGAACGAGCAACCGGTTGTTCACGTCAGTTGGACCGACGCGAACGTTTTCTGTAAGTGGCTCGGCTCGCGCAGCGGAAGCACCGCACAGGTCGTCTACGGTCTGCCGACCGAGGCACAATGGGAGTGGGCATGTCGCGCCGGGACCGCAACGCGATACTGGTGGGGCGACGAAGAAGACATGACGGGCAAGGTCGCGAACGTGTGCGATCGCACGCTGAAGAAGGCTCAACCGGACTGGCCGCGAGCCGCGATGCCGATGGACGACGGTTATGCGTTCGTCGCGCCGGTGGGTACCTACCAAGCGAACGCGTTCGGCCTTCACGACACGATCGGGAACGTGTGGGAGTTCTGTTCAACGCACTTCGGCGCATACACGAAGGACGCAGTGACGGACCCCGGCGACATCGACCCGAAACGCGGGCACGCGGTTCGTGGCGGTGGTTGGAGCAACGTCGCGAAGGACGTGCGCAGTGGCGGTCGGAACGCCGACCCGCCGCACTTCTGCCACAGTAATCTGGGCTTCCGCGTCAGGGTCACTTTGCCGGTTGTGAAGTGAGCCTGTCGCGAGAAGTTCGCGAGATTCGGGCTGTGTTCTCCCCCGCGTATTCGCGATAATATCAACCTGAATCCTCCCCGTTCGCGACACGACTTCTCCCGCCCCGCCTGGATGTCCCCGATGCGCGTTGTCGTTACGGCCGGTCTGCTCGCTGTACTGTTCACGACACCCACCACGCCGGAACTCCGCGCGGCCAACCCCGCGCCACCCGAAAAGCCGGTCGCCGCTGATCCTGCGAAGCCGCTCGATCAGGCCGGTATCGACTTCTTCGAGAAAAGGATCCGGCCGGTTCTCACGGAGAGCTGTGCCGGCTGCCACTCCGCCGACGCGGAGAAGAACAAGAAGCTCAAGGGCAACCTTTTTCTCGACACGCGCGACGGGGTGCTGAAGGGTGGCGACAGCGGTCCCGCGATTGTTCCTGGCAAGCCGTCTGAAAGCCTTCTGCTGAAGACACTGCACTATGCTGACGAACTGAAGATGCCGCCGAAAGGCAAGCTCACGGACGCGGCCATCAAGGACTTCGAGAAGTGGATCGCGATGGGCGCACCGGACCCGCGTACCGCCACGGCGGTCGTGCCGCGCCGACAGGTCGGCATGACCATCGAAGAGGGGCGGAAGTTCTGGGCGTATCAACTCCCCAAGCGCCCTCAAGTGCCGGTTAGCCGCGAGCCGAAGGCGAGCGTGAACGAGATCGATGCGTTCATTCTGGCCGCGCTGGAGAAGAAAGGACTGAAGCCGGCACCGCTCGCGGACCGCGCGACGCTGATTCGGCGCCTCTATTACGATCTCGTCGGATTGCCGCCGTCGCCGGAGGAAATGGACGCGTTCGTCGCTGACAAGAACGCGGATGCTTACGAGAAACTGGTCGATAAGCTGCTCGCGTCGCCGCACTACGGCGAGCGGTGGGGGCGGCACTGGCTCGACGTGGTTCGCTACGCGGAGTCCGTCACGCTCCGCGGGTTCGTCTTCAATCAGGCGTGGCGCTACCGCGACTACGTCATCGACTCGTTCAACGCGGACGTGCCGTTCGACCGCTTCATCAATGAGCAGATCGCGGGCGACCTCCTTACATCCGCCGACAGCACCGACCGCGCGCGCAAACTGATCGCCACGACGTTCCTGCAACTCGGCAACACCAACCTCGAAGAGCAGGACAAGAAGCAACTCCGCATGGACGTGGTAGATGAACAACTCGACGTCATCACGAAAGGCTTCCTGGGCCAAACGGTGACGTGCGCGCGGTGCCACGACCACAAGTTCGACCCGATTCCGACGAAGGACTACTACGCGCTCGCGGGCATTCTCCGCAACGTGCGGGCGCTCGAAACCGCGAACGTATCGAAGTGGCTCGAAGTGCCGCTCCCGGCCAACCCGGATCGCGAGGCCACACTCAAGAAACACGAGGCTGCGGTCGCGGCCCTTCAAGCGAAGGTGGCCGCGGCGAAGGCAAATGGCGCCACGAAGGTCGCCGCGGGCGTACTCGCTGTTAAGGACGTGCCCGGCATCGTGGTGGACGACGCGCAGGCGAAGAAGGTCGGCGAGTGGATGGATTCGACCTCCAACAAGACCTACATCGGTGCGGGATACGTTCACGACAAGGACACGGGCAAAGGCGACAAGTCCATCACGTTCCAGCCGGAATCGCTGCCGCCGGGCCGGTACAAGGTACGGCTCGCGTACTCGCCGGGCACCAACCGCGCGAGTGACGTGCAGGTCCACGTGGCCAGCGCCGACGGCGACAAAACAATCCTCGTGGACATGAAAAAGAACCCGCCCATCGACGGCCGATTCATTTCGCTCGGCGAATACCGCTTCGAGAAGAACGGCATCGCCTACGTGCTGGTATCGAACGAGGACACGAAGGGCCACGTGTGCCCGGACGCGGTCGTGTTCCTGCCGCTCGACCAGAAGGAGCAGGCGAAGGACGATCCGAAGCCCGCGAAGGCCGAACCGGACAACATCAAGGCGCTCGAAGACGAGTTGAAGAAGCTCCAGGCGAGCGGCCCGAAACGCGATCTCACGATGTCGGTGCTTGAAGAGAAGGTGATCGAGGACACGAAGGTTCACGTTCGCGGAAGTGTTCACACGCTGACCGAACTGGCCCCTCGCGGGTTCCTCACGGTCGCGGTCCACGGCACCGTGCCTTTGATCCCCAGAACACAGAGCGGTCGCAAAGAACTCGCGCACTGGATCGCGTCCGCGAACAACCCGCTCACGGCTCGTGTGTTCGCAAACCGCGCCTGGCACTGGCTGCTCGGTGACGGCATCGTGCGCACCACGGACAACTTCGGCACCACCGGCGAACTGCCGTCAAACCCCGAACTACTGGATCACCTTGCGCTCTCGTTCATCGACAAGAAGTGGAGCGCGAAGGAACTGGTGCGGTACATCGTCCTGAGCCGGACGTACCGCCAGAGTTCGACCGGCGACGCGGCGACTTCCACCGCGGATCCGGAGAACCGGCTGTTCGGACATGCGAACCGTCGGCGCCTCGAAGCCGAGTGCATCCGAGACACCACGCTTTCCGTCAGCGGCCAGATCGACCTCGCACGCGGCGGCTTGACATTCCCCGTGACGCTCGCCGCCGACTACGGCTACAAAGCGAACTCGAACCGGCGCAGCGTGTACCTGCCGCTGTTCCGCAACTCGATGCCTGAGATTCTCGAAGTCTTCGACGCGGCCGACACCAGTGTGGTCACCGGGCGCCGCAACGCGGGCACTGTCGCCCCGCAGGCACTGTTCATGATGAACAGCCCGTTCGTACTGGATCAGTCGAAGCACGCCGCGGCGCGCGTGCTCGCGGAGAAGCACCCCGACGACGCAACTCGCTTAACGCGCACGTACCGACTCGCGCTGGGTCGCTCGCCGACGGACGGAGAGCGCGAAATCGCCGCGCGATTCCTGAAAGGCAAGCCCGAGAAGGATGCGTGGGCCGCGCTGTTCCATGCCCTCTTTGCTTCTGCTGAATTTCGCTACGTCAACTGAATCCCCGTTAGCCGCGAGCCAAAGGCGAGCGTGCCACTTACGAGAATCAGATATGCTCTCTCGTCGTGAATACCTGGCCCAAACCTCGTGCGGCTTCGGGGCGCTGGCGCTCGCGGGCCTCGCGGCGCAGGACGCCCGCGCCGCGGTGCCCGCGAACCCGCTCGCGGTCAAACCGGGCCACCATAAAGCTAAGGCCAAGCGCGTCATCTTCCTGTTCATGCAGGGCGGCGTGTCGCACGTCGATTCCTACGACTACAAGCCGATGCTCGACAAGGAAGACGGCAAGCAGTTCAAGTTCGACGACGCCCGCATCATCGCGAACACCGGGATGCGCGGCAGTAACCAGCGCGTGATGAAGCCGCTGTGGAAGTTCGCCAAACGCGGCCAAACCGGGAAGTGGGCGAGTGACCTGTTCCCCGAAGTGAACGGCGTCATCGACGACCTGTGCTTCCTCCACTCGATGCAAACCGAAGGCGTGGCGCACGGCCCGGCCACGCTGTTCCTGCACTGCGGGTCCACGAACTTCATCCGCCCGAGCATGGGCAGTTGGGTGCTGAACGGCCTCGGCAGCGAGAACGCGAACCTGCCCGGCTTCATCAGCATCGCGCCGTCTTACGGGAACGGCGGCGCGCGGAACTTCGGCAACGCCTTCCTGCCAGCGATCTACCAGGGCACACCGGCCGGGCGCGCCGGCGGCACCGCGGCCGACGCCACCATCCGCAACCTGAAGCCCGAACTTCCCGCCGGCGCCACGCAGGAACACTTCGACCTGCTCCGCGAACTGAACGCCGAACAGCTCAAAGCTAAACCCGGCGACGCGGAACTCGAAGCGGTCGCGGCGTCGTATGAACTCGCGTGGCGGATGCAGAACAACGCGCCGAACGTGATGGACATCACGAAGGAATCGAAGGAGACGCAGAAGCTGTACGGCATCGGCGAGAAGACCACCGACAACTTCGGGAAGCAGTGTCTGATGGCGCGGCGTCTGAGCGAAGCCGGCGTGCGGTTCATTCAAGTGACCTACGGCGACAACAGCGCGAACCCGGCGTGGGACCAGCACTCGAACCTGCCCCAGCACGGCACGCACGCGAAGGCCGTCGACAAGCCGATTGCGGGTCTGATCGCGGACCTGAAGAAACGCGGGCTGCTGGAAGACACGATTGTGTGGTGGGGCGGCGAGTTCGGGCGGACGCCGTACGCGCAGCAGAACGGCACCGGGCGCGACCACAACCCCGGCGGGTTCACGGTGTGGCTCGCGGGCGGCGGGTTCAAGCCGGGGTTCTCGTTCGGCGCGACCGACGAGTTCGGCGCCGCGGCCGTGACAGACAAGATTCACATGCACGACCTGCACGCGACGATCCTGCACCAACTCGGCTTGGACCACGAGAAGCTGACGTTCAAGTACGCGGGCCGCGACTTTCGCCTGACCGACGTCCACGGCCGCGTCGTGAAGGAAGTCGTGGGGTAACGGAGTGCGTTTTGGTTTTAGCCCCGGAGGGGCGGCAGATGGTAGCCAGGGGTGGAGCGAGTCCGCGAGCGCAACCCCTGGACCAACGGCATACGTGCATTGAAGCCCCGGAGGGGCGACGGAACCTCATGCGAAGGTTTCCGCCGCCCCTCCGGGGCTTCATCTCATTTCGCACCGGGTTCCAGGGGTTGCGCTCGCAAAGCCTCGCTCCACCCCTGGCTACCATCCGCCGCCGCTCCGCGGCGAAGACGGGGCGTCACTCCTTGCCCAACACCAGATCGACAACCCAACACCCGCGAACGTGCGGCCCTTCGGCGCGACAGTGATCGAGCGTGGGGCGGTCAATCATCCCATTCGTCGCCGGTAAGTGCTTCGCCGCAATGCTTGCACTCTTGCCGCCGCTTTACACCGAGTTGTTTCTTGCACTCCGAGCATCGTGGGATGCGAGTGCCGCAGTTCTTGCACTTCCGCGCACCGCTCACAATCGTGCCCTTGCAGTACGGGCACGTCGGGTTATCATTCGGCGAGATTGCGATGAGAAGCCAACCCACCGGACCAAGCAAGAACCCGACGATCGCCCCGCGAAGCGGTTTGCCTTTGGTCTGTCCGATGAAATATCCGATCAGCGCAGCAATCGACAGCCCACAAAGAATCATCCAGCCTTCCACGACAATTCCACCGAAGTCTATTTTCCACACTCGATCGAAAGATGTGGCGTCGCCCCTCACTTCACCAGTCCAGCTTTCACCACGCCGCCCTGCATGACCGCGATGAAGCGCGAGCGGTCTTCCAACGCGCTGATGTCGGCCAGCACGTCGCCGTCCACAACGAGTACGTCCGCGAGTTTGCCTTCTTCGAGCGTGCCGAACTCGTCGGCGCGGCCCATGATCTCCGCACCGGTGCGCGTGGCGCACGTCAGCACTTCCAGCGGCGAGAGGCCGACGTACTTCACGAAGAACGTCAGTTCGCGGGCGTAGTCGCCGTGCGGGTTCCAGCCGAAACCGTAGTCGCCGCCCATACCCAGGCGCCCACCGGTTTGCAGGATGCGCCGGGCGCTCTCGGCTCCACCTTCCAGCGTCTCCTTGTGGCCGTCGATCACGCGCTGCGACAGCTTGAACTCCTTGCCGCGTTCGACACTCGCTAACTCGAAGTACAGCGCCGGGACGCACGGCACGTCGCGCTTCAGGAGCAACTCCAAGCCCTCATCGTCGATGAACGTACCGTGTTCGATCGCGTCGTAGCCGGCCCGAAGCGCGTTCTTGATGCCCTCCGTCGCGCGGCAGTGACCGGTTACTTTCATCTTGTGGTTGTGCGCCGTTTGCACGACCGCGTGCATCTCCTCGAAGGTCATGCAGAGCGTGTGGTGGTCGTTCGTGTCGGGTGCCGCCGCGTCGCCGGTGGGGTACGTCTTCACCCACTCCACGCCGTCCTTCACGAGCTTGCGCACCGCGGAGCGCGCCTCGTCGGGGCCGTTCACGAGCAGCACCAACCCCTCCATGCCGATCTTGCGGAAGTCCGGGTTCCAGTCCATCAGCCCGCCGACGCCGCAGATCTCGCGACCGCTCGCTGAGAGCCGCGGGCCGGGGCACACGTCGCTTTCAATCGCCTTCTTCAGCCACACGTCGATGTTGAACAGGCTGCCGCCGCTGCGGGCTGAAGTGTAACCGCATTCGAGCGCGAGCTTGCAGTTCGCGGCGGCGAGCAGCGTGACGTACTCGACCGGGTACTTGATGTCGAGGTCTTCGAGCGCCGCGACGTTGAAGTACGTCGGATGGAAGTGCGCCTCCACCAGCCCTGGCATGATGGTTCCGCCGCGCGCGTCGATGCGCGCGGCGTCGGGTTCGACTGATGGCACACCGCGATGCGGCCCAGCGTAGGCGATGCGGCCGTCGCGCACGATGAGCGCCGCGTCACGAACTGGCGGCCCGCCGTTGCCGTCGAGGAGCGTGCCGTTCGCGATGACCGTCGTGCCGGTGGCGAGTTTCATGGGAGTGTCGGTGAATTACCCGGCCTGCTGACGCAGGCGGTTCGACGGCGGGTGCCGGCGAGGAAGTGGCCACGGTGAAGGCGGCTGCGGACAAAGGCGATGTGAAGATCTACTTCACCCCCAGCGC
>SXGR01195331.1_pt1 | contig 11466 bp, 12 predicted proteins | sample 3174711 | NCBI WGS metagenome assembly SXGR01 (sample SAMN11356860, study PRJNA531348) | freshwater metagenome | isolation source: freshwater sample F1-60 | place: China: Fuxian Lake, Yuxi | collected 2017-12-25
CGAGTGGAGCCACGCGGCGAACATGTTCGGGAGAAGTGATCTTACGATTTTCTAGCGCGGCCAGAGACATTGCTGCACGAGTGATGGCAAGTTCACCCCGATGCCCATCGATTGCCAGTTTGTCGCAAAGCGTAGCGGCGAGGGCGAGCGCCTCAGTCGAAATATCGACAGACGCTCGAAGCTTTTTAGCCCGAGCGAGATCCTGCCGAGGCTGCGGGCTGCACCAGGGCTGACAGCGACGACCATCTTCGAGGATCTGCAACGACGATTACCGGAGGCGGTACCCGCCAACATCCTGCGCACCCTGCAGCGCCGCATCCGCGAGTGGCGGGCGCTCGAAGGCGAGGAGAATGAGGTCTTCTTTGCGCAAGCGCACGAGCCCGGTCGCTTGGGGCTGTCGGACTTCACGGATGCCGGAGAACTGAAGATCCGGATCGCGGGCGAGCTCTTTCCGCATCGCCTATATCAGTTTGCTCTGGCGTACTCGGGCTGGCGACACGGCGAAGTCATCCTCGGCGGTGAGAGTTGGGTGGCGTTGTCGATGGGGCTGCAGAACGCCCTGTGGGCGCTCGGTGGCGTCCCGCATCAACACCGCACCGACTCACTCTCGGCGGCCTTTAATAATTTGGCCGAGGCGGAAGAGCTGACGCGGCGTTACGAAGCACTCTGCGAGCGCTACCGTATGCGCCCAACGCGCAATAACCCGAGCGCCAGTCACGAGAATGGCTCGATCGAAGCGCGACAGGGCACGCTCAAGCATGCCGTTGATCAAGCGCTGCTACTGCGCGGCTCACGCGACTTTGTCGACATCGCCGAGTATCGCCGCTTTGTAGCCGAGATCGTCGCCAGACTGAACCACCGCGTGCTCAACGCATTAGCCGTCGAGAGGGCGTGTCTGCAGCCCTTGCCCCAGAGTAGAACGCAAGACTACGAGGAGTACGATGCCCGCGTGACGCGCAACGCGTTGATCTCGGTCAAAGGCGCCGCGTACACCGTCCCGAGCCGCCTCATCGGACACCGTCTGAAGGTGCGCGTGTACGATGAGCGAGTCGAGGGTTATCTCGGTGCGCAGCGCGTGTTCGACGCCCCACGTCTTCGTCGCACCAAAGACACACCTTCTCCTGCGCACGTCGACTTCCGTCATATATTGCCCGCGCTCAAGCGTAAGCCCAATGCGTTGGTCCGCTGGCGCTTGCGCGACGCACTGTTCCCTCGCAGCGAGTACGCCCGTACTTGGCAGCATCTGATCGAACGCTTGCCCGAAGCCAGGGCTGCGCGAACGATGATCGCGCTGCTCGAGATCGCCGCGGGTGAAGGCTGCGAGGCGCGGTTGGCTGAGGAACTCGGCGCATTGCTTGAGCGTCGAGAGTTACCCGATCCGGAGCAGCTCAAGTCGTCGTTCACATCGCATGTGCCACTCATGCCGACGGTGACGATCAAGCTGCCGACGCTTGGGCATTACGACACGCTAATGGCGCGCACATGAGCGCCGTGACGACCGAGGCCGCACGGCTGCCGGTGTTACTCACCGAGTTACGACTGCCGACGATCAAGCGCGAGTGGGCAACTGTCAGCGAGCAGTCTGATCGCGAGGGGTGGCGTGCTGAGCGATTACTCTGCTCGCTGCTGGATCTGGAGATGGAGGAGCGACACCAGCGTCGACGAAATCGACAACGGATGGAGTCGCAGATCCCACCCGAGAAGACGATTACAGCGTTTGACTTCAACGCCGTACCGATGATCTCAAAGGCACACGTCAGTGCGCTAGCCGAAGGTGACGTGTGGATCGATAAGGGACAGAACTTGCTCGTCTTCGGTCCGCCGGGTACCGGCAAGACACATCTGGTCTGCGCGATCGGCCATACGCTACTTGATCGGGGATGGCGCGTGCTCTTCACACGAACGAGCGAGCTTGTACAAAAACTACAAGCAGCGAGGCGTGACCTGCGACTGCCATCAGAGCTGGCCAAACTCGACCGCTTCGATCTGTTGATCCTCGACGATCTGAGTTATGTCCGTCGCGATCAGGCCGAGACGAGTGTCCTCTTTGAACTGATTGCCGAGCGGTATGAACGAAAGAGCATCGCCATCACAGCGAACCAACCGTTCTCGGCATGGGATCAAATCTTCCCGGATACCGCCATGACGCTCGCTGCCGTCGATCGACTCGTGCATCACTCGACGATCTTCGAGATGAACACCGAGAGCTTCCGTCGCAAGACCGCAGGTGGGTCGGGACGACTGGATGAAAAAAGGAAGGTAAAAGCGAAATCCTAAGACATCAAAACCCCATCGCACCGGTCACGATAGTTGTCGCCGGCCGGACAAAGTAGTTGACGCTGAGTATCGCATCGTCCGCGGTTGGCGTACTCAAGTGCCCGTAGCCAAATCCCTGGCGCGAGACTTCAGCACGTGCCGATCGATTTTGTTGACGCCCGATAGAGGCATTTTGTCGAGAAAACACACGCGCCGCGGATACAAATGCGGTGCAGCGTTAGCAATCACATAGCCCTTGACGTCCTGATCGCTAAGCGTGGCGCCTGGCCTAACAACGACAAAGGCGACAGGAATCTGTCCGCGAATATCGTCAGGAAGTGGCACGATACAGACTTCCAGAATCGCCGGATGCCGTTCTAACAAGCGCTCGACCTCGCCGGGGTAAATGTTCTCGCCCGAGCAAACAAACATATCATCGGCGCGGCCCACGAAGTACAGGAAGCCGTTTTCGTCGCGGCGCATGATGTCGCCAGTATTGATCCAGCCGCCGCGCATTTTCTGCGCCGTGACCTCGGGCAAATTGAGATAGCCCGACATGTTGGCTGGGCTGCGAATTTCAAATACGCCTTCATCGGGCGCGCCACCATCAACGAGACGAATTTCCGCGTGAGACGAGGGGTAGCCAATGGACTTTGTGGGTCGTGGCAGGCCGGCGGGATGTGCGCCGAGTATTCCGGCGCCGATTTCAGTCGTGCCATAGCTATTGATGATTGCCGCGCGTGGGAATATCTCGCTTGCCTGGGCCAGTACGGTTTCGGACAAGGGTGCTGATCCAATCATCACGAGCTCTACACTGGATAGATCGACGGAGGCTAACAGCTCGCGCTCCTGCGCCAGCAACGCCACCATGGTGGGAACACCACTGAGGACGGTGACCCGATAGTCTGCTAACGCCCGGATAAACGCTTGCGCATCGAAGCGCGGCATCAGCACGATTTCGCCACCGATCGCAAACGCCAGTTCGGAAAACACCAGGCCGTTCATGTGAAAGAGTGGTGCGGCCACAATGCAGGGGCCGCGTTCCAGAAATCCGCGGACGGCTGGTTGCGCGAGTCCATCGACGATCGCGATCTGGCTGCGATGCGAGAGCATCACGCCTTTGGGGCGGCCGGTTGAACCGGAGGTGTAGAGCACAATGGCCGTGGACTCGGCGTCGGTCTGCGCCATCGGTGCAGGCGCATGGCTCAGCCATTGGACAAATGCCGGTGAATTCGCCTGGACTACTGGCAATGATTTCGGCACACCGGCGGGCGGTTCCGCGTCAGTCACTAACAACTTGAGTGCCGCGTCCTGGCAAACATGGGCTACGGTGTCGGCGCCGGCTCTTGCATTGAACGGGACCACCGTGCAACCGGCCATCAACCCGCCGAAGTAGACGCTGTAAAAGTGCACACTGTTGGTATTGAGCATGCCGATCCGATCGCCGTGGCCGTAGCCTTCAGCTAACAAGGCACCTGCGACACGGCTGGCGCGGTCGTTGAGGTCTCGGTACGAGTAGATCTGTGGCGTCGTGCCGGCCAGATCAATGAGTGCCCTGGCGTCCGGCCTGCAAGCCCGGCCGAGTACGGAGGCTAAATTGGCGGTGTTCACGCGCTGACTCTAGGGGATGCGCGCCAGTTCCGGGTACGTCTCAATCCCTGCGAAACGACGCGACTTTGGCGTTTTCGGTCGTTACCGATTGACCGCGTAGAACGTGCCGCGACCCACCGCACAGACCTTGCCGTCGGCGCTGATGATGTCGACCTCCACCGTGCTGAGGGTCTTGCCAGCCTTGCGCACTCGCGCGTTGGCGACTAGGTCACCGCTCGCGGGGCGCAGAAAATCGATATTCAGGCCCACTGTGCCGCAATCGCGCCCCGCCACCATAGTAGCGGCGAAGGCGCCCGCGGTATCGAGCAGCGCAGCAACCGGGCCGCCGTGCCAGGTCTTGCTCCCGTCGGAGTCTGCTCCCTGGATGCACCACGGCATGCGCATGGTGAGCGTCTGCCGAGTCGCGTCGGCAGCAGTAATTTCGATCCCCCAGTCGCGGATATAGGGCGAGGAGGTGATGAAGTGTCGTAGCTGTTCGAGTGACATCGATTCCTCAAGGTTTCCGATCACCCGCTCAGGGTGTTAGCACGATCTTGCCGAAGGCTTCGCGTGACTCTAGCAAACGTTCAGCTTCGTGCACCTCAGACAGCGGCAGGATCTTTTCGACAATGGGCACCAATTGCCGCGACTGCGCGAGCGCCAGCAACGCTTCGATATCAGCGCGCCGCCAACCGTCCGAGCCGATGATCGTTTGTTCAAAAGTCCACACAAACCGAACATCTATTTCTTCGTCGAAACCTGCGGTGGCGCCGCAGGTCAACAGTCGTCCGCCCAATTTCACGCAGCGCAGCGTGTCCTTCCAGGTTTTGCCCCCCGTGAAATTGACTGCCACATCGACACCGCCGGTGCCAGCGACTTTGGGTTTGCCGACAATTTTCCAGACCTCGTCGCGCATGTTAGAGGTCCGGTAATTGATCACATGATCGGCGCCGATCTCGCGCAGGCGCTGGGCTTTCTCATCTGAGCCGGCGCAGGCAATCACTTTGGCACCCGCCAGTTTGGCTAACAGGACACAGGCTGTCCCGACGCCGCCACTCGCGCCCAGGATTAGCACGGTCTCGCCGGTCCTTACGGCACCGCGCGTCAACATCATTCGGTAGGCTGTTGCATAGGCGAGAGGAATTGACGCCGCCTCCTCGAAACTGACTTCCGCGGGCACGCGAATGAGCTGCGAAGCATGCGCCGCGCAGTACTCTGCGCGCCCGCCGTGGAACTGCTCGCCGATGAATTTGTGATCCGTTCCGGCACAGGGCATCGGATCGACGAGCACTCGATCGCCGACTTGCCAACCGGTGACACCGGCGCCTAACGCGGCGATCTCGCCCGAGATATCGGAGCCGATGATGATTGGCAGCGGCAGACGGATCCCGGGCATGCCGCGGCGGCTAAAGATGTCGTGAAAATTGAGTGAACAGGCCCGCACCCGGAGGCTGACCCAGCCCGGTGCCGGATCGGCGCGCACGAACTCATTCTCGAGGACGATGCGCTCGATTGCGCCATGTTCATAGACGACCGCGGCTCGCATGGTCTTTTGGGATGTTGCGCTGGAGTTCATAGCAATACACCTTGTGAAATCATATCGTACCAGTTAAGTACGAATTGACAGCAAGCTCGGCCGGGTCCATGGGTAGCCAGTGGTACTATGTCGTAAAGATCCTGCAGTAACTGATGCGTGTGAGTAAGTTAGGCAAATTAGCCAGGACCCGAGTTGTTCATTCACCCTGGGCGCAGGCCAAGCCCAAGCGGGAAGCCTTGCGCAATGAAAAACGCGAAGCGGTGTTGCGCGCGGCAGCGAGCTGTCTGGCCACTAAAGGCGTCGAGCAGACCACTATGGACGATGTAGCGGCGGTTCTCGGTGTGACCAAACCAACGGTCTATCGATTGTTTCGCGACAAGACTGCCTTAGTACAGGCCTGTCGCGAACGCGCGCACGAGCGTTTTGTGAATGCGATAAATGAGGCGATGGCGCAAAAAGGCAGCGCGGTCGACAAGCTGAAGCACTATTTCATGAGTGATTTGCATTTGCTCCACGAAGATGAGTTCGGGCGATTGCTGATTGCCGTGACGCAGCAGGATCTCTATAGCGACACATCGAAAGGTGCGCGGCGTATGCGCGAGAGCGTCGAGCAGGGGATTCGCGACATTTTGGTGGCGGGAGTGAAAAACGGCGAATTACGTCGCGATCTCGATGCCAAGCTCGTGGCCTTGGCGCTGTTTGCCACGTTCAACTTTGTTGCACGCTGGTTCGATCCGCGCGGCCCTTACTCGCTCGATCAGATCGGCGAGCAGTATTTCGCGCTGTTTCTCGACGGAATCCGCACGGCTCGCTAAAGCAGTGCGCGCAGCGCAGCTAACAATCGATCGATATCGGCCAATTCGTGATCGGCGAAGGCAGCGATACGGATAGCACCTTCTGGCCCAGCGCCGACGTAGGTCGAGTAAATGACAAACATGTCTTGGTTCCAGAGTTGTTGCTGCAAATTCTGCATCTGCGCAGCGCTCCCAGCAACGAAAGTGGCAACAGGTGAGTCCGTCGCACTGACATCCAAGCCGAGGGCGCGCAAACCCCTCTTGAGGTGCGCGGCATTGCGCCGCAGTTTGTCGAGCCGCTCTGGATGTCGTCGTAGGTAGCGAAAGCTAGCAGCCGTCATAGCAGCGCCGCTGGCCATGCCCGATGCCGCGCCGCGCGCGGGAGCCGATTTCCACAGATCTGCGATAACGGCTTGTGCGCCGATCGCCAATCCCCCATAAGCGCCAAACGCTTTACCCAACGAACCACCGGCCAATACGCGATCGCCGCTGACCCCTTCCTGCTCAATGGCGCCGCGCCCATTCTGGCCTAACACGCCGAAGGAATGCGACTCGTCAACCAGCAGCCACCCGTTGTAGGGTGCTAACAGGCGGGCATACTCGGCGAGAGAGGCGGGGTATTGCCGAAGGTCGGAAACATGCCGTCGGTGGCGACCAGCGGCCGCTCGCCGGGCATGAGTTCGTGGCGTAATTTATGCGCCAGATCCGCGGCGTCCTGGTGCCTGAACGCCAGCACTTTTTTGCCGGCGGCCAGCGCGCCGTCCCGCAAGTTGTAGTGGCCGCTGGCATCGAGGAACGCGACGTCATAGTGTGCGGCCAAACCCGTCATCGCGATCAGTCCGAACAAATAGCCGGTGGCGAAGTACATGGCACCCTCGGCGCCGAAGTACTCGCGGGCGGCACTTTCGACTTCCGTGTTGGCAGCGAGCGCAAACGAGTAGTGCCGCGGTAGCCGGGACGTGGCGCCGAGTCGTGCCAGCGCCTCGCGCCCCGCCTCGATCAATTCTTGCTCCGCGCCGAGCCCGAGGTAGCAGGAGCCGCCGAAGTTGAGGATAGTGCGACCATCCACAAGCATTCGCGCGCCGCAGGGGGACTCGACTTGATGCAAGACAACTCCTTTCAAATGTTGCCCGTGGTCAGATAGTCATTGCCGACGGGCGTTTCATTCGTTTCTGTATGGGACCTTGGGCCCGCAAATGCTACCATCGGCCGCTAGGTAGTACCATACGGTACGATAAAGATTTGAGGGCAGGGGTATGAGCACGACGGCGAATGAGGTCGACGCAAGTTCGCGTGCCGGTTCGACGCTGCTCGGGTTTCCGAAGGGAGCCTGGCTCATCGTTAGTGTTGAATTCTGGGAGCGCTTCAGCTTCTACACGATGATGGGTCTGTTAGCGTTGTTCCTAACAGGAACAACGACCCTTGGTGGCTTTGGCTGGTCGGATCCCAAAGCGCTGGCGCTGGTCGGATTCTATTCCGGCGCCATGTATGTTTTTCCATCGATCGGCGGCTGGATTGCCGATCGGGTACTGGGACGGCGGCGAGCCGTGACCATCGGCCTCATTCTGATGTTCATGGGTCAATTGTTGTTTACGGCGCCGTATTTCTTGCCGTTGTTATTAGGTCAGATGCGCGACCTGCCGTTGTTAGAGACCTTGCATCAGCTCGGCGTGCCGCTCGGCTATCTGTTCCGGCCGGTTAGTGTTGATGCTGCCCTTGCTGCAAGCGGCGCTGCGTTGCCCGGCGGGCAAGGCGTCGAGTTACTAACCCTGGCCTATGCGCTCGGGGCTTGGGGTTTCTATGTTGCGATTGCCTGCATGATTATGGGCAACGCGCTGATGAAATCGACCTTGGTCGTGCTGTGCGGCGAGAACTTCCGGCTCGACGATCCGAAGCGCGATGGTGCTTTCGCCTACTACTATCTGGGCATCTGTCTCGGCGGTGTGCTGTCGGGTCTGATCGCGGGCTTGATCGCCGCTAGTCTCGGCTGGCACTACGCGTTCCTGGTCGGCGCGGCTGGCGTGGCGCTCGCTCTGATCGGCTACTTGTCATTGGGTTCGAGACTTTTAGGCTCGATCGGTGTCGCCATAGAAAAGCCGGCACTTGTCGCGAACGCCGACACCACGGTGGCAATCGGGCGCGGCTTGGGCGGGTTCTTGCGGCAACATGCCGATCGACTGATATTACTATTCGTGCTGTCGTTGATCCTATTGGTGTTCAGCGCCGGCTGGTTTCAGCTCTATGGCACGTGGACGCTGTTTATCGAGAGATTTGTCGATCGCAGTGTCGGCAGTTTCACCGTGCCGGTGCCGTGGTTCTCGTCGTGGAATCCAGCCGTCGTGATCCTATTCGCGCCGATTGTCGCGACGTTAGGTACGCGGCTCGGTCAGACAGGCCGCGCGCCGGACATTGTGCAAAAGTATCTGCTGGCGTTAGTTCTGGTGATTGCCGGTCATGTTTTGATGTACTGGGCGAGTCAGTTGGCAGGTGCGGATAGCAAAGCGCCGCTGTGGATTCCGACGGTGGCGATCGCGTTAACGGCCATCGGTGAGTTGGTCGCCTGGACTTCGACCTATGGTCTCGTCACGAGGGTCGCACCGCCGGGGTATGCCTCCGCGACCATGGGTGCGTGGTACGCCATGACCATCGGGCTTGGCGGGTATTTGTCGGGATTCACCGGGGGCTGGCTCGAGCCGCTTGGCTACGGAGGCACTTTTCTAGCCGTGGCAGGCATTACGGCCGTGGCGACGCTCGTAACGCTCGCGTTGCGAGGCTGGCTATCCCGCCGTGCAGCGCATGCTGGCGTAACCTTAACCTAATCGTTGTTAGGGCAATGTCATGACTCGCAGTCTCGACCATTTCATTATTCTTGTGCGGAATCTCGACACGGCGATCACGGTGTACCAGCGCCTTGGCTTCAACGCCCGGCCGGCGGCGCAGCATGTCGAAATTGGGTCCCGAAATTCCGTCGTCATTTTTGACCACACGTACTTGGAGCTTTTGGATCTCACAACCACGCGCAGCCAGGCGGTGAAAGACGACTACCTCGGGCGCTTCGTCGCCGGTGAAGGCATTACCCACGTGGCACTCACCAGCGCGAAGCTGGAACCGGACATGGATTCGCTCGCGAGCCAGGGCGTCCAGGTCGGCACGCTGCTCAATGCACGGCGAAAAATTCGGATGCCCAGTGGCGAGGACGATGAAACCGCGAGTCGTAGTGTGTATTTCTGGCGCGACCACAATCGATACCTGTCTTTGTTTCTGTCCGATCATCCCAAGCCACATACGATTTTTATACCCGAGTACAACAACCACGCCAACAGCGCTCGCCGAGTGGTTCGACTCGCCTATATGTCGCGCGATCCCCTGGCCGACATTCCGTACTTTCGAACCTTGTTTGGTGCCGAGCCGACAGCGGTCTCGGCCGATGGTTTTTCGATGACAGGTGCGCGCGGCGATGTGACTGACGTGCTAACAGTCGAGGCGGCACAGCGTCGTTATGGACCATTTCTGACAGTTCAAGGGCTGTCAACGCTCGCAGGCGTAGGCATTGCATTCCATTACAAAGTGGAGTCCTTGGCCGAGTGCGAATCCTATTTCCAGCGCACGGGCGTGCTACATGAGCGGCGCAACGGCAAAGTGTTCGTGCCCGCATCTGAAGGCTGCGGCGCTATTTCTGTGTTTGAATCCTGAGGAACTGACGATGCAAAGAATAATTGTTCTAGTTGCGACGCTGCTGACGTTGTGTCCCATCTACGGTGACGCAGCCTCCACAGCTTTCGTCGACGTCAACGTCGTTGACGTGATTAGCGGCCGCGTGAAACCAAACCAAACGGTCGTCGTCACCGACGGACGCATCGTCCGGGTTTCGAGTGCAAAGTCGGCACGTGTGCCTGCCGGCGCCGTCACGGTTGACGGAAAAGGGCGGTATTTGGCGCCCGGTCTCATGGACATGCACTCGCATGCGATGAGCGAAGACGATCTGCTATTCAGTGTGGCAACTGGCGTGACATCCATCCGGCAAATGTTTGGCGATCCCCAGTACGTCAAGTGGCGGGATGCCATTGCCACCGGGACAATGGTCGGCCCGCGCATGAAAGTTGGCAGTCTGATCGTTGACGGCAGGCCTCAAATCTGGCCGGCGTTGTTTTCACTGGAAATGACGGACCCTGCGGCCGCGGATGCCTGGGTAGCCGGTCAGAAGGCAGCAGGCTATGAATTTATCAAGATCTACTCTCGCCTGTCTCGTGAGATGTTCGAAGCCATCATCGCTGCGGGGAAAAAGCACGGCATAGAAGTGTCCGGCCATATCCCTCAAGCCGTGCCCTTCATGCGCGCAGTCGAATCGGGCATGCGCACCTCTCGACGTCACCCCTTCTTCAGTAGTGCTGGGGTTTAGAGTCTGTCCGGCATTGTAAGGGCCTTTTGGGCCATCTGTTTTGCGTAAGACGCGGGCGTCAGCCCGCGGAGTGCTTTCTTCGGTCTCTCTTCGTTGTATTCCCTGCGCCAGTTCTCGATGACCACCCGCGCATGGGGCAGGCTCGTGAACCAATGTTCGTTCAGACATTCATCGCGCAGCCGCCCGTTCAGGGATTCGACATACGCGTTCTGGTTCGGCTTGCCGGGCTTGATCAGCCGCAGCGTCACCGCATTGCGATGCGCCCAGGTCAACATGGCGCTGCCCGTGAACTCCGGGCCGTTGTCGGTGCGGATCACGGCGGGTCGTCCGCGCTGTGAGCAGACCTGATCCATGATCCGCGTCAGATGCGTGCCCCCGATGCTGTGCTCGGCTACGACCGCCAGACATTCATGCGTGGCGTCGTCCACGATCACCAGGCACTTGATCACTCGACCGCCGGCGACCCGGTCAAAGACAAAGCCCATCGACCATACTTCGTTCGGTGCACCGGGGCGCACCAGCGGTTGCCGCTCGACCATGGGGATCTTTTTGCGCCGCTGACGCTTGATCTGCAGCTTCTCGAGGCTATACAGCCGCTCAACGCGCTTGTGGTTCACGCACTGGCCGGCCTGCCGTAGCTTCAGGTAAATCATCCCGGCGCCGTAGCGGCGATGCCGTTGGGCGAGCGCAACGATCCGCTGGCGCAGAGGCCCATTGCGGTCCGGCCTGGGCTCGTACCGCAATGAGCTTGCGCTCATGCCGGCTATTGCAAGTCCACGCCTCTGCGACAGTCCCTTCGTCTACATCCACCGCACCCAGTCCCGACGGTCCGATGCGGTTACCATGTTTTTCGAAGCGCTTCGTTGCTGACTGCGTTCTCCAGCATCGCC
>SXGR01582772.1_pt1 | contig 11466 bp, 11 predicted proteins | sample 3174711 | NCBI WGS metagenome assembly SXGR01 (sample SAMN11356860, study PRJNA531348) | freshwater metagenome | isolation source: freshwater sample F1-60 | place: China: Fuxian Lake, Yuxi | collected 2017-12-25
CACGGTCTTGCCGGTCCGCGGAGGCGCTACGATGAGGCCACGTGTGCCCTTGCCGATCGGACAGACCAGATCGACGACTCGTGTTGACAGTTCCTCGGGATCTGTCTCAAGAAGGAAACGTCTGTCCGGGAACAGGGGGGTGAGGTTCTCGAAGTGGGTCTTTTCCTTGGCTGAATCCGGATCCAGACCCGCCACCTTTTCGACCCGCAGCAGAGCGTAGAACTTCTCCTTGTCCTTGGGGGGACGGACTTGGCCTTCTACGTCATCGCCGCTCTGGAGATCAAACCGTCGGATCTGGGAGGGCGAGACGTAGATATCCTCTGGGCAGGGTAGGTAGTTGAACGCCGGCGATCTGAGGAATCCGAAGCCCTCTGGCATCACCTCAAGCACACCCCGGGTGTAGATGGTCCCTCCGGCGTGCAGATTGCGTTGGACGATCTGGAAGATGATCTCCTGACGCTTCAGCGTGCCATAATTCTCGATCCCGAATTCGCGGGACAGCTCGCTGAGCTGCCCGATCGGCATCGGCTGGAGCTCGTGGAGGCTAATGGTCCTAGGCAGGATCTCGATGTTGGAGGATGCGGCCTCCAACTCCTCGACCCCTGGTTCGGTCGCTTCTCCCGGCACTGCCTCCGTCATGGCCACCGGACCAGGCAAGCTCTCTTCCGCCTTCGCCGATGCGATTTCCGCCGGGCCCTCATCCACCACTGTTGTGGCAGATTCCTCCTTCTTCTGGGTACGTTTACGGGGTGTTCGTGGTTTTGCGGGATCTGAAGATGACTTTGTCGGACGGGGCATGTTGAATGTGGGTTTCGGCGGGGGAATATACCTGGAGCCTTCCTTGGGGGCCCAGCAGGGGGAGCCGGGACAGAGAAGCAAGCGGCGGCTGGTGGAACCAAGTGTGCTGGATAGAGAAGGTGGCTTGGACGCCAACTGGTGCAAGGGTTTTTTGGATCTGGAAGCCTCGCAACCCCCGGTTGGAGCCGGGTTTTGAACGCTCGAATGAGTTGGTTCGACACCTGGGGCCTGCTGGTGGTGGTCTTACATCAGCATTGATGGGCCGGCTTCGACTGTCCCTACGAGACGCCAAGTCGAGGAAGCTGCTCCCGGTAGGATCGGCTTAGGGTGAGACGGGTGCCGCTCTGGAGCAGGATCGCATATTCCCCGTGGAACAGAGGTTGTAGTTCCCGGATGCGATGCCGGTTCACGATCGTTGTGCGGCTGATGCGGACGAAAGGATCCCCCTCGAGCCGACGCTCCATCGAGTTCAGCGTCTCGCGAAGAAGGTGGGTGTGCCCCCCGGTGTGGATCTCAACGTAGTTGTCTGCAGAGCCTACCCAGTCGATATCCTGGATGTTGACGAAAAGAATCCTCCCCGCCGACTTGATCGCGATGCGGCCTGCGTTCGCTTCAGTCCTGCTGGGGAATTGGGAGAGCAGGGCGTTAAGTTGCGTCGTTAATTCCCGGTTTGCTGGCCGTGACAGCTTTTCCAACGAGCGGTCAAGGGCAGCCTGGAACCGGTGCCTGTCGTAGGGCTTGAGCAGGTAATCCACAGCGTTGACCTCGAATGCCTTCAGGGCGAATTCGTCATGTGCTGTCACGAATACGATGGCCCGCGGGAGATCGTCACCGAGGTCCTCCACCACGGAGAAGCCGGTCCTGCCGGGAAGATTGATGTCGAGGAAGACGAGCTCGGGCCTGAGCTCGCGGATTCTCCGCACCGCTTCGTCTCCGTTTGTCGCCTCCCCGACCAACTCCACCCTCGTCTCTTTGCCCAGCAGACCCCGCAGTTTCTCCAGTCCGAGCGGTTCATCATCTACGATGACCACTCTGGCCCGGGAAGTGGCGGAAGAGATGTCGTGGTGGCTTTGAGGCATCGATTCGATCCTTCTGGAGACTATCTATCTCAATTTGACATGCATGTGAACCGGATCGCCGAGGAAATCGGTACACGGATTTACATCTATGCATGGGAAAGGAATCCCCGTCGGAAGACTGCGTTCAGACTCTGCATTTCCGCCTTCACCAAACACGGCGTGTTCGGGAAGTCTTGGGGACGTCCGTCGGTGTCCCGGCGAACGAGGACAGCATGAACCCATCCACAACGCGTCTCTTCAACACGATTTCACGGAAGCTGGAAACTTTTGAACCCGACTCCGGGGTTGACCCTTCCGGCCGGCCCCAAGTGACCTTTTATTGCTGTGGCCCCACCGTTTACGACTACGGTCACATCGGCAATTTCCGCACCTTTGTCCAAGCCGACCTTCTTCGACGGCATCTCGAATTCCGGGGGTATTCAGTCCGGCACGTAATGAATGTCACGGATGTTGAGGACAAGATTATTCGTCGTGTCCGCGAATTGGGTCAGCCGCTCCAAGAGTTCACAGGACGCTACGAGAGGGAATTCCTTGCGGATCTCCGCACCCTGAATTGTCTGACGCCGACCGTCATGCCTCGGGCAACCGAGTACATACCCCAGATCATCGACTTGATCCTGAGGTTGGAGGGGCGGGGGATTGCCTATCGCGCGAAAGACGGATCGGTCTACTTCAGCATCCAACGCTATGGCGATTGCGGATGCCGATATGGTCAGCTCGTCAACATAAACCCAGAAGAACTTCGGGTTGGCGAGCGGGTTGCGAGTGACGAGTACGACAAGCATTCACTTGCCGACTTCGCCCTTTGGAAGGCCCGGGTGCCGGAGGACGGCGAGGTGTTCTGGGAGAGTCCGTGGGGTCAAGGGCGCCCGGGTTGGCATATTGAGTGCAGTGCCATGAGCATGGCTCTCCTTGGCCCGAGCTTCGACCTTCATGCGGGTGGCGAGGATCTGGTCTTCCCCCACCATGAGGACGAGATCGCCCAGAGTGAAGGGGCCGGCCTTCAGCAAGCTGGCCGCCCATTCGTCAGGCATTGGTTCCACGTCGCTCACCTGCTGGTCGACGGCAGGAAGATGAGCAAGTCCCTTGGCAACTTCTTCACCATCCGAGATCTCTTGGCCAAGGGTTTCGGTGGCCGCGAAATCCGTCACCTCTTGCTCGGGGCCCATTACAGGGAGACCTTCAATTTCACCCTGGAGGGCCTCCTTGGTTCGCGGGCCGCGCTTGCCCGATTGGACGAATGCGTTGGCAAATTGAATGCCGTGGCAGGGACGGAAGCGTGCTCAGGCGACGTCGATTCTCCGTGGATGCACCAGTTCATAGCCTCGATGGACGACGACCTGAGCGTCTCGAAGGCATGGGCAGTTGTCTTCGAGTGGGTTCGTGAACAGAACCGGCTGCTCTCGGTCAACCGGATTTCCCCAAGCGAGGCCGCCCACGCATTGGCGTTTTGGCGTGCGGTCGACCGGGTGTTTGGCCTTGGAGACAAGCCGGTAGATGGGGTCCCGATTGAGGTTCGAAAGATCGCGGAGGAGCGTCTCGAGGCGAGGCGGATCAAGGACTTCAGCCGCGCCGATTCGCTCCGAAATCAGTTGAGTGATCTCGGGTGGGCGGTCGAGGACACGCCTGCTGGCCCGAAGTTCCGACGGCTCTAGGTCGTTGGCTTCCGACTTTGGCGGCAATCAGAACCCGAGTTATGTCCCACAATGGTCGAGATTCGAAGCATAGGTGATTTCGATGATCCTGATTTGGTTCCCTTCCGAACCATGAGGAACCAGCTGGACCACCTTGGTGGAGGGGTTTTTGTTGCGGAGGGAGAAAAGATCGTGCGAAGGCTTCTGGACTCTCCGCTCGAGGTCATTTCTGTTCTTGTTCCTTCCCGGTGGCGAGAGGTTTTGGAGCCGCTTGTGGTTAGGCGTTCTGAGACGATACAACTCTTTGTCGGCGAGAAGGATGTACTAACCCAATTGACAGGGTTTTCGATGTTCCAGGGCGTTCTGGGTCTTGCCAAGGTTCCTCCATCGGTAGGGTTGGCTGGTCTGATGAACGACCAACGACCTGCGCTTCTTGTGGCGCTGGATGGACTGACGAACGCGGAGAATGTTGGCACGCTGATTCGCAACCATGTGGCCTTTGGAGGGCAGGGACTCCTCGTCGGGGAGACGTCCTCCCACCCTTACCTCCGGCGTTCGGTTCGATCCTCGATGGGCTCCATCTTCAAGGTTCCCTACCACGAGTCGCTGGACCTCGCCTCGAGCCTCCGGTCCTTGAGAGGTCTGGGGGTGAGGTGTCTTGGGGCTGACACTGGGACGGGAGCCAAGTGCATTTGGAGGGTCGACCTTAGGGTGCCGACCTGCGTTGTTTTTGGTGCTGAGGGAGGCGGCTTGCGCCCTGGCGTCCGGGAAGCGTGTGATGACCTTGTAGAGATCCCCATGTGTGCCGGGGTTGATTCGATCAACGTCGCAAATGCCGGGGCCGCGATCTTTGCCGAAACACTCCGTCAGCGCCAAATCCTGATCGGATTATCGGCAGGCTGAGTTGGTAGGATGAGCTCCGTCTTGAGCCGCCGCTTTGGTCACCATCACTCAACCGAGAATGGCCTGAATTCTTCCGTCAAACCCCATGGAATCAGCCCAGGATGCGATCGGACACACCCTCAACAATTTCCTGTGCGGCAGGGGTTTGGACTTGCATGGAACCAGGGTTCGGTCAACCTCCCTAGCCGCTGCCGGCCTCATGAAAATGGCGGGTGGTGGTTCTCGGAATAGTGTATTGACACGTCCCGGGGTCAGCGCCTAAAACCTCATCCGAAATCTAATCCTTTCCGCTGTCGAACCCTTTTTGTCCCATGAAGAAAATCATCTATGCTGCGGGAGTCTTGTCCCTCGGAGGAGCTCAAGTCGCCGTTCAAGCTGCTGAAGGAGAGCCCAAGACTTGGTCGTTGGGGCTAAGCGCTCAAGGCTTCTACGACGACAACATCAACACGGCACCGAATGGGCCGAACAAGGTTGGTAGCTGGGGTTCGTTGGTCACACCGTCAGCAAACTATTCACAGGCCTGGGATCAGACTTCAGTCCGGTTGGGTGCGTCTTATGGTGCCTACTATTTCGCCAACACTCGCAACAACCAAGGTCAGACCTTGCTCGATGATAATTGGAGTCAGACGGCCAATGTCAATGTTGGGGTGGAACACACGTTCAATCCTCGTTTGACACTCGATGTCAATGACTCTTTCGCCGTTTTCCAGAATGCCAGCCAGGTATTGTTGGGTCAGACGGGTCGAATCAATGGCAACAACATCAACAATATTGCAGTTGCCAACCTGTCGGCCGAGTTATCGAATCGGTTTAGTGTGGTGTTGGGCTACGAAAACGATCTGTTCCAGTACCAAAACGATGTGTTCGCAGCCCTCCTTGATCGCGTCGAGAATTATGGCAAGCTCGATCTTCGGTACTTGGTAAATACAAAAACAGTTGCGGTTGTTGGAACCAAGTCTGGTAATGTGTCCTACGACAGGAATTTGGGTTTGGCTAACGTGAGTGCCGCTCCGAATTCCCTGACCAACCCTTCATCCGGGCTCAAGAACAACGATTCCTACTTCGTTTACGGTGGATTTGACCACAGTTTTGCCCCATCGCTGACCGGTTCCCTCCGGGCTGGCGCCCAGATCCAGGAGTTCTACAATTACAACTCTGGGTACTATCAGGCTCTCCCGGCTGGGTCAAGCCTTCAAACCCAAGTGAATCCGTATGTCGATGTGAACCTCAAGTACGGGTTCACTGCTGGCAGTTCTGCGGTGATTGGTGTGATTCATCGGTCGAATCCTTCTGATGTGAACGGCCAGCCGGTTAACGGAGTGTTCATGCCTACCCTGCAGGCGGTGAGCACGGCGTTGTATACCAGCGTGAATCACGCGATCACCTCCAAGCTTTCCGGATCGCTGTTGGGCACGTTCCAGAATTCCGAGTATGTCGGTGGGTACAGCGGCTATATGGAAAATTGGTGGTCTGTTGGCGCGACGGCTTCCTATCAGGTTGTTCGTAACTTGGCTGTGACGGTTTCCTACTACTACGACCTTCTGAACTCGCAGGTTCCTGGCCGTCAATACGACCGGAATCGCGTGTTCTTCGGGTTCAGTGCGAGCTACTAGGTCCATCAATTGATTTCTAGCCGGGAGCTGGGGCAGTCTCTGGCTTCCGGCTCTTTTTTTATGGAAACACCCAAAGTTGCCCCGTCGGCGTCAGCGGATTCCAAACTCCATTTCCTCGACTACTGGCGGATCATTCGAATCCGCAAGGTCATCATCCTTGCGGTCTTCCTATTGGTGATGATCACCGTGACGGCGGTGACCTTCGTGATGCAGGAGTTTTTCTCCAGCACGGCTCGGATCCGTGTCGAGAAGGACACTCCCGACATTGCGTTGTGGGGCATGAGTGGTGGCGTTCAGCCCTATGATCCGTATTACCTCACAACAGAGTTCGAGGTCCTGAAATCCTCTACAATTCTCTATCCCGTCATCGACAAACTCCGTCTCCAACGCGTTTATCGGGACCGGTTCAAAGCGCCCACCGATTACACGATGCAGCAGGCTGCTGAAGTGCTGGGAAAAGAGCTGGATGCAAAGCAGTATCGGAATACCAGTATCATCGAAATCACGGCATTGAATCCCGACAAGACCCTCGCCGCGGAGATTGCCAATATGACCGCCGAGGTCTACCGGGAGTATCGCGAGAATTCGCGGGGTAAAAGAACGACTCGCGGTCTCGAGACCCTCACCAATCAGCTTGAGGAACTAACGCAGAAGGTTCAAACGAAGATGGAGTTGGTCGACAAGCTCCGTCTCGAACTCAGTGTTCCTGATGCCATGGTGGAGGGCGGTGGGCCCTATCAATCAATTTTGTCTGATGAAAGCCGGCGGATGCTTCAGAACCGGACGGAGATTCAGACCCGGATCACACTTGCCAAGGAGTTGTTGAACAATCTCAAGGGCAAGACTGGAGACGATCTTAGATTTACGTTGAGCGTCAATCGTCCTACTCCACTTCTCCAGACTCTGCTCGCAGATTTGACGATGGCCGAGCAACAGCGGGCACGACTAAGCCCTGATTTTGGTCCGCAGCATCCAGAGGTTGAACGGATCAATGGCATCATTGCCAAGGTCAACAGCCAGATCGATGGGGTGGTTTCCGGGATTCTCAATTCGCTTCAAGCGCAGATTGACACGGACGAGGCGACGCTGGTGTCGATCAACGAACGCTATGAGCAATCGAAGCGTGAAGAAGCCAAGGCCATCGCCGACTACCGGCCGTACATGCGCGAGAAGAAGGAGCTGGATACGCTTCGAAGGATGCAGGAGGCCATGGTGCTGCAGTTGACGCAGGAAAACATCACCGCGGCGATCTCCAAGCAATCCAGCGTTGAGACGATTGATCGTGCAGAGCCTGGTCTTCGACCTGTAAGGCCCCGCAAGGGTCTCAACATTGCCTTGGGAGCGATCGCCGGGCTGATGCTAGGCATTGGTCTTGCCTTCTTCATCGAGTACCTCGACACCTCGGTGAAGACGATCGACGACGTTGAGCAGGCGTTGGGATCACCGGTGTTGGGCGTCATTCCTCAGAATATCAGCAACTTGCTCAAGGAAGGGCCCGAGAGTCCGCATGCCGAAGCTTACCGAGTGTTACGGACCAATCTGCTGTTTTCTCGGAAGGATGCGGGCCTCCGAACGATGACGGTGGTCTCCGGCGGCGCAGGTGAAGGTAAGTCGACCACGATTTTCAATCTCGCCACCATCTTTGCCCAGCAGGGAAGCCGGGTACTGATCGTGGACTCCGACCTCCGCCGTCCCAGCCTCCACAAACTGTTCAATGTCACCAATTCTTTGGGTCTCACCAATTATCTCCTCAAGCAAAACAAGCTAGAGGAGGTCGTTCAGACCACCGCTGTCCCTTCACTCGACTTCCTCCCCAGTGGCAAGTTGCCCAGCAGCTCCATGGGCATCCTTAATTCTGTCGCAATGAGGGCCTTCATCGAGGAGGCAAAGAGCCGATACGACTTTGTCTTCTTCGACTCACCTCCGATCATGGGTGTGAGCGATGCGGCCATCCTTGCCAGCGAAGTCGACTTTGCAGTCCTCGTTGTGCAGTATCGGAAATACCCTCAACAGATGACCCTTAGGGCCAAGCAGATGGTCGAGAAGGTCGGTGGACGCCTGTTGGGTGTCGTGTTGAACAACATCAACATCTCCCAGGACAGCTACTACTACTACTACAGCGGCTACTACTACGACTATTACTCGAAGAACGAAGAGAGCCGTTTGCCAGGCGAGAAACCAGCGACCACCGGAGCCGCCAAGGGTGCTTCGGAGATCAAGAAGAAGTACTGATTCCTCGAACGAATGGTTCTGTCGAAGTTTTCCATGAATCGTCAACACCTTGCTGGATTTCGCCCGGTCAATATGGCCGTGCTTCTCGTTCTCGCATTCCTCTTCGTTGGTTGTGCCGACCTCCGGGCTCCGGCTCCTGCCAAGGTTCCGGATGCCGCCGACGCGATGAGTGCTGACTTCCTTCGTCCGGGTGACCGGATCCGAGTGGTCTTCAATGACATTCCCGATGCCCCGGTGCCGGCCGAGGAAGTGATTCCGGAAGATGGGCGGATCATTCTCCCGAGAGGCGTGGAAGTGGTTGTGATCGGGAAGAAGCGTACTGACGTCGAGAAGGAGATCGGGAAGATCTACGTGGAGGACAAGAAGCTTTACACGAAGATCACAGCCAACATCGAAAGAATGGCCTCGTTCATCTCGGTTGGCGGGGAGGTTCGGAATCCCAGCTCAGTGATGTTTCGTGGGGATATGACCGTGACTGCGGCCATTGCTTCTGCGGGTGGATTCAGCGAGTACGCCAATCGGAGCGGTGTCATCATCACGCGCGCAGCCAACAAGAAACAGATCAAGGTCAATGTCCGCAGGGCTGTCAACAATCCGGAGTTGGACCTGGTCCTCTATCCGGGCGACCAAGTCTACGTGCCGAGAAGCAAGATCTGATGATTGAGCTGGCGACTGGTGAATCTGGCGGCGCTCGGGTCTTCGAGGAAAATCGTCTCCCGCTCGAGGTTGGGCGAGGTCAGGTCGACCACGTCTTGGATTTCCCCGGCGTTTGGGATCGCCATCTCGTGCTTTCCAGAGATGAGGAGGGATGGCTGATGGTCGCCCCACAGGGTGATGCAATGGTCATTCGTGGGGGGGAACGGATTGATGGTGCAACCCGGCTCAGGAACGGTGACACGCTCGAACTGGGTTCGGTGAGACTCCGATTTAGGATCTCCTCGTGTCGTCAACAACCGTTGAGGACCCTTGAGACGTCCGCATGGCTCATCCTCCTAGCACTGGTCGCCGTCCAGGTCCTTCTGCTGATCCGCTTCTGAGTCATTCCTCGAGGGATTTCCGGATCGTCGCAAGGAATTGAGGGACACCCTCATCAAAAGCCGCCGAGATGGGAAGGACAGGCGTCTTTTTGACCCGCCGTTTGAACGATTTGAGGTTCGCCTCGGCGGAGGGTTCATCCATTTTGTTGGCCACCACCAGCATCTGTTTCCTCAGCAGGCCCTCGTCGTACTGTCGGAGTTCCTCGAGGAGTGAGTGATAGTCGTCCCAAGGGTTCCTGTTGTCTGTCCCTGCCATGTCGAGGAGGATCACCAGCATTCGGCAACGGGCGACATGACGCAGAAACTTGTGTCCCAGCCCCACATTGCGGTGCGCTCCTGCGATCAGGCCGGGAACGTCACACATCGTAATCCGGTGGAAGTCCGGGTATTCAACGATTCCAACCTGTGGAGTCAGGGTGGTAAAGGGATAGGAAGCGATTTTAGGTCGGGCCCTTGAAATCGCAGTGAGGAGGGTTGATTTGCCGGCGTTGGGATAGCCGATGATGCCGACATCGGCGACCATCCTTAGCTCGAAGAGAAAGCCCCCCTCGGTCCCGGGCTCACCAGGCTGTGCAAAGCGGGGCGCTTGGCGAACCGATGTGGCAAAATTCCGATTCCCGAGACCCCCTCGTCCACCCCGGCAAAGGATGAAGCGCTGGCCGTGCTGCGTAAGATCGCAGACGAGCTCGCCACGCTCGACGATGGGTTTGGAGTCCAGGGATTCTTCCTCCGAGAGATCCAGCTCGAGCGCCTTGGCACCGCTGGACCGGATCACGGGGCGACCTGTCAGTGCTGCTGGGATACTGGGTTCAGATTTTTCTGTGTGACCCTCCGTTACTATCGCGGCTGATGGAGATGGGGTCTGCCAAACAAGGGTTCCGCAGGGGACTTTGATGACGAGGTCGTTACCCGCATGCCCATCCATGCCCTTACCCATTCCCGCCTGTCCGGCCTCGGCGATCAGTCGGGGCTGATAGAACTGGTTGATGAGGTTGTTGAGATCATGGCTGGCTTCGAGGATGACATCCCCGCCCTTCCCGCCATTTCCACCGCTAGGCCCGCCCTTGGGACGATAGGCTTCCCGATGGAATGCGACGCACCCCTTGCCTCCATGGCCGGCTCTGGCGAAGACCTTGACCTCGTCAATGAACATGGGTGGGAAAGTGGATCAGAGTGGGCATTCCGGGCCGGGTGCTCCACATCGGGTGTCCGGAAGCAAAAAGGGCGAGGCATCGCCTCGCCCCTTTTTGTTTCACCCGGATCTCAGTTGCCGGAAGGATCTGCACCCGGAGTCACATGAACCTTCCGGGCCAGCTTGTCGAAGCGCACCCGACCATCAACCAAGGCGAACAGCGTCCAATCCCGGCCGGTTCCTACGTTCTGACCCGCATGGAATTTCGTGCCATTTTGGCGGACGATGATGCTCCCAGCGGTGACGAACTCGGAGCCAAAGGCCTTGACGCCGAGCCGTTTGCTCGTGCTATCGCGACCGTTCCGGGAGCTTCCTTGTCCTTTCTTGTGAGCCATAAAATTATCCTTTTGGTGAAACTGACGTTTAGGCGGTGATCTCCTTGATCTTCAAGACCGTCAGCTCCTGACGGTGTCCCTGCTTCTTGTGGTATCCCTTACGCCTCCTCATCTTCCAAATGATCTTCTTGTCGCCGCGGATATGCTCCACGACGTCGGCGGTGACCGCGGCGCCTTGGACGAGCGGGGCACCGACCGAGACCTTGCCATCGTTGTTCACGAGCAGGATTCGGTCGAGTCGGATGGACTGACCTGCCTCAGCGGCAATTCTCTCGACCTCGAGTGTATCCCCGGCTGAGACACGATACTGTTTTCCTCCGGATTCTAGGACTGCGTACATAGAAGGATTTCCCTCAAAAAGGACAGGAAGAAAAGCCCATCGTTATCGAGGTGTCAATGTGAGGTTTAGTGTTTGTTGGGTTGCTTGGACCATCGTGGCTATCTTTGCACTCCACGATCAGGCCAGTTTCGACAGCAATTCGTCGTTGGTTTTGTGTTTTTTGAGGGCAGCCAGCAGTGTCTCCATCGCCTCGACCGGCTGGAGGTCCGTAAGCATGCGACGCAGCTTCCGGATGGCGTCGATCTGCTGCGCGGGGAACAGCTTCTCCTCCTTGCGCGTTCCAGACTTCGGGATGTCGATGGC
>SXGR01548419.1_pt1 | contig 11465 bp, 11 predicted proteins | sample 3174711 | NCBI WGS metagenome assembly SXGR01 (sample SAMN11356860, study PRJNA531348) | freshwater metagenome | isolation source: freshwater sample F1-60 | place: China: Fuxian Lake, Yuxi | collected 2017-12-25
CGCTCAACGCCATCATCGGCTTCGCCGAATCGATCGAGCGCAAGCTCTTCGGCGAATCCTCGCCCCGCTATCACGACTATGCCGTCGACATCCGCCACTCGGGCGAGCACCTGCTGTCGGTGATCAGCGACATCCTCGACAGGTCGAAGATCGAGAGCGGCAAGTACGAGTTCCACGAGGAGGTCATCTCGCTGCCCGACACCGTCGCCGCCTGCATGCTGATGGTCCGCGGCCAGGCGGAGGAGCGCGGCGTACTCCTCGCGCTGCCCAATTTCGGGCTCGATATCTGGCTGCGCGCGGACCGCCGCGCCGTGACGCAAGTCACCCTCAATCTTCTGTCCAACGCGGTGAAGTTCACCGAGCGCGGCGGTAAGGTCGGTGTCGAGATCGCTCTGGATGCCGAGGGTGTCCGCCTGTCGATCAGGGACACCGGCATCGGCATCGAGGAAACGGCGATGCCCACCCTGTTCGAGCCCTTCAGCCGCGGCTCGGCCTCCACCGCCCACAAGACCGACGGCACCGGCCTCGGCCTCGCCATCAGCAGAAAACTGATGGAACGCCACGAGGGCAAACTCGAGATCGCCTCGACCTCCGGCCAGGGCACCACGGCCACGGCGACGTTCCCGGCGTCCCGCCTCGCGCCGCGTCCCGCGCTCGCGGCAGGTTGACGCCGCACAGCGGTCGCGGCCTGCGGCCGCGGCTCTTCCTCCCATGAGTCTGGATGCCCGCCTGCGCGGGCATGACATTAGAATTAGAATATGACCGTCACCCCCGCGAAGGCGGGGGTCCAGGGCAAGTGCGGGGTGCATGCCGTACTACGTCTACATCCTGGCCAGCGAGCGCAACGGTACGCTCTACATCGGCGTAACGAACGACCTGGTGCGGCGGGTGACCGAGCACCGGGAGGAAGCCGTGGACGGCTTCACCAGGCAGTACAGCGTGAAGAGCCTCGTCCATTTCGAGGTCTTCGATGACCCGCGGAGCGCCATTACCCGCGAGAAGCAGATGAAGAAATGGCGCCGGGCGTGGAAGCTGCGGCTGATCGAGAAGGACAATCCCAAATGGCGGGATCGCTACGAGGAGATCTGTCGCTGACGGCGAATAGCGCGCACCGACTCTGGACCCCCGCCTTCGCGGGGGTGACGGTTCAGCCTGTACTGTCATGCCCGCCTTTGCGCTGTGTTGCGGGCCTTCAAGGCCCGCGACAGGCGCCAAAGAATGGGGGCGGGCATCCAGCACACGGGAGAACAGTCGCGCGCAGCGCGGCCGCTATTGCCCAAAAAACGAAACCGCCGGACGGGGCGTCGGACTCCCCGGGGGAGGACGCCTCCGAAACGGCGGTTAGGGTTTTCCGACGCCTTCTTATTCGCGAGGTCTCAGCCTCGCGTTGGAGGCATCGGCGGTCGCGCTATCGCATTCGCGCGATCTCTTCCTTGATCTTCAGTTTTTGTCGTTTGAGCTCGGTGACGTGGATCTGGTCGGGGAGCGGTCGGTGGGCTTCGTCGTCGATTTCTCTTTCGAGCAGCGCGTGACGCGCTTTCAGACTTTCGACACGATCTTCCATCGTCATCGGCAATTCTCCTCGTTGGAAAACGCCCCTGGGACCCGAAAAGCCTACGCCTCCCTAAAATTTTTGCAAGGCGATTCGCCCCCGCCACGCCAGCTCCCTGGTGGTTGTCACGCCCCTACTCGGGAGCACTTAGGGTCGTTAAACTTTCCGGCCCGGCGTCGTTTCGAGTCGGGACTTCCTTAAGATCAGTGGTACCCGAGGATCAGGATGGCGGACGGCACCGTGAAAAACCCCGGCAAATCAGGCACCCGCGCCCCGCGCAAGAATGTGACTGCCGACCAGCAGGCCGAGATCGACGCCCAGCGCGGCGAGAGCTTTAGCACCTTGAGGCCGACGGTGAAGGCGCTGGAGGACGTGCTCTTCCAGGCCATCCCGCTGCTCGACCACGGCTTCGTCCGGGTGGTGGATTATTTCGGCGATGACGGGGCGATCGTCCAGGCGGCGCGGGTGTCCTACGGCAAGGGCACGAAGAAGGTTTCCGACGATCGCAACCTGATCCGCTACCTGATGCGCCACCGCCACTCGACGCCGTTCGAGATGTGCGAGATCAAGCTGCATGTGAAGCTGCCGATCTTCGTGGCCCGCCAGTGGATCCGCCACCGCACGGCAAACGTCAACGAATACTCCGCCCGCTACTCGATCCTCGACCGCGAGTTCTACGTGCCGGTGCCCGCCCAGCTCGCCAGGCAGTCGAAAACCAACCGGCAGGGGCGGGGCGACACGCTGGAGGGCTCGCAGGCCGAGGAGGCGCTGTCCACCATCGAGAATCTGAGCGCCGAGGCCTACGCGGCCTACACGCGCCTGCTCAACGAGGACCAGCAGGGCGGGGTGATCGACCCGGGCCGCGACGGCCTGGCGCGCGAGCTGGCGCGCATGGTGGTGCCGACGAATTTCTACACCCAGTGGTACTGGAAGATCGACCTCAACAACCTTTTCCATTTCCTCAGCCTGCGCGCCGACGCGCACGCCCAGTACGAGATCCGCGTCTACGCCGACGCGATATCAGCGCTGGTGGAGAAATGGTGCCCGCTGGCCTTCGAGGCGTTCCGCGACTACCGGATGACCGGCGCCGCGGTTTCGGGACCTGGGATGCAGGTGATCAAGCGCCTGCTATCAGGCGAGGCGGTGACGCAGGAAAGCTCCGGCCTGTCGAAGCGGGAGTGGGGGGAGCTGATGCAAGTTCTAGGTCGCGAAGCGACCTAGAACGACAGCGCCGCAGTGCTCGCGCAGCGAGCGCGGGAGGCGCTTCCGAGGAGCGCTTTTCAACCGGACGGCTTCCTGATCGGGCGGGAGAGTCTAAGAACTCGCGACCATGGCCAGGGTCTGTAATTCTTCCAGCCGGAGCGGATGTTTCGGCTCCACGATTTCCTCTCTGATCTGAACAACGGAACCTTTTATCAGGTCGGTCTTGGTCAGCCGGGTCTTGCCGACCAGATAATCCAGCGTGCGCGACACGGCAGGAGAAACTTTCATCGAAAGGCGCCGCTTCTCGCTGACGGGCTGTGTGATCTTGAAAACCTCATCCATCTTCTGCGTGGCTTTGGCCAGGCGCTGAATGGCCGTTTTGCTTCGCGAGGAACGATGCAGGTAATACACCAGCAGCCGTTTCCGGAATTCCGGCGTTGCCTCCGGATCGATCCGGAGGCACGCAAGATCCAGCGCTTCCAGATAAGCCGCAGGAAGCATGGCTTCGATCGATACGTCGGCGCTCTTGCGGACGGCTTTGATGGCCAGGGTCGCCTGGGGTGGAATGGAAATGACCTTTCCGCAGATGTCACAGGCGCCAACCAGAATTTTCCTGGCGACACCCGATCCATCGCTGAACGGTACATCCCGGTAGGCGAAGGTCGTCGAAACCTGTCCGTCCGTTTCGCAGATGCCCCTGCTTCTGTCGCCAAGATTGTACAGCTTCATAAGTCACCTATGGACGCTGATGAACCAAGTGTCCTCTTTGATGAAATAGAACTTGATGTACCAGTCGTCTCGTTTGAGCACATGGACGGTGGTGGATCTGTCGCTGTGGTGAGGGCTCGCGGTGTAATGAGTGCCGTTGCATTTCCTGATGACGCGAGCGATCTCACCGGCGGTAACGGTGCCTGTCAGTAATTCGTTCTTTACATCGATCTGGTCGCGGGCGGCGTGCTGATAGGTCCCGTCCGCAAGGGCCTTCAGCACTCCCTTTTTTGCCTCGGTAAAACCCACGGGGAGACTATATACGAGGAGTCTCGTATATTTCAACCCCTCGAAATCACGACGGGCAAGATTCGGGGGCGGTATTCAGCCGCGATGGCCTGGCGCGCATGGGGGCCACGCTCCGAGGCGTTCCGCGACGACCGGATGACCGGCGCGGCGGTCTCCGGCCCGGGGATGCCGGTGATCAGGCGCCTGCTTGCCGGCGAGGCGGTGACGCAGGAGAGCTCCGGGCTGTCGAAGTGGGAGTGGGGGGAGTTAATGCAAGTCTTAGGGCGCGAATAGTCGCGCTACGCCATGATTGGACTTCCCATCCGTATATCGGGCTTTACGCCGCAAATCGTTGCTATTTGGGTTTAAAGCCCTGCTTGCTGTCACCGGCTAGACAACCGGGGCTTGCAGTCGTGCTCGGGCCCCCCCAGAATGGCGAGCGGGGATGGGGGGCAATGGTTGATATCTGGCCAACGAAACGGCTCAAAGTTGCAAGCCTGCAACTAGATCCGAAGAACCCTCGGCTTGGCCGCGAAACGACAGCACGCGCGCCCCGAGAGATCATCCAATACCTGTTCGACCACGACAAGGCGCTGGAAGTCGCGGAAAGCATTGCGACGCGCGGCTTCTTTCCGAATGAACCGCTGCTGGCGATTAAGGAGGGTGATCGTCTTGTTGTTGTCGAAGGCAACAGACGACTGGCGGCCCTTAAGGCCCTTCGAGAGCCAAGCCTATTGGAAGGGGCGAAGCAGCGTCAAGTTGAGCGGCTGTCGAGAAGGCTGTTTTCGCCAGACCTCGTCGCAGAAGTGCCGGTCACCATTGCCCCCAATCGCAAAGCAACAGATCGTCAGATCGCCGGCAGACATGTCGGCACTCCAGTACTGGCATGGGAGGCTGAGAACCGCGCAAGTTTTATCCTCGATAAATTGGAGGAAGGGTACGACAACGACGATCTGCGAGATGAGCTCGGTTTCAGTCTCGCTGACATACAAGCGGCCCGACAAACCAGAGCCATTGCGGACATGGCGCGATCGCTCGATCTGCCGGATGAAATCAAGGCTAAGCTCGATAACCCGCGCGCTAAAGTGTTCACTACGGTGAAACGTATCTTCGACTCGTCTGTGGGCCGGGAATATCTGCATGTCGAGCCAGACCCTGAGAATGGCATTAAGGGGGGGACGTCGAAGGCAGAATTTTTGAAGGGCTTTACGAAGCTCGTCACCGACGTGGCGTTGGGCCATCAGTCGTCGCGATCCCTTAATAAGAACGACGACATAAAGCGCTACTTCAAGAGCTGGAGGCCTGGAGAGCTCCCAGCCAAGGCAAGTGGCACATTTGTGCCTGCCGACATAATCTCTGGAAGGTCGGTAGCTTCGAGGGGACAAAAACTGGCGTCTGCGTCACGGCCAAAACGGTCGAAGCAGGCCACGACCACGGTTCTGCCCCGGGACTTGCAGGTCCGCTTTGGAAATGATCGACTGATCGACATCCGGGCAGAGCTTGTCCGGCTCAAGCGCGACAAGTTTCCGAATGCGGGCGCAGTCTTATTGCGTGTGTTTTTTGAACTTGCGATCACGCACTATTTGGATCGTGTTGGGGAGCTGGCGAGCCTAGTCAAAAAGCTCGGAGAGCAGAACAGACTTCGCCACGGTGCGCCGGAGATGAAGCACCTCATTACTGCTGTGGTCGCGATTGCGAAGAGGAAGCTTCCCGAGGCTTCAGCGATTAGAGTGGAAAAGGCTCTTCGGCAGGATGCCGCGGCCCCCTTCACTGTAAGCGATCTCCATTCATTTGTTCATCAGTCAGCAGATTTGCCGAGCGCCCGGGATATCTGGCAATTTTGGCTACGGACGGAGCCCTTGTTTCGATTGATGCTTGAAGTAGATGAGGCTCCAGCAGAATGAACAACGCTAGCCCTCTACGTTACCCCGGCGGCAAGTCAACTATGGCCGGACTCTTGGGTCGTCTTCGGAAACTAAACGGAATCGGAGATCGACTCATCGCCGAACCGTTCGCGGGTGGCGCTGGGGCGGCGTTAGGCCTTCTCTACAATGAAGAGGCACCTTCTATCTGCATCAATGACGCGGACCCAGCGATATTCGACTTGTGGTGGTCTCTGCTTCATCAGCCAGATCAATTTGCACAAAAGCTCTCGGGGACTCGCGTCAGCATGGCTGAATGGCGCCGGCAACGCGATGCGTACAGAAGCCGTCGTCCGATATCTCGATTGAGGCGCGGCTTTGCAGCATTCTACCTGAATAGGTGTAACCGTTCGGGGATCATCATGAACGGTGGCCCTATCGGGGGCATCAAACAAAAGGGCAAATGGAAACTAGACGCCCGCTACAACAAAAGGGAGCTCCAAGAACGGTGCACCAAGATTGCAGAGTACAGCGATCGAATCGCGATCTCTGGTTTGGACGGTCTTCAATTCATCGAACAACAGAACGCTGGTGAAACGTTCTTTTTTATCGATCCGCCATACTACGCGAAGGGGAAGACGCTATATCTCAATGCACTTGACGATAAATATCATCGCTCTTTAGCAGACAAATTGCGGGCAATGAGGGACACAGCATGGGTTTTGACTTACGACGATTGCCCGCAAATACGGAAGATGTATCGTGATTGGGCAAGGGTTCGGCCGTTTGCGTTACGTTACTCAGCCACCGAACGCCGCCAGGGCAAAGAGATCATGATAGTGCCAAAGTGGATGCGCTTACCCTCGTCGCAAGAGTCAGGTGCGATAGCGTGGTAGCTCGCGCAAATCTGAGTCGCTCGTCGACTACTGGGCGCCAGGGTATTCCCGCATCATTTTTAACCGTAAGAATGCGCGAGTTTCGGCATCTACGCTGTAGACCCGGATACTTTGGCGCGGCCTTGTAAACAGTGCTCGATATATTTGCCTTATATAGATCGAGGCTACGTCCGGTGGTTTGGCGCGAATACTTTTTCTGAAGTTTGCGCGAGGATTTACGACCCAGCCACCATTTCGGATGACTAAGTCAGATCCCATAATCAAGCCAACATGGCGAAACTCGAAGCCTTGAGCGCTGTATACGGTTCCGGCTTGATCTATACCGGCATCGACGATGGCCCAATGCTTTGCCTCAGGAATACCTGGCTTTCCTCTCTTTCCGCTCTTCAGTTCCCACGGGAAAGTAAAGTCTCCTATCACGATGTCATTGACTAGCGTTCCATCTGGGCGCGGATCCGACCAAGGCCAGCACCAGCCCGCTAAAACTCGGGCTGATTGAGGTTCTGCGGCATTCTTCTGTTGCACCCATGTCAGGATATGATGCGGAGAATCGAAGACTTCAAAATCGAATATATCCGGGCTCCGCAATACAGGTTGTTCGCCGGCTCCGGCGGTAAGACTGAAAAGATCATCGGCCCAGAGAACATACGCGTCTGATCCACCACAGCGAAATTGCGCACTGAGTTGATGGCGCGAGAATTCCACGCCAAGTCGCGTTGCAAGCTGCTCCACTTGATCGGGATCGCCGCGCTCATCGGGCTCAATGATCTGCTTGGCATCCATAAATAGAACCGTGACTTTGGCGGCTTGAATCAATTCCTCAAGCTGAGAAACACGCGGCCTCTGAGACGTAGGGACGCGCGGCGTTGACTTCTCTCTTATCCGATGAGCCTCGTCGACGACCAACACATCAATTGTGTTTTCGCTTTGCTGCCAGAAGGCGTCGGTAAATTTTACTAAAGGAGCTAGATCCGGACCGAGGAGTTTCCGAATGCCGTGTGTGAATGCAGCTGAGCCTGAGACAAGAAATGTATTCTTGCCTTCCTTAAGTGCTTCGCCGACCGCGTTCAGCGCGACAATCGACTTGCCTGTTCCGGGTCTTCCATCGATGAGGATGATAGACTTCTGCTTGCGGTCGCTCGCTTTAGCTATTGCGCGGACAATGTTTCGCTGTGCTGGAATTTGCTCATCGAGCATCACGAACACGTCTTGTTGACGGATCATTTCGGCAGCCCTGGCGATTAAGCTCTCAGATGGGCCTACGCCTTCGCGGCGCATGCGGTCGTAAACCTCTGCGCCATGATCGTTGCCGACGTGCGCTCTCATGTACTCAGCTAGCTGCTCAGCGTCTGTCGCGCAGAAGACTGGCGCTTGCACCAAAGCTTCGGCGTACTGCTGATCGAAAAGAGAACCGCTGCGTGCTGGGTAGTTGTGAGCGTAGACACAGCAGGCGGTACGTACGGGTGGCGCGTTGTGGCATGCCTGGACGAAGTTCGTGAGGTAGCGTCGATAGCCCTCTACCTGGAGGCTAGGATGAAGATGCGTACGAATCTGTCCTCCGATAGGCACCTTGATCCGACCATCAGTATCTTGCACCGCCTCTGACCACTGCTTGAGCTCCACGAGAAGAACGGAAGGAGATCCTTTCGGGTCGTGACCGTATAGAACGGCGTCGACACGATTGCTGTAGTACGGGAGGGGCACCTCGAGGCCGATGTAAACGCTGTCTGGCAGTTTGGCCAATTCCAATGCCCCGGTTAAGCGGGGCAAACTGCCGTCCCACGAGCGGCGTTCCGAGGGAGGGGGGCTTCGCCCGGCGACCGCGACATAGGCGGCTTCAAGTTCGGAAAAGACCCGATTGGTTTTTACGCCGTGGCAAAACTCTCGCACCGACATGTGCAGAGCTTCTTTCACTCGCGCGCTGCCTTAAACAGCTCAAACCGCATTGCCAGACGATCGCGATCGGGATTGTCCTTTTCTCGATGTGGCAATCGTATTTCTGTCTGATGGAGGAGCTTCAGAGCTTCGAGCGTCGGACCATCGTTCAGTGCGCGCAATCGATTCGACACATGAATGCGATAGTCGGGGTCAATTCCGATCAGGTGCTTATCGAAGGCGGCGTGATGAATCTTCGAAAGCGGTAAGCCGTTTGTAATTACGGGCTGGCCATATTTTTCATCTGAGTCCGACACGATATGGGCAGCGTCTAGAAGACGAGGTTCGGGCAAACCGGAGAGCGTGCAGCGACCGTCGTAGGCGGCAATGACCATCTCCCGGAACATGGTCTGATGCAGGCGCTGTTTCACTTCACGTAAGGCGTATCGTCGTTCTGTCGCGCTATCTGGTGCTTCTGCTTTCCCATCTTCGACAATCGAAAACGCGATCCGAGCCTTAAGTATCGCGGCGTCCCATCCGACGATAAAAGTTGGTGTGAGAGCTTCGTACCGGCCGGGAGACACACCGAGGAAGTAGATGATGGGAATCTGGTTTTCCATGGCTTCGTGGAGCCATCGGTTATCGGCCGCGTTTGGATCATCGCCCATAAACGCGTAGTCCACAGTTTCCCTTCCGGCGAAGATCTGTTGATGCACTTCCTTCTGGTCGTCGTACCAAACGCGAGCACCTCGCCTTGGAAAGACGGTTCTGATCGACAATAGAAATTTCATTTGGCGCGGCTTGAAAATGCCACGCTGTGGATTGACAAGGGGAATTCGCTCTCCGTTGTGAAAGAAGCCTGCCGCTAGTTGTTCAGAGGTAAGGGGCTCGCCAGAACCGGCGAGGCGGCGCACATGGTCGATCGCTGATTGACGAAGAGCGAGGTCTTCGAAGTCAAAAGGCATTGAACAGGGCCCCCAGCTAAATCCTGCCTCAGGGTCGGAGTAGGCACAACGACTCGTTGTGAAAGTTGCGGCTTGCCCGCTGTGCGTTCCCGCACATCCTGACCCGCCGCCCGCTGCCACCCTTGCGGTGTGGCGAATCGACACATCCATCGCAGGCCCTGGAACGCGGCGCGCGCGGTCCCGTTTTTCTTCGCGCTCGCCCTGTGGTTCGCCTACGGGGCGGCGGTCGAGAGATTTCCCTCGCTCAACCTCCCTTCCGCCTTCTCCACCGCCTCCTGGCTTGACGGCTGGTCATCAGGTTTCGGCTGGTCGCCAGCCTACGGCTGGCAAGCGGTCGACGGCGATACGCTGACCACGCCGGAGGGCGGAAGGATCCGCCTGCTGGGCGTCGACACGCCGGAGCTTCACCCCTGCCGCTGCCCGCGCGAGTGCGAGCTGGGCGCGCGCGCCCGGCGGCGGACCCAGACGCTGCTCAACGAGGGCCCCGTGTCGCTGCAGACCGCCGGCCGCGACTGGTACGGCAGGACCCTCGCCCGGGTGAATGTGGGCGGCCGGGACCTGAGCAAGATCCTGATCGCCGAAGGGCTGGGGCGGCCGTATGACGGAGGGCAGCGAAGAGGGTGGTGTGCGGCGTAACTGCCCCGCAACGCGTAGCGTTGGCGGGTAAGCGCCGCAGTGAAAGCGAAAGCTTTCGCGTAAAGGCGCTTCCTGATCTCGCGTCTTAAGGACAAAGACTAGGAGCGGCTCCCGCGCTTGCCCCCTCGGCGTTTCGCGAAGCGAAAGCGCCTGACAACGCTACGCGTTGCGGGTAGCAAGCGCTGCGCCTCACCGCGAAAGCTACGCTTTCTCTGGCGACGATTCCGGTTCTTCCCGCGGCGGGAGGATGTAGGGCTTGGGCGGCGTCGCGTAGTAGGCGCCGGTGAGCTGGCGCAGGCCCGCCACCAGCAGCGTGTCGGAATAGCGCTTGCGGGTGCCGATCTGCGTTCCCTTGTGGAACAGCGCCTCGTCCCAGCCTTCGACGGCACGCTGAATCAGCGCCGCCTGCATCCGGTCAATCATCGCGCCCAGCGCTCGCTCGTCGGCTTGGTCCCAGGCGTTGGCGAACGCCTCGGATTTGTGGCGCCAGGAATAAAGCGTGCTCCAGGCGATGCCGGCGTGGTCGGCGGCCTCGCTGACCGAACGGCCGGCGGCCAGGGCGTGAAGGAAAGCGCGGCGGCGGCGCTGGGGTTCAGTTCGAGGGCGGGACATGAGTTGTCTCCTTTTTGGCTTGGGCTTTCCATGTAATACGGAATGTCTGGGTTTCAACCCGCCGGCCCCTTGATATAGTCAAAATGTCTCTTATATTCCGTGGCAGCTCTTTGACATGGTGCAGGTCTTGTAAGAAGCTCCGGCGGCCGGCCTGTGCCGCCGGGGATCGAGAAAGCAATTTTAAGAATGGCGGAAAACTGCAAAAAATCGCCGCCGCAGAATCGTTAATGGCGGTTTTCCAAGCGGTTGATCGGGCGAGGGGATTCGGAGGGAGCGTCGCGGGACCCCTTCAGATTGTCTAATGAGTTTTGTCTGCTCACACCCGCATTGTCGAGGCGGGGCAGGGGGGTGGGCTGTGGATTGAAAACGAGTCAGCCACCACGAAGAGTTAGCGAGGAAACACGGGCCTTCGTGTGAAAAAGTGAGGAGTCACGCGGGTGAAGTGCGCGAGCGCTGGGTGTGGGGGCAGCGTCTTCGGGACGCTGCCGAGCCTTATGTGCGGCAGGAGCGCCTCTCGCGTAATCGAAGACGATTAAGCTGCCGGCGCTCCAGTTTTTTATTGGATGACGATCTTCGGTGCTTGCCGGCCCCCAGTGCCCAACGTCGCGGTCACCTTCTCCCAAACCCGATCGGCGATACGCCTGTACGCCTTCGCATGCTCTGAGTCCGGCTGGCTCACCACAATCGGCGTTCCTCCGTCTGAGGTCTCCCGTATGGAAATATGCAAAGGCAGCTCGCCGAGGAACTCGGCGCCGAGCCGCTCGGCCTCCTTCTTCGCCCCGCCATGGCTGAAGATATGCTCGACATGGCCGCAATTGGAGCACACGTGATAGCTCATGTTCTCGATGATGCCGAAGACCGGCACGTC
>SXGR01011185.1_pt1 | contig 11464 bp, 6 predicted proteins | sample 3174711 | NCBI WGS metagenome assembly SXGR01 (sample SAMN11356860, study PRJNA531348) | freshwater metagenome | isolation source: freshwater sample F1-60 | place: China: Fuxian Lake, Yuxi | collected 2017-12-25
CAGTTGCAGAAGCGCACAAGCTTGCATTGCGGTTGGCTAGAAGGTTTTAGTGATTTTGGAATGCGCATTAAAAGGCAAAACCCGCCGTAATCTTAATGAGGTAATTCACACCGCTGCAAATTGGATTATGTATGATTCGCAATCTGCTGAAATCCAAGGCAAGCTATAACTTCTTGATCATTCAATTCGGAGAACATCCATGAAACGCAGCAATTACAAATGGAATTTGCCTAGCGAAATTACTGCTCGCTTGGGTAGCGAAAGTTGGGGTGCGCAGCGGGCGATTTATGAGGTGGGGCATTTGCTGTTGGTGTTGCATGCGCCGCCGAAACCGGATGGGAATGAGCGGGAGCATGAGATTTTTTTGCGCTTGCCGCAAGGCAAGTGGCTGCATAAAGGGGTTGATCATGGCGACCATGGGTTGACCAAGTTTATGGAAGATTATCGCCTGCTGTATAACGACCTTGAAAATCGGTTTGAAAAAGTAAGCAGCATTGATTCGCTGTTCGCCATTATTGATAGCCTGATTCCGCTTGCGCGTTCTTCAAACAATATGAAGCAGGCGCTGCAAAGCGCGCGTGAAGCACTCGGCAATGATGCATTCATCATCGACATGCGCGACCGCAGTGTGGATATCGCACGCGGGTTTGAATTGTTGCTGGCCGATGCCCGCCTATCGCTGGAATTTCGTTTGGCACGCAGCGCAGAAGCACAGGCGCGCGCGGCTGAAGTGGGCAACCGGGCGCAACACAAATTGAATATTCTCGCCGCTATCGCATTTCCGTTGATGAGTGTGTCGGCCGTGTTTGGTATGAACTTGCAAAGCGGATTGGAAAATAAACCCTTCTGGATATTTTGGTTGGTGTTTCTGGGTGGCTTGGGCTTGGGGTTGTTCGTCAAAGGTTGGGTTTCATCTGCACCTGCGCCGGAGAAGAGGCGGCAACCGCCTAAGCGGTGATTGACAGGTTGTTTCCACAAAGCATCGATAGAGATTGCAAAAGAATTTTTTATAGCGAGCGCTAAGAGGATGTTACCGCTGCCTTTAAAATCGGTACCACATTAATCTCCCATTTACAGTTAAAGAAAAAGTCTATGATTCCTGACCACATTCACACCGAAATACTGAAGCGTATCAAAGCCGCCGAACAAGAGCACAATGTAAAAGTGCTATATGCGATTGAATCTGGCAGTCGCGCATGGGGTTTTGCATCGCCGAATAGTGATTTTGATGTGCGTTTTATTTATGTGCATCCACGCGATTGGTATTTAACTATTGATGTGGAAGATAAACGCGATGTCATTGAATACCCGATAGTGGATGAAATTGATATTAACGGTTGGGATATTCGCAAAGCATTAAAGCTCTTGTGGCGCTCTAACCCTGGAATTGTGGAGTGGTTGCAATCACCCATTGTGTATGTAGATGACGGATTTTTTGCGCCTGCGGCACGCGCCTTGTTGCCGGATGTGTATTCGCCTGCGAAGGGCATTTATCATTATCGTCATATGGCAAAGAACAATTACCGTGAGCATTTCAAGGGCGAAACGGTAGTTATTAAAAAATATTTTTACATCTTGCGTGCGCTTCTTTCCTGCAAATGGATTGAGCAAAAGAATCAGCCAGCACCGATTGAATTTCATAAAGTGTGCGAACTGATTGCCGACAACACATCTTTGAAAAACGAGATCGCCGCTCTGCTTGAGCGCAAAACGTCTAGTCAAGAAAAAGAAATTGCCGCACCCATTCCAGCACTCAATCAGTTTATTGAAGATACCTTAGGCTACTACGAGGAACATAAGCCCGTTGAAGTGGATACTAATCAGGATATCGAGCGGCTGAATCGTTTGTTTCAGAAATTTTTAACTGACTGAATCAGGTGTTGGGTGTATGAAATACCGCGATGGACAAACCATGAAACTCGGTGATCGAGTCCAGCTTTGGGGCGACAAGTTTGGGGAGATCGTCTGCATTATTGAAGGCGGTCTTTTTAGCGATGAATTTCCAGAAGCAAATTGGGCGTATTTAAAAAATGGGCTGCTGATCAAATTGGATGATGGTCAGCTGATGCATTATCCAGAGATAGATGAGGACTTAATTTTTTTGCCGCCGCAATAAAGCGTTGGGAGATAAAATTGTTGTCTATATAGGGAGCTAACTCATGCAGTTTGAAAAAGAGAAAGACCGCGGAAAAAGTATTGTTAAGCTGTGGCAGTTATTACTGGTTTTGGTATTGACATTATTCTTGCATAATACTTTTGCAGACGCTATCGAGGTGAAATATTCACCGGAAAAAATGGCTGAGATTGCTCAATTGATTGCATCTAAAAAGACGACCGATGAGTCGCGATTAATTCAAAGCGAGAAGGATTTATCACTAAAAATTAAAGCTATTGAAGACAAGAAAGACAGTGTTTCTGCGGGCGATATGGATGTAGATACTCTTAAAATGCAGTTATCGCTCACCAGAAGAGCTTTAGACAAAATTGGCCAAAGGAATAAGATTGGTAGAAGAATGGGATTCATAACGTCGGCATCACCCAATACATCATCGGCTGCAAAGGCTTACAACGATGATGTGTTGTTAAAGATTGGTGAAAAAATAGAAGGCGCACAAGTTATAGATAACCCCCGTCAAAGATATAAAGGTAGATTCAGCTTGATTATTGATAGCTACGGAGAATGTCGAGAAATAAAAACTGTCGGATCAACCGGTGATTTTGCGGTAGATAAAAAACTAGAGCTATTGTTATTGCAAGCTTGCCCTTTCAAACCATTCAATAAAGAGTTGTATACGGATTATGATTTACTAAGCATTATTAAAACCTACTCTATTGAATAGCATGCTTACTCATTACCGCATTCACGTTAAAGGCCTCTCTATGACATTATAGAGAGGCCTCTCTCAATCTACTTCGCCCCAACCTCAACCCAATACCCCTTGGTCTTCGCATGTACTTTTTCATTGTACATAGCGCTGGTATGCCAACCGGGTAGATAAAATTTCCCTGCATAACTCGCGTTTAGAATAATGCGCAGAGTTACGCTGGTTTGGTTGTTGTCTTGATAGCGGTAGTACCAATAGTAGTCGCGCCACAAGCTGAAGTAGGCGAGCACTCGGTCGTCGCGGATGTCCATGTAGTCGATACCTTTGGGCATTTGCGCGCCTTCAAGACGTTCGTTGCGGATTTGCCAGCCGCTGGGGACTACGGCGGTGAGTGCGATATTTTCGATATTGCTGGTGAGCAATTTATCGAACTCGCCGGTGATGGTAACTTCTGCAACAAAATCCTGACCCTGTGGTAATTGTTCAACGCTGAGGGGTTTGTTATCCAGGGTTAAAAAATCCACTTTCATTGCCAAACCATCGTTGCTCGGTTCTTCAAGTAAGTTGGCGGGGATGCCGCGATTGCTCACTAATACGCGGATAGGTTTGTCGTGATCGTTGCGCACACTCACTTGTGGATTATTAATGGCAGTGCGGAAAAACGCGTTGTTGCTGGCTTGGGTAATCCAACTGCTTTCGCCGGCTTGTTGATAGGCGAATTTAACACCGTTGCTGCTTACATTCGCGGCAGAGAATTCACTCATGGCCAATAATGCCCAAGCGATACTTTGTGTTGAGTACCAACCATCGCCGGATAAATCTTTGGCAACTTGTTCAGCGACTTGCCAGGTGAGATCTTTATCCGTATCGAGGCTTACTAAAGTCGCGAGCAATAAACCTCTGTCGCGCATATCCGAACCGTAGGTGTAACCTGCATCTTTGTAAGCGGGCACGTTGTTGGAGAGCGGGCCCATGACATCTTGCGCGGCATCTTTTAATCCCACATGTTGGTACGCCATTGCGAGCAACCAGCGTGCGGGCATGCGGTAATCTTGTTGGTTGCTATTCACATTGGTTTTAAACGTTTCGCGCAAACGGTTCATTGCGGGCAATTCGGCTTTATCGGCCAATGCAAGTGTGTAGAGGCGATAAGACAGCACCACTTCATCGTAATAGTTGCCGTTAATTTGCGGATTGCGCGCCGCGCTCGCTTGGTATTTCACCCAATTATCGAGCAAGGTTTTTGGCACAGAATAACCGGCGCGTTTCGCTTCCAATAAAAAATGGCCAGCGTAGCTAGATGCCCATTCATTTACATAGCCATCGCCCGGCCAATAAGAGAAGCCACCACTCGCGTGTTGGAAACTGCTGAGGCGTTTTATGCCAGCGTTGATATTATTTTCAATCTCCGCTTTTTGCGCATCAGTTAAATTCACCAACTTTGCCAAACGCAATTGCGGGAAGACCGCCGAGGTTGTTTGTTCAATACAACCGTGTGGATAACCGATCAAATATTCCAAACGCTGTTCGAGATTCAGCGGTGGCAGCGTGCTGACTTCAAGGCTTGCTTGATTGGTGCCGATCATGCCATTTTCTTGCAGCGGCGATTTCCAAGTCTCGCCCGGTTGCAATAATTTGGATTCCCACACAGTGGTGGGTGGATTGGCAGCGCGCGAGTCGATATAAATTTCTTGCGTCGCAGATTCGTCACCGGAACGTGCGGTAATTTTTACATGACCTTTGCCGATGCGATCATTCACTTTGAGTTTTAAACTTGCAATCGCATCGCCGGGTTCGCTAAAGCTCAGTGTTGCGCTGCCTTTTTCCACGGTGAAAATTTCATTGGCTTCAACGGAGATTTCCACATCGCGAATATTGGCTTCACTCACAAATACATTCACCGGCAAATTAACGGATTCGCCTGGGCCAAGCACGCGCGGCAAGGTGGCAAAGAGCGTGACGGGTTGCGTAACCGTTACGGTTTTTTCAATGCTGCCGTAGGCGGTAATGGCTTCGGTTTTCTTTTTATCGTTGGCTGTGTCTCCGCTTACTAACATTACGCGCACTGCACCCATATAGGGTGGCAGGGTAATTTTATGTTCGCGGGTTTCACCGGCTTTTAATTCAAATGCACCGAGGAATTTTACGACGGGAGGAAAGCGACGTTCACGGCGTTTGCGTTCGGCTTCCAGTGCAGCATCGGAACCGCCCACTGCTAAAACGCGTTCCAGTGATGCGCCGTAACCACCGACGACTTGATCAAATAAATCCCAGGTGCGCACACCCAATGCTTCGCGTTTATAAAAATAATCGTGCGCATCGGGTGCGTGGAAATTGGTAAGGCCAAGCAGGCCTTCATCCACCATCGCTAATGTATACGTCATCGCACGTTGATTTTGTTCACTGACTTTTATGACGAATTCAGATTCCGGGCGCACCTTTTCCGGCACATCCAATTGTGGAATTAAACGCGTGGCAGGGTCTTCTACCAAGAGCGGGACTATGCCGTACAAACGCATAGGTGCTTCGGCAACGCGTTCTTGATGCGGCAACAATAATGCAACGTTTGCGTACACATTAGGGGCCATAGCTTGGGTGACAGGAATTTCAATTTCAGTTTGGCCTGCTTGCAAATCCAACCAACGCGATTCCAATACCTGAGTGCCATTTTCAATGCTGAGCAAAATGCGGCCTTCCCGCGCTTTGGGTAAACGCACTTTGGCAATATCGCCGACGTTATATTTTTCTTTGTCGGTCGAGAGCATTAATTGCGTTGCGGAGTCGGCACTGGCCGATGAATCGTAACTCCAACCTAAATACACCACTTCGCCCGAGCAGTGGCCTTGTTGTGACGATGAGTCGCCCGCGCCGCTATCGCACACGCGAATAATATGGCGGCCCCAATCGTACTTGTTTTTTTCAAGCTTCCAATTAATGCGACCGTTCTCATCGCTCACCAGTGTTTCGGTGGTGACAGCGCGATGCGATGAATTATTAAAATACTCCGCGAGATTTTCACTCTCTTCATCCCACCACCAGCGCCAGCCGATTTCATACACATTCACCTCAACGGTGCGTTGCGCTTCGGCTTTGCCTTGCGCATTTAATGTTTGGATCAGAATGGGGTGGTCTTCATCGCGGCCAATAGCATCCATATAGCCACTACCTTTGGGGATATTAATGCCGACCCAATTATCAAACGGCAGCAATTCATAGGGGCGTAAAATCGTGCTGAAGTTGCCGCTCTCTTCAAATACGCGCGTCATAAATGAAGCAGTCAGTTTGCCCGGCGGCGGCGATGACAAGCTCACATTGACAGGGAAGCTGGCGTTGCCGGTTTCATCTAATTTTCCATCAAACACTTTTTGCGCACTGCCGGAAAAGGTGCGTACCGGATCATCAAAATTAAATTGCTCAAAACCGGCAAATACGGATTTGCGCGAGCTGAGTTTTAGTTCGGAATCCGCTTTTAAATTTTTTGCGGTTGCGCCTTGCAGCCATTGCGCAAACAAACTGACTTGCGTGGGCATATTGCCAATACGCAGCGGTGTTTCTGCTGGGGTTAAATCTACTTTGATGCGATTGGGTACGACCATTTCGATTTTTAACATCTGGTCAAAATAGCGATTGCCCACATGCACCACCGCGCGATAATTTCCGGTCGGCGCGGTTTCTTCGGTTTTTAAATTAAAGGTATAAAAATCCTTCACCGGTTGCACATTGGTTTGGCTCAACACTTTTTTGCCGCTCGGATCAAATAAATCCAAAGTAACCGGGTGATTCGCCGGGAGCTGTTGGGTTTTATCTTCCAGAATAAAAGTGAGAAAAATATCGTCGCCCGGGCGCCACACATCGCGCTCGCCGTAGAGAAAACCTTTTAAACCGCCTTTGATATGTTCACCGCTCACATCAAATTGGTTGGTAGGTAACGCTTCGCTGGTGCGCACGCGCAAATAACCAATTTGTTTACCATTGCGCGCTTCAAGATAAAAAGGCACACCGTCAGTAGTCATTTGCAACATGCCGTAACTGTCGGTAGTACCGGTACCAATGGGTTGCTGTTGGTAATTGTAAGCGGTGATGTCGGTGCCGCTCATGGGTTTGGCGCTGCTGAGTTCGGTACTGATGACATGCAGTTGATTGCCATCGCTACGTTTGGCCATTAACCCGATATTGGACACAATAAAATTGCGCGCCGATGCAATTTCATCGCCGTAGTAATAGTAGGTGTCATCGCAGGGATTATTGCGTTCACTGTAATTGTAGTAACCGCTCGACTGATAATATTGTTGATACCAAGCCGGTTCTTCAACGCGGTCGTAATAGCTTTCGCCGTCGGAATCTTCCGGCATTTTAGCAACGGGTTCGGATGGGCGCGGTTGTTCACAGGTGTAAATAGAATTGCTGCGGTCGATGCGCAATTCCAAACGAATCAATCCATCGGGATGTTGCGCCATTAGTTCAGACAATTCCAAATTAAACCGCTGCACACCAGCGCGGGGAATTTCCGGCAGGCGATAGGTTTTGCGCCACAAATAGCGCCCCGTATCCGTTGCGGCAGTTGCCGATGTGAGTGGGTAATCTTGCAAATATTGGCCAACATTATTGGCAAACACTTTAAAGGCGATGACTTGCACTGAATCCACACCTGCCGCTTCAAAAGGCACGGAGATTTGGCTGGCCGGTGGCAAGATTGATGTTTTGCCCACAAAACGCACCAGCGGTTTCACTAAATTCAAAACGATTTTTTGTTGGTAGTCGCTGCCCAAGCTTTTGTATTTTTTGCTGTTCACGCTGCCGCTCACGACCAGATCCAATTCACCGGCGTCCAGATTTTCCGGCGTGTAACGCAAGACGCTGCCATCGACAAGGGCGTTGACCGTTTTGCCAGCGAGTGTCACCAAACCGCTGAGATTTTGCGTGCTGTCGAGTTCATCGGAAAATTGAATTTCAATCGCGGTATTCGGCTCGCGTATCACTTGTACGCCAGTAATTTGAAAGGTTTTTTGCGCGGGAATTTCCAATTCGCGCGCGCCCTTGTCGGTGGAATTAATCGCTGTGCCATCCCACTCCAAATGAATCCTGCCTGCAGTATCGCCGCGTTGGATGCCGGTGATTAAAAATCTGTGGGTTTTGCGGTCCAACTCTTGCGTCCATACCGCGTCGGTCAGTTGATTATTAATCTGAATGCGCAGAACTTTTTTAATGGCATCCAATTCACTGGTGTCGGCAGTAGTAATCGCCCCGCTCAGTTGCATGAGATTTTCATCGTCTTGCTGTGTGCTCAAGCTATCCACGCGCAAATCAAAATCTTGTTTGATGGTGCGCACGGTAAATTCGAAATCATCGAGCGATTGTTCAATGCCCGTAAGACCATTCGCGCTCAGGCTGATGCGAATTTCTGTATCGTTTGGCAAACGCTCAATCGGCGAAATACGCAATTCGGTAGTGGAGGTGAAGGTAAGGTTCACTGGCGTTTTGGTGTCCAGCGCAACCTGCTTGGGATTAAAGGCGGTGTTCACTTCCGCTTCGCTAATTACGGGGTGGGTAAAACGAATGTACAGGGGCGCTTCAGCCGCAATCCAACGCTTGGGGTAATCCGCAATATGCGCCTCCCAGTTTGGTGAGATCACCTCGGCTTTTTCAGCCGCGTTGGTAACTGGTTTGGATTTTTCCTCGGGGGCAGATTTGTCGCAAGCACCGAGCAGTAAACTCAACAATGCAACAGCACACCATGAAGACCAATGAACACGCATAATATTTCCCTGTTTGATTGTGATTTTTTTGGCTTTCTGAAAGCCTACAAAAAAGCCACCCCACTTGCGCGGGATGGCCTCTCTATTTATAGCATCGAGTTGATGAACCTGAGCTTTATTGTTTTACGCAATCAACAAAATAATCTCTTTTGCCATCCACTTCACGTTTCACTAAACCGTGGACGTCGGTTTCAAAGCCGGGGAAGCGTTCGTTGAAGTCGCGTGCGAATTTCAAATAATCGACGATGGTTTTGTTAAAGCGTTCGCCGGGAATTAACAGCGGAATTCCTGGTGGATAGGGCGTTAACAAAATCGAGGTGATGCGGCCTTCCAATTCGTTGATAGGTACGCGTTCGATTTCGCGGTGCGCCATTTTTGCGAAGGCATCTGACGGTTTCATCGCCGGTTGCATGTCGGACAAATACATTTCGGTTGTCAGGCGCGCAACGTCGTAGGCTTTGTAGAAGTCGTGGATTTGCTGGCACAAATCGCGCAGGCCCATGCGCTCGTAGCGCGGATTCGCTTGCGCAAATTCGGGCATGATCCGCCACATCGGCTGGTTCTTGTCGTAGTCGTCTTTAAATTGTTGCAGCGCGGCTACGAGTGTATTCCAGCGGCCTTTGGTGATGCCGATGGTGAACATAATAAAGAACGAGTAGAGACCGCATTTCTCGATGATTACGCCGTTCTCTGCCAAATATTTGGTGACGATCGATGCAGGAATACCGGTATCGCTGAATTGGCCATTTACCGACAAGCCGGGGTTAACGATGGTGGCTTTGATCGGGTCGAGCATGTTGAAGTTCGGCGCGAGTTTGCCGAAGCCATGCCAGTTGTCATCGCTGCGCAGTACCCAGTCTTCGCGCGTGCCAATACCTTCTTCAGCAAACTCTTCCGGCCCCCAGACCTGGAACCACCAATCCTGGCCCCACTCTTCGTCCACTTTTTTCATGGCGCGGCGGAAATCGAGCGCTTCAAAAATCGATTCTTCTACCAATGCGTGACCACCAGGTGCTTCCATCATCGCGGCGGCGATATCGCATGACGCGATGATCGAATATTGCGGCGAGGTGGAGGTGTGCATCAAATAAGCTTCGTTAAACGCATCCTGATCCAGCTTCACGCTTTCGGATTCGCGCACCAACACTTGCGATGCTTGCGATAAACCCGCGAGCAATTTGTGTGTGGATTGGGTAGAGAAAATCATCGACTCTTTTGCGCGCGGGCGATCTTTGCCAATCGCGTGCATGTCTTTGTAGAACTCATGGAAAGTCGCGTGCGGCAACCAGGCTTCGTCGAAGTGCAAGGTATCGATTTTACCGTCGAGCATATCTTTGAGTGTTTCTACGTTGTAGAGCACACCGTCGTAAGTCGATTGGGTAATGGTGAGGATGCGTGGTTTTTTGTTCACGGCTTCGCGCGCAAACGGGTTTGCTTCGATCTTGCGGGCGATGCTTTCCGGCGTGAATTCTTCCAGTGGAATCGGGCCGATAATGCCGAGGTTGTTGCGTGTCGGCATCAGGAATACGGGGATTGCGCCGCACATAATGATCGAGTGCAGGATCGACTTATGGCAGTTGCGGTCAACGACCACGATATCGCCCGGCGCAACGGTTGAGTGCCACACCATTTTGTTTGATGTAGACGTACCGTTGGTGACGAAGTAGCAGTGGTCAGCGTTGAAGATGCGCGCAGCATTGCGCTCGGACGCGGCAATTGGGCCGGTGTGGTCGAGCAATTGGCCGAGTTCTTCCACCGCGTTACACACGTCGGCGCGCAGCATATTTTCACCAAAGAACTGGTGGAACATCTGGCCGATGGGCGATTTCAAAAAGGCCACGCCGCCGGAGTGACCGGGGCAGTGCCAGGAATAGGAACCGTCTTGCGCGTAGTGCACCAGCGCGCGGAAAAACGGCGGTGCTAAACCATCAAGATAAGATTTGGCTTCGCGGATAATATGGCGCGCCACAAATTCCGGCGTGTCTTCAAACATGTGAATGAAGCCGTGCAGTTCGCGCAAAATATCGTTGGGGATATGGCGTGAAGTGCGGGTTTCGCCGTACAGATAAATCGGGATGTCGGCGTTTTTGTAGCGAATCTCTTCCACGAAGGCGCGGAGGGATTTGAGCGCGTGGTCGGTCTCTTCGAGTGAGCCGCTCCCAAATTCTTCGTCGTCGATCGACAAAATAAACGCAGAGGCGCGCGATTGTTGCTGCGCGAATTGCGACAGGTCACCGTAGCTGGTTACACCAACTACCTCCCAGCTTTCTTTTTCAATGGCGTCGGCGAGTGCGCGTATGCCTAAACCCGAGGTGTTCTCGGAGCGAAAGTCTTCGTCGATGATGACGATGGGAAAGCGAAATTTCATGGAGTCTCCATAAAAGTATAAGGCTGGAATTTCACTTGCTGGCGAGACGCCTCTGGGTGGTGCTTGTTAGGTACTGCAAAGACTGGTTGCGTGGCGCATCGTCCGGCCGGCGCACCTGAGGGGCAAACCGAGGAAAACCGGACGCGATTTGGAGCCATTTGGCCGCGCATTGACCGGTGGTAAGTGTAGTTCGAACCCGGTGCAACTGCGGCGGCGATTGTAATCCACTTGGGCAGATTCAAACACCCATTTATTACAATCAGAAGTCGATCCAAAGAGATTAGTTATTCGTTTCCTCCGAGCCGGTTGCTGCGGTGGCCGGATGTTTGGCTGCATCCTCGGCTATTACCTGCAGGGCTGCGGGCATGGCCTTGTCGATCTGTGCCTGTTCATCTGCAGTAGGGACTTTATAGCCGCGCGGCCAGCGGCCGTCGAAATAATCCCAGCCGTAGCCCCATCGATAGTGGTTCATCCAATAAGGGCTGCCGCCCCAGCGCACATTTTTATAAATGTAG
>SXGR01402619.1_pt1 | contig 11461 bp, 12 predicted proteins | sample 3174711 | NCBI WGS metagenome assembly SXGR01 (sample SAMN11356860, study PRJNA531348) | freshwater metagenome | isolation source: freshwater sample F1-60 | place: China: Fuxian Lake, Yuxi | collected 2017-12-25
AGGACACGACCGGGCGCCCGCTCGCGAACATGTCCCGGATCGTCATCGCGGCGACACTAGTGCCCTCCGTCCGAAGTGCGCTGACAAATTCGCTCGCCCCCGACACCACCGACGCCGCCTCCGGGCGCGACGCGCGGGCCCTGCAAGGATGCGCGCGTGCAGCGCATCTACGCCGGCACGAGCGAGGTCATGAAGGTCATCATCGCCAAGCAGCTCGGGCTTTGACCCTTGTCCGATTCGTGCTGGCGAGCGCCGCATGGCGGCCACGCGCGGTACGACGTGAAACTGACGGCGCCTCGGTGCCTCATCGAGCGCAGCCGCGGGCCATGCTAGTTAGCTGACGCGAGATCCGGACGAATCGTCGACCCTACGTCGAGAAAGAACCACGCATGCGACTCCCCTCCCTCGCCCTCGCCCTCGCCGCCACCACGGCCCTCGGCGCCCTGGTCCACGCCGACGCGCGCGCCGCCGACACCGTGCACGTGCTCGTGTTCATGGAGCACGGGGTCGGTACGCCCGCGCAGGCGCAGCCGTACGTCGACAAGCTCGTCGACCTCGCGCGCGCGAAGAACGGCTGGGCCGCGGCCGAGGGCAAGTACGTCACGCAACGCGCGCAGGCCGAGAAATACGTCGCGAGCCACCAGCCGCAGTTCGGGATCCTGAGCCTCGGAGCCTTCCTCGGCACGCGCAAGGCGCACCAGCTCGAGGTGCTCGGCGTCGCCGATGTGGCGCGCGCGGGCGGGCGTAAGTTTCACGTCGTGAGCCTGACCGCGGGCGATCTCGCGAGCTGCAAAGGCAAGAGGCTCGCGACCAACCACGCCGACGACAAGCGCTTCATCGACAAGGTGGTCTCGGGCGACGCCTTCGATCTCGCAGACTTCACCGTGGTCGCGACCGAGCGCCCGGTGCAGACGCTCAAGAAGGTGATCAAGGGAGAGGCCGACTGCGCGCTCATCGACAACGCGCAGCACGCCGAGATGGCGCACGTCGACGGCGCCGGCGCGATGAAGTCCGTGTGGAGCTCACCCGATCTGCCCCCCATGGCCGTCGTGGCCTTTTCTGGTGCGTCGGGCGCCGACCGTGCGAAGTTCAAGGCGAGCCTCGGCTCGCTATGCTCCGGCCCTGGCAAAGAACACTGCGACAAGGTCGGCATCAAGTCGATTCGCGATGCGGACAAGGCGGCGTTCGCGGCGGCCGTCGCCAGCTACGGCGACTGAGTCTTCGCGTAGCGGTGGCGACTCGCGCGGCGGTGGCGATTCGCTCGGCGGTGGCGATTCGCTCGGCGGTGGCGCTGGGCGCCGCGGTCCTCGCGCTGCTCGGCGCCGGCTGCTTCGACGTCATCGCGCTGCGCCCCGAGCTGCGCGCCGCGGTGTCGCGCCGTGACGCCCTCGCGCTCGCCGACGCGCTCGAGCAGCTGATCGACGAGGGCCGCGCGTCGGACAGCGACCGCGAGGCCGCCTACGACGCGGTCCGCAAATGGCGGCGTTCCGGGGCGGAGTACGCCTTCGCGCGCGCGGCGATCGCGGGGCGCCTCGCGCAGGTGCGTGGCCTCTCGGCAGCGGGGCTCGTGCGCGAGATGGAGCGACTCGCACGCGAGAGCATGACCCTCGACGCGAAGTTTCGCGACGGGGCCGCGCGCCGCATGCTGGGCACGCTGTACGTGCTCGCGCCCGCGCAGCTGCTCGAGCACGGCGACTCCGAAGAGGGCCTCGAGCTGCTCGAGAAGCAGGCGGCCGAATACCCGCGCGCGCCGCAGAATCACCTGCGCCTCGCCGAAGGGTACCTGGGCCTCAACGATCCCGGCGAGGCACGTGAGCCGCTCTGCGTGGCGCTCGACCACGCGACCGAGCTGCTTCGGTCCGAGCGAAAGCTGCTCGCGACGTTGATCGAACAGAGCGGCGGCCGCGCGGAGCTCGACTGCCCCTAACTCTTCTCCGACACGCCGCTAGCTCGGCCCGAAAAGGGGCCCATGGGCGTGGCGAACCAGAGCTTCGCCACGCGCGTCGCGCACTAAATCGAGCAGGACATGTCCGAGCCGCAGCACAGCGGCGACTTCACCTTGCCGCAGCCGTTCGGGCATTTGGACACCTGCACCATGGCGCCGTCGGCCTTGGTGATGCTGTCATTGACGAGCTCCACCTTGCACTTCGCGCAGACGATATCGACGGCCATCTTGCATTTATCGCACTCGTAAGTAGCCACGTTGCCTCCATCTCGGCGGAGCCTGCCTCCGCGGAGCGCGAGCCTACCAGGACAAGCGGGAAATGGCGCCTCGTGTCGCGGTGATTACGTCGCCTCCGAAGGATGGGCGAACAGCGGTCGAGCGTGGGGCTGCGGACGAGGCGGGTGGCCGCGCGAGCAGCTCGGGTTCGGAGGCGCGGCGCATGAGGCGCACGCTGCCCGTCGAGGTGATGCCCCAGCCCGACGAGAGCACCTGCGGTCCGACGTGTCTGCACGCGGTTTACCGGTATTTCGGGGAGTCCATCGCGCTCGAGACCGTCGTCGCGGAGGCGCCCACGCTCGAGGACGGCGGCACGCTCGCGGTGCTCTTGGGCACGCACGCGCTCGGCCTCGGCTATGCGGCCACGGTCTACAGTTACAACCTTCGACTGCTCGATCCCACGTGGTTCCGGAACGGAGCGGTGGCGGTCGATCTCATCCGTAAGCTCGACGCGCAGGCCCAGCTCAAGCGTGACCCGAAGCGTCAGCTCGCGTCGCACGCCTACGCCGAGTTCGCGCGCCGCGGAGGCGAGCTGCGCATGATGGATCTCAGCCCCGAGCTCATCGCGGGCTACCTCGAGCAGGGCCGCCCCTTGCTGGCCGGGGTGAGCGCGACCTACCTCTACGCATGCGCCCGAGAGCTGCCGGACGGCACCTACGACGACCTCGCGGGCGAGCCTCAGGGCCACTTCGTCGTGCTGACGGGCGTGCGCGATGATCGCGTGCGCGTGGCCGATCCGTGGCAGCCGTCTCCTGACGAGCCGTCGTCAGCGAGCCTCGACCCCGGCGAGGCGGCGCGCGCCAGTCGCTCGTATTGGCTGCCCATGCGCCACCTCTTGCACTCCATCATGCTGGGTGTCCTGACCTACGACGGCAACCTGCTCGCCATCGCGCCCAAGGGGGCGCCCGCGTTGCCTGGGCCCTGACTCGCGACTCTCGTCCGATGCGCACGCTCGTCGTCGTCGACAAACCCGAACTCTGGCCCATCGACATTCCGGGCGTCGAGGTCGTGGCCGCGAGAAATTACCTGTTTTCTCGGGCTTTCTCGCTCTTGCGCGGCGCGCGCGTCTTCAACCTGTGCCGCAGCTACCGCTACCAGAGCACGGGCTACTACGTGTCGCTCCTCGCCGCCGCGCGTGGCCACCGGCCGGTGCCGAGCGTGACCACCATCCAGGATCTCAAGGCCTCCGAGATCGTGCGCATCCGCTCGCAAGATCTCGAGGCGCTCGTGCAGCAGAGCCTGTCGTCGATCGACGGCGACGAGCTCGCGCTCAGCGTCTACTTCGGTGCCACGCGCGCTCCGAGGCTCGAGCGGCTCGGGGCCAGGATCTTCGGGCTGTTCGAGGCGCCCCTCCTGCGCGCGTCGTTTCGTCGCGACGCACGCGGCCTCTTCGAGCTCGCGAGCGTGCGGCCCATCGCGGCGGACGAGATCCCCGCCGACGACGCGACCGCGGTCGTGGACATCGCGCGTGACTTCTTCCGCAAGCGGTATCGGGCGCGCACTCGAAAGTCCCAGAGCCGCTACGACCTCGGCATTCTCTTCGACGCGCACGAGGCCGAGCCTCCGTCGACCTACAAGACGATCCCGCGGTTCATTCGCGCCGCCGAGAGCCTCGGCCTCCGCACCGAGGTCATCGGGCGCAACGCGTACGCGCGCCTCGGCGAGTTCGACGCGCTGTTCATTCGCGAGACGACCTCCGTGAATCACCACACCTACCGATTCGCGCAGCGCGCCGCGGCCGAGGGGCTCGTCGTCTACGACGATCCCGAGAGCATCATGCGCTGCACCAACAAGGTCTACCTCGCCGAGCTCCTCGCGCGGCACGGCGTGCCCACGCCGCCGACGATGGTGCTGCACCGAGGCAACCTCGACGATGCGCCGCGCGCGCTCGGGCTGCCGATGGTGCTGAAGCAGCCGGACGGCGCGTTCTCTCTCGGCGTGAAGAAGGTGGACGACGAGGCGTCGCTACGGCGTGAAGCGGCGCGTCTGTTCATGAGCTCGGAGCTGATCCTCGCGCAGTCGTTCACCCCGACGGAGCTCGACTGGCGCGTGGGCGTCATGAGCGGGCGCGTCTTGTGGGTGTGCCGCTACTTCATGGCCCGCGGACATTGGCAGATCCGCCGCAACCTCGCGAGCGGGCGCGCGCGCTACGGACGCGTCGAAGCCGTGCCGCTCGCGGAGGCGCCGCCGGCGGTGCTCAGAACCGCGCTCGCCGCCTGTCGCACGGTCGGCGACGGACTCTACGGCGTCGACTTGAAGCAAGTCGGCAGGCGCGTACTCGTCATCGAGGTGAACGACAATCCGACGATCGAGGCGGGCGACGAGGACGCCGTCGCGGGCGACGAGCTATACCGATACATCATGCTCGCGTTCCTTCGCCGACTCGACGCGAGCCATGCGCCCGCGCGATCGACGCGCCTCGAGCCGCTCGAGAGACTCAGGGCATGAGCGACAAGCCGCCGAGGTCCGTGGGGCTACGCGACGAGCCGCCACCGCACCGTGTCGTGGAAGCGCCACGCGCGAGCGATGCGCCGCATCGAGCGGACGGCCCCGGGCTCGGGCTGTTCGAGGGCTACGGGCTCGAGCTCGAATACATGATCGTGGCAAAGGACACGCTCGACGTCGCGCCGCTCTGCGATCGGCTCCTCGACGCTGGCGGCATGGGGAGCGCCTCGGAGCTCGAGCGCGGCCCCGTGCGTTGGTCGAACGAGCTCGTGCTGCACGTGGTCGAGCTCAAGACGAACGGTCCGGCCAGGACGCTCGAGGGCGTCGCCGCGCAGTTTGCCGCCGATGTGCGTGAGGCGAACCGCTTGCTCGAGCCGCTCGGCGCGCGCCTCATGCCGACGGGGATGCACCCGTGGATGCGGCCCGCGACCGAGACCGTGCTGTGGCCGCACGAGCACCGCGAGGTGTACGAGCTCTTCGACCGGATCTTCACGTGCCGCGGACACGGCTGGGCCAACGTCCAGAGCCTGCACGTCAATCTGCCGTTTCGGGGCGACGACGAGCTCGTGCGGCTCCACACTGCCGTGCGCCTCGTCTTGCCGCTCTTGCCGGCGCTCGCGGCCTCGAGCCCGATCGTCGATGGCTCGCCGACCGGCCTCATGGACAGCCGGCTCGAATATTACCGCACCAACTGCCGGGCGATCCCGTCGGTCACGGGCCTCGTCGTGCCCGAGCCGATCACGAGCCGTCGCGACTACCGTGCGCGCATCCTCGAGCCCATCCTGCGCGACCTCGCACGCTTTGATCGCCGCGGCGCGCTGGATCCCGAGTGGGTGAACGCGCGCGGGGCGATCGTGCGCTTCGTTCGCGACGCGATCGAGATCCGCGTGCTCGATTGCCAAGAGACGCCGCGGGCAGATCTCGCGATCGCCGCGCTCGTCGCCGAGGTCGTGCGCGCGCTCGTCGACGAGCGGTACGCCGGCATGGAAGAGCAGCTCGCGGTCGAGCAAGCGGTCCTCGCCGCGCTCCTCTTGCGCGCCATCGCCGACGCCGAGCACGCCGTGGTCGACGACGCGCGGCTGCTCGCGTGCCTTGGGCTGCCCGCGCGCAAGGCGACGCTCCGCGAACTCTGGCATGCGCTGCGCGAGCGCCATGGGCCGCGAGCGAGCGAGCTCTCGGAGCCGCTCGACGTGATCCTGAGCGAGGGTCCGCTCGCGCGGCGGATCGTCCGCGCGACGGCGCGCGGGGAGCGACTCTGCGACGTCTACGCGCGGCTCGCGGACTGCCTCGCCGAGGGCGCGATGTTCGCGGCGTAGACTTGGCGGCGAAGGCGCCGCTCACGCGGGCGCGAAGGCTTGCGAGGGCCCGTGGCTCGCTCCCGAATGATGGGCGTCGTACGCGAGCGCGCGGGGTTCCGAAGTTGCAGCACGGTAACGTGCCATGAAGACCAGAACCTCTGGGTGCGCGGCGGTCGTGGCCCTGTGCCTCACCTGCGGCGCGTGCGTGAACAAGCAGACGGGCGGCGCGGTCGCCGGCGCGGGCATTGGCGCGGCCACGGGTCACGCCATCTCGAAGGGCAGCACCGCGGGCACCGTCATCGGTGGCCTCCTCGGCGCGCTCGTCGGCAGCGAGATCGGCCGCTCCATGGACGTGCAGGACCAGATGGTCCTCTCGCGCGCGCTCGAGCACTCGCCGAGTCAGCAGCGGACGCAGTGGATCAACCCCGACAGCGGCAACGCCTACAGCGTCACGCCCGTTCGCAGCTTCACGCAGGCGGGCGGCGCGCCGTGCCGTGATTTCACCATGCTCGGCAACGTGGGCATGGGCCAGGAGGAGCTCTTCGGGACCGCGTGTCGGCAGGCGGACGGGAGCTGGCGCGTCGTGAACACCCAGCCTGCCGGTGTCGCGGGCGGGGGGTTCTAGTCAGGTGCGCGCTCGGTCGAGTCGAGCCGAATGACGAGCGTCGTGCGTGGGCGCGCGCGGCGCCGGACTTGCAGCCGATAACGTGCCATGAAGACGACAACGACTCGGTGCGCGGCGGTCGTGGCCCTGAGCCTCACCTTCGGCGCGTGCGTGGACAAGCAGACGGGCGGCGCGGTGACTGGAGCAGGCATCAGCGCGGCCACGGGTCACCGAAAGGCCCCCGTTCTACCGTCGTCGAGCCGGCGCGGCGGCGTCCTCGGCGCGCTCGTCGGCAGCGAGATCGGCCGCTCGATGGACCTCGAGGATCACACGGTGCTCACGGGCGCGCTCGAGCACTCGCCGAACCAGCAGCGGACGCAGTGGACCAACCCCGACAGGGGAACCGCCTACAGCGTGACGCCGTTGCGGAGCTTCACGCAGGCGGGCGGCGCGCGGTGCCGGGAGTTCACGTTGCTCGGCAACGTCGGCAAGGGCCAAGAGGAGCTCTTCGGGACCGCGTGTCGGCAGGCGGACGGGAGCTGGCGCGTCGTGAACACCCAGCCTGCCGGTGTCGCGGGCGGCGGCTTCTAATCCAGTGCGGGCTCGGTCGCCGCGGCGAGCCACGCGAGGTAGCTCGCCGAGCCGCGCGCTATCGGCAGCGCGATGATTTCCGGCTCCGCGTAGGGATGGTGCTCACGCAGCCAGCGCTCGAGCGCCTCGTAGCGAGCTGCCGTCGTCTTGATGACCAGCTGCAGCTCGCTCGCCTCCTCGACCTGGCCCTGCCACGAGTACGTGGACCGGACCGGGCCGATGGCGTTCACGCAGGCGGCGAGGCGCGCTTCGACGAGCCCCCGCGCGATGCGGGTCGCGTGCTCGCCGTCGGCGGGCACCGTGCAGAGGACGACGATCACTCGACCGAGATGAGCACGCGGACGTCGACGGCCTCGCTGCCGTTGCCGCGCACCTGAATGGCGTGCTCGCCCTGCCAGCCGTCCTCGGCCCAGATGAGCAGCTCGCCCGAGCCGAAGTCGTCGTCGCCGCTGAGCTCCCACGTCGCCGAGTCTTCCTCGACCAGGTTCGAGGAGAGGCAGAGCTTCGCGCCCTTGGTCACCGGGACCTCGTGCAGGTTGACGAAGAGCGGGCTCGGCGGCTCCCAGGTCTTCAGCTCATCCATCGAGATCCATGCGTCGTCGGGCATGCTCCAGAGGGCCTGCACGTTGCCGCCCTTGGTGCACGACGTCACGCCGTTCGCCGGCGTCGGGAAGCGCACCGACACGTCGCCGTGGAGCTCGATGTTGCCGCCGACGTCGCCGCCGCCGAGGTGATCGAAGCCGAGGATCTCGACGCGAACCCGCGCGAGGGTCTTCTCGCACTGGCGCTCGTTGTATTCCGACGTGAACGCGAGCTGCGCCGTCTCGTTGTCGAGGTACGCGAGCTTGTAGGCGATGGGAGCGCCGGGCGACTCCTTGCTGTAGTTGCCGCCGTTCTTGATGTACGTGACGATCCCCTCGAAGCCGCTCACGACGCCGGTGGCATCGCCGCCCGCGCCGCCGATGACGTAGGCGCGGATCGTCGACTCGGAGAGCGCCTTTTGGTAGGTGGCGCTGACGTTCGCCTCGGCGCTCACGGCCTTCGTCACCGCGGCCTCGAGCGCGGCCTTGATGGTCTTGGCGTCCTCGGTGCTCTCCACGCTGAAGATCACGCGGCGACCGAACGTCATCGACTGCAGGTACATCGGCGGGTTGTCCACACCGACCTGCTTCTCGATCTGGTCGAGCGTGACCGCATCGCTGAAGAATTTGCTCGGGCGCGTCGGAGCGTCGACGTCGATCGTGTAATAGGCCTGGGTGAAGTTGACGAGGATGTGCGTCTTCTTCGCGGAGGTCGTGAAGTCGAAGTTGCCGGTGACGCTCGCCGCGCCCGGCCAGTCGACACCCGCGCCGAGCGAGAGCGCGATCTGCGACTCGCTGTGCACCTGCACGATCTCGAAATCGATCATCGCCGGCGTCGCGCCGGTCACGCCCTCGGCGAGGATGCGGTTGCGCTCTTCGCGGAAGGCGGAGAGGCTCGGCTCATCCATCGAGCCGGTCGGGTTCGCGTTCAGGTTCTCGAGCGAGAGGCTGAACTTGATCGGCGCGAGCTCGACCCCGAGCGGCGTGAGCACGCCGTACTGGGCGTCATCGCCTCGCACCACGGTGCCGGGCCACATCGAGGCAGAGTTCGGCTGGAACGCGACGAAGCGATCGAAGCGCACCGTCTCGCTGTAGCGCTTGTGCGAACAGAAATAGTCGCCCTCTTGCGCGGGCTCCGGGCAGTTTTCCTCGCACGAGACCTCGGTCTTCGGGCGCGAGTCCGCGACCGGCAGGTGCGGGATCCCGAGGAGGTATTCGTCGATCGACGCGAAATCCTCGTGCGAGCCGCCGCCGACCTCTTCGACGACGCACGCGCCGAGCAACAAGCTCACCGTCAATGCACCGAGCCCTGCGAAACTGCGAATCTTTGAAGCCATCCCGAATCTCCCTTGCTCCCAATCCCGCACCCGCCTTAGCAATTGGTGTGCCGTTGACCTACATCGTACCCAGCAATTAATTCCGAATAGTTACACTGGACCATGGTGGCGCGGGAGTCCAGCGCGATGGACAGTCGCCGCGCCATCGGATCGTTCTTGATCCACCTGGCTCCCGGCACGCGCGCGGCCGCCTCTCGCCCGAGGGGCGCAAGCGCGGAGAACGCCCGCGCGCTGCCGCCGTTGCGCCCAAGGGGAGGTCGCGTGGTAGCTTGCGCGCGCGGCGCGACCCTCGCTCGCGTCGGGCCCGAGCTTCGATGTCGAACGAACCGAACCCTGTTGCTGTCGAGACGCCGACCGCGGTCGAGGCGCCGGCTGCCATCGACACGGCGGCGAGCACGCGAACGCTGGGCCGACGCCTGCGCGACCTGGCCACCCGCATGGCGCTCTACGACATCGTCGTGCTCGCTTACCTCGCGCTCGTGCCGATCGCGCTCGTCTTCACGCCACCTAGCGCGCCGCGCGACCGAGTGCTCCGCCAGTACCTGGCGCTGCTCGCGACGGTCGCCACCTTCGTCGTCGCCGCGCGCACGAGGCGCTGGCACCGATCGCGCTTCGTCGGCGTCGGCTACCGTCTCGGGCTCGCGTCCTCGATGGCGGTCACCTACGTGCTGCTCGGCGACGCGCTGCCGCTCTTGAACCCGCACACGCTCGACCGCGAGCTCTTTCTCCTCGATCTCGATCTCCTCGGCGTCGAGCCCGCGATCCTCTTGCAGCGCTGGACGACGCCGCCGGTCGTCGACTGGTTTGCGGCCTTCTACCTGAGCTACTTCGTGCTGCTCACGTTGTTTCTCATGCCGCCGGTGCTCTTCTCGAAGAACGAGCGGCTCTCGGGCGAGCTCGCGACCGTGGTCCTCTTGACCTGCGCCATCGGGCAGACGCTCTACGCGTTCGTGCCGGGCTTCGGCCCGCTCTACGCGACGACCGAAGCCTTCGATGGTCCGCTCGCCGGCAACTTCTGGTTCGAGCTCATGACCAACTTCGTCTCGGGCGCCGGCGCGAAGAAGGACATCTTCCCGTCGCTGCACACGGCGACGCCCTCGGGGCTCACGATCGTCGCGTATCGCTATCGCCATGGCCCCGTGATGCGCTGGGTGTGGCCGTTCGTCGCCTTCGCCACGGCGAACATCATCGTGGCGACGTTGCTGCTCCGTTGGCACTACGTCATCGATGTCGTCGCAGGGCTCGTGCTGGCGGCGACGTGCGCCTTCGTCGCGGCCGAGGTGACCGAGTGGGACTTGACCCGGCGCCGCGAGCGCGGCGTGCTCGGGGCGTGGCCCCGCTGGCCGCTCTCGTCGAGCGACGAAGCCTCGTGATCGCGCTCGCGGAGCTGCTCCTCGGCGCGCGGCCATTTCGCATCGCGCTCAGCAGCGAGTTTCGTGGCGTGCGAGAGCGCGAGGGGCTCGTGCTGTTCGGGCCCGAGGGGACCGGCGAGTTTGCGCCGTTTCTCGAATACGACGCGCGCGCGTGCGCCCGCTGGCTCGCGGCCGCGGTCGAGCAGGCGTTCGTGCCGCCCGTGCCGCCCGTGCGCTCGAAGCTCCTCGCCAACGCGATCGTCCCGGCCGGCAAGCCTCACCACGCCGCGGAATTTGCGCGGCGGATCCGCAGCGAGACGGGCTGCACAATCTTCAAGATCAAGGTCGGCGACGAGGACGGCATCGCGCGCGTGCGAGCCGTCGCCGCGGCCGTGCCTGGCTGCTCGCTGCGGCTCGACGCCAACGCCGCCTGGGACGTCACGACCGCGTGCGCGACGCTCGCGGCGCTCGCCGAGCTCCCCATCGACTACGTGGAGCAGCCCTGCCGCACGCTCGCGGACTGTGCCGCGGTGCGCGCCGCGGCGAAGGTTCGGGTCGCCGTCGACGAAGGGGTGCGCCTCGCGCAGACCGTCGACTGCGACGCGGTGCGACGGTCGGCCGACGTCGCGATCCTCAAGCCGACGCCGCTCGGTGGTGTACGCGCCGCCCTCGCGCTCGCCGAGCGGCTCGCCATGCCCGTCACCGTGAGCAGCGCGCTCGACTCGTCGATCGGCCTCTATTCCGCGCTCGCGCTCGCCGCCGCGCTGCCCGAGCCGCCGCTGCCGAGCGGCCTCGGCACCGGCACGCTGCTCGGGACCGATCTCGTACGCGACACGGTCGTCCCGCGCGGAGGCTGCGTGCCCTTCGCCCGCCCCGAGCTCGACGACGAGGCGCTCGCACGCGCCGAGGCAGCGATGCCGCTCGAGCGCCGGCGGTGGTGGCTCGAGCGACTCGCGGCCGCGTGGGACGCCGGCGGCCGAGAGCTCGCCCGGAGGCTCGCTTGAGCCACGACCGATCGCGAGCGCGCGCGGC
>SXGR01628292.1_pt1 | contig 11461 bp, 11 predicted proteins | sample 3174711 | NCBI WGS metagenome assembly SXGR01 (sample SAMN11356860, study PRJNA531348) | freshwater metagenome | isolation source: freshwater sample F1-60 | place: China: Fuxian Lake, Yuxi | collected 2017-12-25
CCTTCCCAATCACTGCCCAACCCACTGCCGCCTTCCGACTTAATGGGTGAGGTAGACTGCGTTTGTCGTTCTCAAATGCGGCGATTTCTATTCCACATGATGTCAAATGCTTGAGAGCGGATTGTTTATGCAACATTCGGGCTAGAGGGCTTAAAAAAACGTCTAGTGTTATTCGACTGGAATGCGAGGATTTGTAATGATAAATATTGCCCAAACGCAAGTCTAAGGCAATTCTAAGGGGCCAGAGTTGAATTAAATCGGACGTGACGTAAGTAATTGTTTTTATTAATTTATATCAGCGGATCAAGAGCTGCTGGCGTTCGGGTAGCCATGTCGGCGCAATGGTGCTGGCGCCCGGGCTACCCGGGCTTCGGAGGCGATCATATTGCGTCAGCACACTCGGCACATAGGCTTGGGTTTCAGCGTACTGCGGTATTTTGTTGCCGGCACGCACCACAGCGTTTTCGCCAGCGTTGTAACCCGCCAGCGCAAGGTCGAGGTTGTTCTTGAACATGCCCAGCAAAAAGCGCAGGTAACGCGCACCGCCGTGCAGGTTTTCCATCGGATCCCAGATATTTTTCACGCCGTAACGCGCAGCGGTTTCCGGCATCAACTGCATCAGGCCGATGGCACCGGCGGGTGATTTGGCTTGCGGGTTATAGCCCGATTCCACGGTGATGATCGCATGAAGCAGTGCGGCATCCAAATCGTATTCGCGCGCCACCTGGGCGACCATCGGCGCAATGGCTACTCGCAACGCGGCGTTGACCTGAATCGCGCCGCCGCCACCGGGCGAGCGTTCGTACAGAGGCGGCGGGTTGAATGCCTCTACTACCGGCCGCGGAGCTTCCTTCTTGAACAGCATGTAGCCTTCGTGCACCTGATGGTCGGCCAAATGGGCAACGCCTTGCGCATCCACATAGCCCCAGATGTCTGCGTTGGCCGGTAAGCTAGTCGTGAGAGCCGAGGCGCAAACGAGGGCTGCTGTGAACGATGCTGGTTTGAAAGGTTTCATCGGCTGTGAAGGGTTGCGGCTGGAAATCGGCTTCCGATATAAGAATCGCTTGTTATTTTACACCTTCGGCCCACCCGTGTGGCCGGGGTGGGGCTGGGGTAGAATACCCGCCATTTAACGGTCAATCGGGCGCTCGATCGCATGTACGGCAGCGTGCTTAGTATTTGTTTTTAAAAGATTCTTTATTCCGGATGCGCAAGCCGCACTGGATTGTTCGCAATTGGTCGCGATAGCCCAATCCACGCTGGGCCTACGTGATCAGGGAATGAGCCTTTCCGCGGTGTTGGCTAAAGTTGAAAGTGCGGAAGCACGCGCGAAACTGAACGCGCAGGAAATCAATCTGTTGCGGCAGATCGTGCGCATCAGTTTTACCAGTGCATTTTCGCAGCGCGAAGTTCACGAGGCCTGTGTGTCTGGCAGCCTTGGAATCCCCAAACCCAATCCCAAACCGTAAGGCGTGGAACGAGAGTGGCTATTTCAACGAGGAGTCCGAGTAATGGTTTTTCTTCATAGAGTGGTTTCCCCCCTGTTCGCCTTGCTGGCCCTGTGCACCTTGGCACAAAGCCCGGCGCTTGCGCAGCCCAAGGAAATTGAACGCACTGGCGGCCCTTACGTGCCGACGCCGCAGGTCGTGGTCGATCAGATGCTGCGCTTTGGCGGCGTCAAAGCGTCCGATTTCGTGATGGACCTCGGCTCGGGTGACGGGGTGATCGTGCTTACCGCTGCGCGCCAGATGAAGGCCTCGGGCATGGGGCTTGAGATCGATCCAGAGTTGGTCACGCGCGCCAACAATTCAGCAAAGAAACTTGGCGTCGCCGACCGTGCGACATTTCACGTGCAGGATGTATTCAAAGCGGATTTATCCAAGGCCAGCGTGGTAACGCTGTATCTGTTGCCTGCGATGATGATGAATCTGCGTAAAAAAATTTACGACGAAATGCGCCCCAGTGCACGCGTGGTGTCGCATGATTACCATTTCGGTGATTGGGAGGCGGATGACCGCATCACCTTCGACGTGCCGGAAAAGGAATTCATCAACGGTGTGCCCAGCGCGACGGTGTATCTGTGGACCATCCCGGCCAAGATCTCCGGTGCGTGGAATATCAAGGCTGATGGCTTGCCGCAACCGGTCACCGCAGAATTCAGCCAGAACTTTAGTGTCGCCAACGGTACGCTGGTCAACGCGCGTGGCGCGGGCATATCCGACGTGTCGGTGAAAGGCGAAGCCATTACCTTTTCCATTTGGCGCGGCTCGGTGCGTCATCACTATCGCGGCCAGGTCAAAGGCAACGTGATGAGCGGCATGGTCAATCTGGATGGCCGCGAAGCGAAATGGCAGGCAGAGCGGATGAAGTGATTTAAAAATATCAATAAAAACAGATACTTATAATGCAAATACCGCCATTCGCGAGGACGAGCCTCAGTTTACCAGGAGCTCCGGCGGCGTAAATCCGATCACCGCGTGGCGGTACACGCTTTGCATGTAAGCCAGGTCGAGCGTGGCGCGGTTGTGCGCATCGGTGATGATTTGACCGCCTTCAAACAGCTTGGCTGCAAGCGGCATGGGGGCGGCGAGCATGTCCCACAGCATGGTTTCCTTGGCGGGCGGCACGTAGTCCATGGTGACGCGTTCGGGTTGGCGCAGGGCGCTCGCGCTGGCGACGATGAAACTGTTGGTGTGTGTTGCGCCTTCGTACGCAGGCCGGAAAAGCGCCAGATGCGGCAACTCGCTTTTTAACGTGACCAGCAGATGCGCATAGCTGACCGGATTGCGCAGATCGGCAAAGGTGTTGAACACGGCAATGCCGTCTTTGCCCAGACATCGGCGCAGGTCGCGGAAAAAATCGCGCGTAATCAGATAATCCGGCGTGCCGTCGCCGTGGAAAAGATCGACGATCAGCACGTCATACGCCCGTGGGCAAGCGCGTACGAAAGTACGCGCATCGGTTTGATATACCGGGGTTTTTTTCTCGTCGAGGGCGAAAAATCGCCGCGCCGCCTGCAGCGATGCCGGATCGATTTCAACCACTTCTGTGCGGATGTCGCGCGCCGCCAGCCGCGCCGGCGTCATGCCCGCGCCCAGGCCCAGCACCAGCACGTTCATCACATCAGGCCGGTAAGCCATGGTCAGCGCTTCGAGTGCGTAGGTGTAAAACGAACTCGAACGGCCGCTGGCCTCGATGCCGTTTTGCGTGAGGCCGTCCTGAAAATACATGCGATTGGCCGGGCCGCCCGCAGCATCCACGCCCTGCCGCAGAATTTTCACCGTGCCGAACAGCGAACGAAACGTGCCTTCAACGCGCCACTGTGCGCCCTGATAATGCACCATGCCTGCGCGGCCCGTGTAAGCGTCGGCCTGCCATAGCAGCAGGAGTGGGGCGAGAAGGCCGATGGCGCCGGTGACGATAATCGCCGCACGGCGCTTTAGGGTCTTGGCTTTGGGCTCGATCAGCACCGCCGCGAGGCTCAGCGCCGCCAGTAACGCGGCGACGATCAACACCGCGTCGTAGTTACTGACATACGGAATCAGCCCGAACGCAGTAACCAGCACCCCGGCCACCGAGCCGATGGTGCTGACGAAAAACACCTGCCCGGAGCCGCCATCACCATCGCCGCGTTTCTGAATGGCGACCAGCAGCGGGTTCATCGCCGAGGTGGCAATCAACGGCGCCGCCAGCAGGATGGTGCAAGCGACGAACGCACCGGTGACCAGACTCCAGCCGGCGAGCGGAGCGAACAGGCTGGGATAAATCAGGCAGGCGGCAAAAATGCATAGTGCCGCCACCGCCGGCAGCACGCAATACAGTTCCAACAGGCGGCTGCCTTCAAGTTTTCGGGAATTCGCGAGCTTGCCGCCTGTCCAATAGCCCACGGCGAGCGCAATCAACGTGATCGAGAGGATGCCTGTCCAGATGTAAAGGCTCACGCCGAAGTAGGGCGTCATGATGCGCGAGGCGAGCAGTTCCAGCGCCAGTATTGCACCGCCGGTGATGAAGATGATGGTTTGCAGCAGCATGGAGTTGTCGGTCAGTTGCGAGGCTTAAGGCGTGAGGAGCGTCGGGTATAATCTGGACTTGAGAATTTACCATAGATGCACTTGACACCCGTGTGGTCGCCTGAGGTTTCCCGGCGATGAAGGAGGAGGTGATGTTCAAATTTTTCGCGTGTTGGCTGGTGTGGGGGTTGGGGTTTTGTACCTCGATAGTGCACAGCGCAGCACAGGTGCAGGAGCCGCGCGTGCCGTACGTACCGACGCCGCAGGACGTGGTGGAAAAAATGCTGCAAATGGCGCGCGTCACCAGCAGCGACTATCTGATCGATCTGGGTTCCGGCGACGGGCGTATTGTGGTGACTGCAGCCAAAAAACACGGCACGCGCGGCTTTGGCGTGGATATCAACCCCACGCGCATCGACGAAGCTGTTGCCAACGCGCAGAAAAGCGGTGTCACCGACAAGGTGGCGTTTTATCAGCGTGATCTGTTTCAGACCGATTTGTCGCAGGCCACTGTAATCAGCATGTATTTGCTGCCGCGCGTAAACTTGGAGTTGCGGCCGAAGCTGCTGGATCTGAAGCCTGGTACGCGCATCGTGTCGCACGATTTTTCCATGGAAGAATGGAAACCGGATGTGCACGCGCAGGTGTATTCCCGTGAAAAATACAATGGCCAGGGGGGGGACAGCGACGTCTTTTTCTGGGTGGTGCCGGCTAAGGTCGCGGGCGTCTAGCGTTGGGAATTGCCGCTTCGTGGCGGTGCGGCGCAGAATTACTCGGTTACGCTGGCTCAGACGTTTCAGGTCGTCACCGGTTCGGTTACGGTCAATGGCCGCGCGACGCAGCTGCAAAACGTCAAACTGGCCGGCGATGAACTGAGTTTCAGTTTTACCGCGGAAGTGGGTGGGGTGCCGGTCAAGCACGAATTCAAGGGCAGGGCCGATAGTGGCAGAATCAGTGGCAGCGGCAGCCTGTCGGGCAGCCGTACGCAGGGCCGTTACGATTGGCATGCGCTGCGTGTAACATCAGCTGCGACGCTTGCACCGGGAATGGTCGCGGTTCAATAGCAAAGGTCGAATTATGTATGCATGGTTAGTGCGTCTGGGGGCGTATTGCGGGCTGTTCACCGCGCCAGTGGTATTGGGGGCGGCACTGGCGCAGGATTACGGCGACACGCCGTACGTGCAAACGCCGCAGGTGGTGGTCGACAAAATGCTGGAAATCGCCAAGATCGCCAAGAACGATTATTTGATCGATCTCGGTTCAGGTGATGGCCGCATGATCATCACCGCCGCCAAACGTTACGGCGCGCGCGGCTTCGGCGTCGATCTCAACAAGAGTCTGGTGACGCTGGCCAATCGCAACGCGGCCAAAGCGGGCGTGGCAAATCGCGCGGTGTTTTACGAGCGCGATTTGCACGAGACCGATATTACGAAGGCCGACGTTCTAACCATTTACCTGTTGCCAGAAGTCAATCTGATGGTGCGTCCGCGTATCCTCGCGTTGAAGCCGGGTACGCGGCTGGTGTCGCACGATTATGGTTTCGGCGAGTGGCCGCCGGATATCGAGCTGACTATGGACGCGCCAGGTAAACCCGTGGGTCGCGATCAGAAAAGCAAGGTGATGTACTGGGTGGTGCCCGCGCGCGTAGCCGGTAAGTGGGTGTGGCAGGGCCCGGCGGGCCCGTATGAGTTGCAACTGGAGCAGGTGTTTCAGAAACTGACCGGCACCCTGAGTGTGGGTGGCAAGCGCGTTGCCATCGACAAGTTGGCGTTGACCGGCGAGCGCATCACATTCGAGGCGGCACTGGATCAGGGCCAGCATGAATTCAGCGGCAAAATCATGAATAATTCCATCGCGGGCGATAGCCGGAAGTTCGGCGCGGGCGCATCGGCAGGCACTGCCAGTGGCAGGCAGGCGTGGAGCGCGACACGAACCGAATTGCGTGAACCGCGATTCACCGACCTTAAACCCGGCATTACGGCGAGGTAGCTTCGTTGCATCGGCGCACATGCTGGCTGGCGCTGTTCCTCTTGGGCGCGTTACAGGCGGTTCACGGATTTGCGGCGGTGCTCGACGTGCCGACGCCCTATATTCCTTCCACGCCCGGCAACGCCGACGAAATGTTGCGGCTCGCGGGCGTTACCCCCACCGATGTGGTGTATGACCTGGGCTCGGGCGACGGACGTATCGTTATTGCGGCGGCGCGTGACTACGGTGCGCGCGGTGTGGGTCTCGATATCGATGCGGCGCTGGTGCGTGAGAGCACGGAAAACGCGCGCAAGGCCGGCGTCAGTGAACGTACGGCGTTTCGCGCCAGTGATATTTTCGCGGTGGATTTGCGCGAGGCCACGGTGGTAACGATGTATCTTTTGTCGGGGCTGGTGGCGAAGCTGGAGCCGAAACTGCTGGCGGAGTTAAGACCTGGCACGCGCATCGTTGCGCATGACTACGGTTTCGCGAAATGGCAGCCGGATCGCAAACAGCAGATTTCCAAGACCTACATGCTTTACGTCGTGCCCGCGAGGGTGGCCGGCGGCTGGCAAATTGACGCGCCGCTGACGCGCGGGCGTGATTTTCTGCTGGATTTGCAGCAGCAGTATCAGCAAGTGCGCGGCGGCGTGCGGGTACAGGGGGGCTTTTTGCCAGCGTTCGAAGCGCAGCTTGACGGCGGCAAGATCAGTTTCGTGTTGGTCGAAAACGACGTGAGTTACCGCTTTGAAGGCACGGTAAGCGGCGATGCAATGGAGGGTGTGGTACGTTACGGGTATGGGCCGAAGTTGAATGAACAGGCTTGGCGGGCACGGCGGGTGGCGGTTGGGCGTTGATTCAGAATTTGCTGTGTAGCAACTGAAATTCGGTAAAGCGCAAAAAGTAGCTTCGTCGTTCCCGCGAAGGCGGGAATCCATAACACTGTTTCATAGGCTGCTATGTGATGGATTCCCGCCTTCGCGGCAATGACAGGGTGAGTGTTGTGGCTACCGGCAAGCGGGTCGCGAGCAACGTAGGGTTAATGTATTGTAAGTATATGAATTTATTGATAAAAAAATACTTCGTCGTGTTGGCGCTAATGGCGTTTAACGCAACGCAAGCCCACGCCCAATGGCCTTACGAAGTCCCATTCGTACCGTCGCCGCAAGTGGTGGTGGATGAAATGCTGCGTCTGGCCGATGTCAAGAAAGACGATTTTGTGTTTGACCTGGGTTCCGGCGATGGGCGGATTCTGATCTCCGCCGCCGCCAAATTCGGCGCGCGCGGCGTGGGGGTCGATCTGGACGAAACGCTGATTTATCAGAGCGAAGCCAACGCGAAAGCAGCCGGCGTGGCGGATAAAGTGCAATTCATCCGCCAGGATTTGTTCAAGACGGATTTGGCGCGTGCCACGGTCATCACCATGTACCTGCTGCCCGGCGTAAACATGCAGCTGCGCCCGGTGCTGCTGGGGTTAAAGCCCGGCACGCGCATCGTCGCGCATGATTTTGATTTGGGCGACTGGAAGCCCGATGTCAAAATAACTGTGCGCAAGAATGTGATGCTGTGGGTGGTGCCTGCAAAAATCGATGGCCGCTGGCGCTTGCAATTGCCGTTGCCCGGCGGAACACAGACCTGGGATCTGGATATTCGCCAGAAGCATCAGGAAATCGACGGCGTGGTGCGCGTGGGGGATCGTCCGCCGGGCGGCATCTGGCAAACTTCGCTGCGCGGCGACAAGGTCGGGTTTGTATTGGTAGACAACACGGATCGCGATAGCGAGGCGAATATGTATTTCGAGGGCACGGTGAAAGGCGGCGTGATGGAAGGCGAATTCCGCCGCGGCGTCGGCGCACAGCAGACAAAGCATGCGTGGCGTGCCGAAAGGGCACGGCCATGAGGCCTACATCGTTGCGCTATCTATCTGTTTTGATTGGTTTTTCTCTACTCCTCGGTACGGGGTCAGCGCGCGCGGCGGATGCGCCGTTTGTAGTGACATTACCGACGGTGGTCGACACCATGCTCAAGATGGGCCAGGTTGGCGCCAGTGATTTTCTGATTGATCTGGGTTCGGGAGATGGGCGCATAGTCATCGCAGCCGCGAAACAGCATGGCGCGCGTGGTTACGGCGTGGAGCTCGATCCCAATCTGGTGCTGACCGCGCGGCGCGAGGCGCAGCGACAGGGCGTGGCCGACCGTGTGATGTTTGAAGCGGAAAATCTGTTCAATATCGACATCGGCAAAGCCAGCATCATCACCTTGTATATCGGTGAATCGGTGAACATGCGGCTGCGGCCAGCGCTGCTGAAATTGAAACCCAGCACGCGCATCGTGTCGCATGATTTCGATTTGGGCAACTGGATGCCTGACGAGAAGATGACTATTTCTGTACCCAATAAACCGTACGGCCCGCCGCGCAGCGATATCATGCTGTGGGTGGTGCCGGCAGATTTTTCGGGCACCTGGACGTGGACACTGCCGGTTGCGGGCGCCGACGCGTCCCACGAGGCGCGATTTGAACAGGCGTTTCAGAAACTCGAAGGAAGCGGCCGCGTCGCCGCGCGGCAGGCTGCCATCGGCAGCCCGCAAATTCGCGGCGATTCGATTCGATTCGTCATGGGAGCGGATGTCGCGGGCAAGGCGGCATGGCGCGAATTCGAAGGCCGCATCAGTGGCGACTCGATCACGGGTACCTCCGCCCTCCTGGCTGATGGCGGCAAAGCGATCCTCAAAGACACTTCAGTGCCTTGGCGCGCGACGCGCACGGCACGCGGCAAGTGGGTGACAGATTCGCCGCCGGCCACGTTCGAACCGGGGGCGCGCTGAAACGGTTGCACAAAGCAGGAATAGCGAACAGTTTTTTTCAAGGAGCAGCAATGAAGGCAATGAAACAAACGTTACTGGCGTTATGCCTGACCGTATTGATGGCCGGCGTACAGGCGCAAACCGGTGTCGGCGACGTGGTGTATGTGCCCACGCCGCAACTGGTGGTCGATGAAATGCTGCTAATGGGCAAGGTCGGCAAGAATGACTACCTGATTGATCTGGGCTCCGGCGACGGGCGCTTTGTGATCTCCGCCGCCAAAAAGTACGGCGCGAAGGCGCTCGGTGTAGACCTTGATACCTATCTGCTCAAAGTCGCCAACGAGGCTGCGCGCAAGGAAGGCGTCACCGATCGCGTGACGTTTCGAGAGCAGAATCTGTTCGAGACCGATTTTTCGGCGGCGACGGTGATTTCAACCTACCTGTTGCCGGAAATGAATCTGCGGCTACGCTCGAAAATCATGCGCATGAAGCCCGGCACGCGCGTGGTGGCGCACGATTACAGCATGGGCGACTGGTATCCCGATGAACAGAAAACCCTGATCGTTCCGGAAAAGAAAGTCGGCAACCCCGGCATCAGCTACATCTTTCACTGGGTGGTGCCCGCGCTGGCGGCGGGTGTGTGGCAATCCACGCTCAACATCGACGGCAAGGACGTGCCGTACGAATTCACCATGGAGCAGTTTTTCCAGAACATCGACGGCCCCGCGCGCGCGGGCGGCATCACCGGCGTAATGCGCGGCAAGATGTCCGGTGAAAACATCCGCTTTTCAGTGACCGGCAAGGGCGCGCAAAAAATCGTGCGCCATGAATTCGAAGGCAAGCTCGCGGGTGAAACCATCAGTGGGCTCGCGCGCATAGGCGAAGGTGCGGGAGCGAAGCAGGTGGCGTGGAACGCCAAGCGTGTAAAGCGAGGCGAGTTCACACGCGCGCAAGACGAACCGGAGGTGAAATAACATGAGCGATTCGCCGGGCGGAAGCACGCAGCAAAGCGCACAACCGAAGGCTTCGCTTTCGGTCTTCGACGCCTGCACCATGATCGTGGGCTTGATCGTGGGTGCGGGTGTTTTTGGCACGCCGGCGATTGTGGCTGGCGCGATGAATGATGAAACGTTGATTCTCGCGGTGTGGGTGGCGGGTGGCGTGTTTTCGATTATCGGCGCGCTGTGTTACGCGGAACTGGTGACAGCGTTCCCGTCGGCAGGCGGCGAATACCACTTCATTCAGCGCGCGTTTGGACGTTCGCTGGCGTTTCTCTACGGTTGGGCGCGCATGACAGTGATTGTAGCCGGCTCCATCGCGGTGTTCGCCTATCTTTTCGGCGATTACCTGTCACGGGTGATTAACATGGGGCCGTACTCCTCGGCGATCTGGGCAGCGCTGGTGGTGTTCGTGCTGACGGCCGTTAACTACCGCGGTATTCAGGAAGGCAAGACCGCGCAGAATGTGTTTACCGTGCTGGAAGTGTGCGGCCTGCTGCTGATCATCGTGGCCGGGCTGTTTCTGGCAGCGCCGCCTGCGCCGCCACCGGTGATGGCGCCGGGCGCGGCGGGCGGTGGCGGCCCGTGGTATATCGGCGCGGGGCTGGGCACCGCGATGCTGTTTGTGCTGTTTACCTACGGCGGCTGGAACGACGCTGCCTATATATCCGCCGAGGTCAAGGGAGAGCGCAACATGGTGCGCGCGCTGTTGATCGCGATCAGTGTGGTGGCGGTACTGTATGTGCTGATCGCACTGGCCTACATGAAAGGCCTGGGGCTGTACGCGATGGCGCGTTCAGATGCCGTGGCTGCGGATTTGCTCAAGGTTGTGTGGGGCGGCACGGGTGAAAAAGTAATCTCGATCATGATTGCAATCGCCGCGTTGACCTCGGTGAACGGTTCCATCATCGTCGGTGCGCGCTCGAATTACGCGCTGGGCCGGGATTGGCCGATTTTCGGCTACCTCGGGAAGTGGGACGCTGCGAGCGGCTCGCCGCGCAATGCGCTGGTGGTGCAGGGCGTGATCGCACTCGCGCTGGTGGGGCTGGGTGCGATACAGAAGGCGGGCTTCAAGGGACTGGTGGAATATTCGCTGCCGGTGTTTTGGGGATTCTTTTTGCTGGTGGGCGTGGCGGTATTTGTGCTGCGTGCGAAGGAACCTGACGCGCCGCGGCCATTCCGTGTGCCGTTGTACCCGGTGTTGCCGGCTATTTTTGTCTGCGTGTGCGGTTACCTGCTGTACTCCAGCCTGACGTTTCACAAGGACAATGCGCTGGTGGGTCTGGGTGTGCTGGCGATAGGCGGCGTGATTCTGCTGTTTGCGCGCGGTAAAAAAGCGGCGTAGCAGGTGTGCGGACGATCCGTCCGCGGGAAGTGCTGCTGTCAAAGCAGGCGGATTGCGGGCGGGATGCCCGCGATCCCGGCAGCTGTCCCACTCGCGCGTCAAGCGCTGCGCTGTCGATTGGCGCCGAAGACTATTGAAAAGGTTGCGTGCAGCCCCAACCTGATATCACATGATTGATTTTATCATAACTAATTGTTTGGTAATTAGGGCGAAACGTAACCAAAGTAGAGTTTCAAGAAAAGCTTAAAAACGTTGTCGTTGCGGTGATTGTATCGGTATTCGATTTCCTTCAGATACATCGGGAAATAATACTTCGACACGCCGCGATAGTTGTA
>SXGR01244513.1_pt1 | contig 11454 bp, 7 predicted proteins | sample 3174711 | NCBI WGS metagenome assembly SXGR01 (sample SAMN11356860, study PRJNA531348) | freshwater metagenome | isolation source: freshwater sample F1-60 | place: China: Fuxian Lake, Yuxi | collected 2017-12-25
AAAACTTCCCCGACTGCAAAGTCCTCGATTTGGGTGGAGGGCTCGGCATTGTGGAGCGCTCGGGGCAACGTCCCCTTGACCTCGGTGCGCTCAATGCATCGCTGCGCAAAATCCGCGACGCCTACCCACGTTTTTCGCTCTGGTTGGAACCCGGACGCTATGTGGTAGCTCGTGCCGGCGTTTTGCTGACCCGCGTGACCCAGGTGAAGCGCAAAGGCGAGATCGCCTGGATTGGCGTCGACACCGGCATGAATAGCCTCATTCGACCCGCTCTTTACGGCGCCTGGCACGAAATCGCCAACCTAAGCCGCCTGGATCAGCCCAACGCGGTTGTCGCCAACATCGTTGGCCCCATTTGCGAAAGCGGCGATGTGCTCGGAGCCGAACGCGCGCTACCCGAGAGCTTTGAAGGGGATGTTGTGGTGATCGCCACTGCCGGTGCATATGGATTTTCCATGGCCTCCAAATACAACCTTCGCGATCCTGCCCCCGAATCCTTGCTAGAATAGAACCGACGGCCCACGCATGATGCAATTCGTTGCAAGCGTGGGTCGAGAGGCTGTGTAGGGTAATTGCACTACACACTCCCTTTGGAGGTTTCTATGGGCCAGACGCTTAGTCCGGTAGCACCGACGGTCACACCGTCGACCGAGAGCACCACCGTGGATACGGCGGTCGCGGGCGTAGAAAACTCCACAGTCGACATCAGCGGCGCCCAAACAACGGAATCACACAGTCTTAGTTTTGATCCGCTGGTGGACACGGACGTGGTTCAGGCGCTCACCGCCGAACTCGCCCTCGAACCGGACAAGGCAGGACTCGACGAAATAGTAAAGCGGTATGACGATCTATACGGCGTCGAGTCGGATTTCATCTACGGCTTGATCGAAGCCAACGCGAGCGTTTGGGTCAAACTGAACGACGTGATCCACGGAGGGGGTCAACTCGTCAACGTCGACGAAAACGGCGACGTGCAATCGGTGACCACCGTCGACGCTACCGGGGTGAGCTACGCGACAGGCGACGGCGCCGGCGTTGCTACGGAAGTTTCATTGGATGGAGACGGCCTCACCTACGAACGAACCAACAACGAGGGCAACAACGCCGACCAATTGACTGTCTCCGCAGCCCCCAGCTCTGACGGCGCCGCAGTGGCGGTGGAAAGCCATCAAGGGGTGACGGAGGTCGTCACCGACGTCGATGGAAACGCAGTCATCAGCAAAACCACCGGCGAAGCCATGGAAAGGGAAGTATCGAGCACAGACATCACCGGCGGCGCCGACGTTGCGTTGGACGTCAACACCAATGGGGAGGAGCTGGAAGTCGAGGGTTCGACCATAGAAGTCAACGGGGGATACGCAACTTCCAGCACCACCGACAGTGGCACCTCAGCGATGGACGTGGCCGGCGCGGTTACCCTGGACTCCAACAAAGACGAATCTCAGACGTTGTCAGCCGAAGGCAGCTATTCCACGGTCCACACCGACACGGAATACGAGCGCGACGCCGACGGCGAAATCATCACGGATAAGAATAAGGTCGCCCAAACGGTCGAAACTGGACGAGAGGAGACCGAAGCCTCTGGCTCCGTCACCGCACCCATTGAAGGCGATAGCAGCGTCAAATTGGCTGCCAGCGCCAGTCACCTCGAATCCGAAACCGACTACACCGGCACGGCTTCCACTGAAGTCGGTGGAAGCGCCAAAGTCACGGTACCGACCGGTGATTCCGATTCCGGCGTCCAAGTCTCCGGTGCGGGTAGCTACGAAACCGCCAACACACAGGGTCTCCGCAACGACGCCACCGAGGTCGCCGGTACTGCCGCATACAACGGAACGGACGACACCATGACTGTCGGCGCGAGCGGTTCGGTACAGACGGGAACGACCCGAACCGTCACCAACACAGAGGGAGAGGTCGTTCTCGACGAGCACGGTGTTCCCCTCGAAACCGCCGGCAATTCGAAAACGGTCGCAGGTGAGGCGGAATTGGTCGTTCCTACGGTCGCTTCCGAAGACTCCGGCGTCGAAGTGAACGCCGAGGGGAGCTACACCACCACCACCAACACCGACCTCAGCTCCAAGAGCAGCACCATCGGTGGATCCGGCGGATATGACGGTTCGGCCGGCACTGCATCGGCCGGTGGCAGTTACAGCAGCACTCAAACGAATCGGGAGGTCAAACGCGACGCTGCGGGCGATCCAGTGACCAATAGTCAAGGGGTTGTCCAATACGAATCGACGGATACGACCAAGATCGCGGGCAGCGCCGACGTCACAGTTCCGACGACCTCGGATCCCGACACGGGGGTGGTGATCGACGCTGCAGGAAGCGTCGCCACCACCGACGTTGACGGCCTCAACAACGATGCGCGAAGCATCGGTGCAACGGCCGGCTACGATGGCACGACCAACACCGCCGATGCCACCGTCAGCGCTTCCAACAAGAATGGCACGAACCTCACCACCACGAATTCCAAGGGCGAGGTCGTGGAGTCAACGCTGGAGGAGTACAACCAACAGAGCGCAAACATCGGCGTTTCGCATACTTCCGGCGACGAGGCCGCCACCACCGTGGATGGCGGTGTGACTCTGGTCCAACAGCGGGTCGACCAAAGCGGCGAACACACCGTCACGCGCAACACCGAAGAAAGCGTCAATGCCAGCATTTACACCGGAGAAGCGGCCACGGAAGCCGGTATGCCCGCATCCGGTTCCGCGAGCGTCACCCACACCACCACCACCGATCTTGGCCAAGGTAAGGAAAAAAGTACCACCATCGGCGGTACCATCGGCGTCGACAACGCCACTGCAGCGGTCGACACCATCGGGTTGGAGGCCGATGCAACCTCAGACATCGAAGGTCCATTGGTATATGGCGCGGTCGAAGGCGGGGTTTCCAATCCTGACGCCAGCGTGTCGGCCGCCGCAGTCGTGGGTGGTGGTCAAGGCGGTGTGGTTGCCGGCGTTACCGGCACGTATTCCAACGATGATCTCACCGCGAACGCCTCCGCGGTCATCGTCAGCCCGACCGACGGAGGAGTCACACTCGTCCTAAACACCGGGGCTACCTACAAACTTGGTGACAACGCATCCGTGCTCGGCAGCCTGTCCCTCACCACCAGTCCGGAGGTCACCGCCTGGGAAGCCGCGATGGGGATCAAAAACGACCACTCCGCACTCACCCTCAGCGCCGGCGCCGCCACCGAAAACGGCGTCAACTCCAACGCCGTCAACTTGAATGGACGGCTCGGATACTTGGAAATGGACCTCGGCGCCGGAGACCCGACAATGCTCGCAGGTCAGAAAATCGAGGGGACGGGCACGACCATCCTCGACCCGAATGGCCGAGCCAATGTGTACTTCAAGGTCGGCATTACCGGGCACTTCTAGGTCGCAAATAGTAAAGAACTTTACTACATGGACGTTAGAACCCTTGGGCCGCCGGCACGAAAAAGGCTAGGAACCCCAACAACGCCAATCCCAGCGTGGCGAGCGCCCAGGGGATAGTGATCACACCCGCACCGTACAGCAAGCCGATTTCCAACTTTCCAGGCTCATATTCGGTCGAATATTGCTCTGGATGGGAATAGGTCCAACCACACCAGATCGAGCGCGCTGCCGAGCCCAGCGCCGCCAACGACAACGCTCCACCAACAAAAGGACCTAGGGGACCAAGACAAAGCCCGCCTGTTGCCGCCATCGCCATGCCGGGCCCGGAAAAGATCGTCAGCCACACCCCGCGTGAAATTTCTGTTTCAGCGCCGGCTTGCGCCATGCATCCCTGGCAGACCCCGCCTCGCGCCGAAAGAAGCAGTTGATCGTCCGGAAACGTCTGTTTGCACTTGAGACACTCGCCCATCACACCCTCGCAAACCGGTACAGTAGCGCTTTCGCACACCCTGCTGTCGCGTCTTGTCCGAACCGGCAAGTAACATGCGTTAGAAAATACAAATTGGTTGACATCGCCTCAAAGTTCGCGCATATCAGCGTCGCCACCGCCTGTGCGGCTCTTCACTCGATCTCCGAGGTCTTCTATGAAGCGCGTCATTTTTCTTGCCCTGTTTGTCCTGCCGGCCTGCAAGAACGAAAACGAGCTGAGCGAAGTTCCTTACGAAGAGCCAGAGCTTTCCCTCGCTGACCCCGCCGCCGCCTCCTGGCAGTCCGCCGGCACCGTTACCGCGACGGGCGTTGCACGCAACCTCACCGATGTGAAAGTGAACGGCGTTGGCGCGGACGTAGATGGCGATAGCTACAGTGCTTCCGTTACTCTGGAACGCGGCATCAACGTACTCGAAGTCACTGGCAAGGACGGCCGAGGCGACACCAAGTTTGTGCGCCAGGCGGTGATTGCGGGCGACTACAACGACCCCGGCCAAAAAATCGAAGATGCCGCTTCTTTGCGGCTCAATCAAGGCGGCATCGACGCGGCACTCGCGCAAGTCGGCAGCCTGCTCACTCCCGATTCGATTCGCAGTATGGTCATGAATGGTCAACCACTTTACCAAGACTCGTACGGAATCTGGGGTTGGGACGCCGTTACGGTCAACGCCATCGCCACCCAGCTCGAATTTGACACCCCCGACCTGACCGCGAACCCGAACGACGGCGTGCTCGAACTCGATGCCACCATCCCGAACGTCCAAGTCGGCGTCAACGTGTACGGCGAAATCATCGGCATCGATTACGATGTCGATATCTGGGTTTGGGCCGATCCAGAAATCGAAGCCGAGCTCGGTGTCGGCGCCGACGACGGCATGCTGACCGTCAGCATCGTCGATACCACCATCGATCTCGTCGGTTTCGGCTATGACACCTCTCTGCTTCCCGGCGATATCGAGCAGTACATCCTCGTCGACACCATCGCTTCTTTCCTGGAAACCAAGCTGATGGACGCCGTCGAGACGATGGTTCCGCCGCTCCTCGAAGAGCAGCTCGCTTCGCTCGATCTCTCCTTTGAAACTGAAGTTCTCGACCGCCAAGTGTCGATCGCCGCGGACATCTCCGACGCCTACATCGATGACGACGGCATCGTCGCGGTCGTCGACCTCGACGTCGACATGCCTTCGGCGGGAAGCATGGAGTATGCAGGCTACTTGGCCGCCACCCCCGGTGCGGCGGACACTGACCGCAATGCCGACGTCGGGGTTTCCCTCTCGGACAACCTCCTCAACCGCGTGTTGTTCGAAGCTTGGCGCGCGGGCGTCCTTGAAATGACGATGTCGACCGCAGACGGCTCGCTCCCCGAAATGATGCTTACGCAGCTGCATGCCACCGAAGGTTCCGTCGCGATCAGCGCCAAACTTCCTCCGGTCGCCATTCAGAAAGACGGCGGTCTACTTGCGCAACTCGGCGAAGTCGAAGTTGTGATCGACACTCCGGGCGGCGAAATGGGCGACCACCTGAAAGTGGCTCTCGCTGCGAGCGTTCCGCTGAACATCACGGTTGAGAACGGCGAGCTCAAGCTCTCCCTCGGCGAACTCGACATGGACATGGTGGTCCGCGAGTCCGATTGGGGCGCTTCGAACGAGACCATCACCCGCCTGCTCGAAGAAATGCTCCCCATCAATGCCCTTCTCGCCCTGTTCGGCAACTTCAGCTTCCCGCTGCCCGCGATTGGCCCTCTGACCATCGATTCCGCCGATGTGGCCCGCGAATCCACGGGCGCCTTCACCGGCGTCGGCATCGAACTCGGTTACTGAGAAAATCATGCTCTTAGCCCTTCTCTGGGGCGCCGCGCAGGCCGCCTCCCTGGACAACCTTGAAGTGGGAGGGGCGTACGGCACGCCTCTCGCGACCAACCCCACCGCAGGCTGGTACAACCCCGCCAATCTCGCTGCCGGCCGCGGAACCCGGTACCTGCTCCACGGCGCGCCCACGCTGGCCACCGTCGACATCAACCGAGACGACCCCTACCATGGCGGCGCCGACCAACTCAAACTGTTCGGCGTTATCCCGTTCGCGGGCGTCGCCTCCGACTTCGGACAAGATTGGTTGGGAGTTGGACTTTCGATGAGCGTGCCCTACGCACGCGGCGGGGCTGAACCCAACGAACCCGGGCCAGTCAGTTTTTCGATTCGAAACGGTATGCAGCAGGTGATCAACGGCAACCTCGCGGTCGCCTTTAAGCCGCCCAAGTCGCCGGTTTCTTTCGGGGGCGGCCTCTCGGTGGTGCATAGCTCGTTCGCAGCGGTGATCGATTCGGAGTTGACCACGGCGCTCGACCATCAGATTGCGCTTCTCGGCCAGGAAAGTGGCTATACCGACGCCCAGATCGAAGATCCCGACTACACCACCACCCTGAACTTCGACGCCCTGACCGCCACCAAACTTTCGTTCAACGTCGGTGTTCGCGGAGACGTTGGGCCCGTCTCCATGGCGGTCGGTTATGTACATGGCGTTCACCTTTCCCATAAAGGTGATCTCACCATGGTCTTCGGCTGTCCTCCTGAAGAGGACGTCAAAGGCCGGCTAGGAGCCGAACAATACGGCCTCTGCGACGCCACGCTAAACGCCCACGGTGCGATGGGCTACGATCTTCCTTCGCGGCTCCACTTTGGCGTGGGCTACAAGCCGATCGAACAGGTCGAACTCCAAGCGATCGGCGGCTACACCATGTGGTCGACCTACAAGGACTTCCACGTCATTGTCAGCGATGTCGCCGAATTAAACCCCGATCTGCCCGAAGATAAGGACACCGCCAGCCTGGTCGAACAGGACCGCAAATGGGCTCGCGACAACGTCAACACCTTCTGGCTCGGCCTGGACGTAAAAGGTCAAGTACTTGACGATCGAGTGTTGATCGGTGGTCGCGTTTTGTACGATCGAAGCGCGATTCCGTCCCACGCCGCGTCCGCCAACAACTACGACGCCAACACGGTGATCACCGGACTCGTCTTCGGGTACCATCCGGTGCCCTGGCTCGGCATCGGCGTCGACTATAGCCATTTGTTCGTGGCCGATCGCACGATCTCCGATTCGGCCTTTGCCGTCACCCTCGACCCCGCGAACCGGAACGAGGATCGCTACTTCTATCCTCATGCCAACGGTACTTATTCCGCGAACATCGACCGCTTTGGTGTGGCGATCAGCGGCGAAATCGGCGCAAAAAAGAAGAAGGCGAAGGCAGCACTCGGCGAACCAAAAAAGAAGGCTGAATCCAACGAATATTTAGACGGCCTCCTCAAGCCGAAATCCGCACCCGTGGAACCGACCCCTCCGGTCGAAACGGACCCTGAGCTCATGGACATCGCCGACCCTGAGGAAGGCTAGACCCCGAGCCCATGGACACCGAAGAACCTGAGGAAGGCTAGACCTTCTTCTCTGATTCTACCGACCCTATGGAGGAGTTACCCCTGGCGGACTGGCCACTGCCGTGGCGTCCACAAACGGTTTTCCGAGGTCGCGGGCCATCTTCTGCGACCTCTCCATCAGATCAACCTTCGGATCATCGTCGAAAACAACTTTTGAACCGTCGGTCCGCACCAGAAACACCACCCAACAGTCCCCAATCGGGAGGGTGCGGTGTTCGTATTCAATCCCGGCGATGTCTCGGCCTTCGATGCGCAGTGTTTCTCGTGTTCCATCGCGGTGAAAACGGTCGATGGTCACCAACTGCTTCGCCAATGAAATCTGGGTATTCGCCGTATATTCGCCCGTGCACGGGATTTCCGCTCGAGGGCGGCGCACTTCCACACTCCGCTCCAAGCCGGTAGCGACGCCCTCACTGGACACTACCAAATCATAGGTTCCTGGCTCCGTATAGACGGGAACTACGCCTTCAAAAGCCTCGGGTGAAACGACGTTCACCGCCTCCAATGGATAGTTCGCCCCGTTCAACGTGATCAACGACGCGCTCAACTCGCCGCTGAAGCCCTCGCCGCGAATATGCAGCACCTCGCCGGCGTGCACTTCTCCAGGATCGATCTCACGAATCGACGGTCCGCCCGAACAACCGAGCGCAGCCCACCACCAACATCCAAGCATCCGAACCATCGCCGCCGTTTACCGGAGCGCACCCGATTGTGCAATGGATGGTTATGCATTCCCTGGGGGAGCGATGATCCAACGCCCGGTGGTGCTATGTATTCTCGACGGAATGGGGCTTGGTAAGGGTGCTCCCGATGACGCCGTCGCCACCGCACGCACACCCAATCTCACCCGTCTGATGGCGACCTGCCCTTGGATCCGACTGCAGGCCCACGGAACTGCCGTTGGAATGCCCTCAGACGAGGACCTCGGCAACAGCGAAGTGGGCCACAATGCGATGGGCGCCGGTCGCGTGTTCGACCAAGGCGCCAAGCTGGTGAATCATGCCCTTTCCTCCGGCGCAGCGTGGAAGACCCACACTTGGCAGCAACTCACCAAGGGAAACACCTTTCACCTGATCGGGCTTTGGTCCGATGGAAATGTGCACAGTCACGTAGACCATGTGTACGCCATTCTCGATCAGGCAGCCAAGGAGGGGGTTTCACGCATACGTCTGCACCTGCTCACCGACGGCCGCGATGTTCCTCGGCGTTCTGCGTTGACCTACCTGCGGCCGCTGGAGGAGCGGCTCGCTAAAGCCCGCGCCGCAGGCTTCGATTGGCGGATCGCCTCTGGCGGCGGCCGAATGGCGATCACCATGGACCGCTATGAAGCGGATTGGCCCATGGTTGCCCGCGGATGGGCGTGCCATGTGCGCGGCGAAGGTCGCTTTTTTCCAGATGCGATCACCGCAGTAGAGACCTTGTACGCGGAAAATCCCGAGTGCGACGATCAATACCTCGAACCCTTCGTGATCACCGACGACGGTGCCCCCGTCGGGCAAATTCTATCGGGAGACTCGGTCTTATTCTTTAACTTCCGCGGCGACCGCGCGATCGAAATCACCCGCGCCTTTCAGGATCTCGTCTTCGGTCGGTTCTACCTGCCTGAACGCCCGACCGTCTTCTACGCGGGAATCATGCAGTACGATGGCGATCTCGGGCTGCCCACCCACTACCTTGTTTCTCCGCCTGTGATCGACGGTAGCGTCGGCGAACACTTGGCCCGAGCGGGCCGCACCACCTTTGCCATATCCGAAACTCAAAAATTCGGTCATGTGACCTACTTTTTCAACGGAAACCGCACCGACCCCTTCGACGCTGCACTTGAAACCTATGTCCAAATCCCATCGGACAATGCTCCCTTTAACGAGCGCCCCTGGATGAAGGCGGCGGAGATCACCGACGCCGTTGTCGAAGCCATCCACTCCGGCAAATACGACCACATCCGATTGAACCTTCCCAACGGCGATATGGTCGGCCATACCGGTGATCTGGAGGCCACCCGGATTGCGGTGGAGGCCGTCGATCTCCAGGTGGGACGCATGGAAAAGGCCGTTCGCGAAGCGGGGGGCATCCTCCTCATCACCGCGGATCATGGAAACGCCGACGAAATGTGGGCGTGGGAGAAGGGAAAGCTCACCCGCGAGCCAGATGGCCGTCCCCGCCCACGGACCGCGCACACCGTGCATCCCGTTCCGTTAATCATGGTCGATCCCAAGGGATCACTCGGGTTCCGCAGCGATATCCAGAAGCCCGGCCTCTCGGCGATCGGAACCACCCTGCTTCAGCTGCTGGAAGTGCCGATTCCATACAATTATACGGCCGGTTTGCTCAAGTGATCGACCTCCGCTCCGACACCGTCACCCGACCAACCGGCGCCATGCGAAAAGCCATGGCCGAAGCGGAGGTTGGCGACGACGTCTTCGGTGATGACCCGACCGTCAACCGGTTGGAGGCGCTCTGCGCGGAGATCTCCGGCAAAGAAGCCGCATTGTTCGTTCCGTCCGGGACGATGGCCAATCAGATCGCCATCCGGCTGCACACCCGTCCCGGTGATGAAGTACTCATGGAAAGCGGCGCTCATCCCTTCAATCACGAAGCGGGCGGAGCGGCCGTCATCAGCGGGGTTCAAATCCGGACGATCTTCGGCGCCCGCGGAATTCTCGATCCCGCGGAGGTACAGGCGGCGATCCGTCCTCCCAACGTTCACTTTGCGCCGCCGACCCTCCTGTGCGTCGAGGACACCAGCAACCGCGGGGGTGGCAGCGTTCATCCGGCCGATCGCCTGCAAGACCTCGCGGAACTCGCGCATAAAAACGGTCTTTCTGCCCACCTCGATGGCGCCCGGGCATTCAACGCGGGGGTGGCGTCGGGCATCCCGCTTCACGAACGATACCGTTGTTACGAGACTATCAGCTTTTGCTTCAGCAAAGGATTGGGCGCCCCGGTTGGATCGGCCCTCTGCGGACCGCGCGATCTCATCGAAACTGGGCGTCGGGTGAGGAAGATGCTGGGTGGCGGTATGCGCCAAGCGGGGATATTGGCCGCCGGCGCCTTGCACGCGCTCACCCACCACATCGACCGTCTCGACGAAGATCACCAACTCGCCAAGAGTATCGCCGAAGGTCTGCTTTCGCTTGGATACTGTGTCGAGACGCCAGAGACCAACATGGTCTACGTTCCGATCCTCAACGCTCCTCAAGCTGCGATCGAGCTCGCCAACTCAGGCGTCGCATGCATCGCCGTTGCGCCGGATCGCCTGCGGTTGGTCACCCACCTCGACGTCCGGCGCTCGGATCTTCCCACAATTCTCACGGCTTTTTCCCGGCTTCCTCGTTAGCCGGCGGTGAACATGAAAGGGTAGGATACAAACACAGAGCCATTACCTTTCGGCTTTGGGAACTCCATTTTCATGAATGTCCGCAAAATGCAGTCTTCCACGGCCAGGTTGTTCATCGAGGTTGCCTTGACGTTGGCCGAGGACACCGACCCATCGCCCGCGATAGTAAACTTCATTACTATTTTCCCGGCCAGGCTCGGATCCTTTGTAAGCTCCCGCTGGTAACAATATCGGATTCGGCTCATGTGTCGCTTGATCACCTCGTCGATCACCGAGCGGTCCATGTTGCCGATCAGGATCGGTTCACCTGACGGTTTCGCAAGTCCGCCGCTCTCTTTCTTCCCCCACTCGCCACCGCTGCTCGCGGCGCACGCTTGGCCCGGCGCGCAGCCCACCCCGGTTACATCGCCGCCAAACTTCTCAGCTGCACCCGGTCCACCAAAACCAGGCCCACGATTGCCTTTTCCGAGCCCACCTTCGCCGGGCTTTCCGCTACGGTTTCCGATCAAGCCTGGGATTCCGCCGGCCAATTCGCCCGGCAGGCCCGAATCCCCCAAGTGCGCGAACGCCTCATCCTGAAATGCTGCGTTCAAACCTGCATCATCTACGGTGGCTCGGTCTTGTTCCCGCTTGCTCAGCGTGTTTCCACGCGCTGCCCGCTCCGTTTTCTTGGGTCCGGCGGCGCCTTCCGGGCCTTTCGCCTTCGCTTTCGGCGCTGGCTTCGCCGCCTCCGGTTCCGGCCGATGCATCATCAATTCCACGTAGTGGTCATCGTCCGGAGAGGCCTCTGTGCGCGCTTCGTAAG